>Ga0099829_10001916_pt1 | contig 11776 bp, 14 predicted proteins | sample CZO8metaG_3_FD_79336 | JGI IMG/M metagenome (GOLD analysis project Ga0099829, IMG submission 79336) | Vadose zone soil microbial communities from the Eel River Critical Zone Observatory, Northern California, USA - CZOApr15con2H2.8 metaG | ecosystem: Environmental > Terrestrial > Soil > Vadose...
GATCTCGTCCAAGTACGGACGTCGTAGAAAGAACAGGGTCAGTCATATCCTCCACAACGCAACAAGGACCATCGTAACTATGGGAGTCGAGAGGAGAGAGGCGATAGTTCTAGAAGAGATAACCGGTATCCGATCTCTCTACCGGAAGAGTAATGGTCAGGGAAGAAAGTATAGGGGTAGAATGAACGATTGGTCCTTTGCAGAGGCTCAACGTCAACTAGAGTACAAGGCGAGATGGGCTGGTCTTCCGACGATACGACTGTCTAGGTATGAGACTAGAGGTACGAGTGTTGTTTGTCCGAGATGCGGGGAGAGACTCCAATCAGACAAACAACTAAGACGCAAACTATGGTGTGAAAAGTGTAGATGCATGATGGATCGTGATGTTGTTGCAGCCATCAATATAGCGTTGAGGGGACGGTTGAGGTTCGACCGTTCCCAGCCTACTACACAGGCAAAAGGCGGAGCAAGTGAAGCAATGAAAGAGAACCCAGCGCCTATGGTAATCTCTAGAGTCGATGCTCCGAAGCTAACTTATCACGCGATAAGTTAACAGAACCATAATGAAGATTTTATAGAGGCTTCGGCTCGTATCGCCCAGATAAGAAAGCCTTGTCGGTACATGAGGCAGAGCCGGATGTTATCGTGCAAGACATTATGTCTAGGCCTCCAGTTACAGCAGGCGAAGCCGACAATGCGTCAAAAGTTTCGAAGCTAATGCTCCAGCATGACATAGGATGCGTTATAGTGCTCGACAAGTCTGGCAAGCCTAGTGGAATCATCACTGAACGGGATATTGTGCAGAGGGTAGCTGCAAAGAATATTCTCTCGGCCGACGTAAAGGCAACCGAGGTCATGTCCAAGCCAATAGTGACCGTCTCACCTGGCGCATCGGTCAACGATGCGGCGAAGTTGATGAACCAAAGAAGGATTCGACGTCTCGCTGTGATAGAGAACGGAAAGCTCGTTGGCGTCCTCACCCAGAAAGATATTCTGAACGTTACTCCCACATTGATCGATCTCATCTACGAGAAGAGCAAGGTCGGGAAGCTGGAGAGCCCGAGAACCCGGACCTCCAACGTCGAAGGATATTGCGACGAGTGCGAGACTTGGTCTGAGAACCTAGTCCAGAGAGATGGAGTCTTCGTGTGTCCAGACTGTGCGAGGGACCTTGTCGCTACTGAAGAGTCCTCCCAATAAAACAGGGAACGGACAAGAAGAGTCTACCCTACTATTAGAAGAATGCAGGGTCTGGACCAAAAGAGGGCTTGTTTCAGCATCGATCCTGATCCGCGATGGTAGAATAGCAAGTATCAGTCGTCACATTCCCAAGGACGCTCATGAGACTCTGCGGGCTACCGGGCTTGTCGCATTCCCAGGAATGATAGATGCGCATGTACATCTGAGAGACCTAGACCTCTCTTACAAAGAGGATTTCACCTCGGGTACAGCCGCAGCTGCAGCTGGCGGATTCACGACGGTCCTCGATATGCCTAACACAGTGCCACCGACGGACTCGACCAAACGACTGAATGAAAAGATCGAAAAGGCCCATACCAAAATATTGACCAATGTCGGGTTCCACGTCGCGGCAGTCCCGGACTCCACACAGATCAGCCGCATGTCGACATTAGGAGCATACTCTCTGAAGCTGTACCTGCCAAAGCCAATCTCCCCCCTGGACATCCAAAACGAAAAGACGGTCCTTACGCTCCTTCAATCCTCCAAGAGATCGGATCTCCGAGTCACAGTGCACGCAGAGGATCCGTGCCTCATACGTCGACCAGACAGCGAGGAAATCATAAGCTTCACCGAACTCTCAAGGATGCGCCCTGAAGAAGCTGAAGTTCGGGCCGTCAATCGAGTCCTCTCACTTGCTGCGAAAACTGGTTGCAATCTCCACCTATCGCACTTGACACTCCCGTCAAGTATCGTGGCCGCAAGGAAATATCGGCACGCCACAACCGAGGTGACACCTCATCATGTCCTGCTCTCCGAGAAGGAGATCAAACGTAAGGAATGGAAAGCCTGGATGGTACCTCCATTGAGATCTGAGAGCGTCAGAAAGGACCTCCTAGCAATGATGTCGAAAGGCCTCGTAACAATTGTAGCAAGTGACCACGCACCACATACGGTCCAGGAGAAAAGCGAGACAGTCGCCGAGTCGCCGCCTGGGATCCCAGGCTTAGAAACAACCCTTCCCTTGATGCTCACACTTGTTGTGCGAAGAGTTCTGTCAATGTCTTTGCTCACGCAATTACTATCGAGCAACCCTGCCCGCGTGTTCAATCTCCCTAGAAAAGGGAGGCTGGACAAAGGTTTCGATGCCGACATAGTGCTTGTCGACCTCAAACACAAAAGCCGGATACGTCCAGAGCGTTTTCATTCCAAAGCAAAGTACTCTCCGTTCGAGAACATGCATGTCCAAGGACAGGTGCGCACTACAATAGTCGGAGGGATTGTTGTTTTCCAGGATGGGGAAATTGTTGGCAAACCTGGCTCCGGCAGGATAATGAAAAGGGGAGCATTGGGTTGAAGTTTGTCGTAGATGGGATGCTGGGAGGATTGGCCAAATGGTTGCGGATGCTCGGACATACTGTAGACTATGACACTGACACTGCCGACAACCTGCTCTTGGAAAAGGCGTCAATGAATCAAATGATCCTCCTGACTAGAGACGAGGAGCTTTGTCGTAGAGCGGTCGCGAAGCGAATCCCGTGCCTCTCGGTTCGAGGTGTTACGGAGGCTGAAAGACTTGCCGAAGTTAGCAAGAGGTTCAACATTTCACTTGAAATTGACACAGCGGAGACCAAATGCCCAGCCTGCGGAGGACACCTTCATCAGGCGTCAAGATCCGAGGTGCTCGGGAGGATTCCAGACAAGAGTTTCGAACTCTACGATAAATTTTGGGTGTGCGATACGGCGGGATGTGGGAAAGTTTACTGGAGGGGTGGCCATTGGAGACAGATCCAAAACACTCTCGAAAAGGCTAGGCTTCTAGCCAACACTGACCGCCGACCCTATGAGGAAAAATGCTGACCATCCACGAAGGATCATTATTGGTGAGAAAGACCCGGTTAGGGGTTGAAGCTCACCTCGCTAATCGCGAAAGTTATGATCCTGGCCCCAGTGATGGGTCTGAACTGTGGAGAAAGAGAGGAGTCTTCGTCACAATAACATCTAGTAGTACGGAGACATTGCGCGGATGTATTGGAAATCCTCATCCGCAACACCCGCTTATCGTGGAGGCAGTTCAAGCCGGGATCCTCGCGGCGACATCGGATCCCAGATTCAACCCCGTATCCCTAGATGAGTTTCGCTCCAGCGACCGGCTAGAGCTGACGGTGCTTTCACCGCTCGATCAAATACGCCCCTCTAATCTTACAAAATTGGCAGATTTGATCGTGGTCGGAAAGCACGGCTTGGTGGTGGACGGATATGGTCAACAGGGATTACTATTGCCCCAAGTCGCTATGGATGAGGGCTTCGACGCGGAGGATTTTCTCACGAATTGTTGTTTGAAGGCCGGTCTACACCCGGACGCGTGGCTCTCCGATAAGGTGAAAGTGTACAGATTCACTGGACAGATCTTCTCTGAACGGGGTCCAAACGGACACACGGTCGAGAGACAACTCCGCGATCCCAAGTGAAAGCACAGTTCTCCACCCACATCATTTAGGTTTGAGATTGACTAGGCGGACGAGGAGCAAGAACTAGCTGTCGCGTGGACTCTTTAGTTTCATGCGTCCCAGTTACAACACCGTAATAGATTCTGTGCTTGATTGTAGACTAACGTCCGAAGCGTTGAGCAACCTCAAGCGCCTCGTCGGTGACGAGAACATCCTCGCCGAGTGCTCGGGCGTCAATTACAATATCTACGTTACACAATCCCGACTCCTTGTTGGGAAGAGGTTTGCAATCGGAGAGAGCATCGTTAATGTTCCCCATACAAACATCAGCACTCTAGAACTCATCACCAAGAGCATAATTCCCCCATTGACACTCGCAATCCTAGCAGGTGCTAGCGTTGCTTTGGTGTGGTGGTTCCCTGGTCAGCAACGCATGGCCCTTCCCAGTTATCCTTACGACTACGTTGTTATTGCGATAGGTGCGATATTCGTTGGAGCTGTCCTTGGGATGTGGTGGAGGAAACGAGTCGCCGTGCTAAGAATAGGAATCTCCGGCACCAACGATCCCATCACAGTCAAACTGGTAAGCAGTTCCAAAGCTGCCAGCGTCTTCCGAGCATTGAAAGACTAAAACACATCTCCAACTAGTCCTAGAACTGAACAGTACCTTGTCGGAGATTAAAGAAGGAAGTCACATCCTGCTCTATCAAGACACGAGGAGGCAGTGGATAACTACTGCTTCTAGGCAGAGGTTTCACACTCACAAGGGATACGTGGACCTCGACCAGCTTCTTGGGATGCAGTACGGAGAAGTTATCAAAACTAGCAAGGGCTCTTCCCTATCGGTATTCAAGCCAAGGATAATGGACATGGTCCAGAGCTTCGACCGACCGACACAGATTCTGTACCCGAAGGACATTGCCTACGCCATCTACCAATTAGGTTTGAGGCCAGGGGACATGGTCCTAGAGGTGGGGACAGGAAGCGGAGCGATGACAGTCTCAATAGCACAGGCGGTTTGGCCAGATGGGCATGTACACACCTACGAGATGAGATCAGATTTTGCTGAAGCTGCAAAGGCCAACATTGCGAAGACGGGACTCGGTGCCGTGATTACACAGCATCTGAAAGATCCTTCGGAAGGCTTTGATGAGAAGAATGCCGTGGCGATTGTGGTGGATCTTGGCGATCCTTGGAAGATCGCGGGTCCCGCTTATCGCTCGTTAACGCCTGGAGGAATGCTGGCAGCCTTTACTCCGACAACTAACCAGCTTGAGAGGCTAGTGGCTAGTCTTCGCGAGAACGGCTTTCTCGTCGTGGAAAGTGTTGAGTTAATGCTTCGTGAAATCAGAGGAGAATCAGGTAAGGTGAGACCTGAGACGAGAATGATAGGCCACACTGCCTACATAACTATCGCCAGAAAATTACTAAACGAGGCCTCAGCTCAGTAGAATGTTCATGGGCTAATTATCTATATACTGGGAATCTCTAGCCACTCCAGCACATACGAGAGGATCTGAAATTGGAATCCCTAGGAGTAGGCAGAGCACAAATCCGCATGGCTCTCCGAATCGTGGCAATTATTGCCGGCGGACTACTGATGGTGTTGCCTGCATACATCAACGAGACGCTCTTTGGAAGATTGAGAATATCCGTACCGGTCTCTCTTGCCATCAGCCTTCAACTCTTCGTGCTCGGAGTGGTATTGTTCATCGCGGCAATAGGTCCAGCGCGCATTGAAAGACTCGCACGAGCTGAGTAGCACAAACTAGCCCTATTCTGTCAGCCAACCCTTAAGCATCTGCTGCCGTTCAGATACCGCCTGTTTCCTCAGAACTTCCGCGCATTTTTGTAGGCTCAACTGTTTGTATTCGAATCCCATTTTCGATAGTAAGGTCTGTGCGCCCTTCGCGAGGGCCGGGGCGACGATTATGGGGCGGAGTTTCCGGCCTGGCTTCGGCTGAATGTACTTCAGATATTCGGCAAGTTGCTTTACCGCCGAAACTCCCGCGGGATCCTTCTTTATTTCGATGACGACAGCATTGCCCTTTCGGTCTACTCCGTAAATATCGACGAAACCAGGTTCCACGCGTCGCTCGTACTCAATTACTTCCAAGCCAGACTCTATGATGTTGGGCTGGAACACTATGGCTTTCTGCATGTCCTCTTCGCTGGCGTGAAGATGAAATTCAGCCTCATCGATCAGCCGGAAACAGGCAAGGAGATCAACCCTACTTATTGAGATGTTAAGACTCTCAAGAGGGCTCGGTCGGACAGCTCTCACAACGAGTCGATCCTTTGAGAGCTGCGCCTGGACGATGCCACCTCCAGGTTGCCAATTTACAGGCCGATAATCAGTCGATCGATGAATAAGTACACATCCGTCTTCTTTGATAACGATCAATCTTTCACCCTCACCTAGGTGGCTCCCCGTCCGACCTGAATAATGAACCTCGCAAGAGGCCACTATGGCAATGATCATCCGGGATTCAAGAGATTTGACCAATGTATCATGCGCGTCCTTAATGGATGGAGAGTTAAGTACGGTCAAAGTGGATCAGTCATGTACCCGTTGGGCGAACAATATTAGAGCGGAGACGATTCAGGATATATCGGCATAGGTTGCCGGCACAAGGCCCTACGGAAATCCGGGAATACTACGATCGACTGTCAAAAATCTACGGTCTGCTCTACGGTCCAGAGCAGGCGTTGAAGCATGAGAAGGCACTGGCTAGAATGGAGGAACGGAAATATGATGTTTTTGTAGACATTGGATGCGGTGACGGAGTGCTTCTGTCGAAAGTCCGTGACCGGGCCGACCTTCGGGTGGGGCTCGATTTTTCTCTTGGAATGTTGGAGAAGGCAAGACATGTCTTGCAAGGGAGCGGTAATCTTGTCCGGGGAGACGCCGGTCATCTACCCTTTCGGGATGGAGTTGCAGATTGTGTAGCATCTATTTCCTTATCAGAAAGAGGCAATATCGAGGCACTGGCTTCTGAAGCTGCGAGGATCTCGAGAGGTGATGCGACCATCCTGCTCAGCGTGATCCATCTCGATTCGCCACCACCCAAGTTTGCCGGGTTGAAACTCGTTGACGGCAGTCTGCTTTCAGCAAGGGAAACATTGTTTGTTCTGGCAAAATCTGGTAGGCCTATGCTTAAGAACGAGTGGAGAAGAATAGACGAGGGAAGATAATGTCAGGTTGTTCACACCAGTGGCGTGGAAGAGGGCAGATGGCCCGATGCATGAGATGTGGAAAACTCAAGTCGGATTTTAGAAAAGAGCAGCACGAGCAGAAGATGGCCGCGAAGAACTCGTCTACGGACGAAGAATGATCTGCCGCAAAACAATCGCAAAAGTCTTTTAGTACAAGTCACCGGGACAGGTGCAAGAGGCAGTTTTGGAACCGTCGAGGAAGCCGCTCAATCTTCTGGTAAGAAAACTGAACGGGGACGTCGCCGTCCGGCTCAAGAATGATTGCGAATATCGCGGCAAGATGATTGACTGCGACAGTCACATGAACATTATCCTTGACGGGGCACGCGAATACCGGGGCGGGGACCCCGCGACGAACTTTGGGAGTCTCATCGTCCGAGGAAGTAATGTTCTCTACATCTGCGTGAACCCACCGGTTCAATAGCCGATCAGGTTATCTCGATTTCTCTCAAAGCCTAACTCTCCACCGAAATTAGGCGTCCATGAATCCTTGCCGAATATATCATCATCTTTATTTTCAAAGTGTCCCGACTCCTGCTTCCGGACCCGAAGTGCACACAACATCAGTAGAAGAAGTCTGAGAGAGGGATGACAGACAAGAAGTTTGTCGTAACCCCGTGGGAGGTAACTGGGGCGGTGGATTATGACCGCCTCGTTCGGGAATTTGGAACCCAGCATATCAGTTCCGGATTGGCGATTCGCTTGGAGGATATTCTGGGACCGGCAAGCTACCTCGTCCGAAGAAAGATCTTTTTCTCTCATAGAGACTTGGACCTAGTTTTGAAAGACTATGACAAAGGGAGGGGATTCTTTCTCTACACTGGGCGAGGTCCAAGCGGGCCTATGCATATTGGCCACATCGGCCAATTCTACTTCACAAAGTTACTCCAGGAGAAATTCAGGACTAATGTCTACATCCAGCTCACAGACGATGAAAAGTTCCTCGAGGTGAAAAGAAACCTCTCCTACATGGATACACAGCACTGGGCCGACGAAAACATACTCGACATTATAGCCACCGGTTTCGACTCGGATCGCACTTTCATACTGCAGGACACGGAGTTCGTTGGACATGCTTACCCCTTGATTCTCAAGATCGCGAGACGGATAAATTACAACCTCACGAAGGCGGTCTTCGGGTTCACCGGCGAAACAAATGTCGGGATGATATTCTATCCAAGCATACAGATTCTGCCAAGCCTATTGGAGAAACGACGGTGCCTGATACCAGCAGCAATTGATCAGGATCCCTATTGGAGGATTCAGAGGGATATTGCCGAAGGACTCGGATACTTCAAAGCGGCGGCGATACATAGCAAGTTCCTTCCACCCCTGACAGGTACGCAGGACAAGATGAGCTCCTCAAAACCAGAGACGGCGATCTATCTCAACGATGATGACAAGGCGGTACGAACAAAGATCAACAAGCATGCCTTCTCAGGAGGTCAGGCTACAGTTGAAGAACATCGTCGTCTCGGCGGCAACCCAGACACGGACGTGCCCTTCCAATGGTTGTACATGTTCTTCGAACCCGATGATGCAAAGCTGCAGAAGCTACGAGAGGACTATCAATCCGGTCGATTACTAACTGGAGAACTAAAGCAGATACTCACCGAGAAAGTGATAAGATTCCTACATGAGCACAGGCAGAGAAGAGAAGAGGCCGCGGACAAGGTGAGGCTATTCAAGCATGATGGTGCCCTCGCGCAAAAGATGTGGAAGACAGATTTTGAGAAGCTCTAGGGGTCCATGATCGTGTTCGACAAAGAAGGCTTAGAGTCATTTTACAAAGCTGGAAGCATGGTTTCAAAACTGAGGGGAGAGATCCCTTCTCTGGTTAAGCCTGGAAAGCCAGCCTTGGAAATATGCGAAGCAGTCGAAGCGCGCATAAGAGCTCTCGGAGGCAAGCCTGCGTTTCCGGTTGGAGTTGGAATAAATGATGTCGCAGCACACTACACTTCTCCTCCAGGGGACAAGCTCACGATTCCTGCATTATCAATTGTAAAGGTAGATTTTGGAATCCATCTCAAGGGATACGTCACAGACACCGCAGTCTCGGTTTGTCTCGAACCGGCATACGAGCCGCTCGTCCGGGCTGCAGACGAAGCCCTTGCGAACGCGATACACGCCTTCAGGCCCGGAGTCAAACTCTCCGAAGTCGGACGCATTATTCAGGCAACAATCACAAGATACGGTTACCGCCCAATCAGGAACCTAACAGGCCACAGCATAGACCGATACTCAGTGCACGCAGGAAAGTCCGTGCCCAACGTGGGAGAGCTCGACGGGAACCGAATCATCGAAGGAGAGGTCTACGCGATCGAGCCTTTCGTTACTCTTGCCGACGCAAAGGGAAGCGTTAGAGACAATTCCCATGCCTACATCTATCGTTTTGTGAAGACAAAAGGGGTAAAGGAAGACGCGCCGAAGAAACTTCTTTCCCTCATAAAGGAAAGATTCGCAACGCTTCCGTTTGCTGCACGATGGCTCCAAGACAAGTTTCCACCCGATGTGTTATCGAGCAGCTTGGACACCTTGGTAAGAAATCGATGTGTAGGTTCGTATCGGGTATTGGTAGAAGAGTCAGGAAACCCAGTAGCCCAGTCAGAGCACACAGTACTTGTTGAAAGAGACGGTTCGACAGTATTAACCGGCAAACTAGCCAGTTAGCATGTTAGGGCGCTTGCGCAGATCCTCCGCATAGATTCCATTGATGAAAAGAGACTCGTTACCGCACTGGCTACAACGCCCTTCAGCCTTGAAGACATAGTCGCCCATTGCGAATGACTTGATCTGCTTGAAACTACACTGAGCACAGCGAACCACGGATAATACCTTCGGCGGGATACCGGCCATTGACGAGCCTCTCCGAACTCTCAGAACGGTCATGCCTACTAGACCTATGGAGACCACCCCGACAGAGAGGTAGACGAGCGAACTAGTCAGATCGGGGTTCGGGGCGAAGTACATGTTCAGACCCACATTGATACTAAGGATCGCCACCATGAAAAGGAAGATGGCGACTAGATAGATTAGTGCTGATCCTGTAGCGGATTGCCTAGGCTTGGACAATTGCCCCATTTTCCTATCTTTGCTGGCTTTGAGGTTTTCTACTGGCCGATGCCTATGGTGTTGCCGATTCCGGCAACAATTATGGTATCGCCAGGCTTCGTCCTTTCAATAACGAGCCTTTTAATCCTCTCGATCACCTTTTCGCCGGCTTCTAGTATCTCCTTTTTCATCGGAGTAATCGCTTCCTGAATGCTTTCCTTAACGATGACCGCGTATACCGGTATCCGATTATTTGTCGCAGTCTCCTCGATCTTAAAACGCTCGGTACCGATGCCTCCGATCGCGGCCCCGTAACCTTCGCTTATCTCTCCTGAATTTTCTCCTTCGAACTTGACCGCGGCATCTACCATTACAACCATGCTCACCTTACCTGGATTCTCTTCGATCAGAGACTTTATCGCGTCTCCAGGTTTACCAACGTTTCCGCCCGGACCTTCTGCCTTTAGAGCTATAATGTGGCGGTCTTCCAAGGTTGTCTCGGCAACAACAACATCCTTCTGCACCTTACGCTTGTCATGGTCCTTCATCAATCTGGAAGCTACGAGTGGCCCGATGCCGTCACCGATCGGCTGTCCCTCCGCAAAGGCCTTCGCAGCACCCAGGTAAGCTTCAGCCTCCTGCATGATTAATGGGAGCAGGCTCTGCAGCTGGATTATGATGAAGAAGCTACTCGTCTTCTTTCCCAGAAGGTAAAAGTGTCTAACGATCCGGTAGATCGTATTGAGTGCCCATGAGGCTTCGACAAGATTCTCAAGATTATTGACCTGAGCATCATCGGCACTAGGCGCTATCTTTCGCACATCGTCCTTGAATTTTTGATCGCGGACATCGAGCAAGTGGTCGAATTTCCCGACGATTCCTGCCGGGTCCATGTCGACTGGTGTGATCAGAAATTGTTCCATCAGAACGTTAAACTGTGCGCCAGGATCAAAGGATGGTTTTCCAACATCTTTGATGGTTTTCAGGCTCAAGTCCTTGGCCTGTCCGCGAATTATGTCAAGTCGCTTCACGCCTCGATCAATTTCGAGTAGGTACATTCGCATTGTAATTTTTTGACCGAAGAAGATGAAGAGTATGAAGAATAGAGAGATAACGACTTGAAGGATTTGGCCAAAGGTCCCGCCGAGATTATCGAGGCCCGGAATCTGCAGGGGGACGATCGTCAATCAGGGCTGCCCTCGAACTATTATGTTGCTATAGCTGCATGGCCGTTATAAACGTTGATAAAAAAATTTTCACGGAAACATCTGGAATGATTCTTCGTTGATTATGGAGAATCAACCGGAACCTTTGCAGTCTTTTGCGTGTGATTGTAGAGTGGAGTTGGCAGCGGTCTAGGCTTCGCGTGGGCTCTCGCACCACACTACCACAAAGATCGCCTGGGAGATTCACTTCCGTGTTCGGAATGGGTACGGGTCCTAGCTCCCAGCTATGGCCGCCAACCCCGACCTCTAAGCAGAAAAACGCCGTCAGGACTTAGATAAGCCTTGCCGGATTTGTCGAGTCTCATAGGGGCAGATTGGTTCGAGCAGACATGACAATCTCACCCGCAAAAGAGGATTAGGGGTGACGCTCTTCTGTTTGCAGTTTGTGACGACGATTATCGACAATCGTGGAAAGTATTATCTGTGTGATTCTAGTGGAGAGCCAAAACAAGCTGGTAAAGTATGCCTGTATACGCTTTCCTCATCTTCTATCGGGTTCGACCATTGAGCGACGTAGACAAGAAAAAGGCGACCATGGAATGGGATCAGTTCAAGAAGAAACTCTCGAAGGACATCGCGATCGTTGGAGAATACGCCCATATTTGGGGGACCACCTACAATGGAATGATTGTCGTCGAGTCTCGAGACCTCACC
>Ga0099829_10001925_pt1 | contig 11756 bp, 7 predicted proteins | sample CZO8metaG_3_FD_79336 | JGI IMG/M metagenome (GOLD analysis project Ga0099829, IMG submission 79336) | Vadose zone soil microbial communities from the Eel River Critical Zone Observatory, Northern California, USA - CZOApr15con2H2.8 metaG | ecosystem: Environmental > Terrestrial > Soil > Vadose...
CGTATTCCCCATCCACTGAAGAAATCGGCCTGAAACAGAGTCCGCGCGGCGGTTTTTCCCCGCTGTGGATGTGCGATACCGGTGTACAGGCAGTGGCCCGCGTTGGAAGAGCGTACGCGGCAGCGCTGTTTCTTGCCGTCAAGCGCTAAGGCATAAGTGCCAAGATCTTCGCACCAGAAGGCTTCCTCGAAACGCTCGCGGAGCTGAGCAGCCTGCGACTCCAGCGCTGCGCACTGATCACGGTCTCCGAGCACACAGCTTAAGCGGGATGCAGCCAACTTGGCTGCATAGACGTAGCCCTGAACCTCGCACAGGGCAATCGGTGGCTCGGCCAACGAACCATCGGAGTGAAAGATCGAGTCATTCGAATCTTTCCATCCCTGCTGAACCAGCCCCCGGTTTCCATGGGAAGCGTATTCGACAAAACCATCGCCGTCCAAGTCGCCGTATTCGTCCATCCAGCGAATGGCGGCCTGAATGTTCGGCCACAATTGCTCGATTAGTTTCTTGTCACCAGTTCGCTCGTAGTAGGCGCCTGCCAATATAATGAACAAGGGGGTTGCATCCACGGTGCCGTAATAGCGTGCAAAGGGGATCTCTTTGAGGTTTGCCATTTCCCCGTGCCGCAGTTCGTGCAGGATTTTGCCGGGATCAGATTCATTTGCCGGATCCGTTTCTTTCGCCTGGGTGGCGGCGAGAAAATCGAGTACTCCTCGGGCGAGCGAAGGATCCATCCATAGCATTTCCAGCGCAGTGACAATTCCATCGCGCCCGAACACGGTGCTGAACCAGGGCACCCCGGCATAGGGATAATTTGTTTCTGGGTTGCCAACGGTCATCATCCGCACATCAGCGATTGAGCGATTGATCCAGTCGTTGAAACGGGAGTTGGAACTGGCCACCCGAGGCTGAGTCTCGGCAGATGCGTTCATTTCGCTGCTGGCTCGGATGACGGCTTGCGAATAAGGGAGACGCGTGCTCACACGCCCGGTTTGACAATCCGCACGAAGGTTGAAAGTCACTCTCTCCTTCGGATCCAAGTGCAATTGAAATAGCATTTCCGGGCCTACGACGCTCTTGGGGGGCGGTTCGCAGTTTATGTGCGTTCTCCGGATGACGCCGTCCAGGCCTTCGTATCCCAGGACAATGCAGTCAGGCCCGGTTTCGAGATCAAGCAGACGTCCGGTTCGGCCGCGACGCATGCCACGGACCTCAAACAAATCTGCGAAATCCGCCGCGAAATAAATGCTTAAGGGAACCTTGAGCGGCTCCATCCCATAATTTACGAAGCCCAACTGTTCGTAGGCGGTTCCGCGCCAGAGGAATCTGGAACGTAGCAAGTGCAGCGTACCGCGATGGATCGCCACCGACTGGCCGCGCGAGACATCCAGGTTCGCCAGATCTGCGGTGAACAGAAAATTATTCGGCTCAATCGTGGAACTTAGCAGCAACGGACGCTCGTTCCACATCCGCACCACCATTTCAGACAAATAGCGCGTGCCATCGTAGAAGAGACCCTGTTCGCCCAAGCCGTGGGGCTGCATATCGCCGTGGCGGTCGAAAACAGCGAACATCGTCCCGTATTTCAGCACCCGGGCACGATCGTCCGCCGGCGGCGATGTTGTGGCTATGTAGTATTGCTGGGAGACGTTACTTTCATCCAACTCAGAACTCCATTGGAAGCGGCGAGCGGTGCCTTTTTCCGGTTCACCAGCCGTTCGTAGATTTTCAAGTATTCTCTGGCCATGCGCTCGGCCGTGAAGTGCTGCTCAAAGTGTTTTCGGACTTTCTTACGATCAATTGTATCGATTTTTTTTACCGCTTCGACGGCCCGCTTGAGGTCAGGAACGATGAACCCTGACACACCGTCGGCCATCACTTCTGGAACCGAGCCAAACGGATAGGCGATCGCTGGCGTGCCACACGCCATGGCTTCAATCATTACCAATCCAAATGGCTCTGGCCATGAGATTGGAAATAATAACGCCGCCGCATTGCCTAGAAACTGGCTCTTTTCCGGATATCCTACCTCGCCGACAAATTCGATGTCCGGACCATTCAGCAAAGGCTGGACGCAGGTGTCGAAGTACTCCTGGTCGACTTTGTCAATCTTTGCCGCAATCTTCAGAGGAACACCCGCCGCCCCGGCAATTTCGATCGCGCGATCGACGCCCTTCTCGGGCGAAGTTCTTCCCAGGAAGGCCAAATATTTCCCGGGCTTCCGATGGAAGGTGTAATTCTCCAACGGCAACCCGTGATGCACAGTTCCTTGCCAATTCAGGTGGGGTAACGGGTCTCTCTGGACATCAGAAATCGAGATCACCGGCATGTCGTGATAAACCTCGTACAGGGGCACAAGGTCGGGGATGTCCAGTCTTCCGTGCAAGGTCGAGACATGTACGTAGCGCTCACGCCGGCTTAATGGAAAGTGGAGATAATCAATATGAAAGTGAATCAGGTCAAACTCATTCTTCTCGCTCAGAACTCGCTCCATTAGCACGAAGTGATGAGCCAGCTGATCGACCGATCCGGGAGCCAGTCGCAGCGATTCGCGGCAGGCGGGAACCAAGCGTGCGGTGGTCATTGAATCCCCGCTCGCGAACAAGGTAACCTCATGGCCCAGACGAACCAACTCTTCGGTCAACCAGGAAACAACCCTCTCGGTGCCGCCGTAAAGCTTTGGCGGAACACTTTCGTAAAGCGGCGCAACTTGTGCAATTCTCATCTACAGCCCTTCGGTGGTTCAAAATCAAACATATAAGCCCGTAGCGCACCCTTGTTTCTGTTTCCTGGGTCATTAGGCTGGCTGGAAGATCGAGTGGCAGCAACCCTCGCTACATCAATAGGTTACAGTGATCCGACGGGATTAACTATCCGGTTTTTGCTGTAGATAAAACTAAGAGATGTGGCACATCACCACACACCCTTGTCGCTTCCAGTGAGCCGATACGCGACCAGCGCGGACACCGCCAGCGGCGGGAGCAAAGGCAGACGGGAGATGGCACGCAGGTCGCCATGCCGGCTGGCGCTGAGCAACTGTGAACCGTAAAGCCCAGCGGCGGAGCCCATCGGCACGCGCAGGAAATTGTCGCGGAACTGAACTCGCAGGTCGGGCGAATATGCATCGTCTATCACTGCACGTGGAAGGGTTACGTGGCCGCCGTATGGTTTTACGTATTCCGAAACGATTACCAGAAAGCTGGCAACGCCGGGCCAGATGCCTCCTAGTTCGGCGCCCCGGCGGAGTTCATCAAAATCCACCACACCGTTCGCGAGCAAAGCTGCGACATCCGCCATATCACAAAGCCGGAAATAGAAATGCCGGTACATCCGCTGCAGAGTGGAAATCAGAATTCGTTCTTCGGGAGCGGGGACTGGGAACGTCCGTCCATTTACCGTCTTGGTGATGCTGCGCTCGAGCACTCGTGCTGCCATCAGTCTTTGCTCGCCGGTTTGTCCCAGATAGCGCACATGCACTTCTACCAGTTCCGGTAATCCGGGGACCTGGAAGTTCCACTTATTCGCCAGCCGGTCGCCCCAACTACGCGGCCCCTGATGGGCCTGCAGTTTCTCTTGCATGGTCTTTATGATCTGCTCGGGCGTGCCGCTGGTGTACAGGTCGAGATCGGACCCAAAGTCGGGCCAGTGGTCCAAGGATTTGATTACGCTCACGGGACAGCCCGAGTTCTCGAGCGATCGCACAATCGCGTACAGCGATTCGGCGGCGCTCGAAATTCTTGCGGCTTCCGTATGCAGAGCGTCGCGGCACCATTCCTGAAGAGGTTCGTTCTGCCGATCCAGTGCGATCTTCTCCAACACTCGCAATGCGCGGATGGTGACATGGTGCTTGTCGGTCAGTTCAAGAAGTTCACGGAACTCCTGCTCACTCAGCGAACTCTGATCAATCTCCGGAAACAGGTTTTGTAGATATGGAACGGGAGAGGAAAAATCTCCGCCATAACCCTGAAACATCAATTTTGAGAGCAGGGATATGTAACCGTCGTTGTGGATGCGCACGCTCATCATATCAAGTGCCCAAGTCCGGCCCGCAATGTCGTTCGATGTGAGTCTGGCGGAGTGGGTTGGTCACTGGTCATTGCTCATTGGTCATCCGTCACGCCGGCCTGCTGAGCCACTTGACGTTTGCAGTCAGAGACGCCGGTCTCAATTTGGGTTCCTTCTTCATAATCATTCCAGGTGGCAATCAGGAGGAAGGGCATGGGGTGTTCGGGATCGTCATAGTGATGAAATATCTTGAGCGTGTCCTCGAAAGTCTGTCCGCAGCGGCGATCCATATGGCGGTTCAAGCTCCATGACGCTCTGGTGTCGTTAAATCCAGGCCAAATGGCTCCGACGATGACTTTATCTGTACGTGGCTGCATCTTTTGATAGAAGTGCTCCAGGTAATCTTTGCCCCAGTCGCTGCCATTCGGAGCCCATGCGTGCCCCGGATGTATCCAGGCATAGAAGCCGTCGAAATCTCTGACATATTGTGGTGGTGGCTGGTCCTTGAAAATCAGGATCGGCGGCCTGTCCCACTGATTGACAGCTTCGCGCACCCGGTCCCAGTTCGTATTTCCGCGCTTAGGAAAGATGAAGATGACTGGCCGGCCTTGATAAGTTACGTAGGCATCGTGGCCCGGGGCGTCGGGTCCGATATAAGCGCGATATGCCTTGTCGAAGGCTTCCAGTGCCTCTTCAGTCGCTTGCCCGTTGTCTTCCTGCGTCTCGTCGTACATCAGGCAGACATGAAAGTTACTCTCCGCTGAGATCTGCTGCAGGAGGGCATAGCTGCGGTCTTCGAACGGACGGCGGTCTCCGTACCAGTCCACTGCGAAGGCATAAATTCCCATCTCCTTCGCTTTTTGAATCTGTTTCCGAAGCACTGCGGGGTCCTGGGTGGAATAACCAACGGCGATGTGCTGGCGGTCCCCAAACCACGGCTGGTAGTCGGCGAGAATTCGCGAAGACTCCTGCAGGCTCGGAAGAGATGAGTTGGCTGATGGGTGGAGTGAGCCGCGGTAACATCCGCTGGTCTGAGTTATCAGCACAATCGCAGCCAGCAGCAAGACAGTTGCAGAAATGCCTCTCATACGAAGAAGGAACACTTGACTATTGGTTTTGATGCGGGAAACAGCATGGAGTAGCCGCGGGCGTTGGGCTTATGGCTTCTCCCCCGTCGTGGTTTGCATCTCGCGCACCAGCCAGCGGTCGGCGCCTGGCGTCATGATGACCACATACTGCAGGGTCATAGGTTCGTCGTAAATGACCTTGCCACCGTCGAGGACCTGAACGTCGAGCTGCGCGCGATCGCGGAGCTGGATCGCGTCTCCGGCAGGGGAGTAGAACAGCGCTTCCAATTTGTGCCCACGATCTTCGTAATGCGTGTGGAGGCCGGACTTGATCTGCGAATTCACACGCTGAATAAGGTCTTGCTTGGCAAGACCTGTGAAATAAGCTTCGAGCAAGCCGGGACGATTCTCTTCCAGGGCCTGTTCCATGGTTTGCCAGGCGAAGGCGTAGTCACGCGGCACGCTCTTGCTCGTGAGATCTTCGAGGGGGCGCGGGCCGATGTTGTCGGCGTTCAATTCCACCCTTGGGGGTTCGGCAGCAGCGGCAGCGCGGAAGTCGCGGACCAGAATCCCGCAAACGAATGCGATTGAAAGAATCGCCAATGAACTGTAACGCGCTGCCGTGTCTCTCATTGAGCGCCCGCGACCTCCAGTTCGTTGCCGGTCACCACGCCCGAAGCTACGGTGATACGGGCGCGACCTTCGACCGGCATTTCGACCTTTGCCACTCCACGTTTGATAGGTACATCCACCGTGGTTTTACCGGCACCGTCAACCTTGGTAAAACTCACGACCGTGCCATCGGGCACAGAGTTGCCCGAACAATCACGGACCGGATCGGTTTCAACGAGCAAGTCTCTTTTTGTGCGGCTTGCCCTAATGCGAAGATTGCAGGCGTCGGCTGCAACCTGCTGAACCACGCGAATCTCGTTTGCATGTCCGATAGCGGTGCCCAGGCGGGTAGCGCCCTCTTTGCGGGCCGAGCTCAGCCGCACCCAGGCCACGCCGTTCTCGGAATTGCGCCTCGCGGAAACTTCTTTGCCGTCTTTCGGCAGAATGCTGAACGTCACCGATTCCGGTTGCAATACCAGGTTATGAAAGTTATCGAAGACAAATGCAACCGCGCTGATGCGATTCGGGCTATCGACGGGAACGCGTGAAGGGTGAACCAGAAAGCTTAAGCGGTTCGGCGCAGCCGGGTTCACGACGAAACTCGCTGAAGCACAGCCATCCGAGGCACAGAGAATTGCTGTGTAGCGGCCGGCGTGCTCCAGTTGCTCCGAATCAACTGATATATCGCTACCCGCCTGGACTTGGCGCTTGCTGGCGCTTGCCGGGCCGATCAAATAAAAGCTCGCGCTGCCTGATCCACTGGTCGCGATTGTGATGGCGGTCCCCGCCGTAGCCTGCGCGGGTGGATGAATCTCCGATGCGGACGCGCCCAGCGCGGCCAACAGCAAGGCAAAACCTGTGGTTAGGGTTCGCATATCACGATGTCGTGTCGTAATGGTTTACTACCACGCGGTAAGTCTGCACGTTCTTGGCAATGTCTGGAGGCAGATCCACTGCGAAAGGCACCGGTACTTGCGGCAGGAGAGCCTGGGCCACGTATCCGTCAGAAACCCAGATCACCTTGCCATTGCTGTCGTAGTAGGCGGCGATGACGTGTGGGATATTGACGATTTGACCACTCTGATTCGTCAGCTCGCCACTCAGCACTTTTTTGCCAAGCGGATCGTTTTCTAGTTTCTGCTGGTTGACTTCGATCACAGGATCGGCGCTGGCTGCGATCAGTAGCGCCTTTGCGTCCATACGCACGCTCTTTATTTTGTCGAGCCGCATGCCGGGAAAATCAATCCTGTAGGGCGAAACCTGGCGGGGAAGCAGCGTATGAGCAATCTTGTCGAAGCTGCTTTCCTGGGCGAGTTCTTTTTCGTTGGGATCAAGCAGGGTTGCGCCGACATTTACATACGCGGGAACTGAATCTTCATTGACAACTTCACCCACCAGTACAACGCTATCGGGGCGCTGGATGGCATTCATGGAAAGAATGCGAACCTGCGGGGAATCGACATTCTGCACGCCCCAGTCGTCGCCGGAGCCGCGGCTGATTATGTCCCAACGCAGGTAGTTCACCGGAATCACTTGCGGTGGCAGCTTTGCGGCGCGATCCACGGGCCAGAATACTTTCCAGGTGTCTCCCGCTCGCTCCACTTTCAGGTCGCGGATGTCATCGAGCGGGCCAACGCCAGTCGAGTAATGTAGCTTGGCCCGCATCGTGGCCTCTTGGTCCGTGGTGTGCAGCCCCCAGACATCGAAACTTTCCAGCGATGCAATCGTAAGCAGGCTGCCGTAGCTGCCATTGAACTCCCGGACGAAAGTGTTCTTATCTACGTCACTCTTGTTAGCCAGGCGCGCATAAGCAGCGTCGAAGTTGTGCCCTTGAATTTGCGAGAGCATGAGGCGCACCGCTTGGTCGGGAGTGCTTGCCGAACGCATCTCTCGCCGCCCTATCGCACCGGACTGGAACCAAGCGATTACAATCAGAGCCGCGGTAAGCGCCGCTAGCAGAATTGGAAGTCCACGTTTCATCACCATGCCCCCCGAATCAAAACGCCTTCTTCTTCCGGCGCCGGGAATGGAAGTACGATATCCGAGCGAACGCGGGCGCGGTCAGGAATCATGAACGCGAACAGGATCGCTAGGATACTGCTCCCAAGAGGCAGCGTTCCCCACAGCAATCCTTCGAGGGCTGTCGGCATGGCGTCGGATGGGATTGGTCTAGCCGGCGGCACATCTTCCTTCGACCATACCGTGATGGCGTCAGCGTTGTAGGACTCGACTTTTCTCCAACCTGCAAAATTGACCAACGGCTCGTAATAAGAGTCGCGGATGAAGATATATTTCAAACCATAATGGTTCGCGTGGCGCAGCATCATCCGCAAGGCCTCCATACCAGCGGTGCCGAAGTATTTGGCGCTGGTGAGCTGGGCGGTGCCGTAATGTGTGAACTCAGGCAGCAATCGAGCCGAGTTGTATTCTCCATCCACACTGTTGGCGTCGGTGTAGGTGGAAACCTTAGGCAGTGAATTACCAAAGCCCAGAGTCAGATACCTATATCGGTCATGTCCATCGCGATTGAGGAAACTGTCGACTGCATCCACGTTAGTATTGGCATTGGGCGAGAACGGAGTAACTGCCATCCATGCCATAGGCAGCAATAACGTAGCGATCGCCGCGAACGAGAATCCGATCACAGCCCTCGTGCGGTGGCGGTCGATCATTTGTTCGGCCATAAAACCGACGATGGGCAGTACCATGAGAGCCGCCCACAAAGTGAAGCGCTCAAACGTGAGAATCTCAAAGTAGCGTCCGAAGATCCATTTCGGCACCGGCGTGGTACCACCAAGGGCGAAAATGAAAGTAATCCAGAAGCCGAGAAGCAGCGGTCTGAGCCTGCGATTCGCTGCTCCGTACCAAGCCGCGAAAGGAAATGCGATGATCAACATCCCGTATGGAACGAAGAAATAGTTTGTCAGGTAAGTGAGATTTAGCAATAGGTTCGAGCGGCTGGCGTGCGGAATCGGCATCTGCTCAATGGGGTGCCGGATAATTGAGATCCAGTAGGGAAGCAGAACAATTGCTAAGCCGGCGCCCGCAAGCCCGGCGAAGATTAGTGCCCGAGTGATTACAGCCGCCGCATTTCGTTCCTCGCCACGATCGACCACTGCCAGCCAGAGCACCGGGATGGCGAACAAGAGAGAGCCAAAGATTAGCGTGACGTGGTGCACTGCGCCAGCAGCCAGTGTAAGCACAACGCCCTTAATCAGACCGCGTCCATCGGCGGACCGCGACCAGTCATAGAAATACGGCAACGCGAGCAGATACAACGGCGCGGAAAGCGTGGTCGGGAGCTGTCCGGCGAAGTAAACCAGGAAGATCACGGCTCCGAGAAAAACGCTCATCAAGGCCGCGTAACTGCTGGCTCGCTCGCTCACCCAAAGCCGCGAGAACCGATATACGCCTACCGGGATCAGCAGAATACCGGCCAGTTGCACCAGCAAGTAGGCCGTGTGCAATCCCAAGATGTAGGAGAGCAGGGCGATCCATTGGTGAGCCAGCGGCGGATACGTGGTCTGCGAGAAGCCCGCGAACCATTTTGGATTCCACGGGTCGAACCAGTGGTGGGCGTAGTGCGACGCAAAAAAAACATGGAAATTTGCGTCGTAAGAATTCGTCAGCGGCAGCTGCATCGCCAGCAGGGGTCCATGTATTGCCAGCGTCAGCAGCACAATCAGTCGCAAAGGAATGGGTCGCGAAAAATAGCTCGTTTCCACGTTAGTATTTTCCCTCCCCGAGCTAATGTGAGCACCCGGTTGGATTCCCCTAGACGGCGTAAGGTTTTCTGCCAGCCGAAGTTGGGCTGAGTAATTCGATATTCGCCAAGCTGCTGCAGGCTGTGGATTTGCGGTCCTTATGCGCTGCTCTGAATCCAACCGGAACAGCTCGCAATGCATCAGAGCGTTGATTGCGCGGTGAAGAAATTCGGGACCAACTGTAGCAAACCACCGCGCTGCACACTGCACCATGGGCGGAAAGAAATATCTCATTTCTATCGCGTTGTTCTTCTCGCTCAGCGCAGCCCCGCTGATGGCGCAGACGTTCGAGATCAATCAGCCTTCCGGTTCCAAGAAATCAGTTAAAGGCGGTAAGAAGCCCGGCGCTCCAAAACAAAGTGCGGGAGAAAAGAAAGAAAATGGAATCGGCTGGGGGTCGGGAATTGAAACTGCACGCGAAGCCCGCGCGGTTCAACAAGCGCTCGCCAAAGGGGACTATCGCGCGGCCATAACTTCTGCCACCCGTGCCGCGAATGCAGCTCCGCAAAATGCCGACTTATGGTTCCTTCTGGGATACGCCGCCCGGCTTGGAGGCGACTACAACTTATCGTTGCAGGGCTATCAGCGCGGGTTGGAGCGAAAGCCTTCCTCGATCCAGGGCCTTTCGGGAGAAGCGCAAACCTATGCCAAGATGGGCCGCACTGCCGAAGCTCAGGACCTCCTGAAGAAAGTGTTGGCGGCTAATCCAAAGAGCGCAACTGATTTGCAGCTTTCGGGCGAACTGGCCCTGAGCACCGATCCAAGCACTGCACTGGACCTTTTGAAACGCGCCAATGCCATTCAGGGCAGTGCGCGTACCGACCTGCTGATCGCGCGTGCTTACCAGAAGCTGAACCAGCCAGAAGCCTCCAAACAATATTTGGACAAGGCCCAAAGCCGCGCACCGAATGATCCGAATGTGCTGAGCGCGGTTGGCGCGTTTTATCGAGATGCAGGAAAGTTTGACGAGTCAATTGCCGCTTTACAGAAAGCGGTCCAGCGAAACCCGAATGCGCTTGCCGAGCTGGCATACACCTACGGTCTAGCTGGAAAAAAGAAGGAATCTGCTGACACCTACACGCGGGCGGCCAACCGGCTTCCGAAAGATACCGGACTGCAACTTAGCGCAGCGCAGGCACTGGTCAATGTCGGCAATTTCGAGCAGGCGTCCAGGTTGTTGCAACGCGCAGAAGGGAGCAACCAGAACAGCTATCGTCTGCACGCTGTTCGTGGACAGATGGCCAGCTTGCAAGACCACAATGACGAGGCCATACGGGAATACCAGATCGCGATCCAGAATCTTCCCCAGGTCCCCCAGGAAGGGCCGCTCTATCCCGTATCCCTGCATTTGAGCCTGTCAGAAATTTACCGTCGCATTGAACAGAGCGGTTCAGCGCAGGCGGAATTGTCGGCAGCACGAGCGGCGCTCGAGAAGATCTCAGCCTCGGATCAAGCTACCCGTCCTGATTACCTGCGGCTCCGCGCTCTCATCGAGGCTGGGTTTGGCGACAGTGAATCGGCCGAGCGAGATTTGAAAGAAGCGATGTCGCTGGCGCCGAACAACGTCAACATCGCGCTTAACTATGCGAACCTGTTGTGGAAGATTGGCCGTGAACAGGAGGCCCTCGAGCAGTACAAACGCTCTTTGCAAGCCGATCCGGGCAATCATTCGGCGCTGACCGCCTTGGGATACCTCTCGCGTGACCTGAAAGACTCCGCTGCGGCGGAAAAATATTTCCTCAAGCTGGAAGAACTGTATTCGAATGATTATGTGCCCTATTTCGCGCTGGGAGATCTTTACACTTCCAATCGGCAATTCGACCGCGCTCAGGCGAGCTATGAGAAGGCGCACGAACTGGCGCCTAATAATCCGTTGATTGTTGCGGGAGCAATCAATTCTGCGCTGGAAACTCCAGGTCACCAGCTCCCGGTAGCGAAGAACTGGCTAACGCGCGCAGCTTCTAATCCGGCGATCAATGACAACCCGCAAGTCATGCGCGAACGAGAACGCTATCTGACGTTCACCGGCAATTATCAGGAAGCGGCTGACCTTGGATACAAAGTAATTGAAAAGTTGCCGCACGATCCGGAAGCCCCGATTTACCTGGCCTACGATCTGCTTTTTCTGAATCGTTATGACGACGCCTACAAGATCGTGGAGCGATTCACGCCCTTGATGCCGAAAGACAAAGATCTCCCTCTGATCGCCGGTTACGTTCATGCGCATCAGGGACATCCTCGAGAGGCGGAGGCGGACTTCACGCATTCGCTTGATCTTGAGCCCAATGACGCCACCGCCTATATGAAC
>Ga0099829_10001927_pt1 | contig 11747 bp, 9 predicted proteins | sample CZO8metaG_3_FD_79336 | JGI IMG/M metagenome (GOLD analysis project Ga0099829, IMG submission 79336) | Vadose zone soil microbial communities from the Eel River Critical Zone Observatory, Northern California, USA - CZOApr15con2H2.8 metaG | ecosystem: Environmental > Terrestrial > Soil > Vadose...
CTGGCCCGCCGGCTCGGCGGCGGCTTCCGAACGCGCTGCCGCGCCCCTGAAAACCTCAGCTCTGCTGAAATAATATCTGTTTGAAAATACACGAATTGGATTAGAGAGTTTGCCGCGCTATTCGTAGCGCAGCGCTTCGACGGGATCCAGCTTCGCCGCCTTCATCGCCGGCCACACGCCGAAGACCAGGCCCACGCACACGCTCACCACAATTCCAGTCACCGCGGCCCACACCGGCACGCTTCCCGGCCACTTCAATCCCAGTCGCACCAGCAGCACCAGCCCATTCACGAGGAGGAGCGCGATAACCCCGCCGGCGCCCGTCAGCGTCATGGCTTCCAGCAAGAATTGCCAGGTAATATCTCCGCTCTTTGCGCCGATGGCCTTACGGATTCCGATTTCGCGCGTGCGTTCCGTCACGCTCACCAGCATGATATTCATCACCCCCACGCCCCCGATCAGCAGCCCGATCCCGCTTAGCACGATCGTCGCGAGCGCCACCATCCCCATGATACTGTGAAACTGTTCCACGATTTGTTGCGACGTCTGAATCGAAAAACTATCCTTACCATTGAAAGGAACGTTGCGCCGGCGCCGCAGCACTTCCGTCGCCTGATCGACCGCCTGATCCAGCATGTTCGGATACGCCTGCAACCGGATGCTGTTCTCGTAGGCGCCGGGATAAATTTTCCGGAAGGTGTTGTACGGGATGAGCACCCGGCGGTCTTCATCGTCATTGCCGAACATTCCCTTCGGCTTCTCCACCACGCCAATCACCCGAAACGCCGAGCCGTCGATCATCACGTCTTTCCCGACCGGCGAAACTCCGGGAAACAGCACCGGCGCGGCGTTCTCACCGAGCATCACCACTTTCTCCCGATGCAGATCATCTCCTTCGCTGATAAACCGTCCTTCCAGTGTCGCGGCGTTGGCATAGACCTGCCCGAAATTCGCCTGCACTCCGCGGAAATCGATGGCCACCACCTCGCCGGACTTCGTTCGAACCGAATGCTGCTGCTCCCACCAGGTGAGGAACACCGTCACATTCTTCACCGCGGGACTACCTTCCTTAATCGCTTCCGCATCCTCGAGCGTCAGCGGCTTGCGCTCGCGCTCGTCTTTGGGCCGCCGCCCGCCGCCGTGCGGGCCCTGGTCGAAGCGTGAAATAAATGCCGTGTCTGCGCCATACTGCTTGACGTTTTCTTGAACCTGCTGATCGAATCCAGTAATCAGCGCGGCCACCAGCATGATCACACTTACGCCCAGCACCACGCCGAACACCGTCAGAATGCTGCGCAGTTTGTGCGCTTTCAGCGTGTCCATCGCCTGCTTGAGATTTTCACCGTATGCTTGTGCCATCGCCGTTCCTCAGCCGTCCGCCCGCAGCGCTTCGATGGGATCGAGCTTTGCCGCGCGCATCGCCGGGTAAATTCCGAAGAAAAGACCTACTGCCGTCGAAACACTCAGCGAAAGTATCACCGAGCTCATCGGCGTCTTCATAGGTATCGCCGTCGCCGCGCGCGCGACTGCAACCAGCGCATACGCGAGGCAAATTCCGATCAGCCCGCCGGTGGCCGCCAGCACCGCCGATTCCGTCACAAACTGCAGAACGATGTGGCGTCTTCTCGCTCCCAGCGATCGTCGCAGACCGATCTCCCGGGTGCGTTCCGTCACGCTCGCCAGCATGATGTTCATGATCACGATTCCGCCGACCACCAGGAATACCGCCGTCAGCCCCACCGCCACGGTAAACAAATTCGCGGTCAAAGATTTCCATAGCCCCATGATCGAGTCCGAACCCACAATCCCGAAGCTGTCCGGATCGTTCCAGGGAGTGTGCCGCCAGGCCCGCAGGAGCATTCGCGCTTCGTCCTCGGAGGCCGCCATCATTTCCGCGTTCTGTGCCTGGATAAACAGCACGAGGGAATCTCGCTGCGTGCCCCATTCCTTGCTGTACGTACCCAGCGGGATGAACATGAAATTGTCTTGCGATTGCCCGAGCGCGCTTCCGATGACTGCGGCCACGCCAATCACTTCGTAACTGTGATTCCCTGCGCGTATCGTTTTTCCGATGGGATCCACATTCGAGAAAAACTTCTTCTGCACGTCGCCGCCGATAAAGCAGACCGGGGAATGGTGTGTCTCGTCCGCCTCCATCAGAAACCTGCCCGATGCGACGTTCAAACTGCGCACCTCGGAGTAGTTCGGGGTTACTCCCAAGATGTTCACATCCCGCAGCAGCTCGTTGCCATAGCGTAAATCCGAAGAGGTACCCAGCAGGGCAGCCACCTGGCTTGCGGTCCGCATTCCGGCCCTCAGCTTGGTAAATTCTTCCGTGGTAACCAGCGGCCGCTTTTGCGCCTTCACCCAGGCGTCCTGGCTGGTGATAATTCCGAAGCGCGTAAGGACGTATACGTTTGCGCCGAGGTTGGCGATCTTGTCAGCCACATAGAAATTCAGTCCCGCAACTACGCTCATCACCGCCACTAGTGTCGTCACCGCCAGGATCACACCCAACAGCGTCAGGAAACTCCGCAGTTTGTGCGCCCTCAGTGCGTCCAGCGACAAGCGCACCGTCTCGAGCATGGTGACCGCGACGCTCCGGAATCCGCCCAGTCTCAGCCCGGTACTCGCAACTCGAGGCCCCGTATGATGTATCGCGCTTAACCCGTCGATGGGAGTCACTCCCAAACAGACCTCCAACCCTCTCTATATCAATACGAAATACGGGGACCGTTCGTTCCTTACTCTTATAGACGTGTGGGACACCACTTTGCTTTCAGCCCCGGTTGGGTAGCTTTCCGCCCGGGTTAGACGGATACGGCCGTCCCGACGCCAGGATTGGAATTCTACCTTGTTTGACCGTGAATGGGGGAAGGACCGGGCGGTGATCCTCGATCCCTAGGGGATGGCGGGCGTCGTATCTATGTTTATTATCTATGCTTTACGGCACTTACTCTAGGCCTCACAAATGCTGGCTGCGCTTAGGACCTGCCGTGGTGTACAACAAATGTGTTCGCCCGAGAATCCAACGAGATTGCAGGCTGGCGGCTTTTCCTGGGCATCGAATCATGCTGAAACGCGCGTTTTATCAGATCGCTCTATTCTCCTGCTTCGCTGCCGCGAGCGCCTCAGCGCAATCGGTGGTTCCCGATTCCATTCCAGCGATCTCCCCGGCGAAACCGGGCCTCTTCGACCGCGTCATTTCCTGCCAGAAGAAAAATGAAGAAGCGCTGGACGTCTACGAGCGCCTCGAGCGTCTGGAAGTTCGCAAGAACGGCAGCGACGCAGCCCCGGCGTCCGTTAGAATCGCCCGCGTCATTCCGAACGGCACAGGAATGAACCGCATCGCCGTCGGCCCTGACGGACAGCCTACGGATCCAGCGGCCTATCGCGCCGAACTCGCAAGACTGGAAAAGGCGCTCGCCCTGCTCGTCAATAACAGCCGTTCGCAGCGCGACGCCGTGGAAAAGTTCGCGAAGAAAAAAAAGGAGCGCAACGACCTGATTGACGCCACGCGAAGCGCCTTCCTTTTTACCTTCGTCGCCCGCGAGCCTCGCGCGGATCGCATGCTTTCCAAGTACAGGATGGAACCCAACCCGGCCTTCAAGCCCACCACGCGCTTCACTTCCATTTACACCAAGGTTCGCGGATTCGTCTGGGTGGATGAAGATGCGGAGCAGCTTGCGCGCATCAAAGGCGAAGTCACCGAAGACATTTCCGTCGGCCTGTTTCTCGGCAAAATTTACAAAGGCAGCCATTTCATGCAGGAGCGTTATGAAGTCGTCCCCGGGCTTTGGCTCGCCAGTTTTTCGCAATATGATTTCGACGGGCGCAAGCTCTTCTCGGGTTTTTCCGTGCATGAGCGAACGTTTTATACAAGCTACCGCTACATCGGGCCGCCCAAGGAGGCACTCCTCGCCGTTCGAAAGGAACTAGGACTTGCCGACTTGGGCAAACCTGGTTCTGCCGCCGCCGACCGGTGATTCGTTGGCCGGTATACTTATTGTATCGGCCCATCTTCGAAGGGGAAACGGCCGGGAGGTTTCATGGGCCGCTCGTCCATTCTGGCCTTTGTTCTGGCTTTCTTCGTCACTCTGGACTGCCCGGCGCGATCTTCCCAGTCCGGCTCGGATTTCGGTTCCGCCAAACCCACGCCGCAATCCCAGCCTCCCGCTCCTGCTGCGCCACAGTCGGCTCCCGCCGCTGCGGGAACCTCGGCGCCGAAAGATCCGAGCGCCGGAAAAGACCAGGCCAAGGAAAAAAAGAAACCAAAAAAGGTTTGGACGGAGGAGGAGATTTCCGCCGTCGGCGGGAGCATCTCCGTCGTTGGCGACCAGCGCCCGTCAAACAACCCTTCCCGCGCGACAACTTCGACGACCGCTTCGGACGGGCGGGATGCGGCCTATTACCGCGGCCGGCTTGCACCGCTCCGCCAGCAGATCGAAGACCTCGACCGCGAAATCCAGGAAATGAAAAGCGTCAAGGGCACTGTCCGTGAGAATGTCGAGGCGCAAGTGCAGATCCGCGAGACCCGCCGGGAAAAGATTCAGAAGCAAATCAACGAAATTGAAGAGGACGCACGCCGGCACGGCAGCGCGCCCGGCCAGCTCCGCTGACTCCCGCGAGCTAACTAGGCCGGTCTGAACGCCTGCCTAGCGAATCAGGTTCCAGGGATACACGCCAACGTTGATCTTCATAATGAAGTAGCTGAATCCTCCGGGATCGGGCTTCGGCTGGTGCGGCGTGTCCGGTGGAATCAGCAGCCAGTCGCCTGCCTTCACTTTGTAGGTCTTTCCGCCGACCACCGGTTGTCCCCGGTATTCTCCCGGAATAATTCCATCTTTGTCTTTCAGATTCTGCTCGTTGGCAATCTTTCCGCCGAGGATCATTTCGCCCGTGCCGCCGGTGAAAATATAAAAATCATACGCTCCGGCGTGCTGCTCGGCGTCGTCCAGCACACTGTTCACTTTGGTCAAGCTCGGAACAGGCTTATCGCGAAACATGCGATAGAGCATGAACATGCTGAAGCCACGCGTCTGCACGTGTACCGGCCCGCCGCCAAACGATTGTGAGCTTCCGCTGCCGGCCTCTTTCACCAGCTTGGCGGCTTTCTCGGCCATTTCCGTGTGCGCTTTTCGAATGTCATCAATGTTCCAGTACATGATGGGCGGAGCATCCGGCGCGAGCGGCGGCTCATTCGGAGAATTGAAGCCGAACGGCTTCACTTCCGGTTTACTTTCCTGAGCGGAAACGCTCGGAATCATCGAGAAGTCGTCGACGTGTCCGCTGAGAATGGGCTGCGCGCTTGGCTTCGCCGCGTATCCGGCGATAAATCCGATGAATGCAGCGCCGATCACTATTGCGGGAAATAACTTTTTCATTGCTCGATCCTCCTGTCGCTATTTCTTTGCAGCCGGTTTCTCCGACACAAAACGAATCTCTCTCAACATTTCCGCCTGGCGATAGAGTTCTGCTTTCCCAGCCGGAAATTTATTGAAGCTCAGCACATAGGCCAGGATATCGGCGTTCTGCTGACGCGTCAGTTTCCCCGGCGAAGTCTGCGGCATGGTCCTGCGAATTCGCTCGAACAAATCTCCCAGCGAGAGACCGTTCCAATTCGAAAGAAAGGCCCCGCCGGTGAGCGGCGGCGCCGATTCTCTGCCGGCGAGCTTGTCGCCATGGCAAGCCGAGCATTGTTTCTCATATAGCGCTTCGCCGCGCTTGGCCTGCTCTTCCGTATAGACACCGTCCCAAACAGAACGCTCCGAAGGCGCGGGCTCCTGTGCGCGAAGCGCGCTAAAAAACACTCCAATCACACCCAGCCCGGCAATGGCCATGAATGAATTCTTACTCTTCACGCCGATTTCTATTCCTCGTTCGACGGCAGCGTGTACGCAATGTATTCGCCCGAGTATGGCCCGCCGCTGACGGCCACCACGATGTACTGCTTGCCGTTCACCATGTACGTCATAGGCGATCCAGTCTGCGGCGCCGGCATGAACACCGCGCCGACTTCCTTGCCGGTCGCTTTGTCGTAGGCGCGCAGCATCGCGCCGCGCGGATGATCCGCGGTGGTCGTCACGTGCCCTTCGCCTGCGATCACCAGGGTCTTCGTCACCAGCGTCCCAATGTTGTACGTCTCCTGGCCCGTGCGCGGGATGTTCATTCCCTTCAGCGCCGGGCTATTTCGCACCACGTCGTCGGTCTCTCCGTGAGCGATCTGCCAGGAAATTTCACCCCTGTCGAGGTTGATCGCGGAAATTGTTCCGTAAGGCGGCTTGACCAAAGGCAAGCCATCAATATTCATAGGAACGTAGCCGGCCCCGGCTTTTTTCTTCGGAGGCTTCGGCGAATCCGCCCCGGCGTTTTCGCCCGGGCCTTTCAGAATTTCCACTTCTTGTCCGGCAGTTCCCGCGATGTACTTGATATCGGAGATTTCCTTGGGCGCCGGCACGAGCCCAATCGGCTCCATGCACGAGTTGCACGCATACACGTACACCGTATGCGTCTCTGGATCGTACGACCCGCCCGGCCAATTGGTGCCGCCAGAAGCCGTGCCGAGCGTGAGAGTGCCCAGAGGTCCCTCCACCTTGCTCACCACCGGGGGCGTGTACACCGGACCCAGGTGATATCTCGACACAATTTCTTTCGCGCGCTCGCGAAGCGCGGGCGTAAAATCGATCAGATCGTCGATGGAACTCCCGTTGCGGCTGTACGCCGGAGGCTTTGTCGGTATCGGTTGCGTCGGCGAATACCATTCGCCAGGAACATTTCCAACTTCCACCGGCTTCTCCGGCATCGGCCAAACTGGTTTTCCGGTCACGCGATCGAAAACATACAGGAATCCCTGCTTCGTCGGCTGCGCGACAGCCTTTACCGGCTTACCTTCAACCGTAATGTCCGCAAGAATCGGCGCCGAGGAAATATCCATGTCCCACAGCGGGTGGTGCACCAATTGAAAGTGCCACTTACGCTCACCGGTTTTCAGGTCCACGCACACGAGACTTTCGCCGAACAAATTATTTCCCGGGCGGTGCCCGCCGTAGAAATCGCTGGTCGGCGTTTCGACCGGCAAGTACACCAGTCCAAGTTGCTCATCCGCGGTGATCTGCGTCCAAACTCCAGTGTTGCCCGTGTATTCCGCCGAACCCTTCTCCCAGGTATCGTAGCCAAACTCGCCCTTTTTCGGGATGGTATGGAAAATCCAGAGCCGTTTGCCCGTTCGAACGTCAAACCCGCGTACGTACCCCTTGTTGTTGCGCATGCTGCGCGGCGTCATGCCTTCGCGGAACGCCGCGCCGATGATCACCGTGTCTTTCGCCACGACGGGCGCCGACTGAATTCCTATTTCTCCGGTCGTCAAATCGGGAAGGATTTCCTGATCGTCATTCAGCTTGAGGTCCACTTCGCCTTTGTCGCCAAACGTCGGAACACGGATTCCATTTTTCGCGTTGAGGCAAATCAGCCGATAACCCGGCGTCACATAAAGAATGCGTTCTTCCTTGCCGTCGGACCAGTATGCCAACCCGCGGCCGGAAAGTTGTCTTGGCGCTGCCCCGCCGCGCTTTCCTTCATGCTCGCCGTGAATCCAGAGCAACTCACCCGTGGCCGGGTCCAGGGCAATCACGGCACGACGTGATCCGGCAGTGGCATAGAGAACGCCGTTGACCATCAGCGGCGTTCCTTCCAGTTTGTACTCCGGCCGGTCGCCGAAATTATCGGTCTTGATGCGCCACGCGATTTCCAGATCGTTGAAGTTCGAGGCGTTGATTTGGTCCAGCGGCCGGTAGCGCGTCCCCGCCAGGTCCGCTGCGTAGGACGGCCACTCCGTATCCTTGGTGCGGGTTTGCGCCGAAATGCTTGCTGGAATCGCCGCGAGGATGACAGCCCACGGAATCAGAATCTTCCATCCGCTGCATTTTCTCCGCCCCATGTTCCATCCTCCGCTGAATTTCCCCCGCCCCTGCTACTCCGCTCATCCCATTTGCTTGATTTGTTCGAGCGCCTGCTTGATTTTTGCTTTTTGCTCGTCCGTCACATCGCCGTTGGGCGGCCGCTGATAAAACTGGCGCGTCCCCATTTGCAGGCTCAATGCGTATTTCATGGGCCCGTAGGAATCGACCCCGCCCTCGCGCAGAATCTTCAGCGCCGCGTTCAGTTTCGCGAGCGGCTCGCTGAAGTCTTTGCCCGCGCGCTTCGCGGCAAACACCGCCGCGATCTGTTTCGTGAAGTTGTTGCCTTCCGCGAGGATCGCGCCCATGCCGTGGTCCAGCGCGTACTTCAAATTCGTATCCGTACCGGTGCGCATATTCAGCTTGGGAAACTCCGCCACGAAGCGTTCATATTCCGGCACGTCGTCCATCGAATCCTTGATGCCCGCGAGATTCGGATATTTTCCCAGACTGTGCAGCAGCTCCAGCGTGATCGGCACGCCGCTCGCAAAAGGAATGTGGTAGAGATTGATTGGAATTTTCACTTTTTCAAAAATCAGCGTGTAGTATTTCGTCAGGCCGTCCGGGTGCGGATGCTTGTAGTAGAACGGCGGAACGATCAGCAGGCCGTCCGCTCCATTGGCTTCCGCGTGCAGCGACAACTCGATGGTCTCCGGAAAATTCGAAGTGCCGGAGCACACGATGATGTTCAGCCCGTTGCGGTGCTTGAACGCCGTCTCCGCAACTTTCTTCCGTTCCGCCATGGAAAAAGACGGAAATTCGCCCGTCGTGCCCAGCACCACGACGCCATCCGCTCCGTTGGCCTTCAAATACGCCAGCAGGTCCTTGTACAGTTCTTCATCGAACTTCAAATCTTTTCCGCAGGGCGTCGACGCCGCCACCCAAAACAAAACTTTTTCGCCGTTGGCTGGAGCTGCGTTTGCCGCGCGTGGCACGCCCACTGGCTCTTCGGCAAACGCCGTCTTTTCGACCACTCCGAGGGCCGCGGCCGCTCCCACAGCACCAAGAAAAGTCCTTCGCGTTGTTGGCATATTGTCCCCCTCACTGAAGCCCGCGGAAGTCTAAGCCAGTCAAATTCAATATACAAAGGATTAGTTCCCGTCCTTGCGCGCTGCTTCAGTCCTTAGCGGCTCGTGCTGGATTCAACGCCGCGCAGCCTGCACACTTGCCGACTAAATCCAGAAGGTATACTCTCCCGCGTTGACGTTGCGGGCCACTGCCCGAATCCCAATCCTATCGTGACTGCGCTTCAAGAGGCCGCCATGAAAAATCTCTCTACTTCCGGCAACAGCAAAGAGGAACACGCGGAAAATCTCGCTTCAGAAACACGCGCGGACCACGAAGCGGGCGCGAATACAACTTTCTCGCCGTCCGACCGCCGCGCATTTCTACAAGGCGCGGCGGCCACTGCCGCGGCCGCCGCAGCGACGCTGGCGATGCCGCGCTGGGCGCAAGCACATCCCGGCGATCTCGACGCAATTCGCGCGGAAGTCGAGAAGCGCCACGACGAATCCGTCAGGCGTCTGCAGGATTGGATCCGCCAGCCCTCCATCGCCGCCGAAAACCGCGGCATGAACGAAGGCTGCGAGCTGACCATGCGCATGCTGCGCGACGCCGGATTCCAGCAAGCCACCAAAATTCCAACCGACGGCCAGCCAGGAATCTTCGCCACGCTCGACGCCGGCGCGCTCCGTACCCTGGGGCTCTATTACATGTACGACGTGAAGCAGGCGGATCCCGCGGAATGGTCGTCTCCACCGTTCGAAGCGGCGCTCGTGGATAAACCGGACCTCGGAAAAGTCGTCATGGGCCGCGGCGCCGTGAATCAGAAAGGCCCGGAGGCCTCGTTTCTCGCTGCTCTCCACGCCATTCGCGGCGCCGGCAAGAAACTCCCCGTCAATCTCGTTTTCGTCGCCGAAGGCGAAGAAGAAATCGGCTCGCCGCATTTTCCGCAAGTGGTTCGCCGGCCCGAAGTGCTCGCCGCGCTGAAAAACTGCATGGGCATTTTCATGCCCAGCGCCTCGCAGGGACTCGACGGCGAAGTCACCATGACCCTCGGCGCTAAGGGCGTCATTGAATGTGAATTAGTCTCCAGCGGCGAGCGCTGGGGCCGCGGTCCGCGCAAGGACGTGCACTCCAGCAACAAAGCCCGCCTCGACAGCCCGGCCTGGCATCTCGTGGAAGCGCTGGCCACTCTCGTCTCACCCGACGGCAACGATCCCGCCATCGAAGGCTTTGCCGCGAAGGCCCGCCCCATCTCTGCAGCCGAAAAGAAAATGATCGCTGAAGCCGCAAGACGCTTGAGCGAAGCCGAATCCAAGAAGCTTCTCGGCGTCGAGCGCTGGGTGCACGACGTCGGCTGGCAGGAAGCGCTCGAACTCTTGATGTCGCGCCCCACCGTGAACATTGAAGGCCTCGTCGGGGGCTACACCGGCCCAGGCGGAAAAACGATTCTTCCCGGAAAAGCCGTCGCCAAACGCGACTTGCGCCTCGTGCCGGACATGACCGCCGCCGAAGCCCTCGCCGCTCTCAAAGCGCATCTCGCGAAAAAAGGTTTCGGCGATATCGAGGTGCGAATGACCGGCGGCTACGATCCCAACAGCACACCGGCCGATGCGGCGCTCATTCGAATTGAAACCGAGGTCTACCGCAAAGGCGGAGTGGATCCCGTCATTCTTCCGCGCAGCGCCGGCTCCTGGCCGGGATACGTCTTCACCGGCGAGCCGCTCCACCTTGCCGCCGGTCCCTTCGGCCTCGGCCACGGCAGCGGCGCGCACGCGCCTGACGAGTACTACGTCATCGAATCCAAGAATCCCAAAGTTCAGGGCATGGACGGCGCGGTTTTTTCGTTCGTCCAGCTTCTGTACGGCCTCGCAGGTTAGGGCGTCATGATTCGAAGGCGGGGAAAGGCGGCGCGATAGAAATCGTCATCGGCCGCGCAATTTGCGAATCCGGCGCAAGATTGCTTTTCTACCGCCCGACTTAGGCCCCGGTATCCCGATGCCGCGATATTTTGCGAACGGACTTTGACCTTTGCTGGTGATCTTCGCCTGCATCCTCGTGCCCCTCATTTCCCTTATTTTGTCACAAATGTCATTACTTTTGGCGCTGTGCAAGCTTCATCAATAGAGATGAAAGAAGCCGTCTTCTTGGCCGAGCCGAACGGCGACTCCAAACAAATTCGAAAGATGCTCCGCCGTGAGCACCGAAGATTTTGGCCCATCCGCTATGACGCGTCCTTCTCGCAAAAGTACTACACGTTCTATCTCCGGAATAATTTCCGAAACATGATGCGTCACCAGCAAAATCCCGAGCCCGGATTTCGCAAGCTCGCGCATCGTATCGCGAAGCTGCAACTGCGCCGCGATGTCCAGCGCGTTGCTCGGCTCGTCGAAAAGCAACGCCTGTGGCTCATGCACCAGCGCTCGCGCAATTAGCGTCCGCTTCGCTTCGCCCGAGGACATCTCCGCGACCGCGCGCTCCGCCAGATGCGCGATGCCGAGCCTTGCCAGAGTTTCGTTCGCTCTCTCCAGATTCTCGGGGTCGGGATGGTGATGCGGAAAAATTCTCGTGCTGCTGAAAAATCCCGAAAGCACCACGTCCCGTCCCGTCGCGTCCGTGGTGCACGATGCCAGCAAGTCCGGCGAAACAATTCCCAGCTTCGATCGCAGTTCAAAAATGTTCCATCGCTCGCGCCCCAGGATGGAGATCGAAGACCCTTCGCGCGCCAGCGGGTAACATTCGCGCGTGATCGTCTTGATCAGCGTGGACTTCCCGCACCCATTCGGCCCA
>Ga0099829_10001929_pt1 | contig 11743 bp, 6 predicted proteins | sample CZO8metaG_3_FD_79336 | JGI IMG/M metagenome (GOLD analysis project Ga0099829, IMG submission 79336) | Vadose zone soil microbial communities from the Eel River Critical Zone Observatory, Northern California, USA - CZOApr15con2H2.8 metaG | ecosystem: Environmental > Terrestrial > Soil > Vadose...
CTTCTCGATCAGCCGGCGCACCTCTCGCTCCTCCAGCACCGGCGGCGACGAGCCCCGAGCCCGCGCCACCAGCCAGTAGCCGAGCGAGTTGAGGGTCCGCACCCGTGGCCGGAATGCGGCGCAACGGGACTCCAGCTCCTCCTGCGCCTTCTTGTTGTAGGCGACGGCCAGCACCAGGTCCCGCTCATAGCCCCGCTCGGTGATCAGGTGGCGGAGCCGGTCGGTGAGCACCCGGGTCTTGCCCGACCCGGCCGGGGCGATGATGCGGGCCGGGCCCGAGCGGTGGCCGACGGCGGCCAGCTGGTCTGGCGCCAACTCCGGCGACTGGCTCGCCGCCGCCAGTGCCGGCACCACCACCCGCCCCAGCTCGATCGATTCCCGGTGCACCACCGCCAGGCCGTCGACTTCGTGCGGGGGAAAGGGCGCTCGCGGTCCCCCATCGATCCACGCCGCCTGCCCGTCGGCGAGCAGCACGTCGCCGGCCTGGTCGGCCGGCAGCTCGGAAACGCCGGTCAGGCGGGCTGCCTTGCGGGACCACCACCACACCGGGTGCTCGGGATCGGCGCGGCCGTCATGGGTGTTGGCCCACACCAGGAAGTGCAACCGGTCCATACTCGGCTCAAACGACGCCGCCACGGTCCACGGCTCGACTGCATACGACACCGGATCGCGAAACCGGGCCGGGTCAACAGCCAGCCGGATGACGACCGGAGTGCGTGACACCCACGCACGGTGCAGGGCGTCTACCACCGCGCCCGGCTCGGCGAGCACCGCCTCGTCGATCAGATGTACCGGCGCGTCGCGCCACGCGGCGGGTACCGGCTGATCTCGGTTCAGTACGACGCCGCGCCCGAGCACGGCTGGTGAGCGTACGCGGCCCGGTGTGACCGTTATTCGCCGGTGTTGGTCGAGCTTGGGGCGGGTTCGAAGTCGAGAGAGAGTGAGTTGATGCAGTAGCGCAACCCGGTCGGCCGGGGCCCATCGGGGAACACATGACCGAGGTGGCCGCCACACCGCCGGCAGGTCACTTCGGTGCGGATCATCCCGTAGCCGTGGTCGTCGTGACTTTCGACCGCGTCGGCCACGGCCGGCTCGGTGAAGCTGGGCCAGCCGGTACCGGAGTCAAACTTGGTGTCGGACGTGAACAGCACCGCCCCGCACGCCGCGCAGCGGTAGCTCCCGTCGTCGTGGTTGTACACATACTTGCCGGTAAAGGCCGGCTCCGTCCCTTTCCGGCGCAGCACCCCGTACTGCTCGGGGGAAAGCTGGGATCGCCACTCGTCGTCGGTCCGCTCCACTTCAGGTGCCATGTCATCAGGGTAGGCCGGGCGGATTCATAACGGACACACCCGCCGTATACCGTAACCAGCGCCGCTTCCCCCTCAAGCGTTTCCTGCGCGCCCAAGGAGGAGCGATGCGCGTGTCCTGCCGTCAGCACCGACCGGTTGACGTCCTGCCGAGTTTTCTGTTGTGCCCCGAAGATGCCCTGGATGTGTTGTGCGCGGTCCAGGCCGCGAATCCGGGGGCCGCCTATATCGCGCTGGTCACTGACCCGAACCGGCGGGGCCGGCTGGCGATCCCTTTTCCCCCTGAAGTGCCTGTATCGACTGAAGTGGCAGGATCGACTGAAGTGGCAGGCGACGGCCGAGGTATCGAGCGGATCGCCGACCAGCTGGTCGAGGCCGTCGGCAAGGATCGGTGGGGGGACGTTCCGTGCCTGGTGTTGTGCACGTGCGTGGGTGGCGCCGGCGCCGAGCCGACCGACGAGGACGAGGCCACCTGGTTCGCGCTCCAGGAACGGTGCCGCCAGTACGGCTCGGTCGAGCTGCTCGACTGGTTCCTGCTCGCGGATGAGGAGGTGCGGTCGATGTCCGAGTTGTACGGGCCGGGCTGGTGGTGGCCCGACGACGATGAGTTTTAGGAGGCCGCCTTTCTCGAGCACGTGCACAGCGCACGCCGAGCCCAGCGAGGGCACGGCAAGGGCCGCCAAGGCCTCGCTCAGGATCCGCCAAGGGTGTGTCAGGGGTTACACGGGCCTATTTCGGGAACACAATGAACTGAATTGGAGTTAAAGTGGTTGGTATCCACGGCGATCAGGCACAAGGCCTGTAGGCTATGGGTATCGTCCTGATGGGTTGAGCCTCAGCCCTGGTGGACTGTCGGCTTTGGCGGGCTAAGGGGCCAAAGTCACAACCTTGGGCACGGGGGCGTTTACAGAAAACCGATGGTGCTGAACCTCGAACCAACTGTTGCGGATATGGAAGTCCTGGTGGCTGCCGAAGCGGCCGGCGCAGCTACGCCGGCCGAACTGGCGCGCCTGGAGGCCAATCGGGACGCCTGGGCGGCAACCCTCCGCCGGCTCATCGCCGAGACCGACAAGGCGCTTCGAGGCGCCAGGCGGCTGAGCGGGCCGGAACGCGATCAGGTCCTGGACGACCTGACCGATGAGCGCGACCGGCTGGGCGACGCCTTCTATCGGGTGACCGGTGAGGACTTCGTCGACCTCGACGATGACGGTGACGGGGAGCCGGAGCGGCCGGCACGGGGCGGCGGGGCCCAGGCGCCTCGCGGTGCGGCCAGTGCTAGGCCGGCGCCGCAGGCGAGCGTTGACACTGGCGGCGCCACCACAGTCGAAGTGATCCCGACCGGTCCCCCTTCGCTGCAGGCCTCATGGGCCGCCGGCCGGGTCGTGGTCTGGGGCGGCGGACCGGGACAGCTCCCGGTCGGGCTCGACGACCTCAAACACCTTCTTGATGATGCCGGTGCGACGACCATCGACTGGGAGGCCCACGGCGGGGTGCCCATGCCAGGCGGAGCCCGGGCCGAGGCGCTGGCCGTCCCGGCCAGCCGGGCCCTGGGCTGGCTGGTCGCCGTCGGCGCCGGCCAGGCCGGTCACGATGCCGGGCCCAGCGTTCGATGGCTCGGCGAGATCGCCACGTGGGCCACCGAGCTCGTCGCCCAGGGCCGGATGGTTCCCCGATTGCGACGTAGCCGGGCCAAGGACACCGGGCCGACGTCGAGCTTCGCCATCCGCTGGGTCCCTGCGCTGATCGATCCCGTGCGCTTTTCTCGCCTGGCCGCTCGCATGCCCGGCGCGGTCCGGGCCTGCTCGAGCAGCGAACCGGCCGAGGGCATGGCCCGGGCCGTGCTGGCAGGCATGGTCGATTCCATTTGCCGCGAGGGAGCGGCCCGTTTGGTCCTTCCCGCCGCCCCGCCTGCCGCTCACAACCAGACTGAACTCTCCGAGGCCGTCCTTTCCTCTCTCAACGGCGCGCCATTCGAGGCCACCGGCGGGATCGCCGAGGATCTGGCCGGACGGATCGATCGATGGACCAGGCCCGTCACCGCTGACGGCGGTATCGGCCTGATCGTCCGGTTGGCGGCGCCGGACCGGGACGGCGCCTGGTTGCTGTCGGTCCACGCCACCGGCGTGGAAGAGCACGCCGTGCCCGTCGAAGTCGCCATGGTGACGGCGCCCCGTAACAAGCGCTGGCTCGTCGAAGCCCACCTCGCTCGCCTCGAGCGCCTGTGCCCGCTGCTCGGACGGCCCGGCGGCCAGCGGCGGGGCGAAGTGATTTTGTCGACCTACGAGGCGTGGTCCCTGATGACGGACACGGGGCCGGTGCTGGCGGCGGCAGGATTCGACGTGCAGGTGCCGCCGTTGTCGCGTCGCCGGCCGGCGCCCACGCTTCGCCTGATCGCCGATGCCATCGGCCGCGAGTCCGTCGTCGGTGCCCAGCAGCTGTGCGATGTCCGCTGGTCGGTCATGTTCGACGACGTCGAGCTGGACGCGGCCGCGATCGCAGCGCTGGCCGCCGAGGCCCGCCCGCTGGTGCGCTCGCGGGGCCGCTGGGTCGAGCTCGACCGGGCCGACCTGGCTGAAGCCGCCGCCGCCCTGGCCGAGCGAGCCAGCTCGAACCAGCTGACGAGCGGCGCCGTCTTACGCCAGGCTCTCGGGCTGGAAGGTGAAAGCCTGGCCGGGCGGATCGAGGTCGACGGGTCCAGCTGGGCCGCCGACCTGCTCAAGGCCACCACGGATACACCGGAGCCCCGCAAGGAGCCCCGGGGCTTTGTCGGCAAGCTGCGCGATTACCAGAAGCAGGCCCTCGGGTGGCTGGGCTTCCTCGATGCCGCCGGCCTTGGCGGTTGCCTCGCACTCGACATGGGTTTGGGGAAGACACCGATCATGCTGGCCCAGTTGCTGTCGTCGGTTGGTAACGGTCCTGCGCTCGTCATCACCCCGCCCGCGGTGCTGGGCAACTGGTACGCCGAGGCGGCCCGTTTCACCCCCAAGCTGAAGGTCGTCATTCACCACGGTCCCGGCCGAGCCGCCGGGGCCGACGAGCTGGCCAAGTTCGCCGGCAAGTATGACGTGATCCTCACCACCTATGGCACCGCCCTTCGTGACATCGACGCGCTGGAAAAGATCGAGTGGGCCCGCGTCGTGATCGACGAAGCCCAGACCATCAAGAACCCGGCCAGCGACGCGGCCCAGGCCCTGCGTCGCCTCTCCGCTCGGTCGCGCATCGCGCTGACTGGTACCCCGATCGAAAACGGACTCGGCGACTTGTGGTCGATCCTGGACTTTACGAATCCCGGGCTGGTTGGGAGCCGGGCGTCGTTCGTGGGGCAGCTGTCTCGCAACGGCAACGGCGGGAACGGCAACGGTTCCGTTGCGCACGACGCGGCGTCGGCGGGCGAGAAGGTGCTCCGGGCCCTCAACGGTCTCCTTGTCTTCCGTCGCACCAAGTCCGAGCCGGTCATCGCAGCCGAGCTCCCTGACCGCATCGACCAGCTGGACCATTGCTCGCTGACCCAGGAACAGATCGGCTTGTACCAGGCCGTCCTCGACCGGCTGCTCGCCGACGGGATCGAGCAGGAGACCAACGCCCGCAAGGGTCAGATCCTGGCGGCCATCACCGCGCTCAAGCAGATCTGCGACCACCCCGATGCGTTCCTCGGCGCGGACGGCGGGACCCAACCGCTGGAGGGCCGCTCCGGCAAGCTGAACCGTCTCGAGGAGATCATCGAAGCGGTGTTCGCGGCCGGCGAGAGAATCCTGATCTTCACCCACTGCGCCACGTGGGGCAACAAGCTGGCCCACTACCTCACCGAGCGCACCGGCATCCCGATCTCCTGCTACCACGGTGGGTTGGGGACCGGCGCTCGCGACCGGATGGTGCGTGAGTTCCAGGAAGGGACCGGGCCCGGCGCGCTGGTGCTCTCCCTGAAGGCCGGCGACACCGGACCGACGATGACCGCCGCCAACCATGTCGTCCTGTACGACCGGTGGTGGAACCCGGCCACCGAGGACCAGGCCCGGGACCGGGCGTGGCGGATCGGCCAGAACCGCAAGGTCGTCTGCCACCGCCTCGTCTGCCCCGGCACCGTCGACGAGCGGGTCGAAGAGGTCGTGGCCGGAAAGCGCCGGATCGCGGATCTGGTGCTGCCGAAGAATTCGTCCTTGTCGGACCTCGCGCCCGATCAGCTGCGTGCTGCACTTGGCTTGCGGGCCGACACCCTCATCGAAGATCTGCCCGAAGACCACACCGCTCCCGACACCGAACAGAGCGAGGAGGACGCAGCATGAGCCGGCGGCGGCGTCACGTCACCGCTCCCCCGGCCGACGCCCGTTTCTGGGGTCGGCCCAACGAAGAGACCGCGCCCAACCAACGCCCGATCCGTCCTACCTCGGACCCGGGCGCCGTCGCCCGCTCCCTTGGCAACCCTCCTCTTTCGGTCGGTCAGGCGACGGTCCGTCGCCACCTGGACGCGGTCTACGAGGAGGCAGTCCGGGCTGCGACGGCGCTGGCAGCGGCCAACGGACTGCTCTACGACTCGTCGTCCGAGTGACGTCTGGGTGACGTCCCGGTGAAAGTAGACGCCGCACTCACCGGGTCTCTCGAACAGTCGGGAACGATCGCCGCCGACCTCGAGGAGGCTGGGTACGACGGCGTCATCAGCTTCGAGGGTCCCCACGATCCCTTCGTGCCGCTGGTCTTGGCCGCCAGTCAGACGTCGCGGGTCGAACTCTGCACGGGCATCGCGGTCGCCTTCGCCCGCAACCCCATGAACCTCGCCAACCTGGCCTACGACCTGCAGCTGGTCTCGCGGGGTCGCTTCATCCTCGGACTGGGCTCGCAGATCAAGCCGCACATCGAAAAGCGCTTCTCCATGCCGTGGTCCCATCCCGGCGCCCGGATGCGCGAGCTGATCCTCGCCATCCGGGCCATCTGGGCGTCGTGGCAAGACGGGAAGCCGCTTCGCTTCGAGGGCGAGTTCTACCGGCACACGCTCATGACACCGTTCTTCGACCCGGGCCCCAACCCCTACGGCCTGCCCCGCATCTTCCTGGCCGGCGTGGGCCCGGCCATGACCGAGGTGGCGGGCGAGGTCGCCGACGGCTTCATGGTCCATCCCTTCAGCAGCGATCGTTTTCTCCGGGACACGACGTGGCCGGCGCTTCGGCGGGGTCTCGCGGCTCGGGGCCGGAGTGCTGACGGGTTCGAAGTGGCATGGACGGTGATGGTCGGGGCGGACTCCGACGCCGACCGCGATCGCCTCCGCTCCCGCCTGGCGTTCTACGCGTCGACGCCGGCCTACCGCCCGGTACTGGATACCCACGGCTGGGGTTCACTCCAACCAGAGCTCAACCAGCTGTCCAAGCAAGGTGAATGGGGACGAATGGCCTCGCTCATCACCGATGAAATGGTCGACGTGTTCGCGGTGTCGGTGACGCCGTCCGAGGTTGGGAAAAGGGTCGCGGCACGCGCCGGCGGTCTGGTGACCCGGGTGAGCCTCGGTACCAGCGGGCAGCAGGCTGGTGGCGAGGACGCCATCAATACCTTACATGCTGTCCCATGATGTCTCGTGCCGGGCGTTCCGGCGTTATTTCGTCAAGATGTGTGCAAACACGCCGTATATGGCCGAGTCAGCACGAAAGTTGACGAATTAACACCTGAATGACGCGCCCGGCGGGGGCGGCGGCGGGCGTCCCTACGAGCATCCACTGGTGCTGCCACACGACGGGCAGGCAAAGCAGCTGCCGGCCCGCTGCATCCGCACCCCGCACTGGTAGCAGTAGGGCGCGTCGATCGTCTGGGGGCTGGTCACCATGCCCGGAGGCAAGGCCGGCGCCGGCGGCCGAGCGTCCTCGACCCGATCCTCGACCATCAGCGCAGTCGGCGTGGTCGTTTCCTCGACGCCGGGCAGGGTCGGCTGCAACCGCTCCCCCGTCGTGAGAATCCCGAGCTCGGCCCGCTCGTCCTTCGGCAGATAGTCGACGGCCAGCCGGCGAAACATGTAGTCCACCAGTGACGCCGCGATGCGCAGGTCGGGATCGTCAGTGATTCCGGCCGGCTCGAACCGGACGTTCACGTACTGGCGCACGAAGGTCTGCAACGGCACGCCGTGCTGCAACCCCAAGCTCACCGAGATGGCGAACGCGTCCATGATCCCGGCGAGGGTCGAACCCTGCTTGGCGACCTTGATGAACAGCTCGCCCGGCCGCCCGTCCTCATACTCGCCGACGGTCACATAGCCCTCGCAGTCGGCGACCCGGAATTTGAACGTGGCGGACTGGCGCCGGCGCGGCAGACGCTCGCGGATCGGCTGCTTGACAACGACGGTGGTCTGGCGGTCGAGCGCCTTCTCGAGCTCCGCCACCTTCAACGCCAACTCGGCGTCGTGCGCCTCAGCATCCGATCGGGCTTCACCACTGACGGCGGCCTTGGCGGTGGCGAGAGGCTGGGCCACCTTGCAGTTGTCCCGGTAGATGGCCACGGCCTTCACGCCGAGCTCCCACGCCTCCATGTGCAGCTTCTCGACCTCTTCGACTGAGACGTCTGCGGGCATATTCACCGTCTTTGAGACCGCGCCGCTGATGAACGGCTGGACCGCGGCGACCATCCAAACATGGCCGCGGTAATGGATCGTATTGTCACCCATAGAGCAGGCGAAGATCGGCAAATGCTCCCGGCGGAGATATGGTGCCTCGGCGATGGGCTTGTGCTCAGCGAGATGCGCCACGATGGCTTTGACCTGATCGTCGGTATAGCCCAGACGGCGGAGCGCTCGAGGAATGGTCTGGTTGACGATCGACATTGTGCCCCCGCCAACCAGCTTCTTGGTCTTCATAAGACTCAAATCTGGCTCAATACCGGTCGTATCACAGTCCATCAACAAGCTGATGGTGTTGTGGCTCACGAAGCCGTTCGCCACGTAGGTAACGTCGCCGGGTACGGAAAGATCGTAGGTGAGCTCCTCTTCGCCCAGTGTCGCCGTCGATACTTCGTCGAAGTAGAAACTGAGCAGATGACCCAGTTCGACATCGCGGGTGCGGTCAAAGAGTTCAGTCGCGACACGGCGTGACACCTTGCCCCGCTTGTGCTCCATGAGGAGCACGTTCCGCAATCGATCGTTTACCGGAGCCAGCCGGTCGATCATTGCTCGGGTGAACGGGATGTAATCCCGGCGACCAGCCTGGTGGACGCCGCTGACCATCACTCCAGAGTTCTTTCGGTCACCGATGAAGCCAACGTCAGAAAGCCATCGTTCGTTGTATGAGAGGTTCAGGAGTCGCAGCGCGCCCAGCGCCCGATGGCCCCAGGCACCATCCTTGCGTTCGCGAGTCCAGAATGTCGTCGGAAAGCCGAGGGCGAGGAGGAGTGACTGAACGTCGCGGACCATTTGAATGGAGGTGTTCTTAAGCGTCGGATAGCCGGCGCCGGTATCGCCATCTGCCTCGAAGAGTCCTCGAAGGAAGGCGGAATAAACCTCGCGATCGTTCGCATGGAGCACCGCGTCAGGGATGTGGGCGGTGTAACCCTTACCGACGTGGCCATCGCTCGGAGATCGCTTGGCGAAGCCGCACGCTTCCCACCACAGAGTCAGCCGAACAGAGTCGAACCGGACCTCGGTGTAGCCGCGCTTTTCAGCCACATGCCCTTCGAGCCCGAACAACTCCTTACCCAGTCGAACCAGCCGGTCCATGACATCGAAATCGCCATCTGACACGCAGAAGCGCAGGCCCCGGCTATGCAGCGATCCAGCGCCCATGAAATAGCCCAGCAGCTCGGCCAGGGACGGCGTCATCCGCCGCGGTGCAACCGCGTGATGTTCGCCTGTCCAATACGCCTCACCCAGAGCCGGGAGGACGACCTCCTGTGGTTCCCCAACAAGCTGGTCGAGCGCGAGCGGAACCAAATCCCCCGACGCAATCTCGCCGAAGCGCTTCCACTCCCAGGCTCCCGTGTCTCGATCGACGACTTTCACCCGATGGGTCGGAGTGCCCTGGACGAGGTAGCCATGGCGAGTCTCAACGCTGACGGTGGCCTCCACTCCATTGACATAGAAGCCTGTCGCCTGGCGAGGTCCCTTATCCGTGCCGACGTCGATCCCGAGGTCCTGCCACTGTGGACCGTCGGGGTCGCCTAAGGATCGCAGCCGCACCAGACCGCGGTCGGTCGGAATCAGCGACCCTCCCACGAGGCAGCCTGTCGGCGCCATCACCGAAGCCTGCGAATTGCGCACGCCGTACGGCTCGGCGCCCTCAATCGCGGTGTCCCATGCCTCCTGGGCGGCCGATAGCAGCTCGGGTGGCACCAGCTCTTCGTCGATCTTGGCGACCGCGTCCCGATGCATACGAAGGACGTTGAGCATGGCACCGCGGTTTTCGGTGTACCCGGCGAACGGCCCCATCCGCGCCGCGGTGCGAGCCGATGTCGCGTAGGCGTGCCCGGTCAGCAGTGCACTGATGGCGCCGGCCCAGGCCCGCCCCTCATCGGAGTCATAGGGAAGGCCCTGGGCCATCAGCAGCGCGCCGAGGTTGGCGTAGCCAATGCCCAGCTCGCGGAACCGCCGGGCCGTCTCACCGATCCTCTCGGTCGGGTAATCGGAGTGGCCGACCAGGATCTCCTGCGCGGTGAAGACCACCTCGGTTGCGGCCTTGAAGCCCTCCACATCGAAAGAGCCGTCCTCGGCGAGGAAGGTCAGCAGGTTGAGTGAGGCGAGATTGCACGCTGAGTTGTCAAGATGCATGTACTCACTGCAAGGATTACTGCCGTTGATCCGACCGGTGTTGGGTGCGGTGTGCCAGCGGTTAATGGTGGTGTCGAACTGCAGACCGGGATCGGCGCACTCCCAGGCCGCCTTGGCGATCTGATTGAAGAGATCCCTCGCCTTGACCGTCTTCAGGATCTCGCCGTCGGTGATGGCTCGCAGATGCCAGTCACGGTTGTCGATGACGGCCTGCATGAACTCGTCGGTGACCCGAACCGAGTTGTTGGCGTTCTGGTATTGGATCGAATAGCTGTCCTTGCCATCCAGGTCCATGTCGAATCCGGCGTCGCGTAGGGCCCTGGCTTTTCGTTCCTCAATGGCCTTGCACCAGATGAAATCCTCGATGTCGGGATGGTCGGCATTGAGAATGACCATCTTGGCTGCACGACGGGTTTTGCCCGCGCTCTTTATCGTCCCTGCCGACGCGTCAGCACCGCGCATGAAGCTGACCGGCCCTGATGCGGTGCCCCCACCTCGAAGCCCTTCCTTGGACGACCGGATCCGGCTGAGATTTACCCCCGACCCCGAGCCGCCTTTGAAGATGATCCCCTCTTCGACATACCAGTTAAGAATGGAATCCATCGAGTCATCTACAGAGAGGATGAAACACGCACTCGCCTGTGCACTCACCCCGGGAACACCGATGTTGAACCAGACCGGCGAGTTAAATGCCGCCCGCTGGTGGACGATCAACCACCTCAGCTCGTCAGCAAACGCATCCGCCTCGGCGGCGTCCACGAAGTAGCCGTCAGCGGCCCCCCAGCCTGTGATGGTGTCGACGACCCGGTCGACAACCTGCTTCAAGGACGACTCCCGCTCCGGATGCCCGAGCGTGCCCCGGAAGTACTTCTGGGCCAGGATGTTGGTGGCGTTGACGCTCCAGCGGGAGGGCACCTCTACGCCCAGCTGCTCAAAGGCAACCGCCCCGGTGGCGTAGTTGGTGATCCGGGCGTCACGTCGCTCCCACGTGACGGTGTCGTAGGGATGCATACCCGCCGTACTGAAACGGCGATGGATGCCGATCCCCATCCGTTCCGGAGCGATGGCCATCTTGGAAAGAACCTCCCTATATGGAACGGTGGAACCCCTGCACCACAACCGCTTGTGGTCGCGCCGGTCATCGACGCGAGATGTAGATAGATTACATCATCGTAGTTCCATCGGTGTCAACAGCCGGTAGGGAAAACCCGCCGGCAGCTACGGGACCGTAGGAAAGGCGGGCTGTGGAGCGATAGACGTGAAACCCTGTGGATTGTCGCCGTTGTCCACAACAATTCGGGCGACTGGGCCCAAAGTCGTCAAAGTCTCGAAAAGTTGGTTTGGAATCTGACGAATCTTGGGTAAAGCTAGTAGTGCCGCCGAAGCTGCCCCCTCGGCGGTTGCACCCTGGCGCAGGCCCCCTCAGTCCCCGCCCCTTCGACGGGGGGGCCGCGCTAGGGAACTTCACAAGCCTGGCGCCGTCCCCCAATGTCCCCGCCCCTTCGACTTGGGGGCGGTGCTGGGATTAGGCATAAGAGAGTTGCCGGCCGCCAGACCGGCTAGCTTGCGCCGCCATGGCCGTCGTCATCGCCGTCGACGCCGGGACCACGGGCGTCCGTGCGCTCGCCATCGACGGCCACGGTGAGCTGATCGTCAGCGCTTATGAGGAGTTTCCGCAGTACTTCCCCCGGCCCGGCTGGGTCGA
>Ga0099829_10001933_pt1 | contig 11736 bp, 4 predicted proteins | sample CZO8metaG_3_FD_79336 | JGI IMG/M metagenome (GOLD analysis project Ga0099829, IMG submission 79336) | Vadose zone soil microbial communities from the Eel River Critical Zone Observatory, Northern California, USA - CZOApr15con2H2.8 metaG | ecosystem: Environmental > Terrestrial > Soil > Vadose...
AAAGAGCGCATTCACACAGTAGCGCGCCGCTCCGACGCAGATGTGGTGATCGTAGAAGTGGGTGGCACCGTTGGTGATATCGAGGGCGAACCATTTTTGGAGGCGATCCGCCAGATGCGCAAGGATGTTGGGCGCCGCGATGTGCTGTATCTGCATGTGACGCTGCTGCCATATCTTGGTGCGACGAAGGAACTCAAGACAAAGCCTACGCAACATAGTGTGAAGGAGCTATTGCGTGTAGGCATCCAACCCGATGTGATCCTGTGTCGCTCGGACTATCCTGTGAGCGATGAGCTGCGCGAAAAGATTGCTCTCTTTTGTAACATCGAAGCGCGAGCAGTTGTTCCACTGATCACTGCCGAGACGATCTATGAAGTGCCATTGATCCTGGAGGAAGCCGGTCTAGGGACGTACCTGGTTGAGGAACTGGGTCTTCGCGTGCAGGATACCTGTCTCCCGGACAGGGTGCCACACTTGCAGGAGTGGCGAAGCCTGGTTGAGAAGATTAAACGCGACCGCCCCGCATTGACGATCGGGCTGGTTGGTAAATATGTCGAGTTGCATGATGCCTATCTCTCAGTAACGGAGGCCTTGCGCCACGCCGGCTGGTATCATGATGTGGATGTGCAGATCAAGTGGATTAACTCCGAGGCTTTGGAGCGTATGGGCGAGTCCCACGATAAATCGGGGACCTACACCGAAGTGTTGGAAGACGTAGCCGGTATCATCGTTCCGGGTGGTTTTGGGCATCGCGGCATAGAGGGGAAGGTGAAAGCCGCTAACTTCGCACGCCGCATGAACAAGCCTTACCTGGGACTGTGTTTGGGTTTGCAGGTTGCTGTCATCGATATTGCACGCAATGTATTGGGACTGAAGGGTGCCAATAGCAGTGAAATTGACCCGCAGTGCTCGGATCCGGTGATTGACCTGATGCTTACACAGCGACAGGTGGCAGAAAAGGGTGGTACCATGCGGCTTGGTAATTGGGTTTGCTGCCTGACGCCGGGCACGAAGGCCTATCAAGCGTATGGTGAGCCGATTGTCTTTGAGCGCCACCGCCATCGCTATGAGTTCAACAACGAATTTCGCAAGCGCATGGAAGCCCATGGTATGGTGATCAGTGGTCGCTCTGCTGATAATAGCCTGGTCGAGATTATTGAGCTGGCCGACCATCCGTGGTTTGTAGCTTCACAGTTTCATCCTGAGTTCAAGAGTCGTCCCAATCGTCCTCATCCGCTCTTCCGTGATTTCGTAGGGGCGTGCCTGCGTGCGGCGCGAGAAGAGCAGCGAGTAGAGGTAGTAGAATCAGGTATCGAGATATAGTCATGTTATATCTGAGCCAACTCCTTGGCACGCCTGTTGAAGACTTAAACGGGGTGCGTATAGGGAAGATCATTGATGTAATGGTACCGAGGACGGAGGTGGGACAGGCTGAGCCTACCTACCCGAGTGCGTTGTTGGTTGAAGGGCAGGCGGACCAAAACTGGCATGTGCCTATTGAGGCAGTCGAATGGCACGGAGCTATCCTGCGACTGAGGGTGCCTGTGGAGCAATTGAGCGTGCAGCCGGTGCCACCAGCGGAACAGGAATTGAGCCTGGCACATGAGGTGCTCGATAAACAGGTTATCGATATCGAGCGCAAGAAGGCTGTGCGGGTGAATGACGTCTGCCTGGGCGATGACTGGCATATTCTAGGCATCGATAACAGTACCTTGGGACTGGTACGTCGTCTTGCGCCATCCTGGCTGCTGGGCACGAACATTAGAAGGTCTCCCACCAATCTGATTCCCTGGGAACATGTTGAACTCATTGGCACTCAACAGCCTGATGAGCGGCTTTTAGAGGAGACAGGAACCCCTGAGACCGGTACACAAGAAGCCGGAGAGACGCTCCGGACCCGGTCGGGAACACCTGCACGCACACCCAGTGGGCATCTTGCAGAGCTTCACCCTGCCGATATCGCCGACATTGTGCATCAATTGACCCCAGGAGAGGGAGCACGGCTGCTCGAAGGACTGGATGATGAAACTGCAGCCGATGCGCTGGAGGAGATCGATACAGAGCGACAGAGACATATCCTGGAAAATATCAGCGCCGACCGTGCGGCTGATATTCTGGAAGCGATGGGACCTGACGAGGCAGCTGATCTGCTGGCGAAGCTGCCGGAGGAACGCGCTCAGGAACTGCTGGCCCTGATGACGCCGGAAGAGTCAGAGGATGTGCAGGATTTGTTGAAGTACGAGGAAGACTCGGCAGGTGGCCTGATGACCACGGACTATATCGCCCTGGATGCGACAAAGAGTGTTGCAGAGGCGCTGGATGCTGTACGTACCAGCGTCCAGGAGCAGGATATACGCGCTGCTTACGTGTATTGTGTAGCAGATGTGTCCCAGGATGACTGGCACCTGCTGGGTGTGGTTTCGTTGTGGGATTTGCTGGTGGCAGTACCGACACAACTATTACAAGAACTGATGGAGACGGATATAACGAGCGTGCGTCCTGAAACTGATCCACATACTGTTGCCGAGATCATGGCAAAATACAACCTGCTTGCCGTACCTGTGGTGAGTGCAGAAGGCATCCTCGAGGGTATAGTGACGGTCGATGATGCCCTGGATGTTCTGCTACCTGCGGAACGGCGCCGCAAACCAACGAGGATGTATTAGCCTGTAGCTCCCCGATTTATCGTGGGAGTCCATGTGAAGGTACGGAGTCAAGCGCTTCCAGCACCTGCAGGATATCTTCGCAAACCTCTACCATCACCTGCGGCAACCACTCTTCCGGGCGTGGATTATCTGCCACAACCTCCTCTTCATCATCTTCTTCTTCCTCTTCGATCTCGCGATGACGACGGGGGATAAAACGCCCTGATGCATGATAATGTTGGTCATCATGCAGATCGTGCAGGCCGCGCATGCCCTCGGGATGCCAGATAGGCAATTCTACACGCTGTTGCAAGGTGATAGCTTCGGGTTGCAAGCGGCTATCGTGTAAGGCCATCGTGATGCCCGGGCGAGTCTCAATGGCACGGCTGCTGTGCTCGCTTGCCCGCAATTTGAGCATCTGAATGAGAGAGAACAAGACCGTGTCGGAGATGGTTGCTCCATTCAGAAGCAAGCTGTAGGAGAGGTCTATGACCAATGCTGGGATGTCGCGTGTATGCAAATGTGGGCAATCCTGCCCAGGTTCATGGAAAAAGTCACAGATGCCGATAGGGCCGTCGAGTGAGAGGGCAGTATCCAGGGTACCCCAGGTAAAAGAGATGGTGCAGGTACTACGATTTTCTGCCTCTTCGCAGCTTCCACTATGACAGGTAGAGGCGAATTCACGTTCAAGCGAGCGTGAATTGATCCAATGCTCGGGGTGTGTCGTGAGTGTGACGCCGGAGGCTGCCTTGAGAAAGTATGCGGTGATATCTTCGTAGGTTAACATGAGAAACTCCTCGCCGCCTATGTGCGCAACATGCGCTGGTTTTTTGCTGTGCGGCGTGTTTCTATTATTAGCGATGTGGGGGATGTGTGTCAATGGGTGTCAATCAGTTCGCGCTCTCCCACGATAAATCGGGGAGCTACTGGATATGGTCTGCGATCTGCGGACCGGTAGTGAGACTTGCGTGGATGGCGAGTTTGTGGTGTGATCGAAGCAGGGCGGGGGCAAGCCCCGCCCCTACTATACACCATAAAACAAAACCCTAATACATGGGGCGAATTGAGCGAATGACGTAGTTGGTCACGCCGCCGGGGGTTGAGACGCTGACCTCATCACCTTCGCGATGGCCCATCAGTGCTTTTCCGACGGGTGATTGGTCGGAGATACGGCCCGCTTTGGGGTCGGCTTCGAATGTTTCCACAATCTTGAAGGTGCGTGTTGCGCCGGTATCGCTCTCGACTTTGACTTCCATGCCGATGCGAACGATGGCAGGTCCTTCTTCATCGGTGTGCATTTCCGGTGTCATGATGTCGGCCACCGAGAGCAATTGCTCTAGTTGAAGGATCTCGCCCTCAATTTTGGCCTGTTCATGCTTGGCGTCTTCGTAGGCACTGCTTTCAGTGATATCGCCAGCTTCTTTGGCGTCATGGATGTAATCGGCGATCTCCTTGCGCTTGACGGTACGCAGGTACTCCAGACGCTCTTTCTTCTTGGCGAAGCCATCGGGGGTCAGATGATATATTTTCTGCTCTGGCCTTGCGTCACTCTGTCCACTAATATTCATTAAGAAACTCCTCCCTGGTTTGAGGTACCCGACCTGTGTGTCTCTGACCTTGTCTTGTACAGCGATCCGCTTCTGTTCTGAGTAAAAGATTCCTCGCGCCGCTCATTTTGTGAGAGCGGTGGTACACTTTTTTCGGGAAAGCGGATGGAACACTGGGCGACAGTGTCTGTACGTATAGACGATCCTGCCGATTGCTACCTTTTCCTCGTTGATTGAGGCGGCCACCTTCGGTGATGCTCGATAAATCGGCATTCTACTGACCTCACTCACAGGTACGCAATATGTGCGTGAGAGAGATTATACGTTGTGGAGTGCCGGACGTCAAGGGGGCGTATTCCGTCAGGTAAAATGTTACTGAAGCAGGTACACTTCCATCAAATGAAAATGTTACCGAACGAGGGAAGTGCAGCCGATGCAAGACGAGATGACGATCAATGAGAGACGCAAGTATGTGAAATTGATGTATGAACGCTACCGCAAAGCGAAGCGGCAAGAGCGCAGTCAGTTGTTGAGCGAGATGGAGCAAGTCACCAAGATGCACCGCAAAAGTCTGACGCGATTGCTCAATGGGCAGAGCTTGGAACGCAAGAAACGCAGCAAAGCGCGCCCCCGGAGCTATGGGCTGGAAGTGGAGCGGATCGTGTTGCGCGTCTGGGAGAGCCTGGATTACATTTGTGCCGAACGACTCACCCCCAGTCTGCTAGCCCTGGCGAGGCATCTGGCCGGCTTTGGAGTGCTGAGGCTGAGTCCAGAGCTGGAGGAGCAATTGCAGAGCATCAGTACCAGCACAGTGCAACGGATGTTGCGCAAGCATCGCTCAGACAAAGGGCGCTTACCGCGCAAAGGACCCGAACGGGCGAACCAGCTGACCAAAGGTGTCCCGATGGGGCGCATCCCCTGGGACACCAAGGAGCCAGGGCATTTCGAGGTCGACTTAGTGCAGCACAGTGGCCCGCATGCGAGTGGGGAGTTTGGGCATACCTTGCAGCTGATCGATGTGGCGACCGGCTGGAGTGAACGAGTGATGCTGTTGGGACGAGGCCAGCTGGCCATGGAAGCCGCATTTCGCCAGGTGCTGCACCGCTTGCCGTTTCCGGTGGTGGAATTGCATCCTGATAATGGCAGTGAGTTCTTCAACGCCCACCTCGTGCGGTTTTGGAAAGAGAAAGTGAGCGGCGTGCAACTCTCGCGGAGCCGACCGTATCAGAAGAATGATAATCGCCATGTGGAGCAGAAAAACGATACGCTAGTGCGCGAGTATTTCGGGGATCTGCGCCTGGATAGCCCTGAGCAGATCGCAGCCGCCAACGTGCTCTATGAGCGGATGTGGATCTACTACAACTTGTTCCAGCCGGTGATGCATCTGAGTGCGAAAATCGTGCAAGGCGACAAAGTGCGACGCAAGTGGGACACAGCTCAGACGCCCTATCAACGTCTGTTGGCAACCGGAGTGCTCAGTCAAGAGCAGCAGGCGCGTTTGCAAGCCCTTTATGAGCAGACCAACCCCCTGCTGCTACGCCAAGAGATCTATGCTGGCTTGGCCGCGCTGTGGGAGGCCATAGCGGTCCACCGGCGCACGGCTGCTTAAGCAACGAAAGGAGATGGCCGCACATCGAAAATCGGCGAGCGAGGAGGGGTCAAGGCGGCCCCGCTCGCGAGCGGGGCCGCCTTGACCCCTCCTCGCTCGCCGATTTTCGATGTGCGGCCATCTCCTTTCGTTGCTTAAGCAGCCGTGCGCCGGTGGACCGCTATGGCCTCCCACAGCGCGGCCAAGCCAGCATAGATCTCTTGGCGTAGCAGCAGGGGGTTGGTCTGCTCATAAAGGGCTTGCAAACGCGCCTGCTGCTCTTGACTGAGCACTCCGGTTGCCAACAGACGTTGATAGGGCGTCTGAGCTGTGTCCCACTTGCGTCGCACTTTGTCGCCTTGCACGATTTTCGCACTCAGATGCATCACCGGCTGGAACAAGTTGTAGTAGATCCACATCCGCTCATAGAGCACGTTGGCGGCTGCGATCTGCTCAGGGCTATCCAGGCGCAGATCCCCGAAATACTCGCGCACTAGCGTATCGTTTTTCTGCTCCACATGGCGATTATCATTCTTCTGATACGGTCGGCTCCGCGAGAGTTGCACGCCGCTCACTTTCTCTTTCCAAAACCGCACGAGGTGGGCGTTGAAGAACTCACTGCCATTATCAGGATGCAATTCCACCACCGGAAACGGCAAGCGGTGCAGCACCTGGCGAAATGCGGCTTCCATGGCCAGCTGGCCTCGTCCCAACAGCATCACTCGTTCACTCCAGCCGGTCGCCACATCGATCAGCTGCAAGGTATGCCCAAACTCCCCACTCGCATGCGGGCCACTGTGCTGCACTAAGTCGACCTCGAAATGCCCTGGCTCCTTGGTGTCCCAGGGGATGCGCCCCATCGGGACACCTTTGGTCAGCTGGTTCGCCCGTTCGGGTCCTTTGCGCGGTAAGCGCCCTTTGTCTGAGCGATGCTTGCGCAACATCCGTTGCACTGTGCTGGTACTGATGCTCTGCAATTGCTCCTCCAGCTCTGGACTCAGCCTCAGCACTCCAAAGCCGGCCAGATGCCTCGCCAGGGCTAGCAGACTGGGGGTGAGTCGTTCGGCACAAATGTAATCCAGGCTCTCCCAGACGCGCAACACGATCCGCTCCACTTCCAGCCCATAGCTCCGGGGGCGCGCTTTGCTGCGTTTCTTGCGTTCCAAGCTCTGCCCATTGAGCAATCGCGTCAGACTTTTGCGGTGCATCTTGGTGACTTGCTCCATCTCGCTCAACAACTGACTGCGCTCTTGCCGCTTCGCTTTGCGGTAGCGTTCATACATCAATTTCACATACTTGCGTCTCTCATTGATCGTCATCTCGTCTTGCATCGGCTGCACTTCCCTCGTTCGGTAACATTTTCATTTGATGGAAGTGTACCTGCTTCAGTAACATTTTACCTGACGGAATACGCCCCCTTGACGTCCGGCACTCCACAACGTATAATCTCTCTCACGCACATATTGCGTACCTGTGAGTGAGGTCAGTAGAATGCCGATTTATCGAGCATCACCGAAGGTGGCCGCCTCAATCAACGAGGAAAAGGTAGCAATCGGCAGGATCGTCTATACGTACAGACACTGTCGCCCAGTGTTCCATCCGCTTTCCCGAAAAAAGTGTACCACCGCTCTCACAAAATGAGCGGCGCGAGGAATCTTTTACTCAGAACAGAAGCGGATCGCTGTACAAGACAAGGTCAGAGACACACAGGTCGGGTACCTCAAACCAGGGAGGAGTTTCTTAATGAATATTAGTGGACAGAGTGACGCAAGGCCAGAGCAGAAAATATATCATCTGACCCCCGATGGCTTCGCCAAGAAGAAAGAGCGTCTGGAGTACCTGCGTACCGTCAAGCGCAAGGAGATCGCCGATTACATCCATGACGCCAAAGAAGCTGGCGATATCACTGAAAGCAGTGCCTACGAAGACGCCAAGCATGAACAGGCCAAAATTGAGGGCGAGATCCTTCAACTAGAGCAATTGCTCTCGGTGGCCGACATCATGACACCGGAAATGCACACCGATGAAGAAGGACCTGCCATCGTTCGCATCGGCATGGAAGTCAAAGTCGAGAGCGATACCGGCGCAACACGCACCTTCAAGATTGTGGAAACATTCGAAGCCGACCCCAAAGCGGGCCGTATCTCCGACCAATCACCCGTCGGAAAAGCACTGATGGGCCATCGCGAAGGTGATGAGGTCAGCGTCTCAACCCCCGGCGGCGTGACCAACTACGTCATTCGCTCAATTCGCCCCATGTATTAGGGTTTTGTTTTATGGTGTATAGTAGGGGCGGGGCTTGCCCCCGCCCTGCTTCGATCACACCACAAACTCGCCATCCACGCAAGTCTCACTACCGGTCCGCAGATCGCAGACCATATCCAGTAGCTCCCCGATTTATCGTGGGAGAGCGCGAACTGATTGACACCCATTGACACACATCCCCCACATCGCTAATAATAGAAACACGCCGCACAGCAAAAAACCAGCGCATGTTGCGCACATAGGCGGCGAGGAGTTTCTCATGTTAACCTACGAAGATATCACCGCATACTTTCTCAAGGCAGCCTCCGGCGTCACACTCACGACACACCCCGAGCATTGGATCAATTCACGCTCGCTTGAACGTGAATTCGCCTCTACCTGTCATAGTGGAAGCTGCGAAGAGGCAGAAAATCGTAGTACCTGCACCATCTCTTTTACCTGGGGTACCCTGGATACTGCCCTCTCACTCGACGGCCCTATCGGCATCTGTGACTTTTTCCATGAACCTGGGCAGGATTGCCCACATTTGCATACACGCGACATCCCAGCATTGGTCATAGACCTCTCCTACAGCTTGCTTCTGAATGGAGCAACCATCTCCGACACGGTCTTGTTCTCTCTCATTCAGATGCTCAAATTGCGGGCAAGCGAGCACAGCAGCCGTGCCATTGAGACTCGCCCGGGCATCACGATGGCCTTACACGATAGCCGCTTGCAACCCGAAGCTATCACCTTGCAACAGCGTGTAGAATTGCCTATCTGGCATCCCGAGGGCATGCGCGGCCTGCACGATCTGCATGATGACCAACATTATCATGCATCAGGGCGTTTTATCCCCCGTCGTCATCGCGAGATCGAAGAGGAAGAAGAAGATGATGAAGAGGAGGTTGTGGCAGATAATCCACGCCCGGAAGAGTGGTTGCCGCAGGTGATGGTAGAGGTTTGCGAAGATATCCTGCAGGTGCTGGAAGCGCTTGACTCCGTACCTTCACATGGACTCCCACGATAAATCGGGGAGCTACAGGCTAATACATCCTCGTTGGTTTGCGGCGCCGTTCCGCAGGTAGCAGAACATCCAGGGCATCATCGACCGTCACTATACCCTCGAGGATGCCTTCTGCACTCACCACAGGTACGGCAAGCAGGTTGTATTTTGCCATGATCTCGGCAACAGTATGTGGATCAGTTTCAGGACGCACGCTCGTTATATCCGTCTCCATCAGTTCTTGTAATAGTTGTGTCGGTACTGCCACCAGCAAATCCCACAACGAAACCACACCCAGCAGGTGCCAGTCATCCTGGGACACATCTGCTACACAATACACGTAAGCAGCGCGTATATCCTGCTCCTGGACGCTGGTACGTACAGCATCCAGCGCCTCTGCAACACTCTTTGTCGCATCCAGGGCGATATAGTCCGTGGTCATCAGGCCACCTGCCGAGTCTTCCTCGTACTTCAACAAATCCTGCACATCCTCTGACTCTTCCGGCGTCATCAGGGCCAGCAGTTCCTGAGCGCGTTCCTCCGGCAGCTTCGCCAGCAGATCAGCTGCCTCGTCAGGTCCCATCGCTTCCAGAATATCAGCCGCACGGTCGGCGCTGATATTTTCCAGGATATGTCTCTGTCGCTCTGTATCGATCTCCTCCAGCGCATCGGCTGCAGTTTCATCATCCAGTCCTTCGAGCAGCCGTGCTCCCTCTCCTGGGGTCAATTGATGCACAATGTCGGCGATATCGGCAGGGTGAAGCTCTGCAAGATGCCCACTGGGTGTGCGTGCAGGTGTTCCCGACCGGGTCCGGAGCGTCTCTCCGGCTTCTTGTGTACCGGTCTCAGGGGTTCCTGTCTCCTCTAAAAGCCGCTCATCAGGCTGTTGAGTGCCAATGAGTTCAACATGTTCCCAGGGAATCAGATTGGTGGGAGACCTTCTAATGTTCGTGCCCAGCAGCCAGGATGGCGCAAGACGACGTACCAGTCCCAAGGTACTGTTATCGATGCCTAGAATATGCCAGTCATCGCCCAGGCAGACGTCATTCACCCGCACAGCCTTCTTGCGCTCGATATCGATAACCTGTTTATCGAGCACCTCATGTGCCAGGCTCAATTCCTGTTCCGCTGGTGGCACCGGCTGCACGCTCAATTGCTCCACAGGCACCCTCAGTCGCAGGATAGCTCCGTGCCATTCGACTGCCTCAATAGGCACATGCCAGTTTTGGTCCGCCTGCCCTTCAACCAACAACGCACTCGGGTAGGTAGGCTCAGCCTGTCCCACCTCCGTCCTCGGTACCATTACATCAATGATCTTCCCTATACGCACCCCGTTTAAGTCTTCAACAGGCGTGCCAAGGAGTTGGCTCAGATATAACATGACTATATCTCGATACCTGATTCTACTACCTCTACTCGCTGCTCTTCTCGCGCCGCACGCAGGCACGCCCCTACGAAATCACGGAAGAGCGGATGAGGACGATTGGGACGACTCTTGAACTCAGGATGAAACTGTGAAGCTACAAACCACGGATGGTCGGCCAGCTCAATAATCTCGACCAGGCTATTATCAGCAGAGCGACCACTGATCACCATACCATGGGCTTCCATGCGCTTGCGAAATTCGTTGTTGAACTCATAGCGATGGCGGTGGCGCTCAAAGACAATCGGCTCACCATACGCTTGATAGGCCTTCGTGCCCGGCGTCAGGCAGCAAACCCAATTACCAAGCCGCATGGTACCACCCTTTTCTGCCACCTGTCGCTGTGTAAGCATCAGGTCAATCACCGGATCCGAGCACTGCGGGTCAATTTCACTGCTATTGGCACCCTTCAGTCCCAATACATTGCGTGCAATATCGATGACAGCAACCTGCAAACCCAAACACAGTCCCAGGTAAGGCTTGTTCATGCGGCGTGCGAAGTTAGCGGCTTTCACCTTCCCCTCTATGCCGCGATGCCCAAAACCACCCGGAACGATGATACCGGCTACGTCTTCCAACACTTCGGTGTAGGTCCCCGATTTATCGTGGGACTCGCCCATACGCTCCAAAGCCTCGGAGTTAATCCACTTGATCTGCACATCCACATCATGATACCAGCCGGCGTGGCGCAAGGCCTCCGTTACTGAGAGATAGGCATCATGCAACTCGACATATTTACCAACCAGCCCGATCGTCAATGCGGGGCGGTCGCGTTTAATCTTCTCAACCAGGCTTCGCCACTCCTGCAAGTGTGGCACCCTGTCCGGGAGACAGGTATCCTGCACGCGAAGACCCAGTTCCTCAACCAGGTACGTCCCTAGACCGGCTTCCTCCAGGATCAATGGCACTTCATAGATCGTCTCGGCAGTGATCAGTGGAACAACTGCTCGCGCTTCGATGTTACAAAAGAGAGCAATCTTTTCGCGCAGCTCATCGCTCACAGGATAGTCCGAGCGACACAGGATCACATCGGGTTGGATGCCTACACGCAATAGCTCCTTCACACTATGTTGCGTAGGCTTTGTCTTGAGTTCCTTCGTCGCACCAAGATATGGCAGCAGCGTCACATGCAGATACAGCACATCGCGGCGCCCAACATCCTTGCGCATCTGGCGGATCGCCTCCAAAAATGGTTCGCCCTCGATATCACCAACGGTGCCACCCACTTCTACGATCACCACATCTGCGTCGGAGCGGCGCGCTACTGTGTGAATGCGCTCTTT
>Ga0099829_10001934_pt1 | contig 11735 bp, 10 predicted proteins | sample CZO8metaG_3_FD_79336 | JGI IMG/M metagenome (GOLD analysis project Ga0099829, IMG submission 79336) | Vadose zone soil microbial communities from the Eel River Critical Zone Observatory, Northern California, USA - CZOApr15con2H2.8 metaG | ecosystem: Environmental > Terrestrial > Soil > Vadose...
CCCGACTGGCGGCGAGACCGTCGCGAGCCTCCTCCAGCAGGCCTCGGCCAAGTTCGCGCAGGCCGACGCCGCGCTGGCCGCCGGTCGCCTGGGCGACTACCAGACCCTGGAGAACGAGGGCCGCAGCCTCGTGGCTCAGGCGCAGCAGCTCGGTAACAAGTAGGCCCAAGCCCTGGTTGGAACTCCGCCGGGGGATTAGTACTATGGGCGTAGTGCAAATCCCCTCATGCCCTTACAGGGAGCCGTGATGGCCGTTACCGGAATCGATCTCGGCAAGTACAAGCTCGGCTGGTCCGACAGCACCGACGACTACGTCTACAAGCCCACCAAGGGGCTGAACGAGGACATCGTCAGGGAGATCTCGCACCGCAAGAGCGAGCCGGAATGGATGACGAAGTTCCGGCTGAATGCGCTGAAGCGCTTCGAGCGCAAGCCGATGCTCGAGTGGTTCGCCAAGAACATGCCCGACATCGACTTCGACGATATCTATTACTACCTCAAGCCCACCGATGGCCAAGTGGCCGACTGGGACATGTTGCCCGAAGACATGAAGAAAACCTACGAGAAGCTCGGCATCCCCGAAGCCGAGCGCAAGTTCCTCGCGGGAGTCACGGCGCAGTACGAGTGCCTGCGCGGTTCCACATTGGTGTGGACCACCGAAGGTATGCGGCCCATCAAGGAGCTGTTGCCTGGCGACGAGGTGTTCTCGCTCGACGAGGACACACGCGAGATCGTTCGCGCTCACGTCGCCGGCGCGGTGTGCTCGGGCGACAAGGAGGTCTTCGAGATCCGCGCGCGTGGCCGGGTGATCGGGGCATCGGCCAACCACCCATTCCTCGTGCTGCGCGACGAGCGCAAGCCAGGGCGGGAGCGGGCCCGTTTCGCGTCACGCTGGCTGCCGGTCGAGGAGCTGCGCGTCGGCGACATGGTCGCGGTGCCAACGGATGTTCCCGACTTCGGCGAGCCGTTCGTGCTCCTTGCACCCGACGAGCGGCCGGAATCCGATTCCTTCCCGATCTTCACATCGGACGACCTCATGTGGTGGTTCGGGATCTACACGGGCGATGGCTACCTCAAGCGGAGCGAGAGCTACACGACCCTGCAGATCGCAGTCGACCAGTCCGACACCGAGCTCGTCGCCGAGATCATCCGCGTGACCCGTGAGCTCTTCGACATCGATCTGCGCCTTGCCCGTGATGGGCAGCGCTTGCACGGCCGTGGCACCGCCGCCCTCGCCGAGTTCGTCCAGCTCAACGGGTTCGACGGCGGATCGCTCTCGAAGCGGATCCCCGAGTGGGTCTTCACGCTCCCGCAGTCGCAGCGGCTTGCGTTCCTAGCCGGCTACGTCGATTCCGACGGCAATGTCCGTCACAACCAGTCGAACCACGACGTAGCGATCACCAGCGCCAACGAGGCGCTGCTGACCGACGCCAAGCAGCTGCTCACGCTGTGCGGGATCGACAGCAGTCGCGTACGTCGCTTTTCCAGCCGGCACGTCAAGGATCCCGAGCGCTTCTGCGTCGGGTTCCGTCTCCAGCTGAGTGGGCGGTTCGACCGACTTGCATGCCGTTCGCCTCGGCGAGCAGAGCGGATGGGACTACGGAAGTTCATCCACGATCACACCTCGGTACAGGGAACAACGATCCGTGGTCACACCAGCGGCATGCTCGGGTTCGTCCGCGTGGAGAGCATCGAATCAATCGGGATCGAACCGGTCTACGACATCGAGGTGAATGATCGGCACAATTTCGTGGCCGAGGGGTTCGTGGTACACAACTCCGAGGTGGTGTACCACAAGAACCGTGATGACCTCGCGGGGATGGGTGTGCTCTTCTCCGACATGGACACCGCGCTGCGCGAGTATCCCGAGATCGTGCAGCAGTACCTCGGTACCGTCATCCCGCCCGGCGACAACAAGTTCGCTGCACTCAACTCGGCAGTGTGGTCGGGCGGCAGTTTCATCTACGTACCGCCCGGGGTGCATGTCGACATGCCGCTCCAGGCTTACTTCCGCATCAATTCGGAGAACGCGGGCCAGTTCGAGCGCACGCTCATCATCGCGGACGAGGGTTCGTCGGTTCACTACGTCGAGGGGTGCTCGGCGCCGGTGTACTCCACCGATTCGCTCCACTCCGCGGTGGTCGAGCTGATCGCCAAGCCCGGTGCCCGTATCCGCTACACCACCATCCAGAACTGGTCGCCCAACGTGTACAACCTGGTCACCAAGCGGGCGCGGGCGGAGACCGAAGCCACCGTCGAGTGGATCGACGGCAATCTCGGTTCCAAGCTGACGATGAAGTACCCCGCCGTGGTCATGGTCGGTCCGAAGGCGCATGGGGAAGTGCTGTCGGTGGCCTACGCGGGGGCCGGACAACACCAGGACGCGGGCGCCAAGATGACGCACGCGGCTCCCGAGACCACCTCGATCATCGACTCCAAGTCGATCTCGAAGGATGGCGGGCGCACCACCTACCGCGGGCTGGTCAAGGTCGAAGAGGGTGCCCACCACGTGAAAGCGCACGTGCGCTGCGACGCGCTGATCCTCGACGACGACAGCCGCTCCGACACGTATCCCTACATGGAGATCGACGAGAAGGACGCCCGCATCGGCCACGAGGCCACGGTCTCGAAGGTCGGCGATGATCAGCTCTTCTACCTGATGAGCCGCGGTCTCACCGAGCAGCAGGCGACCGCGATGATCGTCAACGGTTTCATCGAGCCGATCACCAAGACGCTTCCCATGGAATATGCGGTGGAGCTGTCACGGCTCATCGAGCTCAACATGGAGGGCGCGGTCGGCTGATGCCGGTTGCGCGCCCGTAACACCCCTCGATGACGGCGTTCACGTCCGACGCGGCGCGCGCCCTGCCGGGACCCGACTGGCTGCGACAGCGGCGCCTGAACGCGGTCGAGCGTCTGGCGGGAGTGGCGTGGCCGACGGCCGATCAGGAGATCTGGCGCTACAGCCGCGTCGGCGAGCTCGATCTCGATGGGTACTCACCGTTCACACCGGAGATGCAGGGCGAGCCGGGCGCGGAGTCGGCGCCGGGTGGCGGCCCCATCGCGGCCGAGGCCGGCGCACGGTCCGGGCTGGTGGTGGTGCGCAACGGCCGTGTCGTCCACCACTCGCTCGACGAATCGCTGATCGCCGAGGGCGTGCGCGTGTGTGGCTTCGCCACCTGTGATCGCGACGAGGTCGAGGAGGTCCTCGGCACCTGCTCCGATGTATCGCCGGACGCGTTCACCACGTTGCACGATGCGTTCCTCGTCGGCGGTGCGTTTGTGAAGGTGCCCAAGGGTGTAGTGGTGGAACACCCGATCGTCGTGCTCCACTGGTCGGAGGGCGACGGTTTCGCCAGCTTTCCCCACACGCTGGTCGTCGCGGAAGAAGGGGCCGAAGTCACCGTCTTCGACCGGTTCGGCTCCGCCGGCACGGGTTCCGGAACCACCGGCCATCTGGTCGACGCGGTGGTGGAGCTGCTCGTGGGCGACGGCGCGCACGTCCGGTACCTCTCGGTGCAGGAACACGGTCCGCGCACCTGGCAGATCGCGCTGCAGCGCGCGCACATCGGACGCGACGCGTCGCTACATTCGTCGGTGGTCGCGCTCGGTGGCGACTACGCCCGGCTCCGTAGCGAGTCGTTGCTCGCCGGCGACGGCGGCGAGAGCGATCTCACCGCGGTGTACTTCGGTGACGGCTCCCAGATGCTCGACTTCCGCACGCTCCAGGACCACGCCGCGCCCCATACGCGCAGCGATCTGCTCTTCAAGGGCGCGGTGGAAGACACCGCGCAGTCCGTGTATTCGGGCCTGGTTCACATCCGACCCGGCGCCAACAAGTCCAACGCGTCCCAGACCAATCGCAACCTCGTGCTCACCGAGGGCGCAGAGGCGAAGTCGGTTCCCAACCTCGAGATCGAGGCCGACGACGTGAAGTGCAAGCACGCGAGCAGCATCGGTCCGATCGACGAGGACCAGCTGTACTACCTGGCGACCCGGGGGGTGGCGCCCGAGGAGGCGGAGCGGCTCGTGGTGCTCGGCTTCTTCGACGACGTCTTCGACCGCCTGCCCGTCCCCTCGCTGGTGGCGCCGCTCCGGCGCAGCGTGGTCGAGAAGATCGAGCATCGCGACCCGATCGCGCGGGCGAGTGTCTGAGGTGCCATGTGGCTGAGGTACGGGTCTGCTCGGTGCACGACGTCGCCCCTGGCAGCGCGACGCGCGTCGACGTCGACGGCCGTCGCCTGTGCGTGGTCAACATCGATGGGCAGTTCTCGGTGATCGACGACCGCTGCTCCCACGCCGACTACTCGTTGTCCGAGGGTGAGGTGTGGGAGGACGAACGCGCGATCGAGTGTCCGCAGCACGGCTCGATGTTCTCGCTCGAGACCGGAGAGCCGAAGAGCCTTCCGGCCACCAAGCCGGTTTCCGTCTACAACGTCCGGGTCACCGGTGACGACGTGATCGTGAGCGTTCCGTGAGTGTGTTGCGGATCACCGACCTCCACGCCACCGTGGCCGGGCAAGAGATCCTGCGAGGAGTGGATCTCGAGGTTTCCTCGGGCGAGGTGCACGCGCTCATGGGGCCCAACGGCTCGGGAAAGTCCACGTTGTCGCACGTGCTCATGGGACGCGCCGACTACACCGTGACCCGCGGCCGCGTCACGCTCGATGGCGAGGAGCTCCTCGGGCTTCCCACCCACGAGCGGGCGCGACGGGGGCTGTTCCTCGCCATGCAGTACCCCGTCGAGCTACCCGGCGTCCGCCTCCGCGACCTAGTGGCCGCGGCTGCCCATGCTCGGGGCAACGACCCCGAGGCCCAATGGCTGCGCCTCGACGCCGAAGCCTCGAGCCTCGACGTCGGCCCGCAGTTCCTCGAACGGGGCCTCAATGTCGAGTTCTCGGGAGGCGAGCAGAAGCGGGCCGAGACGCTGCAACTGGTGGTGCTGGAACCCAAGTTCGCGGTGCTCGACGAGATCGACAGCGGCCTCGACGTCGATGCCCTGCGCGACGTCGCCCGACGAGTCGAAGCCATGACGTCGGAGAACGGGCTCGGCGTGCTCGCCATCACCCACTACGCGCGCCTGCTCGGCGAGTTGCGCCCCGATCGGGTGCACGTCCTCATGGCGGGCCGGGTCGTGGCGAGTGGTGGCCCGGAGCTCGCCGACCAGCTCGAGGAGCGTGGCTACGAAGGCCTGGCCGCCGAGCTCGGCGTCGAGCCGCTCACCGACGCACCCGAGGCCGACGACCCCTTCGCCAACCCGCCCGGCTTTTAACTAGACGGCCGCGGCAACCGGAGCGCCCGAGGCGCGGAGGTTGCTCGCCAGCGAGCGAACGCCTGCGAGCCGGGTATCCCGGCTCGCAGTGAGCGAGCGAAAAATCAGGTGATCACTGCGAGCGTGCCGATGGGCAGCTTCGACAGCTTGAGGATCACGTCGTTGCTCACCCGCACACACCCGTGCGAGACGTTGTTGCCGATGTTGCCCGGGTCGTTGGTGCCGTGAATGGCGATCTGGCCGTCGCTCCCCGCGAATGACGTGAGCACGTTGCTGTGGCCCGAGAGCCCGATGGCGAAGACCCCGTACGCGGTGCCGGGATTCGTGGCCAGGTCGAGCGGGTCGGTGTAGAAGAACGTGCCGGTCGGCGTGGGGTCGTCCGGGGTGCCGATCGCGGTCGGCGTATCGAACACGAATGTTCCGTTGTGGAGGAGCGTGAGCTTGTGATCGGCCAGGCTGACCTTGATCGTCCACGTGATGGGATCGGACAGCGTGACGTCGGATGCCTTGATCCAACCCGTCGACGAATTGGGTCGCGCCGGGATGTAGACGTGCAGCCAGTCCTGGTACTGGTCGAATGCCAGGAACGAACGGGGGATGTCGTACTCGGTCTTGGCGCTCAAGCTCTTGATCGGCAGCGGCGAGCTCGGTTCCGAGAAGATGTCGATCGCGCCGCCCTTGGTGGTGGCGGTGCGCATCGGCATCACACCGACGTCGGTGTGCACGTTGGTCGTCAGCGCGATGGCCTTCGAGGCGGCGCGTGTCGAGGCCTTGTTGCTGGTGGCTTTGTTGCTCGTGCCTTTGTGGCTGGAAGCTTTGCCGCTCGTGGCCTTGCCGTTCGTGGTCGCGGTGGTGGCGGCGGCGTTCGAATCTCCACCACCACTGCTCGACAGCGCAACGGCGCTGCCCGCGATCGCCAGGACCAGGAGAATCGCGCCGCCGATGACGAAGCGACCGCGACGCCGGCGGCGCCGACGGAGCGCGGCCCGCGACTCGTCTGGAGATGCGGGCTTCCAATCGTCCAGTTCGGCCGCGGGCTCCACGGGAAAACCGTCGGGGGGGATCGAATCGCTCATCGGCAGAGCAGTCTACCGAGGGGCCCGTGGCCTGCCCAGCAGGTTGCTGAGACTCCGCTGAGATCAGCCCGCGGGAGCTGCCGCCGGTTCGTCGAGGAGCTGCTCGAGGGATTCGAGCTCCAAGAGCAACAAGCGAAGATCGAGCAGGACATCGACCACCTCGGCGCTCGCCACCAGATCCCGTCCCCGAAAGCGCTCGAGCGCCTCGTCGACCACTTGGGTGAGCTGTTGCTGGTTCATCGGCACGACCTCCGTTGCATCCAACCTACTGGCTGCGGGTTTCCTTCCCGCGTCAGCTTTGTTTCATCTCGGTTGCGATGTTTCGTTCAGGAATCCTCGGCGGCCTCGTCGAGGCCTTGTTGGAGCGTGTTCCAGGCGAGGGTCGCGCACTTGATGCGGACGGGAAACTTGACCACGCCCTGCAGGGCCTCGAGATCTCCGAGCCGTACGCCTTCGAGTTCTGCGCGGAGATCCTCACCGTCGCCCTCGCCCTCCAGCTTCGACTCGTGGATCGACATGAGGGCCTTGAAGGCCCGAATCAACCTGCGCGCCTCGGCCACCGACTTGCCCTTCACCGCGCCCGACATCATCGAGGTGGAAGCCTGACTGATCGAGCAACCCTGACCGGCGATCTTCAGATCGGCGACCGTGTCGCCGTCGATGTCGAGGAACAACACGACCTCGTCGCCGCAGAGCGGGTTGAAGCCCTCCACCTTGTGCGCAGGCGGCACCGGGAGCTCACCACGATTCCTGGGCGCGCGGTAGTGGTCGAGGATGATCTCTCGGTAGAGGTCTTCGAGCCCGGGCATCAGGAGTCCTTAGATCGCAAAGAATCGTTCGGCGCGTGCGAGCGCGTCGACCAGTGCATCGGCATCGGCTTCGTCGTTGTAAACGTAGAACGACGCACGGGTGGTGGCAGGGACGCCGAGCACGCGCATCAACGGCTTGGCGCAATGGTGTCCGGCGCGTACGCACACCGCTTCTTCGTCGACGACTTGCGAGATGTCGTGGGCGTGGATACCGGCGAACAGGAACGAGATGGCGCCGCCTCGCACGTCGATGTCACGCGGGCCGTAGATGGTGAGATTGTCGCCGAACCGCCGATCGAGCGCATCGAGCGCGTAGGCGGTGATCGCCTTCTCGTGCGCGCGGACTGCATCCATGCCCAGATCGTCGAGGTAGTCGACCGCGGCGCCGAACCCGATCGCTTCGGCGATGGCAGGAGTGCCCGCTTCGAACTTCCAAGGAATCTCATTGGGAGTGAAGCCGTCGACGGTGACGTTAGTGATCATCTCGCCGCCACCCATGAAGGGGGGCATGGCCTCGAGCAGCTCGGCGCGGGCCCACAGCGCGCCGATGCCGGTGGGGCCGCACATCTTGTGGGCCGAGAACGCGACGAAGTCGGCGTCCCACGCCTGCACGTCGACCGCCAGGTGCGGCACCGCCTGGCACGCATCGACGAGCACCTGGGCGCCCGCCGCATGGGCGGCGTCGGCGAGTGGGCGCACCTCGTTGATCGTGCCGAGCACATTGGACATCGCGCTGAAGGCGAGAAGCTTGGCGCCGTCGAGCAACTCATCGAGATCGGTGAGGTCGAGGCGGTAGTCGGGAGTGAGAGAGATCCAGCGCAGCTCCGCGCCCCGTTCGGCCGCCAGGATGTGCCAGGGCACCACGTTGGCGTGGTGTTCCATCTGGGTGAGCACGATCGGGTCACCGGGGCCGAGGTTGGCGCGGGCCCAGGAGTATGCCACCAGGTTGATCGCTTCGGTGGCGTTGCGTACGTAGACGATCTCGTGGGCATGATCCGCGTGCACGAACCGGGCTACCTTCGCCCGTGCCGCTTCGAACGCGGCCGTGGCTTCCTCCGCGATGGTGTACACGCCGCGGTGCACGTTGGCGTTGCACTCACGGTAGTAGCGGTCCATCGCGTCGAGCACCATGAGCGGTTTCTGCGACGATGCGGCGGAATCGAGGTAGACGAGACGCTTGCCATGGACCTGGCGCTTGAGGATCGGAAAGTCGGCCTTGATGCGGGCGACGTCGAGCGTGGGTGCAGTCATCACGCAGCTGCTTCCTGGCGGAAGGCGTCGAAGCCCTCGCGCTCGATCCGGTACGCGAGCTCCATACCTCCGGTGGCCACGATGCGTCCGTCGAGCAGGATGTGCACGATGTCGGGGTCGAGGTGATCGAGGATGCGCTGGTAGTGGGTGATCAGCAGGATGCCGAGTTGCGGCCGTGCGGCGCGGACTTCCTCGATCCCTTGCGCAACCGTGCGCAGCGCGTCGATGTCGAGTCCGCTGTCGGTCTCGTCGAGTACCGCGAGATCCGGCTCCATCAAGGCCATCTGGAGGATCTCGTTGCGCTTCTTCTCGCCACCCGAGAAGCCCTCGTTGAGATATCGCTCCTGGAAACGTTCGTCCATACCGAGCCGTTTCGTCCACTCCATGAGCGACAGACGAATCTCGAGCACCGAGAGGTCGGCGATGCCCTTGCGCACCGCGAGCGCTTGGCGTAGGAAGTTCAGCACGCTGACGCCCGGGATCTCCTCGGGGTGCTGGAAGCCGAGGAAAATGCCCCGGGCGGCTCGCTCGTCGGTGGGCAGGGTGGTGACGTCTTCGCCTCGGAGCCGGATCCGGCCTCGCGTGACCTCGTAGGACGGGTTGGCGAGCAACGTGTTGGCGAGGGTCGACTTCCCGGATCCATTGGGACCCATGAGAACGTGTACCTCGCCGTCGGCGACGGTGAGACCGACCCCGCGCAGGATCTCCGCCCCGTCCACGGCCACGTGGAGGTCCTCGATCTCGAGCAGGGGAGCCCCGGACATGGGTTGAATTCTAATAACACTACGGCCGTAGTGGAAATCCAGGGGCTAACTTTTCGTCAGTGTGAGCTGCTCGAAGAGGCGCTCGTAGCCGAGCACCATCGAGCCCGCACTGAAGTTCTCTTCCACGCGCTGGCGGCACGCCTGCGGAGAGCAAATCCCCACCGCGGCGACCGCTTCCACCAGGTCGTCGATCGAGTCACGGAGAAAGCCGGTGACGCCGTTCTCGACCAGCTCGACGGCCGCGCCGGCCGGGCACGCGACGACCGGCGTTCCACACGCCATGGCTTCCGTCATGACCAGGCCGAACGGTTCCGACCATTGGATCGGGAACACCATGGCTCGTGCGCGGGACAACAGATCGGTCTTGGTCTCGTGAGAGATCGCCTCGTACACGACCACTTCGTCGTTGAGTACGGGCGCCACGATCTCGTCCCAATACGCACGCTCGAAGGGCTCGTTCTTCTTGACCACCATCGCGAGCGGGAGACCGGCGCGGCGCGCCACCTCGATTGCGAGCGTAGGGCCCTTGTCGGGATTGGCGCGTCCGATGTATACGAGGAAGTCGTCCTTCTCGGCGCGGAACGGATAGGTGTCCACGTCGATCCCGTTGTGCACCGTGGCCGCGTACTTCACGTCGGTGTTGTCGGCGCGCTGGGCATCACTCACCGAAACGAGATAAATGTACTGGTCGAGCAACCCGTACAAGCGGCGCGACGCCTCGGTCCACGGTCCGTGCAGCGTGTGCACGACCGACGGGCGGCCCTTGTGCAATGCGCCGATGCCCGGACCGACGATTCCGCTGTGGTCGTGCACGACGTCGAAGTCGTTGCCGATCGCGAGGTATGACGAAACCGCGTGGTACGTGTCGAGCCAGACGTTCCCGAGGAGTGCTGGATCGGGCGGGTCGATCATCGGTGACATGAGGTTTGCCTTGGTCTGCGATCCTCCACTCGCGAACAGGGTGACGTTGTGTCCGCGGGTGGTGAGGCCATCGGCGAGCAAGGCGACGACGAGCTCGATACCTCCGTAGCCGGAAGGCGGGACCGCGAACCAGGGCGGTGCGATCTGGGCGATGTTCATCGCTCTTGATGATACGAGCGCGGCTCGACGTGAAGTGCGCAGTAGCGTTACTCGGCATGTCGCAGCCGTGGACCTCGACTGCGAGCGCTTCACTGGGCGGCGACAGCGGGGTCATCACCCTCATCGAGGGTCCGGCGTTCGCGATCTCGTCATCGTCGGGCGACATGGTGACCGGGTTCCCTCACGGCGTGTTCTTTCGCGACACCCGATTCGTCTCCGAGCTGCGCCTCCGGGTGAACGGCCAGTGGCCGGAGCCGCTCGCGGCCACGACCACCGACCCCTTCAGCGGTTCCTTCGTGCTGCGTGATCAGCCGCGCGTCGGCCAAGCCGACTCCCCGCTCATGATTTTCCGGAACCGCTATGTCGGGCGAGGGATGCGCGAGGACATCACGGTACGGAACTATGGGCTCGAGCCGGCGTTCTGCGCGCTCGAGCTGTCAGTCGGTGCCGATTTCGCCGACCTGTTCGAGGTGAAGGAAGGACGGGTCGAGAAGGTGGGAGATCTTGCCGTCCACGTGGGCGACAGCCGCCTCACCTGGCGATACCGGCGCGGCAGTTTCGCCCGTGGCGCGCATCTCGACTTCTCCCAGCCGCCGAAACTGTCGACTACCCACGCCGTGTACGAAGTGCTCGTGCCGTCGCGGGGTGAATGGTCGGTGTGCCTGCAACTCACCCCCGTCATCGACGGCCACGAGGTCACGCCGCGGTACGTGTGCGGTCGACCGGTCGGGCGTTCTACGCCCGTCGCCCGGCTGGAAGCATGGCGACGCAACCTTCCCGCCATCACCACCGGTCACGACGAGTTCACCACGCTGCTCGACCGTTCCACCGAGGATCTCGCCGCGCTCCGCCTGTTCGATCCCGAGTTCCCCGACCGAACAGTGGTCGCGGCCGGTGCCCCCTGGTTCATGACCGTGTTCGGTCGCGACAGCCTCATGACGTCATGGATGTCGATGATGATCGACTCCGACCTCGCGCTCGGCACGCTCCAGACGTTGGCGCGCTATCAGGGGAGGGAGGTGAACCCGATCAGCGAAGAGGAGCCGGGGCGCATCCTCCATGAGATGCGCTTCGGAGAGTCGGCCGAAACGTCGCTCGGTGGGGAGCGCATCTACTACGGCAGCGTCGACGCCACGCCGCTCTTCGTCATGTTGCTCGGCGAGCTCCAGCGGTGGGGCAACCGCCGCGATGAGGTCGACGCGTTGCTGCCGGCCGCCGATCGCGCGCTGGCATGGATCGACGAGTTCGGCGACCGCGACCACGACGGGTACGTCGAGTATCACCGCACCAGCGATCGCGGTCTCCAGAACCAGGGCTGGAAGGACTCTCACGACTCCACCCGCTTCGCCGACGGCACGCTCGGCGAAGCCCCGATCGCGCTGTGCGAAGTGCAAGGGTATGTGTATGCCGCCCTGATCGCGCGCTCCCATTTCGCGACTGAGAGGGGCGACGAGAAATTCGCCGACGAATTGCGCGCGCGAGC
>Ga0099829_10001937_pt1 | contig 11729 bp, 12 predicted proteins | sample CZO8metaG_3_FD_79336 | JGI IMG/M metagenome (GOLD analysis project Ga0099829, IMG submission 79336) | Vadose zone soil microbial communities from the Eel River Critical Zone Observatory, Northern California, USA - CZOApr15con2H2.8 metaG | ecosystem: Environmental > Terrestrial > Soil > Vadose...
CTGCTAAAGGCTTTCCGCGTTGGGCAAGAATCTCGAGGGCAGAATCGGTGATTCCTCGAATTTGCCCGAGCGCCCTCCGACAGCGTCGTCGTCGTGACCACGCCGGGACAGGCTGCTCCGAGTCGTTCGCGCGCTTTGTCGGATCCGCCTTCGAAATCGCACAAACCTACGCGGCAGAGCGTGCGAGTGTGCGCTACGGCAACCGAAAAAGATGAAGATACGCACACAATGCTGTACCGACGTTGCGAAACCGCAGCCAGCATGTCTTCCACAGCTTCGGGCTTCATTAGATGGGCTGGTATCCCATGCTGAAGCAACTGGGCCAGCATGATCGCGACCAGTTCGTCTGGGCCGCTTCTTGAGTAGGACCACAAACAAAGATTGTCGCGCCACTAAGATGCGGCTAATACCGCAAGCTGCTATCCAGTGGTGCGCAGTCCACGAATTAAGGTATCTGCCTTAGTTCGAAGGGCTCACCGGGGCTGGGAACTTTCGAGTAAAAAACCCCCACTTTTTGCTTTTATGGAATACAGGGTTTCTGGTATTCTCACTACACTGTTTGACTGATTGATTTCGGAAATTGAGGCCTTGGTCCTAGCTGTTAGACGGCTTTCAAGGATCTGGAATCGACCGATACATCCGGCGCCACAACTCAGCCGCTTCTTAAACCCTTGCGCGTCCGCTCACGTGCACGGGTAGCTCGCATATGCAGTTCTGCTGCTCGGAAGCTAATAAGCCTCATTGGAGAAGTTTGCATGCCAAAGTTTTTATTGGTGATCGTGTGCCTGCTTGCTATCTGTACGGCCGCTGCGTTTGCCGGCGTTATCGTCACCTCTCCCGCTAATGGCGCAACTATTTCAGGATCAGTTACTTACGCGGCATCCGCTACCAGCTCATGCGCCAAGGGTGTCGCTTCGATGGGAATTTATACCGCTCCCGGGGTTTTGGCCTACGTATCAAATGGGTCGACTCTGAGCAAGAGTTTGAGCCTGAGTCCGGGAACCTATAATACGACCGTCCAGGAATGGGACTATTGTGGCGGGGCAGCGACGACTCCCATCAAAATTACCGTCAGCACCAGCGGGCAAACTGGCGTCTACGTAACCTCGCCGGCAAATAACAGTAGCGTCGGGTCTCCTGCCCTGTTTTCCGCTACAGCGACCACAACGTGTTCCAAGGGTGTCTCCTCCATGGGAATCTACACCTCCCCCGGCGTATTGGCCTATGTCGTGAATGGAGCGAGCCTGAACTACAACTTGGCTCTGAGCGCAGGGACGTACAATACCGTCGTACAAGAGTGGGACGGCTGCGGTGGGGCAAGCACAACACCGGTCACGATTACTGTAACCGGAGGCGGAAAGTCTCTCACAAACCTGCAGTCTAGCGGCGGATGGTCGGGATACGGTCAACGATCCCCCACTTTCGTCGACTGTTCGCCTTCACCTTGCGACAACATCACTTTTTCCATGACCAAGGGAGTCAAGTCTCCTTCGATGAGTGGAGGATCAAGTGCGTACTATCTAGCCGGAAGCGCCCCTTACGGCGATGCCCTATGGAATAACCACCTGATTGGGGATCTATCCTCGCAAGGTCTGCCTGATTCGAACCATACGCTGGTTCCCCAGTATCACAACTTCACTTACGACCTGTACTTTTGGATGGGCAATCCCGGGCTTTCGCAGGCGTTGGAGTTCGACATCAACCAGTTCTTCAATAGTATGGGCTTCATCTGGGGCCACGAATGCCGCATCGCAGGGGGCAACGAATGGGATGTCTGGGACAACCTTAACAAGCATTGGGTTGCCACTGGGATTCCCTGCTTTCCCAATGCCAATTCATGGAACCATTTGGTAATTCAGGTAGAGCGGACCTCTGACAACAAACTGCTGTACCAGTCGATTACTCTGAACGGAGTGACCCATACTCTCAATCAGTACTACAACCATGGGTCTGCGCCCAGCAGCTGGTGGGGCATTACGATCAACTTTCAGATGGACGGAAATAACAAACAATCGCCTTACACGGCATATGTGGACGAGTTAACCTTCACCTATCAGTGAGAAGAAAACACTAACGAAACCGGGCACTATAAGGGCACATCGAAAGATGTGCCCTTATGCATGGAGCGAACCCTTCGGCGGACACGGCTGCAGTAAAAAAATAGATGCGGATCCGGAATTCGGATCCGCATAAAGTGAGAGTGGCGACCCTTTTCTCTTACTTGGGGGAAGGTCCACTGGGGGAAGCCGCCGGCGGACACGGCGTGCCGTTGGGCGCAACACCGGCCGTAGATCCATGGCTGTTCCCGGAAGTTGAGGGCGACGAACCGGAATTGGAAGACCCTGTGTTCGGCACCGGTGATCCCGGACTCCCGGCCGTATTTGGCAGCGTCCCGCATGGAGAACCGCTTGGGCTGGTCCCAGGAGTATTGGGAGTGCTCGGATTTACCGTGGAAGGTTGCGTGTTGTTGCCCGGAGTTGCCGGATTTGTCGAGCTTGATCCCGGAACACCTGAGGGCGAATTAGGTGTCGCTGTTCCGGCTGGTGGCGTCGCGGTGCCAGCGGGCGGTGTCGCGGGACTGGCAGGCGGTGTAGCGGAACTTGGTGGCGGCATGGCCGTGCCCGGAGCCTGAGTTTGTCTTGCGCCGGAACTGCCGGCCGGTGCGGTACCGGCGGGCGCACTTTGCGCTACCACCAAAGTCGCGCAAAAAAGGAGCACCGAGAATAAAGCTAGGTTTTTTGCTGACATAGAGAAAGGCCTCTTTAAGTTTTCTAATCCCGTTTGGTAACCGCTCAGGGATCCGTTCTCAATTCAGTTTGCGTGAACAGGCGTTCCGAACCCATCGGGAAGATGCCCTAGCATTCCGCGAGCGATCCAGTAGCGGGCGCAAGAGTCGTGAGGGTGAACCGACATACCCAGAGTCGCCTTCCTGGCTAAATCGTAATGGAAAACGTTGGTAACCTCGGTAACTTGGAACCTTTAATCCCAGGGTTAACAATATCGGTAGACGTGTGCCCTAACCCTCCCCGCTCGGGGGGACCCTGAAGTTATGCCCCACACTTCAGGTGCACGCAGGACCGTATAGACCACTATGGAGCGTAAGGCCGAACGTTTCGGGCGATACGAGATCCTGACCGAGTTGGGACGGGGGGCCATGGGTATTGTCTATAAGGCGCACGACCCCAAGATCAACCGGGTGGTCGCGGTGAAGACCTTTTCCCTGGCCAGTCAACCCCCCGAAGAGGAAAAGGAATATCGCGAGCGCTTCTTCAGGGAAGCCGAGGCCGCGGGCCGTCTGTCGCACCCCGGAATCGTTACCGTCTTCGATGTGGGCGAGGAACCGGAAACGCATGCCCCTTACATCGTGATGGAGTTTGTCGCTGGGCAGTCGCTCGACAAGCTGCTGCTGTCGCGCGAGGATCGCAAATTGCCGCCAGACGCGGCACTGCAGATTACTCTGGAACTGGCGGAGGCACTGGATTGCGCCCACGGTCAAGGCGTGGTTCACCGCGATCTGAAACCCGCCAACATTCTGCTCACGGAAGATGGTCATGCCAAGATCGCCGACTTTGGAGTGGCCAAACTAAACCTCGCTACCGCCACTCTGGCGGGACGCACGCTAGGCACGCCGGCTTTCATGTCGCCGGAACAGTTGAATGATGAACCCGTGGACGGGAGGTCCGATCTTTTCTCGCTGGGTGTGATTCTGTACACACTCTTGACTGGGTACAGGCCATTCCAAGGCAACAGCGCCTTAACGGTTGCATTCAAGGTGGTCAATCGCGAGCCCATACCAGCCACGATTCTCGATACAGGATTGTCTCCGGGATTGGACTACATCATCTCGCGAGCCATAGCGAAAGATCCGTCGCAACGTTATCAGCGCGGCATGGAGATAGTTCTGGATATTGAGGATTTGAAGGCAGGCCGTGAGCCATGGAGCAGGGCAAAACACCCGGATTCAGCTCCCGGCGCAGCTCAAACACAAAATGCAAAGCCCAGCCCCTCAGCCCTCATCACTCAACTGACCGGGGGATTTAAACCGCAATCGAAGTTGAACACTCGTCCCTTGGAACGCCGCGCAGCGCAGCACCTGCTGGGGAATCTGCGGAAAATACCCTTAGCGGGCGTTCTATTCCTGATCGGACTTCTCGTCTTGGGCATACGAGTGGGGCACTTGGCTTGGCCCCCCCGGGACTCATCCCACACCGCGGCCCTTGCTCAAGTAGCCGCGCCACCGGCGACCGCTGCGAATGCTGCGCTGCTCAAACCGGTCGGTCCAACCGTAGCCAAAAAGCTACGGAAGTCCGTTGCGCGAAGCAATTCGTCCGCGCCAAAATTAGCGGCCCCTCGCATAGATGCCTCACCGGCAATGCTGGAAATTGAGGTGGACCATAAGTTCGCGGAGGCCCATTTGTCAATTTGGGTCGATGAAGAACTGACCTATACTCATCCTTTGGCAGGAATTGACAAGAAGCATCTAATAGTGTTCCACCGTGTCCAAGGGCACGAATTCCATGCCGTGCAGATCTCGCCCGGGAAGCATCTTCTCCGGGTTCTGATAAGTCCCGGCGCGGGTGGCAGCGCCCAGTCCGGCACCGTGGGAGGGGAGTTTGCCGGTGGGGAAGAACAGAGGTTGCGCATCCAGTTCGGCAAAAGCGGCGAGATGATCTTGAGCCTCGAGTAGGAGCGGTGCTTGACTCCTCCTATCGCATGGAGCTCGCCTTTTGATCTTTAATCTGCAGTTCGTTAACCACCTGTTGCACGTTGGGAACGGTAGAAGCGACTTTTTCAACCTGCGCCCGCCTGGATTCGGAATTCACTTCGCCAGTCAAGGTCACAACTCCACGTTTGACACTGTATTTCACGCCCTTCTGAAGCCTGTTTTTAAGCAGAGCGGCATCCAGATTCTTGGTTAAGGGCGTGTCCAATTGTACTCAAGACATCGTCGTAGGAGGCAAGCATTTCATGATGGCGCGGGGCTTTCGTCCACCACAACACTCGCAACTTGACGGCACCCGAATCCAAGTCGGTCAAGTCAGTCACAAGGGCTTCGGGACGCGGCTCGGGCAGCACTCCCTGCACCTTGCTCACAGTTTCAATGATGCGAGACTTGATTTCATTCAGATCCTGGGCCCCTTTCAGGTTCAAGTCGTATTCCCATCGACGAGTATCGAGTGCGGTGTTGATGATGACCGAGTGCGTGAATAAGTCGGCGTTTGGGATCACGATTCGTCTTCCATCATAGGTTCTGATCATGGTGGCTCGAGTCTGAATCTCCTCCACGGTGCCTTCGAAATTATCGAGCTTGATCTCATCGCCGATGCGGAATGTCTCAGCCCAGAGCAGCAGCAAACCGGCTAAAAAATTCTGCAAAATGTTTTGAAAGGCGAATCCAATGGCCACTCCGCTGATGCCCAGGATCTTTATCAGGTCTGCGGCCTGAAAAGAGGGAGCCACGACCGAGAATGCGACCAGGAAACCAAGCAGAATAGTTGCGGCTCCCGTCAGCCGGGCAAATACCACGCCCAAATTTGGCCGGTATTTGCGGGTGGTGCTGTGAATCACGCGGGCAACCACGATGCTCAGCAGGTAGAACAGAAAGAAAACAATGACACCCAAGATCAACGAAGGCAGCCGTGCAAAGAAACTATCCACGATGTGGTGGGCGGAATCCCAAAACTTTGCGAAGTTTGAGTGCATAGCGTAAAGATTGTTCGGGGCAGAGCATTCGCCCGAGGGGAATGCTCCGCCCCTCCAAATTTACACAACGATTACTGCTTCCCCTTCGGAGGCTTGGCCTCACGCTGGCGCGGCGGCTGCTGTCTTTGCTCCATCCGCTGCTGTTGGGATGCGTGTTTTTGCTGCAACTGTTGGGTCTGCTGCTGGTGCCTCTGCTCCAGTTGTTGCGTTCTGGCTTGCGCATTTTTCTGTTGCGCCATGCGTTGGTGATCCTGTTCCTGCCGCTGTTGCAGCTTCTGTCGTTCCCTGTCCTGCTGAGCGCTTAACTTCCCCTGCTGCCTCTGATATTTCTGGTCGAGCTTGGGGTTGCCGGTGTTGGGCGCAGTACGACGCCCAGGAGGCGGGAGATCTCGGACATGCACGTTATTAGCAGGCCGCGAATTATTGTTTCCCGGGCGGTTCGCAGATTCATTACTTCGCTGCTCCATCCTGCCACGATTGGCAGGTGGATGGTAGGGCGCTCCTGCTTTCTTGGCTGGAACTGCCCGCTCAAATGCTCCGGGCCTTGCGGTAGCGGCGATTGGCGGCCGTCCTCGGTTTACGGATGCCCGCAGTTGCGGGTTCCCACGAGCCGCCCGTATGTGCTCAGTTTGAGCGGCCATGGGAGGCAGATGTCTCTCCCGTGCGGCGGCTTCCTGTCGCGGCGTCGGACGCGCATTGATGCCACCGTTGCCGCCGTTGTAACTGATGCGGTTCACGCGGTTTTCATTGACGACCCTGGTGTTGTACACATTCCGAATAACAGTGACGTTCACGTTCGTCACCGAGCGGTTATAGAAGAACCGTCCGTTTTCCCAGCGTCCGCCTTCGTAGCCTTCGCCGAAGTAGCCGAATCCGTAATTGATCCCGCCATAAAAACCTATTACCGGACCCCAGAATCCCTCATGGAAAATAAATGCTTCACCGCCCCAGCCCCACCAGGGTGGGGTCCACAGGAAGCCAACTTCGGGAGCCAGCACCCACGTGCCCGGCACCCAATAATAATCCTCGGCGTCGTCGTCCCAACTCCAGTAGCCGGGGGTCCAAATATAGCCCTCGCCAGGACAAACCGGCTGCACATACACTGGAAGAGCTGGCGGCCCAAATGTGATTGCTACTCTGAACTGCCCGAACGATGCCGTCGACATCGCTAGCGTAAGCACAACCAGCGACAGGAAATAACGAATTAACGGGCGTAGGGAGAAATTCATCTGCATGTTGTTTCCTTTCACCCCCTGACGATTGCTTAGCCAATACGGCTCTGCCAGGTCGGGTTCGGACTGAAAAGCCTAGATCGCGATTAACGAGTCGGCGAGCCCCTAGACAATTACGACAAAATCACGCCAACCATTTAGATGTCTTTCGCGGGAGAGAGGTAGCCTGCTCTTGAGGAAGTCCTGTGAAATGTCACGGACCCGACAGTGTCTGAATGCAGGCATTTCCGACCTATAAGGTAACCAATGAGTACGGATACAGTTCTCGCCCCATGTGATGATTTGCGCCAACACCACCACAATTTGTAACGCAACCTGACATGGGACAGCCCAAGTCGTTTGCGTACTTCACTTTTCCCTGACGCAAAGGTCTGCTAAGAAAGATCCTGCCAGCTATGTACGTCAAGAAGTGGTTTGCTTTTGTGTCGATGATTGTTGCTGCAAGTCTCCCGGCCTATGGGCCTGCTGCGCAATTGGAAGGATGGGTGTTATTCCGCAACACTGCAGGATGTGTCTGTTGACATTGCCGGATCCCTGATGGCGAACTGGGACAGCTCACGTCCAACCGAAATCAAGGATCAAGAACGCACCGCAACCCTGCCCCGAGCCCAGTAGCTGGAAAGTATTGCTCTGGGTGCTCGTCTATGAGCCGAACGAGAGTCCTCGCCCACGAGAGTCGAAGTTAAGATTAGCCAGATGACGAATTGAATTCGTCGTGCAGAGCCGTCTTAGGCGGCGGCTGTGGCTGTCATCATGACAGTTTCTTCCAGAGTATTCGTTTCCCGGGCGCCCGTGTGCCTTAACACTTCGCGCGCCCAAAGCGTCTTGGCGCTCTCTTGGCACGATACGTAAACAAGAACTCCAAGACGAGCCAACTGATCCTCAAACCTTGCGGCATCGTTCTCCGAAAAACCGAGTCCGACCAGAGTTCGAGCATTGCCGCACATGGCCGGGGCTTCACGAGCCACCATAAGAGCATGAAGAAATACCCGAGATCGAATAAAAAAACCAACAGTAGGAATCAACACCGCACCGAAGGCCGAAAGCCAACCAATCATTCCCGCGCTGGCCGCAGTGTCTTCCCGGTCGGAGCTGAATAGGCTAGCATCGCGAATCACCGAAGCGATGGGATGCGAAGGAGACAGCATCATGCAGATGTCTTCGTTCTCAAAGCCAGCCTGGTTCAAATTGCGCACGATGTCGGTTAATACGACGTCTTGAGAATAAATTCCGTAGGCGGCTGCTGTGGTCGTTGCCATGACGAATGCTCCAAGTTGGCGCTGTATCGGCTAAGTGAGTTTCGATGAGCGAATGAGACCCAAATGGCCCTGAGGTTCGATGTCTGCCGCGGACGACAGAGTCTGCCGTTTCTCCTTGCGGATCGCTAATAACTTACACGGTTGAGCCAGCGGATGAAACTCGGGTAAATCATGTAGTTTCCGCGATATTCCTGGAAATTTATCACAGCCGGGCAAGACTTTCCTCCGGTCGGCCTAAAGTTCACAGTTCGGGTCAAAATCGCGTTGGCTAAAGGCAGTGTTTGCAAGGGGTAACGTCGCTATGAACGATTGGCAAGCTCTTTGCAGGATAACTACGAAACGCACGTTGGGAACAAAAACGTTCGTCGGAGGTTTCGTATGAAACGAGTTTTGCAGCGCTTCTCCCTGGCTGCGGCCATGACCCTCCTGGCTGTGGTTCTGGGGCCGTCCCTGCACGCGCAACAAGCCGATCAAGATCCCTCTCCAAATGCTCCTGAGAAGACGAATCCGGCGGTCCCGCAGGCGCAGCAAAACGAGGCCCAAATGCCGGCCTCTGGCGCCGCGACCACCCGCGAGGCCAAAACCTTCATCGGCCGCGTTGTGAAGGAAAATGGGCAGATTGTTCTGAAGGATCCTGTCACGAAGGTCAGCTATAAGCTCGACGACGCGGCAAAAGCCAAGCAGTATATGGGCAAAGAAGTAAAGGCAACGGGCAAGCTGGATCTGAACACCAATACCATCCAGCTGGACCGTATCGAACCACTTTCGTAGCTTTTCGTTTCTGCGCTTCCATAGCTGGGGGCGCGCATTTGAGTACTGCGTGCGGAGGTGAGTGTGATTTACCTCCGCGCGCCTTAAACCGAGATTCAAATCTCTAAGAAGGCAAGATTAAAGTAATCAGGGTTTTATGGTGCATCTTATGCGATTCATGCGATCCCAATACGATCTTCCCACCGCCGTTACCTTTTTGATGGCGGGCCTCGGAATTGGCTCAATGCTAGCGATCTTGTTTTCTCCCCGCTCCGCTCGGCCGGCGCTAGTCCCACTCGCTGCGAACGAACGCGCCCGCTAGTGGTCCTCTGAGATACGCTGTTGTTGCAACCAGAAAGTGTCGTATTAACTGCAACGAGACTATGTCACCCCTTATCGTTTAAGTAACGGCCGCCAAAGTGGGGCGGCCGGAGAGGTTGTAGATGCGGGGCATCGGGGTTTTTCTTTTCTGCGCCGAGGTAACCGGCGCAGGGCGGCGTTGGGCGTGTTGTTCGAGGGGCAGCGCGAGCAGCAGAGTGTCTGCGCGATAGACGCGCAGGGTGCCATCGAGCTGGTGCGAGAGTTCGACGGTTTCGCCGGCGTAGCTGCGCCCTCCCGGCAACGGGGGCAGGGCGATGGGTAGTGTCCTAATAGTGCACTATTAGGACACTACCGGGCGAACCTTTTGGCCAGATCCGCAGCACTACCGGAACCCCGCGCCTGATCCAGTTCTCTCTGCGCTGGGCGTTCTGATCGGCGAAAGAAAACAAAACCCTGCTAGCGGCTCAGTTTGAAAAGTGCTCATGTAGGGACAGCCGCCCTCGGCTGTCCGGTCGAGCGAAGCTTGCCGGTTTCTTCATCACCGACCGCAAACTGAGCCCCAACAAAACAGCCGAAGCAATGCCTCCCGGCTGTAATTTTTAAAACAAATTCCAGATTGCTACGGCTCTTTCTGCGCCGCCGCAATCAGCGGCCGCAACGCCTCCACCGACACTCCCAGCGTTCCGCCGGAAAATCCATCAATGTATGCAGAGTTCACTCCAATGACTTCCGCGTTGGAGTTAAAAACCGGCCCGCCGCTGCCGCCGTGCGCCGTGGGAGCATCGTAGATCAGCTTCTCGCCCACCACGTCGCCCAAATGTCCGCACGTGGTCGAGGGACGAATCAGCGACAGCGCCGCCAGTTCGCTTGCCGCAGTGATGTCGTTGTGACGGTACGCCAGCCGCTTGTAGATTCCGCTCGGCGACTTCGCTACCATCCCTGCAATCCCCATCGGATATCCGATCACGGTGACAAGCTCTCCCGGCAATGCCACGCCTTTTGCCAGCGGTAATACAGAAAGCCCGCGCACGGCATCTTTATCTTCGATCTTCAGCACGGCCAGATCGCCTGTGGAAGAAACTGTACCCGGCGCCAGGCTTACCGGCATCGGCGAGCCGGGGAAAAAGACGACTAGACTCTCCAGCATGGGCCTGGCCCCGCGATCGATCAGCGCCTCTGCCTCAGTATCCCCATACCACGGTTCGGCCACATGCCGGTTGGTCGCGAGCAATCCGTCGCCTACCAGAAACCCGGTCCCTGAAACGCGAGCGCGAATCGCCGCCGGCTGGCTGGCGAATCCAACCTGATATACGCCGTAAATGTAGCCGATGGAATTCCGGTACCGGTTTAGCACGAGCGCGGGCATCGCTTGCTGTTGCTCAAGTTGCGCCACTTGCTGCGAGAGCTGCTGCACCTGCTTGTGCAACTCGTCTGGCTGCGGAGCCTGCTCCGCGACCGGTGCATAGTAGTGGAACATAGCCACCGCACCGGCCAGCAACACCACTCCCAGCACGGCCTGCACCATTTGCTGCCAGCTGTCGCTAACCTCGTTTGATTCCTGTGGAATCTCCGGTTCGGACATGAGCGGTCATCTTCCCTTGCCCCGGAAGGGTTTTCTACGGTACGGAAGATGATGTACAGGCGGTGTCGGAAGCGTCCGAGGAGTGGCAATCGCGGAAGAGCAGCGCGGCCCAGTTGCGCCTGCTGCAGATTTCGGGGGGCAAGTGCCGCGCGGACGTTGGCTGGACCTTGCCACCGATGCTGGGTGGCGCAGCAGCTTCAGCGCTGCGGTCAGCGGCATTGATTGATCAGAGCTTTAGCTCCTAAGGTGAAGGTTTTGCCAACTTTCTTAGAGCTTTCCAATCCCCAGCCGCTTGGCCATCTCGTCGTAAAGAAATCCCCGTCCCTGCACGTACGGCTGCACCCATTCGCCATCAATCACAAATTGCGGGATGGCGCGTTTGCCGGTGTGTCTGACCACTTCTTCCACCGCACCCGGGGTATTCTCGACGTCCACTTCTTTATAAGCAATATTGTGCTTCGCCAGAAAGCGCTTGGCTTCGCGGCAGTCGGGGCACCATGCGGCCGAGTAAACGATAAGTTCCATATGTTTTGGATAATCAGTCGTAGAGACGTAACTTGCTACGTCTTCCGGCTGGACATCCTACACTCGCTCCAGTTGCGCCACGGTGCGTTCGTTGACCACATTGCCCGTATTCAGCGTAGAAGCCGGCTCAAACAGGATAATCCAGCACTCTTCATCCGCTACAGGCTTATGCTCAATCCCGCGCGGAACCACAATAAATTCCCCCTTCCTCGATCCACTCATGCCGGTCGCGGAACTCCATGCGGAATCGTCCTCTCACCACTAGAAACATCTCGTCTTCGTTTTCGTGGTGATGAAACACAAACTCACCCTTCAGCTTATCGAGCTTCACATGCTGCCCATTCAGTTCAGCCGCGA
>Ga0099829_10001944_pt1 | contig 11710 bp, 12 predicted proteins | sample CZO8metaG_3_FD_79336 | JGI IMG/M metagenome (GOLD analysis project Ga0099829, IMG submission 79336) | Vadose zone soil microbial communities from the Eel River Critical Zone Observatory, Northern California, USA - CZOApr15con2H2.8 metaG | ecosystem: Environmental > Terrestrial > Soil > Vadose...
CCAGCGAGATTGGGGATTCTAACTAGCCCCAATCTGGACACGAGGCCGTTCCGCCAAAGATACGTGTCGAAAAGTGTGTTGAGTGCGCCGTAGAAAGCCAAGCTGGAAGGGGCATCCAGCCACAACGGCACGGAGAGGTGCGAGGCCGCCAGAATCCTGTACGACACCCACGCCAAAGCAATCGCCACAGACGCAAGCAAAAGAGGAACGACTCTCCTTTCGCCAGAGTCTGTGCTGTAGCCGTGCATTCTTCACCTGCTCGGCTCATCCATGAGCCGAACAGGCCTTAATGGGCCTGTGGATCGCGCCTTCCGTCCCCATTGCCGCTAAGAGGCACAGGGAAGAGCAGAACTAACTTCGCCAGTGAAGAGGCTTCCTAAGTACTGGGATTCCGACCCTCAAAGAAAGGTTGGATGCTCCAGCTCCATCGCATCGAGTTCCTAAAGTTTCTGTAACCTGAACTGTCACTTCATGGGTAATTTACTGCCTGGTGAATGTTAGTCAGTGCTTTAGCATTTCACTGGTGCTTAATGGTGGCCGCAGCCTCCCAAAGAGGGCCTTGAAGTGGTTTCACAAGGCAGTCCGTTTGGGAGATGACGACGCGAATCTGGAAATCGCCAAGCACTACCTGCTTTGAGCGAAACTGCCCTCTATTCTTGGTTGTTGTATGTCTTACGCAATTGTTCAGCGTACTTTTCCAGTTCGACCGCGCTCTCACCTTTCATTTTTCTCAGTGAGTACTGATATCCATCTGTGATGGGAACACGGACGTTTGCGCTGTCGCTATAAAATGTATCGATCTGACTTACGATATCGGACATTCTGAATCCCTTTATGGTTAAGTTTTTGGAGGTCCGATCCAAAATTAATACCTGATCTTCTCGCACATTCTTGTCAGCCTCGCGTAGGGCGAGCATGATTCCTTCTTCAATCCCCTGTATCAGCGTTACCCGTGACTGAAGGTCGAGCTGCTTCCAGGCTTTACCGTTCGAAAAGTGGTAATTAAAATTTCCTACTCTACCCCACGTCGCTGTTTCGTCTTCTGTCGGCTGCTGGCCGAGAAGGCCGACTGAAATGAACGACCAAAGCAGAATCACCCGCGCGGTATGATGCATTTATTGAAGGCCTCCCCATGAACTGCCGCACACGGTGACAAAAGATTTGGAGAGATGGTATTTGAAGCCATGGAAAAGGCGGGGAAGGATGGGGTAATTGCCATCGAGACGTCTCACACGGCCCAATCGAGCTTGGAGCTCTTTGAAGGAATGCGCATTGATCGAGGATACCTCTCCGAGCAGTTCATCACCCATCCGGACCGCCAAGAAGCCATTTTGGAAAATTGCTTTGTGTTGATACACGAGAAGAAGATTTCTTCAATGAAAGATTTGCTATCTGTCCTGGAAGAGGTTGCAAAATCAGGGCGTGGTCTTCTTGTAATCGCCGACGATGTCGATGGTGAGGCGCTTGCGACCTTGGTCGTGAATAAGTTGGTACGCTACCGTGCGTCGCTGTAAGGAGTCCTGGATTCGCCGACAGAAGAAAGCATCTCCTTGAAGACATCGCTGTGCTCACTGGTGCAAGAACATTTATGGCCGAACTGGGTGTTCCCCTTGAAAAGGCATCGCTAAGCGACCTGGGCACAGCCGCAAGAGTGATTGTTACACGAGACGAGACAACAATAATCGGGGGAGCGGGATCCTCTCAAGCCATCAACGACAGGGCGAGAACGATCCGAATCCAAATCGAGAACGCGGCGAATGCAATGGAGCAGGAGAAACTGCAAGAGCGGTTGGCAATGCTTGTCGGGAGCGTCGCGGTACTGAAAGCCGGAGGCGTAACAGATATAGAGGTAGCCGAAGGACGGTACAAATTAGAAAGCGCGATGTACTCAGCACGATCAGCTATTGAGCACGGTTGCGCTCCCGGTGGCGGTGTTGCCCTTTTCCGGGCGGGGATTGCGCTTGATGAATGGAAAGCTGGGGATGAGCTCGAATTTGCCGTCCGGCAATCCTTGGCGTCGGTTCTGGAGGAGCCGATCAGCCAACTAATAGAGAACGCCAAACGTAGCCCCACGCAAATGCTTGAGGAGATACGGAAATCTTCTTCACCGAACGTTGGGTTCAACGCGACGACCGGGAATATTGAAGACTTAATGGAGGCTGGCGTCGTTGACTCAGTGTGGCCTCTTCGTTTATCAGTCCAAGTTGCCTTTTCGCACGCTCGGTCCGTGCTGCAAACGGGCACATGGGACATGAGTGCGCTTCCTACCAAGTCGTAGGTGCCTGTGCGAACGGTATCCAGGACGCATGGCTAACGCCCGCTAGCGGCTGGGCACCGCAAGTTGAGTCAAGATGAATCGCACTACGGTGCCCTTCATACTCCCGCTGGGAGATCGAATGACGTGACAGCCTGGCCGTGGTCCGTTGCACTTTTTGATTTGGAGGTCACAGAAATCGAATAGAGATATCGTTCCCCAACATCGGGGCACGCTGGAGGTGCCAGCGCAAGGACATAGATTCCAGGGACTTGTTCCTCTACGGGGATCGTAAAAGCCTGCAGGAACTTTGGGTTGTATCCGGGAGCTGGCATAAAATGCACGTCGAAATTGCCAGTGGAAAGGCCCGTTACTGCAACACCGTCGGCATTGGTCACTGAAACAGCTATTATGACATTGGCTTTTCCAGATTGACTTTCAGGCTTAAGATAAATTGCCCCCCATGTTGCTTCCGCGACTACAATCAAGCGAGCCATCGGAGCGTACCTCCTTTTTCCCTACCAGTTCGGCGAAGGGCCGTGCTAGTGCTGTCTCTTACTTTTCGGCAAGCGCGATTCCACTTCCGATAAGCGCGTTCAGTTTCCGCTCTGTGCGTTTACCAAGCTTTGGGTCCATTTAACTGTTTGTCATTCCCTCAATTCACACATCGGACGGAACAGCGTCCTGGGGAATTTGCCCGCGAGCGATCCTCAAGAACTTACTTTCTGTCATTCCCTGACCACGAGCCACGATTTGCAGCAGTTCAACGTCGCTCAGTTGCTCCAATGGGCGACCGTCGAAATCGTAATCAGACGATGCCCGCTCCTGCACCTCGACAGCGAGACGCACAGCGAGTTCTAGCAGACGGCTCATTTCCCGCACGCCTGCCAGCGCCGTCCGGTAATCCTTCGCCTGCTCTGCCTTCTGCTTCAGGCGCTCCGCCTCCGCCGTCAGGTGGTTCAGGTGCTCCATCAAGCCGTCCGCACGGAGAATTTCGGCTTCCTGGCGACTATTCGATAGAGTTTTCGAGATGTGCTTGTTGTAGCGAAAGAGGCTAGCGGAGGAGACCGAAAACTGTTTCGCAATGTTTCGCAACGAGGCCCCATCGAGCAGACGGCGGTCGATCTCGTCGCGATGAGGGTGAGTGCAGGTCGTGCAGGTTCGAGGCATGGAGAGGCTCCTGATGCTTCTGGGAGCGATTATAGAGAATGGAAAAAAATTTGCGAGACCGTAATAGGACCCAAGAGGTATCGTTGTAGATTCATTGGCGTTTTCGGAAGCAAAAACGAGTTACACGGGTCCCACAGATTAGCTACGCTAGCAACATTTGAGAATTCCAATGCATAGAAGCTTCATCGACCGGTTAGTGTTGCCAGTCATTTTTGGCCTGACCACAATCTTGGTCGCCTTGACCTTTTGGCAGATGCTGGAATCGCATTGGCGCGCTGAGATGCAGGCTGCGGTGAAAGAGCAAGCCTCGTTTGTGAAGACCAAAACGGAGTCAGAGTTAAGAGCGCGCATCCTGCCAATAGAGCGCTTGGCCCTGCGCTGGCAGTCCCGTGACCGCTCAGACGAGGACATGGAGGCGGATGCGAGGCTGGTGATGAGCGGCTACCCCGCATACCAGGCGATCGAGCGGCTGGACTCTAAATTCCACGCGCTCTGGGTGGCTCCAGGGCAAGGAAATGGAGCTGAAATCGCCGATGACTTGGGCGCCGTCCCCGGGCTGCGCGCGACGCTCGAAGATGCGGACGACAGCAAGAGCACAATGGTTGTACCTCGGGTCGACCTGCGACAGGGCGGCCGAGGTTTCCTGGTTTGCGTGCCCATGTATTCTGGGCAGGAACTTAGCGGTTTTCTCGTCGCGGTGTTCCGCTATCAGGAGTTGCTTTCCTCGATCCTTCAGGGTGTTGCGCCGGACTATTGGGTCGCAGTATACGATGGGAATGAGTCTGTCTACAGTCGCACCGTAGGACAGCCGGCTCGAGAGAGGCCATATGTCCAGGAAGCAAACATTGAGTTTCAGCAGTTAACGTGGCGAGCGCTGGTCTGGCCGCATTCGTGGGCAGCTGCGTACGTACGGTCACCTCTGCCAACGGTGGTTTTTGGCGGCGGCATTCTGATGGCTTTGATACTGGCGTTTGCTGTCTATATGGCGGAGACGGCGCAGCTAAACGTCAAGAAATTGGAAGCCACCAATCGTGAGCTAGAAAGACAGATTACCGGGCGCGAGCAAGCAGAAGAAGCATTGCGCCAGGCGCAGAAGATGGAGGCCGTCGGCAGACTGGCGGGCGGCGTGGCCCACGACTTCAATAACTTGCTCATGGTCATCCGTGGCCAAGCGGCGCTTTCACAGAACAATGTTGGCCCCAGTGGTACCCTGCGCCGCGAGCTAGGCGAAATTGTGAGGGCCGCGGATCGAGCCTCGTCATTGACGAGGAAGCTCTTAGCCTTTGGCCGCAAGCAGGTGCTCCAGCCGCGGGTGCTAGACCTCAATGCCCTGGTCACTCAAGTAGCGGAAGTGTTGCCCCCCGCACTTGGCGAGGACATTAAGCTGAGTCTAGATCTCGATCCTGAACTCGGGCGGGTAAAGGCCGACTCCGCGCAGGTGGAACAGGTTATCATGAGTTTGGTATTTAACGCCCGGGAAGCCATGCCGCGCGGCGGCGAGTTGACGATTCAGGCTGCGAATTGCGATCTAGATGCCGCGTGGAGCCGCTTTCACCCCGGAGTTCAAGCCGGGCCTCACGTGATGCTTGCAGTGCGCGATACTGGGCACGGTATGGACGAGGAGACCCAGTCGCATCTTTTCGAACCCTTTTTCACCACCAAGGACAAAAGCAAAGGGAGTGGACTGGGCTTGGCCACTGTTTACGGTACAGTGAGCCAGAGCGGAGGTTGCGTCACCGTTTCTAGCAAACTCGGTTTGGGGACAACAATTCAAATCTATCTTCCGCGCGTTGAGGAACCTGTTGAAGTCGTTCAGGCACTTGAGCCAATCGTTCGGTCTCTGCAAGGGGAGGAAAGGATTCTTGTGGTGGAAGATGACGATGCGGTGCGGCGCATGACGCGCGTTTTCCTGGAGATAAGAGGGTATTCCGTGATTGAAGCAAGGAACGCCGCGGATGCAATTCAGTTAGTGGAGTCCTACCATGAAACGATCCATTTGGTGCTCACAGACGTGGTCATGCCTGGCATGAAAGGACGCGAGTTGGTCGACCGGCTGGTTAAGCTGCGCTCGAACTTAAAAGTGCTTTACATGTCAGCCTACTCAGAGGATGACGCAATTAATATCGGGGTTCTCAGCCCAGGAACGGCATTCATCGAGAAGCCGTTCAGTCCGGATGAACTGGCGGTTAAGGTGCGCGACGTCCTGAGCGGAAATAGCGCTAGCCCGGGTGAACAGCCGCGGAGCCACAGCGCAAAAGCCTGAAAAAGATTACGTATCGCCTTGCGCGACTCGTCGCACCTCTGCTCGATGATCCTCTGATCACTGCCTCACGCACGGATTGTTGAACAATTTTCTTGCCAAGCCAATCTGAGCAAAATTTTGCGAGACGGAAAAACCGCTTCTGTGAACCATTTTTCGGTCTGTCGGGATTCTTACCTGTATTTGCCGGTGTCAGTTCTGGTGTCAGTTGGGCTTTCTATTCCATGCGTCAATGTGCTCGGCGCTGCGGGGGAGGAAGTTTGCGGAAGATGCGTGAATACTGGCTATTTTCGCTGTCCTACGCTCGCGTGCGTGGCTCTGCAAAATGGCCTCGTGGGCATTATGAGTCCGCTGCTCTAACCGCTGAGCTACGAGCCCTAAGACATTTAGATTCAATGGCTTGAGAACCGCGTTGAGTCCATATTCCCGGTCCTCTGGGTCCAAAACTCAAAATGGATCTAACAAGCCACGGTTGAATGATCTTTCAGTATCGTGTGGATTTCAGCGGTTGGCAAGGGGTTGGTGGATCACAATGCGATTATGACAAGCGGATTGAAAAACCGCTGCTCATCATGAAGCACGGCAGTTCGTTTTGCTCCGCCATTTGCGAGCCGCCTCATTTCTCGATCTTCATGAAGGACTGAGGCATAGCGCCAGACTGCGTCGAGAACAAGCCATTGAACGGACTCAAGTGGCTCTCGCGCAACTCGAAAGGGCCGGTGCACCGATCAACTTCCGAACGGTAGCTTCCCGCGCCAGAGTTTCGACTGCTTGGCTTTATGGAGAGACGGCGCAGCGCGAAAGGATCATCCGACTTCGGCAATCCGGCATAGCCGATGCACCTCGGAAAAGCCAGGACACGACAGCCCTGTCAAAGAACAACGTGATTTCCGCGTTGCGCATACGCGTGAAGGATCTGGAAGAACAGAACCGTGAACTCGAAGTGCGCTTAGAGCTGGCTTACGGTCAACTGGCATCAAGTAAATCAAACCACCGCTAGCGGATTAATTCGATCCCGCGACCGACGGTATCCAATTTTGTAATTCCATCTTCACTCATCCTCCGCTGCCGCATGCGCGATGTTACGATTCGACCAGAGTCAGGGGCCAGTCTCGAATAGCGGCTTGACTCCGTGAGGAGCGAAACGGGTGACTATCCCACTGGTCAGTGCGACTCGCAATTCCGCGGTTAGCTCTTACCGTGCGGCTTGGGGAATCTGGATCGGCCTCAGCCTGATCTATGCGGCCGGCTACTTGCACGTTGCCATGTTGCATTACCGTCTCCTGCAAGGTCTCGTTCTGGGTTCGACGTTCCTAGTCCAAGCCCTCTTCATTCCGGCCTATACGTTGCGTCAAAAATTTGGCAGTAAGGCGGAGTCCGTGATTCAAAGCTCGGCGGCAGCTGTGACGATCGTTGGGCTGCTCGCGAGCGTATTGATTTTAATAGAGGCATTGCTCCGACATTTCACGGTGCCTGTGAGTATCGAAGGCCTTCAATTTGGCTACGTCGCCACGATCTCGCTATTGAGCGGGGTGATAGGAGGAACGTCACTCGGAGTCCTGAGATGGCGCATGCTTCAAGCACAGCCGATGCAAGCGATAGCTATGCCCGCAGATGCCGGGTGGAGACACTATCTCAGGTCAGCAATGCTCTGGACGGCGAGCGTGACAGTGTACAGCTGGGTGATCCATGCATGGCTCTGGGCTGCGTCGAATTCCTACTCGCGCAACCTTCCTGCTGAAATTCTCTGGGGAGTTGCTGGCCTGTTCCTCATAGCTCCAATTCCCATGGTCTCTCCCCTGCGTGAAGCTGAAAGCCTTCAGAGGCGGATTTGGAGGTATTCGAAATATGCGATAGTGGTCGTCCTTGTTGCCTTTGGGCTTGCTTCACCGTTCATTTTGGGTATCTGGTTCGTGTACTTCCCTTTGTTCTCTCTGGTTCTCTGGCCCCCCTGCCTGTCGTGGGCTGTTCTGTATGGCTGGTCTGTACGATCGTCTGGCAGAGTTACACGGACTTCCGAGAATGCTGTTTCCTCAGATCGTCCCGAGCGTCATTTTGGATCTAATTCGAAAGTTGTGTGGTGGAGCGCGGCTGGCCAAGCATGCGCGCTCTTGGCTGGGTTGCTCGCGACAGCGCCGGTCTCGCTTGGATTTCATGGCGTCGGATGTTTGACCGTCTTTCCAACGGACGCGGGGGAGTATTGGTTTTGGAAAGCCTATAAAGGGCTGGGCTCGGAGGTGCAGACAGGAAAGGGGATGATCCTGCGCCCCGCAGTCGATTCAAGCGTCTGCATGACCCTTGATCAAAAGGCACTGGCTTCCTTAAGCGATCCGAACTTGGTTTCGAGCGGCTATGTTGACGCCGCGCGTTCCTGGTCCTGGCTCATTGATCAGGAACAATGGGATAGCGAACGAACTAAGCAGATTCGCGGCGAGTTGACGCGGCTGCTCGGCCGGGACTCTTCTTCGTATGAAGACCTTCAGACGTGGTGGGAGCAGAACGGAAGATATCTCGCGTGGTCCAGCACAGATCAGTTGCTGGAGGTGCAAGAGCCGGGTCTTCGGACCATCTCGAATCCCTATGTTAATCAGCAATCGCAAGAAGCAGCGCGTGTCGTCGCCACCGAGAGTATCCGCCAAGACCCCTGGCTCTTCGGTCCTAAACCCATGGGAGGCGGTCCGGACTATCCCGGGTTTCGATCACTAGCTTTCGATCGGGAGGCGCGCTTTCGGGGACTGAAGCTGTACGCCGCCGATAACATCCAGATTCTGACTGGTGAGCGCCCGCGGCGTGTCCTTGAGTTCCTGCACAAGCTGACCGGGGATGACTTTTCGACAAAGGCCGAGTGGCAACAGTTTTTCGCTCAGAGTTCGCGGGCGAACCCATGGCGCATGAGCCGCGAGGGGGCTCAAAACATGATCGCCTCGATCCAGCAGTCTGGCAGTAGGCCTGAAAATAGGGCGTTCTTTCTCGCGAGTCTACAGAGGGAAACAGGACTGACTTATTCGCGTTTGGAGGATTATATCGCCTGGCTACAAAATCCAGATAACACGCGCAGCAATGAGTGGGCAAACGCGGAGCAGCTTGTCCGTGACCTGGATGACGACCATGAACTTAGTTCTCCCATTTCACCCCGGCGTTGGGCCATGGGTTGGATGAAAGACGTAACCGATCAAAGCTTCGATTCGCCGGAAAAGTGGGTGCGTTGGTGGCAGGAGAACCGCTCAAATCTCGTCCTTTCCGAAGACGGGCGAAAACTCGTAAGCAGGAGAAAATGAAGCTTCTGGGGCCGGGCCTCCAGTAGGTCCAGTGTGGTCGACGCACCGGGCCGTTATCCGGTCATTCGCGCAGAGGGAGGACGGACTAAAGATAAGGAGAACCGGCAGGGAGCAGCGATCATAGCAGGAGGCACACAGTTGGCATCTGAATTCCCGCTGTTACGCTGCGCAGCCGCTCCGTTGGAGTTCAAGAAAAATGCAGCTTTACCGCCGTGGGCGTAGTCCTACCCCCAGTTCGCGTCGTGGTTTTCAGTGTTCCCTTAAACGCACCCAATTTGCGTATCGCTTTAGCGCCGCTTCGTTCCTCTCATTTTGCATTGGCACGCGCTCGGTTCCCGAGTCCAACCCGAATTTCTGATGGCCCACGGCATCCGCTAACACGGCGAGTGTAAAGAATTCGCCATTCCCCGTTCGATAGACCTCTCTGAGCAGCCCGAGAAGCGAAGACGCGCAAATCGGGTCCGCTCGCGCGGCGAAACTTTTCGTAGCTGCCAACCGAACGTCGAATTCTGGGTCATACATCAGCTTGGCAAGTGTGGGTTTTAGCTGACTGAAATCCGAACGCCGCTTTTCAAATCCTAGCCCAATGCTCCACGCCCGCATCTTCGGGTCACGGTCCGCGGCCAGTTCGAGAACGTACCGGGTGGGAATGGGTTCCTTGTTATCCGCCAAGGCAAAGAGAGCATTCCGTCGAAGGTTGGCGTCACTCGAATCGAGGTCGGCAAGTAAGGCTTTTGGCGCTGGGGCGAAACGCAATAGATCTCTCAGCGCCCGGGCATACCGCTCTGGCTGCTTCTGGAATCGGGGAACAAGCAAGGGAACAAGCTCGAGCGCCTTGCTGCTCGGTGGCACGCTTATTCCAAGAATTGGAAATCGGAAATTCAAAGAATAGCTTACCAAGCTCTTGAGAGCTTCATCCGCACAGGGTCCATCGGAGAATGAGATTTTCTTTAGGTCGTCAAACAAATCAGGAAAAGCCGACTCTTGCATTTCTCCGGCGACATAGATACCGCGGGAAATAGCTTCCGGATCCGTGCTTCGCAGGTCCTGCAAAATCAGAGGCTGCGTCTGCTGCGGATAACCAATGAACACCGTAAGGGCGATGCTCTGAGAAAACATGTTTGGATATCCCGGTTGTATCCCCACTTTTACCCATTGCTCCGGGGTCTTGCTCTCGCGATACCCGTCGATCCGGACGGGAAGAATCATCCAGTTATCCAGTGCATACCAACGTTTGTGAAGATCAGCGAAAATATCACGATAAACGTGGGGAATCTGGCTAGCCCGCTGCGGATCTGGCATCCGGGCAATACGGTCCACTTCGAGCCAAAGATTGTATTCCCTGCTTGCGACCTGGCGATCGTTGAAATCCCAAAGTGTGGGAGACGGACATTTCTGAGCGGCGGCAGTGGTCAACGCGAACAACAACGCGGCAAAGGCCCAACATGTAATACTTCCTGGGAGCATTGCTGATCGAACTCCACAATGCATCATCCTGATGGGCCTCGACCTACAGTTCCAACCCGCCGTCGACTACCAGAAGCACCAACACCGCGAGCATCACGGCGTTCTTTCGCATGCCTGAATTCTACCGCCGGTCTAACGAGCCGCCTACAGTTACGCACGTCATCGACAGCCATTTTCCACTTGCCCGATCGCGTTGCCTGGACAAACAAAGGGCGAAAATGGAGTCTTTCGGCCGTGACCCTTAGGCCGCGCGCGGCATACCGGCCATCCTTTCGCGGTTCACCCTCGAGCCATTGTACTTCGATCCGATCCGGTCCCCCGACAATGGATTGCATGGACATAAGTGCGAGACGATCGGTCAGCAGGAGAGCGAATTTCAACTTTAAGGGCCTACGCTACCCACTTCATTGTCAGTTTCTTGCGCTTTCTCGCGCAGTCGAGAAGATAAAGGTCAATCAACTTCTGGTAAGGGAGTCCTGTCTCATCCGCCAGCCCCTTGAAATAGTCCACGACTTCCGGACTTAAGTTGATTCCCACGGCTTGTTTCTTGCCTGTGTACGGGTTCTTGAGCTCCTTCATCTTGGAAAAATCATATTCCTTCTTCATAAAATATAAACTCCTTCTTGGTTGCTTTCCGAGCGGAGATGATCCGAACCACTGAATCGGATTCCTTGTAGCAGTGAACGACGACCAGAGGTCTTGCCGTAGAGCTCACTCCGATGGATGAGGATAAACCGATCCTCTTCCTCCGAGTGTTCTGGATCATAGAAGAGGCGCGCATTCGGATCGCGGAAGGCGCTCTGAGCTTCTTCAACCACACTCCATGCTTGGTCCGATTGCCCCTATTTTTTCTCTCGTCCCACTCGAAGCGGAGCATTTCTAGATATTATCTAGATAAACTGTAGATTGCAAGCGTGTTGCTAGAAAGGCTTTTCTAGCGGGCGTAGGAGAAAAAGCGAATCATGGTGAACGTAACCGGGAGCGAACCAGTGATGTTTGGATGCTCGACCCGGCTCGAGACCAGAATTATTGGGGTCCAAAACTGAGTCCATTCGTGGGTCCAAAACCCCCACAACCATGCCCAAAACTAACCAATACTTCCCTACTGACGGGCTCGTAAGTACTTGAAAAACACAGGAGGCGCCGATTGCAGTGAGCATTATGAGTCCGCTGCTCTAACCGCTGAGCTACGAGCCCGTTGTAAGGCACAGATAATCAAAGACTTACTTAATACTCCGTTCGAGTCTCGAGCAAGGGCGGCCCCATCACTATCCGCTGTTC
>Ga0099829_10001946_pt1 | contig 11705 bp, 7 predicted proteins | sample CZO8metaG_3_FD_79336 | JGI IMG/M metagenome (GOLD analysis project Ga0099829, IMG submission 79336) | Vadose zone soil microbial communities from the Eel River Critical Zone Observatory, Northern California, USA - CZOApr15con2H2.8 metaG | ecosystem: Environmental > Terrestrial > Soil > Vadose...
AGCCAGCCGGGGAATCAGACGGTGACGGCAGGGCAGACGGCCACGTTTACGGTGGTGGCAAGCGGGACCGCGCCGCTCGGTTACCAGTGGCAGAAGAATGGGGCCAGCATCAGTGGGGCGACAGCAGCGAGTTACACGACCCCGTCGACGACGACAGCGGACAGCGGCTCGGCGTTCGCGGTGGTGGTGACGAACACGGCGGGGACGGTGACCAGCGCTTCCGCGACACTGACGGTGAATCCGGCGCCCGCGCCTGCTATTCAGGTTAATCCGACCTCCATCAACTTTGGAAACGGTGTGGTCGGCATTAGCTTGTCCCAGGTCTTGATCATCAAGAACACTGGTACGGCCACGTTGACCATCACTCAAGTGACTGCGACTGGCTCAGCCTTCAGCGTCAGCGGATTTTCGCTGCCCTTGAATGTGAACGCAGGACAACAGACCACAATCACAGTGGCCTTCCTGCCGACTGCGGTTGGCGCAGCGTCCGGCACTATCTCGATTCTGAGCAACGCGCCCACTTCTCCGACTTCCGTGGGTCTCAGCGGCACGGGGATCGCCGCAACCTTCACTCTGAGCATCAGCCCGACAAGCCTGAGCTTCGGCAACGTGACGACGGGAACTTCCTCGGCCCCGCAGAACGTAACCATCACGAATACTGGCAATGCGAATGTCACGATAGCGGGAGTTACCACTTCGGGGGCAGGATTCGGCGCCAGCGGGGTCAGTGCCAATACCATGCTGACGCCGGGCCAGTCGGTCACGCTGACGGTAGCCTTTGCACCGACCGTGGCGGGGGCAGTGAGCGGGAGCGTCACGGTGGCGAGCAATGCGAGCAACTCACCGGCGACGGTCACGCTAAGCGGGAGCGGGGTGACGCAAACGGCCGGTTCGCCGACGTGCGGCAAGTCAGGAGACAGTAGCAATCATGTGCCGACGGATTGGACGACGTTCGTGCCGCCGGCGAGGGGCCAAAGCTATGTGGACCCGACGTTTGGGTGCACCGTAACCCGCCTCACGGATGCCTCGAGCGAGGTCTGGAGCGGATCGTTCTATCTGCCTCTGAATCATGGCTATGCGACGGTTTCACCGTTTAATGCCAACGACAGCTACCTCATGCTGGCCGATGGGTGGAACAGGCACTTTGTGACCGACGTCACCGGGAATATCGTTGTATCAACCTCCAATATGCCGACGGCGAACAACACGTGGTTTTTGTGGGACGCCATGAACGCAAGCGTCTTCTACTACACCAACGGGAACTCGTTGATGAAGGGAACTATTAGCGGCTCCTCGGTGGCCTCTTCGACAGTGCATCAGTTTAGCGAGTACGCCGCCGTCAACTTCATGGATGAGACCGATGTGTCGCAGGACGGGGCCCATGTGGTGATTGTGGGCGGAGACACCAGCGGTTCGAGTCCGGAGAATGTGTTTGTCTACAATTTTGTGACGAACACGAAGGGGGCGGTGTACACCACGGGGTGCACGGGATCGGTGGGAGCGCCGAACAATGGGTGCTTGCACAAGTTGATCCAGACTCCCGACAACAATGTGATCATTCAGTTTGCTGGCGACGGGTCTGGGACGGAACAAGGGAACCGGCTGTGGAGCGGAGGGCCCTTGGTGGCGCTGCAAAACGCCACGAACCATCTGGATGCAGGGTATGACCTGAACGGAAACGCGGTGTATGTGGAGGTGGGCAATTCTGCGGTTCTTCCCGGGCTCACCAACCCTTGCCCGAGCGGATGGGGGCTGGATGTGCGGCAGATCTACATCCCAATGTCGGCGGTGTGCCTGCTGGACCAGGTGCCCGGCTGGCACGTAGGGTACCGAGGGAACGCCCAGCAGCCGTGGGCAGGGTTGTCGTTCTTTGACGGAGGGCGCACGCCCAGTCCGGAGTGGTTTGACAACGCGTCGAATTATGCGGCGCCGACGTCCAGCAACTGGCAGTTGTACGAGGACGAAATCCTGGCGGTCCGTATCGATGCGAACAACAACAGCAACTACGTATACCGACTGGCACGAGCGTACTCGCGGGGCAACGAAGATTTCTACGCGACGCCACGGGCGGCGATCAGCCGGGACGGGCGTTACATCGCGTTCGGCAGCAACATGGCGTATGCGCACGGGGGCTGCCCTGCAAACTTCCAAAGCAGCACCGGGTGCACGGACGTGTACCTCATCAAGGTGAAGTAGGCAGAGGAGCCTAAGAAGCCCAATCCGAAAAGCAGGACCTCGACGGGGGCTATCGGGGATGGAATGACCATCCTCTGTCGCCCCCTCGATGCTTCTAAGGGATTTACCGGATTGAAGAGCGACCGGGGCGGAAGTCTAATGGAAAGGAGAAAACTACAGACTGCAGCTGGGACCACCTTGAGCGATACGATGGCGAGCAGAAAGAGTGCAAAGGCCTTCGGAACGATCCTTGTCTCAATTGTAATCGGCGGTCTCGTTGCAGCTTCTCTGACCATCCGCGGCAAACCGGGCGCATCGGCCGGAGCTGTTCCTCCTAGCGAAACTACCGCAATACCCCCCCCTGTTTGCGGACGACCAAACGATGGGCAGGTTCACATCCCGCCAGACTGGACTTCCTTTAGCCCCCCGGCGACAGGTGAGAGTTACGTGGATCCGGTCTTCGGATGCAAGGTGAGACGCTTGACGAACAGCAGCGTTGAGGAAACCCTCCCTGACGGCAAGCGCCTGAGTTTCATGCACTACTACTCCACGTTTTCGCCCATCAATGCGACCGATACGATGGTGCTGATTTACTCGAGTAACGGAGCGTGGCGAATCAAGGGCATTGATGGAAACGTAGTCATAGCCGCAGGCAAGATGCCGACGATGAATAACGGACACCCCGTGTGGGATGCCCCGGATGGAAACGTTTTCTATTATGCGCTCGGAAAAACTTTGCATAAGGCAACCATCGCCGGGGGCTCCGTCAAAAGCACAGTGGTGCAAACATTCAAAGAATACGGCGGCATCGTCTCGCCCGACGCGGCGGATTTGTCGCAAGACGGAGGCCATATCGCGCTGGTGGGGCAGAACGCCAACAACACCATGGACGTTTTCGTTTGGTCGCTCCACGCGCAAGCGAAGACCTCGGTGTACCGGACCGTTTGCACGATCTCGGGGAGCGTCACGACGACGCCCCAACCCGGCTGCCTGCACAAGTTGCAGCTCACCGCTAATAATCTGCTGAGCATACAATTCGCCGAGGATGGCCCAGGTCTCGAACAAGGCACCCGGTTGTGGGATGGGACCAATCTCGTGCATTTGCAGGACACAACCAATCACTACGACACCGGATATGACTTGAGCGGGAAGCCCATTTTCATTGCGGTGAACAATTCCAAGACGCTTGCTCCGTTGAAGAATCCTTGCCGGGGGGGATGGGGACTTGACGTAAGACAACAAGAAAACATCTCCTCAGCCGTGTGCCTGCTGGACAAGCAGCCCAGTTGGCACGTCAGTTATCGGGGCAGCGCATCTCAGCCCTGGGCCGCTATCTCCTTTTTCGATGACCGCAAACCCGGGCCGGAACTGTTCGATACCAATCCGGCCTTTCAAGCACCGTCGTTAAAGAATTGGGAGCTCTTCGAGGGCGAGATCATTCTTGCGCGCATTGATGGTGGCGCGATTTACCGGCTGGCGCACGCGCGGTCGCGCAGCGCGGAGGGCTACTGGGGTACACCCCGCGCCGCGATTAGCCGTGACGGGGAGTACGTGGTCTTTACAAGCAACATGGCTCATCCCGACGGCTGCCCGCAGAATATGCACGTTCCCGACGAGTGCACCGACGTATACCTGATCAAAGCTCATTAGGCTTGCGTTGGACTGGACTGCCGTAACCGACCGAATGGGGATTTGAAGGCCATGGAAAAACCTCCATGATTGCCTGATTGTTTACATTCACTTCTTGGGTCATTTCCCCAGCGAGTTTGGGTCTATCCCCCGCTGCTTTCGGCAATGAACCGGATTGTGCAAGCCCGCAGTGATCCATAGAGTCCCGCGGTGTCATCCTCGTGGAGCGTTATGGGTGTTCCGAGGAAGTGCAGCATGCCGCAACCTTCTAGCTAGTTCATTTCTAGAGTAACACTCTGGGAGGACCGCGTAAGGGCAGGCTTCCTGCTTCCGAAACCTGGGTGTACCGCCGTGGAGGAAGCTGTCGCTGAGGAATAGCGCTCGCGGTCTACGCTGCAGCCTGACACTCGAGTGCCACCCAGGCGCAACGGCCACGGTATTCACCGGCGGAAGAGGAACTCGTTCACCCCGATATTGTTCGCCGTGCGCAGGTTTACGAGAGTGAAACCCATTTCGCGGCTACAGAATCGAAAGATATGGTCTGCGCTGGCAAACTCATACGGGTAGCCGCCCAGCCAGTCCCGGACGTCAATCCAAGGACTCATCCCGCGCCCCTGGTGGTAATTGCGCCAGGAAGAGAAGGGATGCTTGAAACGCACGAGGTTTGGCAAAACTTGATGGCGAAGGATGTACGCGAATTCCATCAAACGTTTTGCGGGGCTGGGACACCGGTTGTAAAGCCTCTTGACCCGCAGCCAATACTGCGAGCCACCCCGGCCTTCCACTTTGTTGTAGATGGCAAGATATAAAAGGCCCCCAGGGGCAACGAGTTTGCATGTGTTTCGGATGGCTTCCCACATGCTGCCCGTGTGGTGTAGCGAACCCCAGGCATATACGATATCTGCCGGCTCGAGTTGTGAGACGCAAAAATCGTCGAGGATTGAGCCAGAGACAACCTGCCAGGAACATGGGGAGCCCACGGTCTCTCGAAGGCGCCGCGTGCAGTCGACAGAGTAGGGATCCACATCCACGCTAACAATTCGTCGGGCGCCCAGCCGGACGGCTGCCAAGGAAAACAACCCACTTCCGCAACCAATATCCAAGAAAGACAGTCCTTGCAGATCTTGCTGTTCGAGAAAGCCCGTCAGTGAAGCCATGGCGATCCTTTCACGCTCGGGGGTCAGATGGCTTGTAACGAAGTCTTGCCAATTCTGACCGAAGCTAAAGGTCACCTTCTCCGACGAGCGCCGCTGAACCGCGTTTGCTGTCTCCATACTGTCCTCCTCCAATTCATGTCGAAGATCACGTACTTCCCATCACGATTGGTGGCGGAGTGAGGCTGTCCCCGAAAACTGCTGAGGCTGCGAGAGCGGCCATAGGCGCTGAATAGCGCATTTGAACTATGGGAATAACCGCGTCGCTGGGTTTGTCGATTGCCGACACCGAGTAATCTCGTTGATGTCTGATTATCGAGAGCGAGTGCGAGCCCCGAGTAGACTTTCCACGGGTACTACAATGTCCCGGCTCAAGGTCAGCATGCGCAAATGAACAACAGTAGCGGTGAGTGGCTTCGGTGCTTTGTTTTCATAGACGAGCACGCGTCTGCCCTCGAACTCGGGGTCATTGGTATCCAGTGGGAAAGTCTCTGCCAGTTTGAATTCCGGACCTTGCACCATGTGGCGCAAGGTCCCCTGCACGGAGAATTTGAGGGGCATGCCGGTCTCCACGATGACGCATTTGATGCCGTAATCGTCGACCAGTTGTTGCAAATCCTGCTCGTTGTGAAGAAGTTCTGCACTCCCATATTCCTTATAAATTCGTTTCGCATAAAGCGCTTTTCGCAGAACTACAAATTGCTTGGCAGGATCGTATACTCGAAGATAGAAGATGAAATCTGCAAATAGATCGCCGTCGAATAGAATCACCCCAGAACAGTCGTTTCTCACCACCCAATTCGCCACGGCCTTATACCCAGACAAGTACGGTCGCCTGTAACTCCAAGCCAACACAGTCTGGTTCGCGAGCAAAAGCAGCAAGACTGTTGCCCCGACAAGTCGAAGCCGGGGTCGCCGCAGCAGCGAGACCCACGGGCCTACGGCAAAATAAACAAGTGCGGGAAGCCAATAGATAGCGTAACGGGGTTCCTTCTGCCCAAGGGGGGTGATGGTAATGTAGCATGCCGCAATCCAGCTCAACATGATCTTTAGAGATTCACGCTTTTCCCACCATGGCGAGGTGGCGATGCCCAGGAGGCTCAGAATCAGCAGAGGCCACCCCATTGAATTTGGCAGTTTTGCAAAATAGTAGAGATAAGGATGATCACTCCCCGCGGTACCCACGAAAACGTCTTCCGCGATCGTCCTCGCGTGATGGGCAAAGGCGAGAATGTAGAAAGGTCCGGCAAGTAGAAAGCAGAACCCGAGCGCCTTTGCCGTCGTCCAGTTCACCAGAAAGCGCCACTTGTCTGTAGCTAAGACACTCAATAAACAGAACACCACAAGATAGATAGCGTGCTGCTTAGTCAGCAATGCGAGGCTGGCGAAAACTGCAAACCAATAGAGTAAGCGTCCCTCTCCCTTTTCCAGATATCGAATCCAGAAGTAGGAAGCCGCAATGCAAAGTGCCAGAGAAGGGATGTCTAGCATAACGGCCTTCTCATAAAGCAATAGTAAAGGCAGAAACGCAAGCAGCACAGTTGAGGCCGCGCCCGACCATTCGCCGTGCAGCAAAGTGACCAGCCTGAACCAGAAGTAGGACCCCAATAGAGCGAAAAGCAAAACAGTTAGACGCGCCGTCACGACGGAAGGCCCAAACACCGAGAAAGCTATGCCTTCCGTAAAATGAAAGAGTGGTGGCCAGTGAATCAGCCCAAGGGCCGGGTATCGCGCGTAGTATTCATACGTGTATTGAACCGGATGAGAGTAATGTCGGTCGGCCAACAGATCTGCGAAGTAGAGTCCGGTTACCGCGTGGAGAGCCTCGTCGGTATTCAAATGGAACTCCCCAAAGTGAATGCCTTGGCACAACACACCGGCCACTAGTAGGAGAGTGACCACGAGCAGGACGACTCTTGCTCCCCTTGCTGATGCCATACAATGTCTCCAAAGCCTGTCTTGCTTCTCTTCCCACCGCGAGTTTGCATAGCTGACTAGCATAAAACAATCCTCCTCAGGGATTGAAGTTGACCTAGGAACAGCACCCAATGAAACGAGGTACTCTCCGCTGCTAGGCCCCCTACCCGCTGTTTTTCATAAGTGTTCATTCTAAAGGGAGTTAAAGTCCTTTGTTTTGATACACTTTTGCAAGTGTTGATTCTAAAGGGAGTTACATTGCACCAAAATTGTGCAGAAAGGACTTTTTCGCCGTCTTTTTCCATAAGTGTTGATTCTAAATGGTTTTAAGTTGTTTAGAATGAACACTTCTAGAACTCATGGAAGGGCAACAACATACTAGACACACAAAGCGTGCTATTCTATGCCTCCGTGACAGGGCGGCACTTTTACTGGCTTTACTTTTTTGTCTCGCAGTCACGATCAACAGTCCGTCCGCCGTTTTCGGGTTGACGAAAGACTTCGGAGGCGTCAATAAAACGGCAGAACGGTACGTCATCGGCCCATTCGCCGGTGAAAATCTTGTATCTAATTTGACCCCAGACGTACATTGTCCCGGTTTTAGCCCCAGTCTTGTACCGAAATGCTTCGGTTTGCGAGACATGCTGGTCCATGAAAATACTAATTATAGATACTTCGTTAGTTCTCTCTCTGGTGGGGTACAGCCAAATGGGCAGTTTAGAACTATAGGCTGGCAACCGAAGCTTGTCTGGTGGCATGAACACGTCGGTTGCAAAGGAGTATTCGTTCTGGGCTGGCTTAGAGGTACGGAAAGCCACATTCGCTGCCACCTGGATAGAGTCAGCCTCGCTCCTCCCGCGATTTATTATGGCGATCTTCGCATACGCTCTGTCATCTTCCCAGTACAGAGCCATCCAATTGGCGGGTCTCAGTACAGCTACGCCATTAGCCAAGGCAGCTTGCTGAGCGAGCGTAGTCATTCTTTGTGTTTGTATCTCCGTAGAACGCGCGATAGATTTGGCGCTGTCGGCGTTTTGAGTAGCAGCTTGTGCTTGGATTTTGGCCGCACAAATAAGTTGGTCAGTCTGGGTGCTGGAAGATTGCATGATTTTCTTCATCTGAAAATAAATGATAAATTGTCCGATGCCGACAAGCGCTATGATGACGGTAGCTCCAGCAATTATTCTGTCGTGGCATTTCGTACGCCGACAGCTAACTCTCGCCCTACGCCAGCAGTAACTTTTCGTGATGTTGAGCCATGGTGCGGCGCCTTTATTGTCTGGATTGGCTTCTGCCTTTTTTATTTTTCTATCATTTGCAATTGTGTTACTTGGCGTAGGTTTGCGTATGCGTGTGGCATCGTCCTGAGTGGTGTCTACCTTATCCATGACGCGCTTGCCTCCATGAGATAGACTTTGAGCATGAAACGAAAACGCGAAGATGGTCCAAAGGCAAAAGAGAAATTTGAACGCACCATGACCGCACTCTTCCGCGTACCGAAATCGGTAGTTGCAGAGAAGATAAAGGCGAGGAAGAAAAAAGGCAAGGATTAGGCTGCTTTACGCTGGCCGCGTCCCTGCCGGACCGTGGTGTATTGAGTCTGTGCCTTTGCCAGTCAGTTGTTCGTATGTGAGGCGCTTGCCAGCAATGAGGCCCATGACACGATGAAAGCGTTCTCCGTCATTCAATGCCGTCCGATTGTTGTAGCGGAACACCTGTTCATCGAGATACCGAAACAGGTGAAAGGGTTCGACGTTCACATACGTACCCTTCAGTCCGCGCTTGAGCAGACTCCAGAAATTCTCCAAGCCGTTTGTGTGAACCTGCCCATCAACGTAGCTCTCAGCGTGGTCAATGGTCTTGTGGATGAAGTCCTGATTCAGTCCCTGATAGGACATAAGCGCATCGGTGTAGATCGCACTCTCGGCTTTGACGTGTGCGCGGACTCGGGCTTGCAATTCATGCTTGCGGCGCGACGGTACAACACTGGCGCGAATCTGGCCGCCGCGCTCCAAGATTCCGAGAACGGCTGCCTTATCCTTGACGCCTCGTTCTGTGATTTTTACCTTGCGCTTGTCGGCGTGCATGAAGCGGGCCGCACCGCCGATAAAAGTTTCGTCCACTTCTACTTCTTTCCCGCTACCGCCAAGCGTGACAAATTCCTTGCTGTGCATCGCAAGGCGAACGCGGTGCATCATAAACCAAGCGGATTTTTGTGTGATACCGAGAGCGCGGGCAACTTCATAGGAACTGATTCCGTTTTTGCAATTCACGATGAGCCACACGGCAATCATCCACTTATCAATGCCGAGCGCAGAATCCTCAAAGATGGTTCCGACCTTGATGGTGAATTGCTGCTTGCATCCCTTGCAGAACCAAAGTCGGCGGGTCGAGACAAACGAGTGTTCCGTACAATCGCAGCGCGGGCAAGTAACTTTGCCTGTAGGCCAGCGCAGGGACACCGCATAGTCAAAGGTCTTTTGCGGGTCAGAGAAAAAGCTAATAGCTTCCTGCAATGTCTTGGGAAGCTGGAGTGTTTTGCTCATGGAAAAAGTATCGCATAACGCATCCTGTGTGTCTAGTATGTTGTTGCCCATGGAAGTGTTGATTCTAAAGGGACTTAAGTTGCACAAAAATTGTGCACCGGACGACATGCTTAGGAGCGCGAGTCCAGAGGGGAGTGCACCCCCATAATTTGGCAAAGAGTGCAGATCTAACTGATTCTAAAAGAGTTCACGAAAACGCCTCAACAAAAAAGTGCGTAACCGATTGATTCTAAAGGGGCCAAAAAGTGGGGAAAATGCACTGCCGCAAAAGAGTGTGCAAGCTTATCAAACGAAAAGAGTTAGGTCTGTGAGAAAGAGAATGACTACTTACTCGAATATGTTGAAGGAAGAGAAAGCGCCACTGCGCAGGATTACCTACAAACAATTGTACCATAGGATTACAAGAAGTCAAGCGTCATACGGGTTCATTGTCCTCCCAGAGGGGCGGCTTGCCCATTCTGCGCATATACCAGCGGAAAAGACGCTTGGCGAGCTTGCTGCCCCGGCGGTGAAAGCCTTCGATAGGCTGGCGGACAGGGCGCTCGGCACGAAACAACAGGATTTCTCCCAGTTGACGCAGGACAGGCGTCGCCGCAGCCAAGCGCGACAGGCGGAGCGCCCAGTTGGAGGGCAGGTGGTGGATGAAAGGAAGCCGCGGCCGAATCGGCCGGATACGGAGTATCGAGAACCAGGGAGCGACTTCGCGCCGGACCTTCGCGACGCTGAAGTGTTCGATGAAGATACCACTGGAATAACGGCGAGCGAGAGGCAATCCCAAGAGACGCCGAGTCAAGTCGTCATTTTCGACGCTGCCCACGTAACGGCCTTCGTCCGTGAGTGCTTCGGCAATGGTCTGGTACATGGCAAGGCGCTCCTCGCAGGAGTCCAGAGGAGTGGTGGAGAACGCGCGGTCAAAACTGCGAGGAGCAACGTGAAAATGACTCGCATCCGCCCGGACCAGGGCGACGCGGCCGCGAAGATCCGAGGGTGAGCAAAGATGACGAAGGTGATATGCCGTCGGGGCGATACCAGACGGCAGCGAGGAGCCTAGAGTGCGCAGAGAATCAACCGAGAAGTCGACCGCAAGAACGCTAGCTCCCATCTGGGCCATGAGCATGGTGAATCGCCCATCGCCGCAGCCAATTTCCAAGACGTTGCATCCCCGGGGCTGCAATTCGGACAAGTGATGGGGGATCTCCAACAGATCACTCAACTTGGATCGCCAGCCGGAAGCCGGTGGGACAAAAGGACCGGGCCGAGGGGAAGAATGCTGGGAGTCGCGGATGGCCATTTCGTATTGGTCCTCGGATGTCAATGTGTCGCTCATCAAATTAGCGATTCCGTCTTCAATGCGATACTCAGCGTCACAAACGGCGCACCGCAGACGAGCCTGGACAAGGCCAACCGCGCCACGCTGCAGCTCCGCAGCAAGGATCAATGGACCGGCGTCATGGCTGCACCGCAGAAGGGCCAAGAAGTGACGAGGAAATTCCGCAGAAACTACCGAAACTTGCTGAACACTTGATTCACGCATAGAGACTGAAATTGGGGACATATCTTTCCTTTCGCCCCCGAAGCGAGCGGGGTCCGTTGTAATGCAGCACGCGCGATTGCAAAGGTTGCTGCGGAGAACAGCCGGCGTGATGCACAGGTTCCCATGGGCTCGAGCAGTTGTGGACGGCATCGTTCAGCCCGGGAACGCGGCGTGACGGGGATCGAGAAAACTCAGCGAGAAAGGGCACCGGAAGGAACGTACGTAAACCTGTTTTGCTTCAAGCGCAGAAAGGGGCTCTCCAACCATTGAAAGGAGGCGGCAGCAAGGAGCAGTGTGATCACCAGTGAGAGGAGCAAGGAGAGGGTCCAGCCAAAAGCATGGTGATAACCAGCAAAAAGATAAGTGGAGAAGCGAAGGCCCAGAAGATGAAACGCGTAGAGACCATAGGAAATCTTGCCCAAGTGAACGAGGAGGGAATTCTTGAGGAAGGGAAACCCATACCGAGCCGCTCCCAAGACGGAGAGAAAGATCGCGACGCCGCCGAGCGACATCAGCGGATACCCGATCATGCCTCCAGCCAGCGCGGGTGCGGGATCGAGCAAGCCGCAATAGCGTCCAACAAGCATCCATGCGGAGACTCCCAGAGCCAGCAATGACATTCTGGCTGGAAGCCCAAGGCGGAAGGTGGCGCGCCCGTGGAGGATCACCGCCAGAAGAATCCCGCAGGCAATGGAGTCGAGCCGGGCAAAGCTGTTGTACCAAATGGGGTCGCCGCCCGCGTGCTTGAGG
>Ga0099829_10001947_pt1 | contig 11704 bp, 9 predicted proteins | sample CZO8metaG_3_FD_79336 | JGI IMG/M metagenome (GOLD analysis project Ga0099829, IMG submission 79336) | Vadose zone soil microbial communities from the Eel River Critical Zone Observatory, Northern California, USA - CZOApr15con2H2.8 metaG | ecosystem: Environmental > Terrestrial > Soil > Vadose...
CCCTCGAGCTGGTGGTGTCGCACCGCCTCGGCGAACGGCCGATCGTGCTGCCCCTGATCGATCCGAAGAGCGGCGCGCCCAAGCCGACCGACGTGACCTTGGCCGACAGCCGCAAGGTCGAGCCGACCGAGCTGCGTCGACGGCCGCTCGGCTATCTCGTGCTGCGCGGCGCCAGGCCGGTCGCCGAGCGACTGGTGTTGAACCAAGTTTTGGTCTGCGAAGTGGCCGCACCCGCGCGGCTCGAGGTCGAGTTCTATCGCGTGACGAGGGTCAAGGCGCGCGCCAGCCGAGAATCGATCAATCCCGACCAGTCGATGCAAGTGGCGGTGAGCGGGAAGACGGTCGAGGTGCCGATCGGTGCTCTGTGGGTACCGATGGAACAGGCGGCGGCAGGCATCGTCGCTGCGGCGCTCGAACCCGATTCGCCCGGCAGCTACCTCGGCGTCGGCGTCATACCGATGGCCGACGACGAGACGGAGGCGCCACTGTACCGCGTCATGTCCACCCAAGGCCTTTCGCTGACGCCAATCGATGGGACGCCGACGCCGCTCTGCCCGCGGCGCTAGGGCAGATTCCACCCACTTCCTTCCCCGGTAGTGGGGAGGCCGAGGGGTCGGAGCGCGATTGCGTCAGTCCATCATGGTGTCGATGTAGTGCCGGACGACCTCGCCCGGCGTCGCGTGCCAGACATTGGCGAAGCGCTCGATGCGGCGCAGCGCCTCGTCGAGATATTTTATGCGGTGCGGCATGCCCATCAGCCAGGGATGGATCGACAGGTTGAACACCTGCCCGCCTTCCTGATGGAGCAACTCGAAGGCCTCACCCACCAGATCGGGATAGCGCGTGGTGTTGATGCGCCGTAGCCAAAGCTGCTGCACGTCGTCCCATTCCGGCTGGTTGGGCAGCGAGACGAACTTCTTGCCGACCTTCATCGGATAAGGCTGATCGTCGTTCGGCCAGTCGAGCACATAGTCGAGGCCGGCGTCGGCCAGGAGCTGGGGCGTGCGCTGGCTCTCGCCATAGTCCTGGCCCAGCCAGCCCGTCGGCCGCGCGCCCGCCGCCTTGTCGATGGCGGCGATCGCTTCGGCGATCTCGGCCCTTTCCTCCGCTTCGCTCATCTTGGAGGTGATCATGCGATTGGCCGAACGGCCATGGGCGATGAACTCGTAGTTGCGTTTCTTGAACTGCTCGACGAGATAGGGATAACGCTCGACTGCGAGCGCGTTCACGGCCACGCCGGCACGGATCTGATAGCGGTCGAGCACGTCGAGCACGCGAAAGATGCCGACCCGGTTGCCGTAGTCGCGCTGCGTCCAGGTGCGGTAGTCGGGCATGAAGCTGCCAAACTCACCGACAAAACGCGGATCCTTGTAGCTGTTCTCGGACGGAACCAGCTCCCAGTATTCCAGGTGCAGCAGCACAGAGGAGGCGACGCGTGCGTTGCGCGGCCAGGTGAGCTTGGGCCGCTTGGGAAAGGGCACGTAATCGTACCAGGGATTGTCCATCCCGGACTTGAGCGGCGGCGGGTTCTTCGGGACCGGGGCGGTGCTCATCTCACGCCTCCTTGCCGAGATGGTTCTGATAGGGCTTCAGCCCATTGGCCACGTACCAGTCGAGGATGTCCTCGGCGGTGCAGACCCAGGCATCGGTGTGCTGGCGGATGTAGCCGAGGGCGCGGTCGAGATGTTTTATGCGGTGCGGCGCTCCCATCATGTAGGGGTGCAGCGCGATGCACATCACGCGGCCGTTCTCGCTGCCCTCGCGATAGACCGTATCGAAATGATCGACGATCATCTGGGCGAATTCCGCGGCCTCGAACGGCTGTCGGGAGATCAGGGCGTCGTTGATATCCATCGTGTAAGGCACGTGGATCAGGGGGCCATGCTTGGTGGCAACCGGCGTCGGTTGGTCGTCGTGGTAGAAGTCGCAGAAATAGTCCAGGCCCGCTTCCTTCACGAGGTCGGGCGTGTTGATCGTGTTGGAGACGGCCGGCGAGAACCAGCCGCGCAGCTTGCGGCCGGTCAGCCTGAGATGCGTGGCCTTGCTGTGCTCGATGACCTCGCGTTCCTCCTGCTCGCTGTAGCCCCAGTGATAGCGGGTGTTGAGGTAGCCGTGGCTCATATACTCCCAGCGCCGCGCTTCCATGGCCTCGAGGATCTCGGGATACATCTCAATCACCGACATCGACAGCGACACGGTGCAGCGCACCTTGTGCTTGTCCAGAACCTCGAACATGCGCCACAGCCCGACCCGGTTGCCGTAGTCGCGGCCGCCGTAGCCCAGCACGTCGGGATGCGGCATGCGCGGCCACGGATTGCGCATGCGGACCTCGGCCGGCAGGTATTCGTAATGCTCGATGTTGGGGCAGACCCAGACGGCGACCCGCGCGCCCTTTGGCCAGGAAAGCTTCGGTCGCTCGACGACGGGGGAGTAGCCGAACCGGTAGGGATCCATTGCTGAACTCTCGTTGTTGGCAGCCGAAGTGCATCACGCGGCGGCAAGCAACGCAACAGCGCGCTCGGCGCCGCCGAGGCGCGAGACTTGCGCCAAAACAACGCCGCGCTCACAGTCATTCGCATGGCGGACCGTATCCGTTTTGTCTTGAACGACCAGCCGGTCGAGCTTTTAGGCGTCTCGCCGATGACGACCCTGCTCGACTGGCTGCGCGACCATCGCGGGCTCAGGGGCACCAAGGAGGGCTGCGCCGAGGGCGATTGCGGCGCCTGCACCGTGGTGCTGGAGCGCGCCGACGGCCGGCGCGAGGCGATGAATTCCTGCATCGCGCTGCTGGGCCAGATCGACGGTCAAGTGGTGCGCACGGTCGAAGGCCTGCGCCGGCCGAACGGCGGGCCTCATCCGGTGCAGACGGCAATGGCCGATTCAGATGCCACGCAGTGCGGCTTTTGCACGCCGGGCTTCGTGATGTCGGCCTACGCCTTCGCCTTGGGCGGCGAGGACCCTGACCCCGACACCATCCACGATGTGCTCGCCGGCAATCTCTGCCGCTGCACCGGCTACCGGCCGATCGTCGCGGCGTTGACCAGGGCCGCCGGCCTGCCGGTCGAGCCGGTGGCTTCTGCGCCGGGGCGAGGAGATTCGGCGTCGTTCGGCGCCTTTCATGCGCCGCGCTCGCTCGCCGACCTTTTGGCGTTGCGGAACAGGCATCCCGACGCGCTTCTGCTGGCCGGCGCCACCGATCTCGGCCTGTTGGCCAGCCGGGCGCGCAAGCCGCCGGCCGCGATCATCCATGTGGCGCATGTGCCCGAGCTGATGGCGATGCGCGAGGACAAGAAAGCGATCACGATTGGCGCCGCCGCGACCTATGCCCAGGCAATGCCGGTGCTGATCGCCAATTTCCCTGCGCTGAAGGCCTATCTGTCGCGGCTGGGGTCGCGGCAGATCCGCACCATGGGCACGCTCGGCGGCAATATCGGCACGGCCTCGCCGATCGGCGACATGCCGCCGGTGCTGATGGCGCTGGAGACGAAACTCACGCTCGTGTCCCAGCGCGGCACGCGCGACCTGCCGCTGGAGGAGTTCTTCCTCGCCTATCGCAAGACGGCCTTGGCGGCCGACGAGGTCATCCAAAGCCTCACCCTGCCCAAGCTGTGGCCGGGCGAGGTGTTCTTCTGCGATAAGATCAGCAAGCGGCGCGACCAGGATATTTCCACGGTGGCTGCTGCCTACCGCCTGCGCATCAAGAACGGCAGAATCGAGGAGGCGCGCGTCGGCGTCGGCGGTATGGCGGCAACGCCCAGGCGCGCCAGCCGTGTCGAGCAGGCGTTGAAGGGCCAGCCGGTCACAGCGGCAACCTTCGAAGCCGCGGCCGCCGCCGTCGCCCGGGACTTCCAGCCGATCGACGATTGGCGTGGCACGGCGTCGTATCGGCTTTCCGCTGCGTCCAATCTGCTGCGCCGTCTCTACTGGCGCATCACCCAGCCTGAGCGCGCGGTCGAGGTCGAAGCGCTATGAACGGCCAGGTCCATACCGCCCAACGCCATGACAGCGCGTTGAAGCACGTCACCGGCCAGGCGCTCTATATCGACGACATTCCCGAGCCGCCAGACACCCTTCATGCCGCGCTGGTGCTGAGCCCGATCGCCAGCGGTCGCCTGCGCCGGCTCGATCTTTCCCAGGCCGCAACGGCGCCGGGCGTGGCGGGTGTCTTTGCCGCCGGCGACATCCCGGGCCACAACAACATCGCCGGTCCCGGCAAGCAGGAACCGCTGTTTGCCGGGGACAAGGTCGAGTTCGCGGGCCAACCGCTAGCGGTCGTGGTCGCCGACACGCTCGACGCGGCACGCGCCGCGGCCGAACGCGCTGTGATCGACATCGAGCCGACGGAGGCGATCCTCGATATCGCCACGGCGCTTGCCAAGCAGGCCTATGTGCAGCCGCCCTCGACCATCCTGCGCGGCGATCCCGACGCGGCGCTGAAGGCGGCGCCCCATCGCTTGAGCGCCGAGTTCAGCGTCGGCGGGCAGGAGCATTTCTATCTCGAAGGCCAGATCGCCTTCGTGTTGCCAGGCGAGGACGGCGACCTGGTCGTTCATTCCTCGACCCAGCATCCCACCGAAGTGCAGCACGTTTGCGCCGAGATTTTAGGCTGCGACTTCAATCGCGTAACGACCGTCGTGCGCCGCTTGGGCGGCGGCTTCGGCGGCAAGGAAAGCAATGCCTCGTGGGTGGCCGGCGCCGCGGCGCTGGCGGCGGCCAAGACGGGCCGGCCGGTAAAGCTTCGCCTGCCGCGCGAAATCGACATGGTCGCGACCGGCAAGCGTCACGGCTTCGACTATCGCTACACGGTGGGCTTCGACGAGCAGGGCCGCGTGCTGGCGCTCGACGCGGTGCTGGCGGCCGACGCTGGCTGGAGCCTCGACATGACCCCGGGCGTGCTCGCACGCGCGCTCACCCACGTCGATAACGCCTATTGGATCCCGCATGTCCGGGCCACGGGCTATGGCTGCCGCACCAACCGGCAGTCCAACACCGCCTTCCGCGGCTTCGGCGGCCCGCAGGGCGTCGTGGTGATGGAAGATGCGATCGACCGCATCGCGCACCATCTCGGCCGCGACGCCAACCTGATCCGGGCGCTCAATTTCTATGCCGCGGGCCGTGACGAGACGCCTTACGGCCAGACGGTCGAGGAGAATCACCTGGCGCGCTGCTGGGCCGAGGTGAAACAAAGCAGCGACTTCGAGCGGCGGCGCGCCGAGATCGACGCCTTCAATCGCACCCATCCGATTCTCAAGCGCGGGCTTGGCCTGTTCCCGCTGAAGTTCGGCATCTCCTTCAACCTGCCGCACATGAACCAGGCCGGCGCGCTGGTGCATGTCTATACCGACGGCTCGATCCGCCTGAACCATGGCGGCACCGAGATGGGGCAGGGGCTGTTCGTGAAGGTGGCCCAGGTCGTGGCCGAGGTCTTCAAGGTCGACATCGACCGCATCCGGCCCTCGGCGACCTCAACCGCCGAAGTGCCCAACACATCGCCGACCGCGGCCTCGACGGGCTCGGACCTCAACGGCTGGGCGGCGTGGGAGGCGGCCAACACCATCAAGCAGCGCATGATCGTGTTCGCCGCCGAGCATTTCGGCGCCGCGCCCGGCGATATCGAATTCGCCGACGGCACCGTCCGCATCGCCAAGCCGGGCAGCAACCAAGTCGTGGGCTTCGGCGAGCTGGCGCGGCTCTGCTGGCTGGGTCGGGTGTCGCTGTCGGCCACCGGCTTCTACAAGACGCCCAAGATCCATTGGGACGCCGCGTCGATGCGCGGCCGGCCGTTCTTCTATTTCTCGTTCGGCGCGGCCGCAGTGGAAGTGGCGATCGACATGCTCACCGGCGAGAGTCGCGTGCTGCGCGCCGACCTGGTGCAGGACTGTGGCGCCTCGCTCAATCCCGCCATCGATCTTGGTCAGATCGAGGGCGCCTTCGTGCAGGGCCAGGGCTGGCTCACCTGCGAGGAGCTGTGGTGGGACAACGAGGGCAGGCTGCGCACCGTCGGTCCCTCGACGTATAAAATCCCCGGCAGCCGCGACGTGCCGGCGGTGTTCAATGTGAAAATGCTAGAGAACGCGCCGTCGCGCGAAGCCACCATCTTCCGCTCCAAGGCGGTCGGCGAGCCGCCGCTGCTGCTCGCGACCGCCGTCTGGACTGCGCTCAAGGACGCCATCGCGGCGGTCGGCGACCACAAGACCGCAGTGCGGCTCGATGCGCCAGCCACCCCCGAGCGTGTGCTGGCGGCAATCGCTACACTCAAAAAGTAAAACGGAGGGGACAATGGACGTACGCATGGATGGCCGCGTGGCCGTGATCACCGGTTCGAGCACCGGCCTGGGTCTGGCGATGGCCAAGGAATTCGCCGCCTCCGGCGCCTCGGTGGCGCTGCTGGCGCGCAAGGCCGACGTGCTGGCCACGGCCAAGGCCGAGGTCGCCAAGGCCGCCGGCAAGACCAACGCCAAGGTCGAGGCCTATTCCTGCGACGTCGCCAAGGCACAGCCGATCGCCGACACCTTCAAGAAGGTCGTGGCCGATTTCGGCAAGGTCGACATCGTCGTCAACAATGCCGGCATCAGCCACGCCAAGCCTTTCGAGACGGTGACCGATGATGATTGGCAGGGCGACCTCGACCTGAAACTGTTCGCCGCCATCCGCCTGCTCCGCCTCGCGCTGCCCGGAATGCGCGAGCGCAAATGGGGTCGCGTCGTCAATGTGCTGAACATCGGCGCCAAGGCGCCGGGCGCCGACAGCACGCCGACCAGCGTCAGCCGCGCTGCGGGTCTCGCGCTGACCAAGGCGCTCTCCAAGGAGAACGCCCAGCACAATGTCCTGGTCAATGCCATGCTGGTCGGCTTGATCGAAAGCGACCAGTGGGTGCGCCGCCACAAGGCGCTCGGCAAGGATCAGACCTTCCAGCAGTTCGTCGACGGCATGGCCAAGGGACGCATCCCGATCGGCCGCATGGGCAAGGCCGAGGAGTTCGCGCGCATGGCCTGTTTCCTCTGCTCCGACGCCGGTTCCTTCATCACTGGCGTCGCCATCAACGTCGACGGCGGCGCGAGCCCAGTGGTTTAGCCTTCATGTCGTCCTGAGCGTAAGCGAAGGACCTCATCGCCGCTTGCCACCGGCATGAGATCCTTCGCTCCGCTCAGGATGACAGAGGGCCAGCCGGCGCGACGTTGAAGATGCGCCGGACCTCCTCGAGGTCCTTCTCGACCCAGTCCCAGACGTTCCAGTCAGGCGCGAAGATGTCGACGGTCATGTCGCGGCCGCGCGCCCAGGCGTGCCAGAACTCGTCGGGGTCGAAGCCGCCGCGCGCCGGCGTGGCGACGTCGTTGAACCTGACGCCGAGATGGCCGTTGAAGATCACCGGCAGGATGTGGCCCGCCGTCGGATTGATCGGGTGCATGGCGGCCGTGAAGGTCGAAACCAGGATCTCGCCGCGGTAAGTGGTGTCGTAGCCCGAGATCACGTGCGTGGAATCGTGCGGCGTGGCGAAGGTCGCGTTGAGCGCCGTGGGCTCGCCCGGGAAGGCGTAGCCGTTCTGCTTGTCGAAGTTCCACAGTGCCTTGCCGAAGCTGTTGTCCGGCAGCTTGCCCAGCGCGTCGTAGCGTGCCGCCAGCTTGGGCTGGGCCTTGCAGCCCTTGTAAGGCAGGATCCATTCGGCCGGATCGGGGTTATTGCCCCACGGCTTGCCGATGACGCTTTCCGCGTTCTGCCGCGTCATGTCGGCGATCACCCAGGTCATGTGGCCGGATGCCGCCTCGACCATCTCGGTGAGGTAGTCCTCCTCGATGTCGAGCGCACGGGCATAGGCCAGCACGCGGCCGAGCTTGTCGCTGTCGAGGGCTCCGTCGACCATCACCATAATGGCGAGATACTTCACCGCCTCGGCCGCAAGCTCCCGGTTCTTCAGGACCGCGACCAGGTCGGCCGGCTCGACAGCGGGCAGGGTGCAGAGGTCGGCGAGATCGGGCCGGCGCAGGAGATAGCGTCCCGCCGCCAGGATGCTCGCCGTATCGGCGTCGGTAATCGCCCGGCCACCGGCCAGCGCCACCTGGCGCATGGCGCCCAGGATGGCGTCGCTCTCGCGGCGGCCGATCTGGCGCATCGTGCTAGCGCAGCGGCTCGAGGATGCTCACGTAGTTGGCGACGGCCGCGCCGCCCATATTGAACACGCCGCCGATCCTGGTCTTGGGCAGCTGCAGGCCACCGGGCGCGGTGCCGGAGAGCTGCATGGCCGACATCACGTGCATGCTGACACCCGTGGCGCCGACCGGATGGCCCTTGGCCTTGAGCCCGCCCGAGACATTGACCGGCAGCTTGCCGTCGCGCTCGACCCAGCCCTCGTGGATCGCCCGCTCGCCCTCGCCGGGCGCGGTGAGGCCCATCGCCTCGTACTCGATCAGCTCGGCCGAGGTGAAGCAGTCGTGGCTCTCGACGAAGGAGAGATCGAGCAGGTCGAGCCGCGCCGAGGCCAGCGCCTTCTTCCAGGCAAGCTGCGGGCCCTCGAACTTCACGATGTCGCGCTTGCTCATGGGCAGGAAGTCGTTGACGTGCTCGGCCGCCCGGAAGGCGATCGCCTGCTTCAGGCCGAGCGCGGTCGAAACATCGGTCAATACCACCGCTGCCGCGCCGTCGGTGACGGGCGAGCAGTCGGTGCGCTTCAACGGACCGGCGACGAACGGGTTCTTGTCCGAGGGCGTGCGGCAGAACTCGTAGGCGAACTCCTTCTGGAAGTGCGCATAGGGGTTCTTGGCGCCGTTCTTGTGCGCCTTGACCGCGATCTTGGCCAGCGCATCGGATTTGTCGCCGTAGCGCTGGAAGTAGGCCGAGGTGATCTTGCCGAAGATGCCGGCGAAACCCGCCTCGATGTTGGCCTCCTCGGCGACGTAGGACGCCTTGATCAGCACCTCGCCCGCCTGGGCCGAATTGAGCTCGGTCATCTTCTCGACGCCGACCACCAGCACGAAGCGCGCCTTGCCGGCGGCAAGCGTATTGAGCCCCATGTGGATCGCCGCCGAGCCGGTGGCGCAGGCGTTCTCGACGCGCGTCGAAGGCTTGAAGCGGAGGTCGGGGTGGGTCTGCAGCGGCAGGGAGGAGTGGAATTCCTGGCGCACGAAGCCGCCGTTCATGTTGCCGACATAGATGACATCGATGTCCTTGGGCTCGATGCCGGCATGGGCGATGGCCTCGCCGGCGGCTTTCACGATCAGCGATTCGCTGGTCTCGCCGTCGAGCTTGCCGAACTTGCCGTGGGACCATCCGACGATGCAGGCGGTCATGGAAATCTCCTTTGCTGCTGGCCGGCGACCCTAGACGCCGGGGCCAGACGGGTCGAGGGCGCCCATACTAGGTGTAGATACACTTATATGGCCTCGGTCCTCTTGCAAGCCGCCTTGCAGGAGATTTCCTCACCCCCATACAGCCCCGGGCCCGCCCCAATTCCGCCGTCCCGCCGGTATTGACTGTGGCGTCTCCCGGGAGCCCAATTTCACTCATGGCCGAAAACGAGCCGTCGACCGAACGTCCAAGATCCCGCTGGCCCTTGATCCTCGGCAGCCTGGTGGGCGGTTTCCTGCTGCTCGCCGCCGGGCTTGGGCTCGGCTGGTATCTTTTCTATCGCCCGATCGTGAACGTCGCGGTGCAGTTGCCGGCGCCTCCGCCGCCGCCCGCGCCGCCCGGTCCCGATGCTGCGCAGGTCAAGGCGCTGGAAGACCAGATCGACAAGCAGAAGGCGGCCAACAAGCAGATCGAGGACCAGATCGCGCTCCTGAAGGAGCGGTTGAAGGCCGACGTTTGCACCGTCAAGGATCCGCTGGGCAAGAACACGCCGCCCTCGACGCCGGCACCGCCCGGCGCGCTTCCCGAGCGCAGGACCTAGACGACGTTGTCGTTGAGGTCGGCAAAAAGAATCATTGCCCACCACAACATGTAGCTTCACTCTAGCGCCGACACTCAATGAAGAGTGCGGACGAGGGCGTGAAGCAGGCTGTCATTCGATCGCATCGCTGGGCGATGGCCTTGGCGGCGGCCCTGCTGGCAAGCGGCTGCGACCGCGCGGTCGTCCTGAACCCCAAAGGCCCGATCGCCGACGCCGAGCGCGGCCTGCTGTTCGACGCCTTTTCCGTGATGATGCTGGTGGTCGTGCCGGTCATCGTCATGGCCTTCGTCTTTGCCTGGCGGTACCGCGCCTCCAACCGCAACGCCCGCTATGCGCCGACCTGGGCCTACTCGGCCCGGATCGACGCCGTGGTCTGGCTGGTGCCGGCGCTGATCGTCATCGCGGTCGGCGTCCTGGTGTGGCGCAGCACGCACAAGCTCGATCCCTACCGCGAGATCGCCTCCGATGTGCCGCCGCTCGACGTCCAGGTGGTGGCGCAGGACTGGAAGTGGCTGTTCATCTATCCCGAACAGGGCATCGCGGTGGTGAACCAGATGGCGATCCCGAGCGGGCGGCCGATCAGCCTGCGGATCACCTCCGACACCGTGATGAACTCGTTCTATGTGCCGGCGCTGGCTGGCCAGATCTACGCCATGGCGGGCATGCAGACGCGCCTGCAGATGCTGGCCGACACCCAGGGCAAGTTCGTCGGCCGCAACACGCAATATAGCGGCGGCGGCTTCTCCGATCAGTATTTCGAGGTATTGGCGACCTCGCCGGCGGACTTCGAGGCCTGGGTGGCCAAGGCCAAGCAGTCGTCCGACAAGCTCGACACCGCGGGCTACGCGCGGCTCGCCGAGAAGAGCCGGCGCAACCCCATCGCCTACTATTCGGCGGTCGAGCCCCGGCTCTTCGACTCCATCATCGCCAAGTACAACCACGACCACCGCGCGCGCAGCGCGACGCCGGCAACGCCGGCCCGGAGATAGAGCGCATGTTCGGCAAACTGACGATCGAGGCCCTGCCGCTCTACAGCGCGATCGCCGCCAGCGGCGCCTTGGTCACCGTGGGCGGTGCGTTCCTCGTCTTCGTCGTCATCACCTGGCTCAAGGCCTGGAAGTACCTGTGGACCGAATGGTTCACCAGCGTCGATCACAAGCGCATCGGCGTGATGTACATCGTGCTGGCGCTGGTCATGCTGATGCGCGGCTTCGTCGACGCCATCATGATGCGCGCCCAGCAGGCGATGGCGCTCGACAACGGCGGCTACCTGCCGCCCGAGCATTTCGACCAGATCTTCAGCTCGCACGGCACGATCATGATCTTCTTCATGGCGATGCCGTTCATGACCGGGCTGCTGAACATCGGCGTGCCCCTGCAGATCGGCACGCGCGACGTCGCCTTCCCGTTCCTGAATTCGCTGAGCCTGTGGCTGAGTGCGGCCGGCGCCGGGCTGGTCATGGTCTCGCTGGTGATCGGCAAGTTCTCGACCGCGGGCTGGACCGGCTATCCACCCTATTCGGGCATCGAGTACAATCCCGGCGTCGGCGTCGATTACTGGATCTGGGCGCTGCTGATCAGCGGCGTCGGCTCGACGCTGTCGGGCATAAACTTCGTCGTCACCATCCTGAAGCGGCGCGCCCCGGGCATGGGCCTGATGCGCATGACGCCGTTCACCTGGACCGCCCTCTGCACCTCCGTCCTGATGGCCTTCGCCTTCCCGGCGCTCACCGTGGTTTGCGGCCTGCTGGCGCTCGACCGCCTGCTCGGCATGCATTTCTTCACGAATGAGTTGGGCGGCAACATGATGAACTACCCCAA
>Ga0099829_10001949_pt1 | contig 11702 bp, 9 predicted proteins | sample CZO8metaG_3_FD_79336 | JGI IMG/M metagenome (GOLD analysis project Ga0099829, IMG submission 79336) | Vadose zone soil microbial communities from the Eel River Critical Zone Observatory, Northern California, USA - CZOApr15con2H2.8 metaG | ecosystem: Environmental > Terrestrial > Soil > Vadose...
CGTACAGGATTAGCGCGGCTTCCCCACAGAGCCTGCGCTCCCAGGCGCAGTACCTCCCATACTAAAGAGGCAAAGCTTTGCCGCTTAGGCGGCGGTTGCGAACTCATGCTTATTTTTCAATCCAGGTCTATTGAAACGCTGCAACGTGCTTAAACGTGATTCTATATAGGAGTAGCGTACATTGTCCTCTTTAATTATACAAGCCGGCAGAGGCAAGAGCATAAGATTTTACTACAGTATGCTATCGAGCAATACAACATGGGGATAAGGTTATGGCAACTCAGACAAAGGTACACACAGAGCACCGCCCTCCAGAAGTCGTGCAGACCGCTCAAAAGGGGGCCAAATCCTTACAGGAATTTTGGACCAAATTTAATAATGACTGGGTCATGAGCTTTGCAGCAGGGCTTGCCTTTAACCTCATAACCGCGATCTTCCCCATCCTCATTGCTATTTTAGGCATTGCCGGGCTGGCTCTCCGCCAACTGAGTCCCTCGGCAGAAGCCGAGCTTAAAACTAGTCTCCAACACCTCTTTCCAGGACAACTATCATCACAGAGCAATTTTCTTACCCTGGCTCTAAATTCACTTAACAAGAGTGCAGGCTTCCTGTTAGTAATCGCCATCCTCCTCGCTCTCTTCGGCGGTTCACGGCTCTTTGTGACTATCGAGGGATATTTTGATATTATCTATCATACACGACCGCGAGACCCGATCAAACAGAACATCATGGCAGTAAGCATGCTCCTGGTATTTGTCGTTCTGACACCTCTCATGATATTTGCTTCCTCAATCCCTGCAATAGTACACTCGATCCTGAAAACAACTCCCTTAAACCCGATCTCTGGCAACGCCTTCATTTACGGACTCGCCGGCATACTTGTTGCAGTGCTTATCACCTGGGTCTTGTTTGAAGCAATCTACCTGGTCGTGCCAAATCAGCATGTCAGTTTCCGTAACAGCTGGCTTGGAGCGCTGGTAGCAGCAGTGGGCGTGCAACTCTATCTCGTGCTCTTCCCGTTCTACGTGACACACTTTTTAGGTAGCTATACAGGGACAGCCGGTTTCGCAGTTATTCTCCTGTTTTTCTTTTACTATTTCGCCGTAATTTTGCTGCTAGGAGCCGAGATCAACGCCTTCTATGCCGAGGGTGTCCACGCCACTCCCGATAACCTGGTCGTTATGGTTCACACAATGACAAGCGAGCAGGCTATACATGAGGAAGCTTCAGTTTCGCACAAGAATGCAGAACCAAAGGAAATTCTCCCCAAGAGCGAGGTCGATCAACTGCGAGCACAGCCGGGCACAAGCGCAGCGCTTGAGCAGCCCCAATCCGTTCATACAAATCACCGGAGAGAGAAACGCAGCCCATCTCCTTCAAGCTCATCCAGGATATTAACCATCGTCGAGGTAGTAGTAGGAACAGCGCTCGCATTCCTTGTTCAGCTGTTGCGCCTGCGTCGCAAGAAATAGGTACTTTCGTAACCCCTCAATCCAATACACTTCCGTTGGTCCTGGCTGACGGACGCAGTCCGTAGCTGCGAAGCAGCGTTGCCAGGACCCATTTCAAGATACTTCCGGCAGATATGATTTCCAGCGACGTCGTTACAGACAGAAACAGCATAAATTTGACCCCCTCAAGCTTTTACTATAAACTATAAGTCGTACATCAACTTGCCCGGTCTCTAATTGTCTTTGAGGGCTTACTAGTATGACAGATCGTCCAAAGGCACCAGCAATTACGGAACATCTCGACTCATCAGAAGTTGTACAGGTTGTTGGAAAGGGAGCCAAATCCTTACAGGAGTTTGTGACTAAATTTAATAATGACTGGGTCATGAGCTTTGCAGCAGCGCTTGCATTCAATCTCATCATCGCAATCTTCCCGATCCTTATTGCCATCATAGGCATCTTTGGCCTTACCATTGGCCGCCTGGACCCCACAGCACTAAATGACCTTATCAACCATCTTAAACAAATTGTTCCACAGCAATTATCAGCAAACTTTCTCGAGCTGGCTCTGGATTCGCTCAAGAAGGACTCTTTCGTCCTGCTGCTATTCGCCATCCTCCTCGCTATCTTCGGCGGCTCAGGGCTCTTCATAACCATGCAAGGACATTTTGCAATTATTTATCGTACACCTACACGTGGTCTGATAAAGCAGTATATTGTGGCCATTGGCATGCTCCTGGTGTTTGTCGTCCTGATACCCCTCATGATATTTGCTTCCACAATACCGGCCCTGGTACAATCCGTACTGCAATCAACTCCTATCAGCCAGGTACCTTATAGCGGTTTGATTTTTGACTCGATCGGCATTATTGCTTCAGTGTCTATCGCATGGGTTCTGTTTGAAGTAATCTACCTGGTCGTGCCGAACCAGCGTATCAGTTTCCGTAATAGCTGGTTTGGAGCATTGCTAGCAGCAGTAGCCGTACAGGTTTATCTCTTACTCTTCCCATTCTACGTGACACGCTTCTTAGGCAGCTATACAGGGACAGCAGGTTTCGTAGTTATTTTCCTGTTTTTCTTTTACTATTTTGCCGTAATCGTGCTGGTAGGAGCTGAGATCAATGCCTTCTATGCTATGGGAATTGGACCCATGCCGGACAACCTGGCAGTAATGGTGCACAAGATAGCAAGCCCTCCGCCCGCCGGTGAAAAGGCCGTGCCCGTGGAGGTCTCAATTTCCCACGAGAACGAAGAGCCAGAAGATGCTAGCAATGCCAACAACCCGGAAGCGCAGGCAACCGCGCATATCGTTACCACTGAGCAGGATCAGTCTATCGATCCAGATCGCCACTCATAGAGACGACGCTCATACTCGCTTCACGAACTTGTAACCGCTCAACCACCTCCGAGGTTAAACCCGGAGAATACAATCCCTCCGCTATTACTGCTGCCCCCAGGGCGCTTTCATATCCCTCCACGTCTAATTCACTATACGGAAAAAGATAGACCTGGTAGCTGTCGGCAAATCGCTCAACCAATGCTGCTTTGTTTTCACCCGTCACCACAACGTCTTCTAAATGGTGGATTGCCATCAACCCGGCCAGCTCCTGTGTCAGTCCCTCCCAGAAAGCCTGCTCGGATGCATGCACCACATTTTTAGCTTCCCCGCGATGCTCCAGCTCTTGCGCTTTGAACTCTCTACCGTCTTCCTCATTGGGGAAAGACTCGTTAACATAACCTGGTACTCCATTCATTAGAATTAGAGCACCCATCCCCCCCGGCATATCACTAATACCATTGACGATACGGCCATCTTCTACCACCAGTATGCTCTTCGTATCCTGGTCAACCTTCACACAAAGAAACCGCATCTCGGGCCACGCAGCCTCCCGCTTCCTCAGGCCATACAACAGCGCAGCCGTGGCGCAAAGACTATTCGATGCTCCCAGGTGCGGTCGCATGAGTTTTCTATGTAAGGAGACCGTCGGCAGAAATTTCACAGAAGGTGCATTATAGCTATTCAAGTTCATATTCCCAATGGCTATAAGAAGAGCCTTCGCCCCAAACGCTTGTTGTTCAGCCTCACTTTCCGCATGCATTCCAGCCGAGGGTGGAATTCCGAGGGTATGTAAAGGTGTAAATGGGCTTTCAAATCCCGCCGTTGCGGCCACGATCGTTAGCTCCGGATAAAGAACACAGTAGCGCTCTACATATGCAAGTGCTGCACTCGAGCTTACAAAAGAGCGCAGTTCCAGCACTTCCCCGTGCTCCAACATACAGATTTTCCAATTATTCTCGTCAAAGTCTATGCCCACGCTCAAAGCCATCGCAATTTCTCCACTCAACGTATATCAGGTTGTGCTATTATATCATGCCAGGCCTCACCTGCACGGAACCTCTGGAGAAGATTCCCAAATGTCTTATGAGCTTGACGAATGAAATCCTCATCTGTTACACTTCCACGAAGAGAGTTTCACAAATCAGGAATCGCATGACAATGGTCAAAGCCTTCCAAACGACTAGTGCCACCTCTCTCTGGATTAGAACTCGTTGCACCTTGTAACAGCTGTCGGAGTAGCTTACCCCCTCACCTATCTGAAGGCAGAGGTTCTCATACCACATACTATTACAAGCAGTTAAAGCACCTTGAAGGGGTTATTTGTAAGCGCGGTTTAGAGGTCTTGTGTATGCCAGGCGATCAACTTCTATTCTCAAATTCCCAGGAGCACCAGCGCCTGGTGGCTGCATTGCGCGAGAGCGAAATACTACGAGAACTGGCGGAGCTACTGGCATCCTCTCTCGATCTTGATCGCATTTTACAGGTTCTCGTCAAGCGCACCACAGAGGTATGCCAGGTCGAACGCTGTTCCGCCTGGTTGCTCGAGGACGAGCGAGGCAGCTTTCACCCTGCCACTTATCACCTCTCCTCCCAGCATTTAAATAGTGATGTTATTAAGGCCGCCGACCACATCTGGTATCGTACCCAACTGCCTTTTGATCATCCCATTATTCATCGCCTCATAAGCGAAGACGGCATACTTTTCTTAGAAGACTTAGGCGCAGAGCCAGGTTTGCGCCCTGTAACAGAGACATTTCTTATACGCTCGATCCTGCTCGTCGCACTGATACGCGAAGGCCGACCTGTCGGCATGCTTACACTGGATGACCCGGATCAAATACGCACATTTTCACCCGAACAGCGGCAACTCGCACGAGCCATCGGGCAGCAGGCAGCCATCGCCATCGACAACGCCCGTCTGTATCAACAAGCGCAGGCAGAACGCCGCCGCGCGGAACAGTTGATTGAGCGCGCTCGCGCTATTTACCAGGTGGCAATTGCTGTCAATTCAGGCCAGGATCTACCAGCCGTACTCGAAATCGCTACCCACCATCTACTTGAGGGCTTAAATGCAGACGGCGTCTCAATTGCTCTCTTAGAAAACGAGTCGTTGCATTTAGCAAGCAGCAGTTCGCAACAGGATGACCTACCTGCAACACAAACCATGGCCGTGCTCTCTCATCTTCCCAACTGTCAGCATGCCGCCCAAATCGGAACCCCTCTCTTCGTCACAGCGGAGCAAGCCGAAGGAGAAGAGATTACCTGGTTCCGTAAGTTAGGTTTACACAATACCATGATCGTGCCGCTCATGATTGGTGCAGCTTCCCAGAGCACGCAAGAAACCGAACCCGCCGCCTCACGCTGCGTTGGACTGGCTTTCGTCGACTATCGCAAAAGCAATTTTCAGCCATCCAGAGGCCAGTTTGCCTTCGCACAAGATATAGCTGCACAGTGCGCGCTGGCTGTTGATAAAGCTCGGCTGCTGGCAGAAGCTCACCAGGCTGCGAAACTAGCCACCGAGCGGGCCAATACACTTGATGCCATTTTCCATGCCATGACAGAAGGTATTACTGTCACGAATCAGCAGGGAGAGGTACTGATACTCAATAACGCGGCCTCGCATTTCCTGGGTGTTCCCAAAAACTTCACCAACCTCTTGAAGTCTTTTCTTCAACGTTACCCGGTCTACACATTGCGTGGACAACCAATGACTGAAGAAGACTTTCCTCTTACTCGTGCGCTGCGCGGCGAACGCGTTCGGGCTGAGCGCTTTGTCACCGTACGGGCTGACGGCGCTGAGCGTATCTTAGAGATGAACGTTGCGCCCATGCTCGATAGTACAGGCAAGCAAATCGGTGTCGTCAGCGCCTTTCGTGATATCACCGAACAGATCCGCGTTGAGCAGCGTATCCGCCAGGCATTGGACACCCTGCTGCACGTGGCAGAAGCCGTATCCGGTCTTATCGACATCAAGAACATCCTGCATATCGTGCTTGAAAGAACGCTTCTCACGCTCAACTGCGAGCGAGGAGTTGTTCAACTTTACGACGAGGAGCAACAGCAATTTACGCCACTGTTTTCTATTGGATTCTCACCAGAGGCCGAGCAGCAATGGTTTAGCGATCAAGAAGCCTGGCTTCAACCTGCCTCGGACCAGTATCACGGATTCCGCACACAACTTATAGAGGGCCATGCCACGCTCATTAATGCTGAACAGTGCCCCCACCAGCCCAATCCATTCAGCCATTTGATGATCCTTGCGGCGCCAATTATGCATCATAATCGGCTGCACGGGCTCATCGCCTTGGACCGTTCCAGGACTTCCGGTGCAACAGAAGTACAACGGCAGCCGCACGATGAATTTACAGTCTGGGACATGGCTGTTATCGAGGGTATTGCCCAACTTGCAGGACTGGCTGTTGACCAGGCTCGCTGGCAACAAGAGGCCATCGACGCTCGTGCTAGCGAAGCCACCATGCGGGAAGCCAACGCGCTCAAGGACGAATTCCTGGCTATTACCGCCCATGAGTTCCGCTCCCCGCTGACAGTCATTCTAGCGCAGAGCCAGATGGTTGCTCGCATTCTCCGGCGTTACAAGGAGCCAACCCAGGAAAGTTTGAAGGCGCGTGTACCTCAACTGATGGAAAATCTCTCAATTATAGAGGAACAGACCCGCCACCTGACCAACATCGTCGCTACCTTCCTGGAGGCATCTCGCCTCAACCGGGGGGAAATTATGCTTGCGTTAGAAGAGGTAGACCTGGCCGCCATAGCCCGGCAGGTAGTCACACAGCATAGTTCCATTGCGTCGGGGCACACAATCAGTTGCACTATTGAGCAATGTGAGCAGCCTTATCTCGTCTTGGGCGATAGTGCACGCCTGCAGCAAATTATAGCCAACCTCGTCGATAACGCCATAAAATACAGTCCACTTGGTGGGCCTATTACGGTCTGGCTACGACGGCGCCCGAAAATAGAGGACAGGGAGTTCATCGAAGTCTGTGTCGAAGACCAGGGCATTGGTGTTCCCTCAGACGCGCAGCCACGCCTCTTTGAGCGCTTCTACCGCGCACCCAACATTACTATCGAGGGCAGCAAGACACGAGGGGTCGGCCTCGGCCTTTACATCGTTGCCCAGTTACTCCAGATGCACGGCGGCAGTATCCATGTTGAGAGCAGCGGCGTCCTCGGCGAAGGCAGTCGCTTTATTTTCACATTACCCGCCTTAGAGCAAGCGTAGGAACGTGGTGTATCGCGTTCCTGAACCGGGCATTTACTCGAAAGGACGCTCTACATTGCAATCCTACAGAGCATGGTTACTTGAACTGGCCAGACAGGCCATGATAGACGAAGGAAGTGCAGATGCCGCGCACGATTACGACCATTTAGTGCGCGTCATGGCGCTTGCAGATACAATCCAGGCCCGTGAGGGCGGTGACCTCTTGACTATCTGGGCAGCAGTTGCCTTCCATGACATCGGACAAGCACGCGAACATCGTGATGGTGGCGATCATGCCTTAATCGGGGCCGAAATAGCAGCAGACCTGCTCAGCGGCACACACTTTCCTCAGGATGCTATCCCGGCAGTACAGCAGGCAATCCGGGAACATCGGATAACAGGAGGAGTCATACCACAAACCTTAGAAGGCCGCATACTCTATGACGCGGATAAGATAGATTGCCTCGGTGCGATTGGTATTGGCCGCCTCTATTGCATCACAGGCCGCTACAATCAGAAGGTCTATTCTCCTGTACCTGCCGGCATCACCGAACCAATCGACCCGGTGATGATACGCAGCTTGAGGCGCCGCCCCGATTACTCACCGAGTATCGAGTTCCAACTGCTCTTTACCAACTTACCCGAGCGCATGACGACCAACACCGGGCGCGAGCTGGCCCGTGAACGTTTCGCGTACATGCAAGAGTTCTTTACCCGTCTGAGGCAAGAGATCGAAGGGGAACGTTAGAACAATTCCCCCATCAGTATCACATAATTAAAAGGAGAATTCACCTCCGCCGGCGCACTTAAATGCACAGTAAATCCAAGTTGCGGCTGAAGGGAAATATACTTTACAACGACAGGGCCTGGGTCCCTAACGAGCGTTACGACGACGACACTCGTTGTTGTAATATACGCGTTCGTAATGCTGACTTCTTTTTGTCCCTGTTCAAACACCCCGGAGCCTGATAAGGTACCACGCGCTGTACGCCTTACCTGTCCCTCGATCAAGGCCTCAACTTCTTGGGTGATAGCTTGTTTCGCATGCTTTTTCTCACCCACCTGCACTTCAGCAGAAGGGCGCTCTTCCATTTTGCCTGACTCTACCGCCGTGTTCCCATCAGATTTCTTCTCAGACTTAGAGACGGCCTGTAAATGAACTTTGGTCGTCCGACCGGCCAGGCGACGTTTCTTCTGCCCGGCCTGCGGAACCTCAACAGAGGAGTTTGTCGAACGGGCATCGACCACTACCACACTTGCCATTTCCTTAGGCTCAACACGCACCACGGGTATCGGTCTGGACTGGAGGCTCAACTTAGGGGGTATGATCAAAGCAGTTTTTTTTCCTTGTACAGGCTCACCCTCTTCATCTAATTCATCTGACAAAAAATCTTCTGCCAGGGTGCTGTCCGCAAGCGTTTCTTCTACCGATTTTGAGAGGTCCACCCTCTTCTTTGCCGAACGAGATTGCCAACCCCGCTGTACCTGTCTGTCAGATTCACCAGACCATGCCATCACGCACTCCTCATGGAAATTATCTAACATTACATTTGCATTTATGACATACAATGAAACACCTGGTCGCAGTATAACACAAGAGGTTTGTTTCGAAAGCGAAACATAGCACATTTGGGTCAAGCGAAAGTGTTCAAATCTTTATTTCTTAACCCCAACAATGATCCAGGCGTTTTACCCAGGTGGATAGGAATATTTGGTAATAGTTCATCACAGCCTTGAAAGTCAACACAATTACCACTACAATACAGGCTGGGTAAGCTACCCCTCTCAGTTATGAACGCTGTTCGCAGGGGCGGTTGTATTTCTGTATGTGTAAGGAAAGGTTTCATGAAGTTTAACGGTTCGCACAAATTCAATGCCAATAGCTGGCAAGTCTTCAACGCTATTCTCAATCCCGCAGTCCTACAGTCATGTATCCCTGGCTGCAACTCGGTCGAATATCTGGACCCCACTCGTCTGAGGGCAAACATCACCACTCCTTTGCCCGGTTTGAAAGGGCCATATGGCGCAGTTATCCGTATCGCTCAGCGCCAGGATCCAAATATACTCGTTCTGGAATTGCATCGCAAGGGCACAGGTGGATCAATCAATGCCACCAGCCAGATTAACATCACAGATGGACCTGATGGCGCCCTACTCACCTATAACACGACCGCCGATCTCGAAGGCCCCATCGCCATTGCCAATAACCCTATCGGCCAGAGCATCACAAAGAACTCATTGAAAACATTCTTTGAGAAACTGGAACAGGCCATCGTCTAGCAATACGCTTCGAACTTGTCTTACAAATCGTTGACTGAAGGCGTTTGCGTCTCCTGGCTGCATAGTCGTGCCGTCAGAGGTTGTGAACGCCCATAGTCGCAGCTTCTTCGACTTGCTATACTTTCCACCACACGATAGCACTCACCATCTCTTGTGAAGGCGTCATCAACACGCCATCCCGCTCCACCAGCCACCCGGCTAGCAATCCGCGCAGTTGCGCGCGCGTCTGCTCATCATCAGGCAGAAGAAGCTGTTCGAGCAACTCAACAACAGCCACATCTAGTGAGGGATAGCGCAGGCTTGGAGGGGTTGCGACGACCTCGACGTTCGCATAGATACCCATCTCATACAACACGTCCAGGGCATGTATGTAACCGGGTGGCAGGCGCCGTTCGTCACCATGAAAGTGCCGCCAGAGGTGAGCAGTCACCGCATCAATATGGGTAGCCCGTAAGTAAAGATAACAGGCCTGGCGAGTAGCCCCTTGCAGTTTTGCCAGGAACGGCACGATCTCCCTGATCGGATATAGCACGTGGCTACAAATGACAATATCGGCTTGAAGATCATTTGGAGCATCCTGCCAGGTCGTCTGTACATATGAAATATTGGTTAATCCTCGCTCGCTTGCATCCTGGCGCAGGTAACCCAACATAGCTGCATTTGGCTCAACAGCGATAACATGCTTCGCCTGCGGCGCGAGTGCCAGTGTAAAACGTCCGGTTCCCGCACCTACATCTAACACGCTTGTTTGCGAGGCAACTACATCGCGCAGACGCAGATAAAGAGGATCATTGGCAGCAGTCTCCTTCGTCGAACGGTGATACCCCCGCGCCCGGCGGTCCCAGAAATCGGCGCTGCTACGTCCAAGGCGCGCATAGGCAGCGTCCATCTGCCTCGCGCGTGCATCAAGAATTGCATTCCAACGATCAACGGCGCTTTCCATCGGAACTAACTACCTGTGTTCACCGTATTCGGAGCCTGCAACTTGGTCTTGATACAATCGAAAAACTGTGCTGTAAGTCGTTCTGCCGTACCCTGCATCAGGCGCGCCCCCACGCTGGCGATGGTACCACTGACGACGACATCGGCTTTCCAATCCATGCTTGTTTCACCGCCCTCAAGCGCAGTGAGACGCATATCACCAAACAGGTCAACAGCGCTTCCAGGCGCTTTACCACGCCCCTTCATAGTCATGTGCGCCGGTTCTTCCTTCTCTGGTCGAGTGATATCCAGCGTGAACTTGGCCTTTACTGCCCCGACGCCAACCGCGACCACCGCTTTCCAGTGCTCTTCCTCCAAGACCTCCAGGCTCTGAAAACCAGGCGCACATGACGCCACGTTATTCACATCCAGCAGAAATGCCCACACATTCTCAATGGGCGCAGCTATTGTCTGGGTACCAGAAAACTCCATGTGCCAATCACCTTTCGTTCTGCACGAGATACTCCTGCGGATTGCGTTCAAACAGCCTCTTGCAGCCCGCGCAGCAGAAATAAAAATCCTGCCCATCAAGTGTACTTCGATGCCGGGCAGTTGCTACTTCTACTATCATACCACAGACGGGATCAACAGCCGTCCCGGGTACAGTATCGCCGCTGTTTTCTGATTGCTCCACAACAGCAGGGCGCGCATCCCCTTCATTGACTACGGGACCGCGCCGGCGTACCTGCACCAGCTCGGCCAGGATGCTTGCCGCAATTTCTTCCGCTGTCACTGCCCCCACGTCAAGCCCGGCAGGAGCTTTCAGGCGTTCGATCTGCTGTTCGGCCAATCCAGATGCGCGCAGGTATTCCCGGCAGGCCTCCGCGCGTCTGCGGCTACCCACCATCCCCACGTAGACAGCGGAGCTACGTAGTGCCTGCTCTAAGGCGTCTTCATCGTACTGGCCATGTGTTGCAACAAGCACGAACGTCCTCTCGTCGATCTGTACCCGGCTGAGATCAGCGGAATCGAGTCGTATTACCGCAAAGTTGAGCACCTCGGCAAGGTGGCTGAGCGCGACAATTACAGGCGAATCACCCACCAGCACAAGCTGCGGTTTGGGTAGATGTGGTTCCATATAGATATCCAGTATGCCTCCACTGGTGCAACTCATAGGAAAGGCGCGCACATCCTTACGCACAATACTCGTCTCTGCCTCAGGAGCGCCCAGCCGTAAAAGATACGGGTCATCTCCCTCACGCAATATGCGCAGGGCCTCGCGCAGCACGACAGGCTGGGCACAACTGCCGCCGATCCAGCCCGTCATTGTTCCATCCTCCCGGACAATTGCCTGCGCGCCGGGCTTCGCGGATGTAGGCCGTTCGCACCAGACCACCGTCGCCACGACAAAAGGCTCTCCAGCCTGCGTGAGCCGGTATGCGAGTTCAAGTAGATTGTCAATCATAGCAAAAAGCTCATTTCTTGCAGCGAA
>Ga0099829_10001950_pt1 | contig 11689 bp, 10 predicted proteins | sample CZO8metaG_3_FD_79336 | JGI IMG/M metagenome (GOLD analysis project Ga0099829, IMG submission 79336) | Vadose zone soil microbial communities from the Eel River Critical Zone Observatory, Northern California, USA - CZOApr15con2H2.8 metaG | ecosystem: Environmental > Terrestrial > Soil > Vadose...
TGGCCGCGACCGGACAATGGCTCTGGCGATTCTCCGCGACCTCCTTTCCTCACCGAATTCGTAAATCAGATTCGCGAGTGTGACCTCGTCCGTCTGATTTACCACTTGTTCGGCGGTGGGCCCGGCTTGCGTATTCATTCGCATGTCGAGCGCTCCTTCCGCCTGAAAACTGAAGCCCCGCGATGGTGTGTCTAACTGCAAGCTGCTTACGCCGAGATCTGCCAGCAGTCCGTCGGCTGACGCCATTTCGAACCGCTCTCCGATCTCCGCAAACGAACCGTGCAGAAGAGTTAGCTCAGGCCAACTCTCCCCCCCGGAAGAAGTCAGCCTGATGCGGGCCTCATCCAGCGCCGCAGGATCTTTATCGAGCCCAATCAAATGTCCCGGTGCGCCGAGGCGTTTTGCGATTTCTAAACTGTGCCCGCCCAGGCCCACCGTGGCGTCGATATACGTCCCGCCACGCTTGATAGCTAAAAAGTCGATCGCTTCTTTTAAAAGAACCGGGACATGGCCAGTCTTGCTTCCACCATGTCCACCCCGCTCGGGGGTGTTTGTTAAACCCTCGTCCACTAGATGCCCAGATCGTCGAGCGTCTTCTCATCCTCAGGTGTGAACGGTTGCTCCTCGATCTCGGTGCGGTACGCCTCCAGGTTGCGAACTACGAGATGAGTAAGATTGCCGGTCACGGCAACTTCGCCTTTGAGTTGCGCCGCTTCCCGCAATAACTGCGGTAGCAGCAACCGCCCCTGACCGTCCATCTCGACCATCTGCCCGTAGTAGTTCACCCGGTCCAGAAACTTTTTCTTCGTAGGATTGAAGGTGGAGAGCCCGGCCAGTTTCTGCTCGATCCGTTCCCATTCCTCGAAGGGATACACTTGGCCAACCTTGCCATCCAGGCTGGTGATGTAAAATTGCACGTTGTACTTCTCGTCGATCACCCGTTTGAACTCCGCGGGGACTTTGAGCCGTCCCTTTTCGTCCACGCGGGTTGGGTGATTGCCGCGAAACATAAGCTCTGCCCCTTAGGGCGGAAAACCTTTTGAGTACGAGTGCTGCCACAGCGAGGGAGGTAAAAGTGGTCAAAATGCCGGTCATTCCTGGTTCGTTCGGGCTGTTTTTCAGGGGGTCAGCCGAAAAATCCACTGGCACCTCTCAAAGTTTCACTATCGCCCACGACCACTACCGTCTCGACCACTTTCTACCACATTTGTCCACATCCTACGCCTAAAGCTTTTGTTGTCAATGGGAAAGTTATTGGTCACTAGGCGGAGGTAATCTCGATTTTGGAAAGCGCTACATCTTGTGGATAACTGAATAGATGACCACAAGTGGTGGGGTTTGGAGACTTGGTTCTCCCACGATTACCTGATTGAATCCACCGGTGGCCCTTCTGGCATCCGTGCAAATCCTGTGGAAAACCTAGCAGGCGGCTACCTGAGCGCGAGCGGTTTGATGACACATCGTGTCCGCTTCGAGCAATGGGTGCCGGTTCCAATTGAACAGGTCTTTCTCTTCTTTGCCAATCCTGGCAACCTGCCCCGGATCATGCCGCCGGGGACCAGGACCGAACTCGTCCGGTTGAAGGTCGTGCCGCCTCCAGGTAGTCCAGCAGTCCGGGAGAGCATTACCGATCGCGATCCTTTGGCTGGAGTCGGCTCCGAGATCGTAACCTCGTTTCGCGTGGTTCCCTTTCTTCCCTTCCGCGCCCAGTGGATCGCGTTGATTACCGAGTTCGAGTGGAACCACCATTTTGCCGACGTGCAAAAGAAAGGGCCGTTCAAGAGCTTCCACCATCGTCACGAACTTATTGCGGAGAGGCGTGACGGAGTGAATGGTACCGTGGTGCGCGATGTGATCGAGTACGACGTGGGATTCGGCTGGCTGGGGAAACTGGCGCAAAGGATCTTCGTGAGCCGCCAGTTGAGCCGGACATTCGAATATCGGCAGAAAGCGCTGGAGAAGCTGTTGGGTTAGCCACGGTCTTTGTGGATACGGATCTCTGACCCACCACAGCCCGTGTAGGGACGGGTCTCTGACCCGTCCGGGCCGAGTAGGCTCGGCAGGCCTTTCTGATCATAAAGCTGGGATGGACGCAACAGGGTTGTTCATCTGAGAAAACTGCCGAGCTGCGCTCGGCCTGGACCCGGTCAGAGACCCGTCCCTAAACGGGTTGTGACGGGGGCGGAGACCATTCCTTGTATAAGCCCGTGAGAAACTCACCTGCTCGGCTCTACCACCACCGCCGTCCCGTAGGCCAGCACCTCGGTTACGCCTTGCATCACTTCGGTCGCATCGTATCGGGCGCCTACCACGGCATTTCCACCCAGTTCAGCCGCGTGCTGCAGCATCAGGTCGAAGGCCTCGGCGCGGGTTTTCTCGCATAGATTGGTCAGGAGGGTAATGTTGCCGCCGAGAATGGTTTGCAGGCTGGCGCCGATGGTTCCGAAAATCGACCGCGAGCGTACCACGATGCCGCGCACCACTCCCAGAGTGCGAGTTACGCGAAATCCGTCGAGTTCGAATTGTGTGGTTACCATGTTGTGGGCAACCATTCGTCCGGGTGCGCTGTAACCTGTGGCCATCGAGTTCATCCTCTCCTCGAACCTGGTGTTACTTCTTCGGAGCTACTATACCTATTCCAACTGTGCCGTAATCACAAATTCCTGTTCCAGCGGATCGTAGCGGACACGGAGCACATTCGGTTTGCAGCACACCTGGCAATCTTCAACATAAGATTGAGTGCGACCGGCGGACTCGTCCACTACTGTCTGGTTCCACTCGCCGCAGCCGGCACATTGGAATCCAGTTTCCATTACGGCTTCATTTTCAATTTTTCAATGCCGGTTGCCAATTGGAAACCGGAGTCCCGTAGCCGAGGCTCTATGAAAACCCCCTATAATGACGACTCCCGGATCGCCTGGAGGATCCATGTTTTCAAGACGCCGCTTTCTGCAGGCTGGTACGCTCGCCACTGGCGCGAGCTTCGCCGCATTTTCACCTTCACTCAGCGCGGAAGACGCGTGCGCGCCCCTTCCGCCCTCGATCGCGAGTCTGAAATCCATGAGAGATCAGGCCAGGCCCATCACGGTGGAGGAACGGACCGCGCGCCAGGAGAAAGCGCAGCAACTCATGAAGGCAAATCGTCTCGATGCGCTGCTGCTCATGGAAGGAACCTCGCTTCGATACTTCACCGGAGTGGAATGGTGGGGAGGAGAGCGCCTGTTCGCCGTAGTGCTGACGGCCAAAGGACGCGCCCTCTGCGTGTGCCCGGCGTTTGAGGAAGGACGAGCCCGCGAGTTGCTGGCAAATTCTCCCGAGGGCAAGAGTGCCGATGTGCGCACCTGGCAAGAGGACCAGAATCCATACCAACTGTTGGCGCAGGGCTTGAAGGACCTTGGCATCTCCAGCGGCAGTTTGGGTATGGAAGAAGCAGTTCGCTTCGTATTCAGCAGCGAAATCGCCAAGGCTGCGCCCCAGCTAAAAATCATGAGCGGAACAGCGGTGACTGCGGGTTGCCGCATGGTCAAGAGCGAACACGAACTTGAGTTGATGAGTCTGGCAAACAAGGTCACCATCACTGCATATCAGGCGGCGTACCACGCGCTGCAGGAAGGCATGACCCAGCCGCAAGTCGAACAACTGATTGTGAAGGCGAACGAGCGACTCGGTTTTCCTGGCGAGGTGGACATCGATATTGGCGAGAATTCCTCGTTCCCGCATGGCTCGATCGTTCCGCAAGTCATTCGCGAAGGTATGCTGGTGCTGATCGACGGTGGCGGCCCGGTCGAAGGATATCAATCCGACATCAGCCGCACCTTTGTTTTCGGCAAACCGTCCGACAAGATGAAAGGCGTTTTCGACATCGTGCATCGCGCGCAGTCCGCTGCGCTGAAGACGGCGCGGCCCGGTGTGGAATGCCAGGCCGTCGATGGAGCCGCTCGCAAAGTGATTACTGACGCCGGCTATGGCCCGGACTACAAATTCTTCACCCACAGAGTTGGTCACGGAATCGGAATGGATGGCCACGAGTGGCCCTACCCGGTGCGAGGCAACACTACACTGCTTGTCCGTAATATGACATTCAGCGACGAACCGGGTATCTACATTGCAGGCGAATTCGGCGTGCGCCTGGAAGATGACATGCACATCACGGAGAATGGAGCGGAATTGTTCACGCCGCAGAGTCCGTCGCTGGAGGACCCGTTCGGGACGGGATAGCGCTTGTCATCCTGAGCGGGAACACCCTGTCACCCTAAACCTCAAACCGTGTCATCCTGAGCGGAGCTTGTCCATTCGCTTGCGAATGGATAGGCGCAGTCGAAGGACCTCTACCACCCAGAAGCCCTTTGACGTAAGTGAATTTCCTGCGACGAAGCGAGAAATGCTCGCGCGCCAGCCTTATCTATAAGTAGGGGTCCTTCGACTGCGTAGCTGCTTCGCTCAGGATGACAAATGTTGGCAGCGGAGAACTAGGCTTCAGGCACGGGCGGACATCCGTTGAAGCTGAGCAGATATGTGTTCCCGACGTAGCCGAGATACTTGATTCCAATCTGGCTGGTGAAAAAACCGTCGACGGTCATCTCGCGGAGGAGAGCAAAGAACTCCACCCCCGGGGTCAGGCTTGCATCTTTCTCAGCATTCTTGCTGTAGGCAATCAGGTCGAGAATTTCCTTCTGTTGTTCTGGAGCGCAATCGAGATAGGTCTTCTCATATCGATCGCTGCAAGCGGCATCGAGCCACATCAGGCCGCCACCGAGCTTCAGCTGATATTTAGGATTCTCGCTGGTGAGCAGATCGATAAATTCCGGGGCGCCCGCCTCCAGCGCACCGCCGGAATCAGCGTCGGCGGGAATAATGGTTTGGCAGAGGGCCAGGAGGGTTTTGTACTGCCGCGGAAGAAAGAATTTTGGAGCGTAACTGCCGGCCGGGGTCGCGGCTTTCTCGGCAGCCACCATGTGATGCGCATATTCGGCTGCCTCTAAAGGGATCACCCGCAGCACCGAACTCGCCATCGCTCCCATGGTTAGCGACTTCAGAATGTTGCGGCGCGATATGGACTTGGTTGCCATGTTTCCTCTCTACAGACTTCCCTGTTTGGCCTGATCGAGCAGATACTCGGAGGCTCGCCACGACAGCGCCATGATGGTAAGCGTCGGATTCTTGTCCGGGTTGGTGACGAAGGCGGCCGCGTCGGTGACGAATACATTCTTGACGTCGTGCGCCTGGCAGTATTTGTTCAACGCGGAAGTTTTCGGATTGCTTCCCATTCGCACGGTGCCAAGTTCGTGGATGATGACGCCGCCATCCGCGATGCCATAGGGCCGGGAGCCGTCCGGCTTCGCCTTACTAAGGAACGTTCCGCCTGCCGTCTCCACGATCGAACGAAACGTCTCCTGCATGTCCTTCGCCATTTTGATTTCGTTGTCGCTCCAGTGCCAGTGGAAGCGCAGCACCGGGATGCCCCACTGGTCGACGGTGTCGGGATCGAGATCGCAATAGCTTTTTTCGTTGGGGATCATCTCGCCGCGGCCGGCGAAGCCGATGTGGGTACCGTACATGGTCCGGCATCGCTGTTTGAGCGAAGCGCCATAGCCTTCGTATCTCTCGCAAATTCCATCAAATTCGCCCACACCCGGCATGCTACGGCCGCCGCCGAACTCGATGTGGTATCCGCGGAGAAAGTCGTTCTTGCGGTCGAATTTCCACCACGGCATGTACATGTGCATGCCGCCGATGCCATCGTGATTGTGTGGCGGCATTTTCTCCAGTTGCGGAAAATAACCGCCAGCATCGCTGCCGACCGAGTCGGTCAGGTAGCGCCCAACCACGCCGGAAGAATTCGCGAGGCCGTCGGGAAACAAGGTGGAGCGCGAATTGAGTAGCAGGCGTGCAGATTCACAGGCGCTGGCAGCCACCATGAAGGCCCTGGCGTGCACGCGTTGCTCGGAGCGCGTGGCTTTGTCGATGTAAGCGACAGCTTCGGCCTTGCCGTCTTTTCCGACAACAATCTCGCGCGCCATGGCGCCCGTGATCAGGGTGAAGCGGCCGGTAGCCTGCGCCGGAGGAATCATTACCTGGCTGGAACTGAAGTTGGACGCCGTGAGGCAACCGCGTCCGCACTGGCCGCAGTAGTGGCACGCGGCGCGCCCGTTCAGCGGCTTGGTCAACATCGCCATTCGCGAAGGGATGCAGACGATATTTAATTTGTCGCAGGCCTTCTTGACGATGGTTTCCGTGCATCGTGGCGGAGGAGGCGGAAGAAAAACACCGTCGGGAGCGCTGGAAATGTTTTCTTTGGTCCCGAAGACTCCGATGTAGGACTCTACCTTGTCGTAGTAAGGCGCGACTTCCTCATAGGTGAGGGGCCAGTCGTCGCCCATGCCGTCGGTGGAGCGGGACCGGAAATCCACCGGGGCGAAGCGCAGCGCGATGCGTCCCCAGTGATTGGTGCGGCCGCCTACGATGCGGGAGCGGAACCAGCGGAATTGCGATCCCGGAGCCGAGGTGTAGGGTTCGCCGTCGATCTCCCAGGCGCCGTTGGGAGCCATGAATTCATCGCCAACTTCGTGTTTTAGTTTGCCGCCAATGCCGCCGCCGCGATGTGGGATTTGATAGGGCCAGACGTGCTCTTTGAAGTCTTTCTCCGGATTCAGCGCCGGGCCCGCTTCCAGCATGACCACACTCAGTCCGCCCTCGGCCAGCACTTTCGCGGCGGTGCCGCCTGCAGCACCCGATCCGATGATGCAGACGTCATAGACTTTAGGTGACCGAACCACTTGAGGCATTACATTCTCCCGGAGTCGAAGAAGCCCTTCCCGACGCCGCAATCGCCACGAGTTTGGCTAGAACTGTACCTTGGCCAAATACTCGTAGCTGGTCTTGATGCTTTCAAACGGAGCCTGGGGATGGTCATGCTCCACGAAATAATGCTTGATCCCGGCTTGTTCTGACTGCGCGAAGATTTTCTTCCACTCGATAATCCCGCTGCCCACTTCCGTCATCTCGGGAAGCGAGTCGCCGAAGTTCTGTCCCCCGGACGCGTCCACTTTCGGAATCTTAGTCAGGTCCTTAACGTGAACCAGCGGGAAACGGCCGGGATATTTTTTGAAGTACTTGAGCGGATCCTGGCCACCCACTTCAATCCAGCACAGGTCCATTTCCATCTTCACCAGTTTGGGGTCGCATTCTTCCAGCAGAATGTCATAAGGAAGTTTGCCGTTGACCGGCGCGAATTCGAACCAGTGATTATGATAGGCGAATTGGATTCCCGCCTTCTGGCTCGCTTCTCCGGCGCGGTTGAAGGTTTCCGCGGCCCGCTTCCAGCCATCTGGCCCCTTGCGAACGTCGTCGTCAATGTACGGATTGACCAGATATTTGTGACCGATCACGTGAGCGGCATCGAGAACGCTCGGAAACTCGGTGCCCAGGCTTTTGTATGGTATGTGCGCAGACGGACCGGTGAGACCATGCCGGTCGAGCATGGCTCGCACTTCCTTGGGAGTGTGGCCGTCGTATCCGGCAAACTCGACTTCGCGGTAGCCGATCTCGGAAACCTTGGCGAGTTTGCCCTCGAAGTCCTGCTGCATCACGCTGCGGACGGTATAGAGTTGCACGCCGACTTTTTCTATTTTGTGCTCCTCGGCTGCCCAGGCAAACTGGCGGGCCAGCACGGTTGCGGCAGTCATCGTACCCAGAAAAGTTCGTCGGTTCATATTTAGAGTTCTCCTCGCTTCATCTGATCAACAGCGTAATCGCAGGCCCGCGCGGTAAGGGCCATGTAGGTGAGAGATGGGTTTACGCAAGATGACGACGTCATGCAAGCGCCGTCGGTTACAAAAAGGTTCTTGGCATCGTGCGCCTGATTGTGGGCGTTGAGCACCGAGGTCTTCGGATCGCGCCCCATGCGCGCCGTGCCCATTTCGTGAATGGTGAGCCCGGGAGCGTTATCTTCAAGAACGGGTTCGATGTCTCTCGCGCCCGCCGCGGAAAGCATTTCCGCCGCGGTAATCGACATGTCCTTTAACAGCGCCCGCTCGTTTTCCCGCCACATGCAACTTACTCTGAGCACGGGGATGCCCCACGCATCCACCTGCCCTTTGTCGATGGCGATAAAGTTGTCGTGATTGGGAAGGCATTCACCGAATCCGTAGAAGCTCATCCGCCAGGGTCCAGGACGGCTGAGCGTGTGCTTGAAGTTTGCTCCGAAGCCGCGCATCTCCACTCCGCGCTCCCACTTGGGACGGCTGGCGCTGCCTTGAAAACCATATCCTCGCAAGAAAAGCGGATGTTTATCCTTCACATTGCGGAAGCGTGGAACATAAATTCCGTTAGGGCGATTTCCCAGCGAGACGTGATCTTCGTTCCCCGGAATGCGTCCATTGGCGCCTCCGCCCATGCAATGGTCCATCAGGTTATGCCCGAGTTCTCCACTGGAATTTGCCAAGCCGTCGGGAAATTCCGGAGTGGCGGAGTTAAGCAGAATGCGCGCTGACTCCATGGCCGAGGCACATAGGAACACAACCCGTGCCCGAAACTCGATCGTATCCTTGGTTTGCCCGTCGATGATCCGCACTCCGCTGACTTTGCGCGTCTTCGCATCAAACATCAGGCTGTGAACAACGCTGTGCGGGCGGACGGTCACTTTGCCGGTAGTCAGGGCTGCCGGCAACGTAGAGTTCAGGCTGCTGAAGTACGACCGCGTGACGCACCCGCGGGCGCATGGCCCACAATAGTGACAAGCGGCGCGGCCGTTGTGACGCTGAGTAAGAATTGCGGTCCGCCCGATGGTCATCATACGTTCGCCGGCAAAATATTTGGCGATCGCATCCTTGACCACCACTTCCGCGCAATTCAGTTCCATGGGCGGCAAGAATTTTCCATCGGGAAGCTGCGACAGTCCTTCATTCTGGCCGGAGACGCCGATGAAATCTTCCACGTGGTCGTACCAGGGAGCGATGTCCTGGTAACGAATCGGCCAATCCACCCCAATGCCTTCACGCAGATTAGCTTCGAAGTCCAAGTCACTCCAGCGGTAAGATTGCCGTCCCCAAATAATGGAGCGGCCCCCAACCTGGCGCCCGCGAATCCACAAAAATGGCTTGCCCGGTTCGGTGGTGTAGGGGTTCTGTTTGTCATTGACGTAAAACTTGCTATTCCACTCGTCCATTCCGCTGGTGGTTTCCTGCACATGCTGTTCTTCGGCCGTCCGCCTGCGGTCGCCCATGCCGCGGTATTTCACTTCCCATTCAGGCACGTGCTCGGCGTAGTCCGTATCGGGATCAATCGGTCTTCCCGCTTCGAGGACGAGCGTTTGCAATCCCTTCTCGCCCAACTCCTTCGCAGCCCAGCCGCCTGTAATCCCTGAGCCCACTACGATTGCGTCGTAAATCTTGGTCGCCATAGCCTATTTCGCAGCCTCGGCTTCCAGAGGGACACAAGCAGCGTGCCGCGAAGGAATAATCTCCCCGTGCAGTTCCTGTTCAAACCCGACCTGGGACGTGTAGTAACCCACCAGCGTGAGCTGTTTCATCATGAAAAAGAAATTCTTTTCCGGAGGATGGCTGCGCCGCCGTCTCGCGTCCTGGTCGCGGGCCGCTACTTCGTCATCCAGGGCCTGGAGGATCTCAACCTGCTGTTTCTCAGCGCAGTCGACGAAGTCTTTGCCGTACAAATCGCGGGTGCGGGAATCAACATCCGCCAGACCGGTCATGAAGATTGATTTTTCTTCCTCGTCATACCACTCGGTGAGGATCAGATCGATGAATTCGTTGACCCGCGCAGCCTTGGCGCCGGGAGTATCGGTTTGAGGAATGATGAGTTCGGCGATGGTAGTGACGGTGGCGTTCTGGCGGGGATTGAGAGTCTTTAGTACAGCTTGTTCAGGCATCTGTTCGTGCACCGCCTGAAATAAGGAAAACGCCTCGCGCGATAGCAGGGGCAGGGTCGCAGCCGAGGCCAAGAGCCTTAGAGCCTGACGTCTATGCATGCACACTCCCGAAAAAGGGTCAGCTTGGGCAGCTTACGCCGGAGCGGAAAGCAAGGTCAACTTAACGCGCGTTTAACACTCAGCATTCAGCGCTCAGCTCACCAACCAGGACTTGGCTGAATGCTGATTGCTCTCTCCTCACGCCGTCCCCAGCAATTCGCTCCGCACGTTTTTCAGCACATACAGCGCGCGCTCCACTCCAACCTCGCCGGAAAGAATCGGGTCTTCGTTCTCGACGCTGAAAATGCCCTGGTAGCCGACTTCCATGTAGGCTCGCACGATTTCTTTCCACGTGCCCGCACTGTGACCGTAACCCACGGCGCGGAATGTTTCCGAGGCCTGGGACAGTTCGCTCTTTTCAAAGGCGAAGTTCAGCACACCGTACCGGTCCACGTTGTTCTTGTAAAACGTGGTGTCCTTCATGTGCGCGTGGAAGATCGCATTCTGCTTGCCCAGCATGCGGATCACTTCCACTGCGTCACACTGTTGCCAGAACAGATGGCTCAGATCGCAGTTGGCCCCGATCTCCTCGCCAACGGCCTCGCGCAGGCGCAGCAGCGTCATGGGATTGTAGACCACGAAATTCGGGTGCATCTCCAGGGCGATCTTGTGAATGCCGTGTTCGCGGGCGAACTTGGCCGCTTCCTTCCAGTACGGAATCACTTTCTCTTTCCATTGCCAGTCGAGCATCTTGCCGTACTCGGGCGGCCAGCGATAGGTCACCCAGTTGGGCATGGTGTCCGTCGGACTGCCACCTGGGCAACCGGAGAACCCCACGATCACACTGACTCCGAGGCGCTCGGCCAGCAGCACGGTGCGCCGGAAGGTTTCGGCATCGCGCGCGGCGATGTTCGGATCAGGAGACACCGGGTTCCCATGACAACTGAGCGTCGCCACCTGAATCCCGCGATCCTCGAATTTCTTTTTCCAGGCGTGCGCCTTACCCTCATCCTCCAGCAGGTCTTTCACCGGACAATGAGCGGAATTGGGGTAGCCTCCGGTTCCGATCTCGACTGCCTCCACGCCCCAGCCGGCAAACTTGTCGATCATCTCGTCAGTGGACAGATTGGGAAACGCCGGATCGAATACACCGATGGGAATCTTTCGCATTGCACCCGGCATGGTTTTCTCGCCGAACTCCGCTGGAAGGTTGTGGGCCAGCGCGGCAGCGGTTCGCGGCGCGGCAGCCGCAGCGGCAAGCAGACCGGTCGTGGTCAGAAAATCTCTTCGGCTACGAGAGTTGGGCGCGGAGTTCGTGTCCGCCGATTTGTGATCCCCGATCTTCTGATCCATAGCTGTCCCCCAGGCGATGCGTTTCCAATTCAGAAACAAGTTCTGTTTGCTGCGCGAGCATTATACCCATCCAGCGGAACAGTGAAACAGAAACATCAGCGGCCAGTCGCAATCACGCTCGGGGTAGGCCCAGACGTCCTCGTCTGGGCGGGCGAACTCAGCTCGCCGGTTTGTGAAGTTTGAAGATGGCAAGCGACCGCATCACCGTAAATCGCGTCACCGGGACGCGTTCGTCCGAAAACTGCGGAGCTTCGCTCCGCCGGGCAGGTGAGACATCCTTCGACTTCGCCCAGGACAGGCTCTGCCTCTACGTTAGTTCGTTTGCGGCCCCTCAGGCGCGCGGTTGACAAGAACGCCGCTTTCCAACATGCTTTTGTGCCCGATGAGAAAGCCGCGGAGAGCACCTCGCAA
>Ga0099829_10001951_pt1 | contig 11687 bp, 9 predicted proteins | sample CZO8metaG_3_FD_79336 | JGI IMG/M metagenome (GOLD analysis project Ga0099829, IMG submission 79336) | Vadose zone soil microbial communities from the Eel River Critical Zone Observatory, Northern California, USA - CZOApr15con2H2.8 metaG | ecosystem: Environmental > Terrestrial > Soil > Vadose...
CGTCGGGCGCGCTGGAACTCGTGCCGCTGGTGCGCGCGGTTAACCTTGCGCGCGCGCTCGACCAGCTCAAGGAGGCGGGTTTTTGGCTCTACGGCCTCGACGAGCGCGGCGAGGTCGGGATCGGCGACCTTGATCTCGCTGGCCGGGCCTGCATCGTGCTGGGCGCCGAGGGCGAAGGACTGCGACGGCTCACCGTCGAAAAATGTGATCGGTTGGTTACCATCCCGACCGAGTCAAAACTCGCCGCCCTCAACGTCTCCAATGCCGCCGCCGTGGCCGCCTATGAATGGGCGCGGCGGCGCAAAAATGTTAATTTCAGTCGCGGGCCGGGTTAGCACAGTGGTAGTGCAGCGGTTTTGTAAACCGAAGGTCGGGGGTTCAAATCCCTCACCCGGCACCATCGCCCGATGAGCACCGCTATCCTGGTGACTGGCGGCGCGGGCTATATCGGCAGCCACGTCTGCAAGGCGCTGGCCGAGGCGGGCCTCGAGCCCGTCTGCTTCGATACGCTGGAAAAAGGTCATCAATGGGCCGTGCACTGGGGGCCGCTGGAGCAGGGCGACATCGGCGATGCCCAGCGCCTCGACGAGGCGTTCCACCACCATCGCCCGCGCGCGGTGATCCACCTCGCCGGCTACATCGAAGTGGGCGAGTCGGTGAAGCAGCCCGAGCGCTATCTGCACAACAACGCGACCAAGACCGACACGCTGATCGAGGCGTCCTTGCGCCACGGCGTGGAGGCTCTGGTGTTTTCGAGCTCCTGCGCCGTCTACGGCCTGCCGCAAACCGACCTGTTGGCGGAGGATCACCCGATCGCGCCGATCAGCCCCTACGCCGAGTCCAAGGCGCGGGTCGAGCGCGCCTTGACCGCTGCTGCCGGCCGCGGCCTGCGCGCGGCGTCGTTGCGTTATTTCAACGCCGCGGGCGCCGACGCCGATGGCGCGATCGGCGAAGCACATGATCCCGAGACCCATTTGCTGCCGCTGGCGGCCGACGCGGTCCTCGGGTTGGGTCCTGCTCTCACCATGCTGGGCACGGACTATCCGACGCCGGACGGCACTTGCATCCGCGACTTCGTGCATGTGACCGATCTTGCCGATGCCCATGTCAGGGCGCTCGACTGGCTGCGGCGCGCGCCGGAAAGCGGCCGCCATCAAGCCTTCAACCTCGGCAGCGGCACGGGCTACAGCGTGCGCCAGGCGATCGGCGAGACCGCGCGCATCGCCGGCCGCGCCGTGCCGCACACGGTGGGACCGCGGCGCGCCGGCGATTCGCCCAAGCTGGTCGGCGACATCGCCAAGGCCCGGCGCGAGCTCGGCTGGATGCCGCTGCGCGACCTTGCCGTCCAGATCGAGGATACGCTGCGCTGGCGGCGCAAGATGCCGCGCTGAAACTCAGGCCAGACGCAGCGGCAGGCTGCGTAGCCGCTTGCCGGTGGCGGCGAACACGGCGTTGGCGACCGCCGGTGCGATCGGCGGCGTGCCGGGCTCGCCCACCCCGCCGATGAAGGACGAGCCACCATCGACAAGGTGGACGGACATCACCGGCGCATCGGCCAGGCGCACGGCGTCATAATCCGGGAAGTTCGCCTGCTCGACGGCGCCGTCGGCCAGGGTGATCTCGCCGTAAAGTGCCGCCGACAGGCCGTAGATGATGCCGCTTTCCATTTGCGCGCGCACGATCGCAGGATTGACCACCGGACCGCAGTCGATGGCGCAGGTGACGCGCTTGACCTGCAGCGTCTTGCCGTCGGGCACGGCGACCTCGGCGACTTGCGCCACGATCGAGCCGAACGAGGCGCGCAGCGCAATGCCACGGCCCGATCCGGCCGGCAGGGGTTGGCCCCAGCCGGCCGCCTGCGCCGCCGTCTCCAGCACTTTTAGATGCCGCGGCTTGCCCGCCAGCAGGTCGCGGCGCAAGACCAACGGATCCTTCTTCAAGGCCAGCGCCAATTCATCGACGAAGCTCTCGTCGAAGAAGGCGGTGTGCGAATGGCCGACCGAGCGCCAGAAACCGACCGGCACCGAGCCCTCGGCAACCACGGCGTCGAGCCGGTAGAACGGAAAGGCGTAGGGCGGGTTCTCGACCGCATTGCCTTCGGGCTTGCCCTGCACCGGCAGGCCGGCCGCGCGCGCGCCAAATTGGTCGGCCGGCGACTGCGCGACCTTGCGCTTGGCTACACTTGCGAGTTTTGGCGCGGCGCCCGACAGGTCGAGCTCGGCGCGCCAGCGCGCCAGCGCCATCGGCCGGTAATAGTCATGGCGGATGTCTTGCTCGCGCGACCACAGCACCTGCACCGGCCGCTCCGGCATGGCGAGGGCGCAGGTCACGGCTTGGCGCACCAGGTCGACTTCGGCACGCCGGCCGAAGCCGCCGCCGAGAAAAGTCGTGTGCACCGTGACCTGGGCTTGCGGCACGTCGGCCGCCTTGGCGGCAGCGAGCCGCATCAGGGTCGGCGACTGGTTGGGCATCCAGACCTCGACAGCGGACTTGGCGGCCCGGGCCGTACAGTTCATCGGCTCCATCGTCGTATGGGCAAGATAGGGCGCGCGATAGATCGCTTCGACGGTCTGCGCGATCGCGGGCTTGTTTTCGGTGCCGAGCGTGCGCGTCAGCGCCGGCTCGGCGGTTGCCAGCAGTTCCTCGTAGCGCTTCCACAGGCCGGCGCTGTCGAGCTGGGGCTCGGGTCCCGGTTGCCATTTCACTTCGACGCCTTCCTTCAGAAGCTTGTTGGCGCGCCACCAGCTCGAGCCAATGGCGGCAACGCCGCCCGGCACGATGATCACCGTCTCGACGCCCTTGGGCAGCTGGCCCTTGATGTTGAATCCGCTGGCCGATCCGCCGAATGTCGGCGCGTTCAGCACCGCCGCATAGAGTAGCCCGGGCAGGCGCACATCGATGCCGAAGGTGGCCGCGCCCATCACCTTGGCCGGAATGTCGAGCCGCGGCAGCGGCTTGCCCAAAAGCTTGAACTCCGACGGTTTCTTGAGTGGCGGCGGCGGCATGGAAGAGAGATCGCCGACGAAATCGACCAGTTCGCCGAACGTGGCGACACGGCTGCCATCCTTCCTGCGGACCTCGCCCTCGCTCACGATCAGGTCGGCGACCGGAATGCCGGCCTTGCGGCTGGCCGCGCGCACTAAAAGGTCGCGGGCCACCGCGCCTGCCGTGCGCATCGGCAGCCAGGCGTCGCGCGTCGCGGTCGAACCGCCGGTCGCCAGCACACCGAGCACGCCGCCCAGCTTTTCTGCGACCCAATGCACCGTATCGACGACCGTGCCGGCCTCCTCCGGTGAGAACGGCAGGGCGTCGATCAGGATCTCGACGTTGCGGTAGACGCCGTCCTCTGGCGGATCCTCGACGCGCACCTGATTCCAGCGCGCGTCCATCTCCTCGGCCGCCAGCATGGCAAGCGCGGTCTGGATGCCCTGTCCCATCTCGGCGCGCGGCACGGCCACGATCACCGAGTTGTCGCGTGCGATCTTGATCCAGCCGCTCAGCCCCGCCTCATTCGCCTTGACGTTGAACAGCGTGCGGCTGCCCAGCCGGTCGCGTTCGCGGGCGAACCAGGAGCCGACGCCTAGCAGGCCGCCACCGACGATGCCGCCGATGATCGCCTTGCGCCGGGTGAACTTCACGACGGGCCGCTCAGGATCGCCGCCGCGCGATGCACGGCGCGGCGGATGGCGCTGTAGGTGCCGCAGCGGCAGATGTTGGACAGCACCTCGTCGATGTCGCCGTCGCTCGGCTTGGGCTTGGCCGCGAGCAGCGCTGCCGTCGCCATGATGAAGCCGGGCTGGCAGTAGCCGCACTGGGGGACCTGCTGTTCGATCCACGCCTGCTGCACGGCGTGCAGCTTGCCGAGGCTCAACCCCTCGATGGTCACCACGGTCTTGGCTGCAACCTGGCCGGCCGGCAGCGAGCACGAGCGCACCGGCACACCATCGACATGGACCGTGCAGGCGCCGCAGGAGGCCACGCCGCAGCCGAACTTCGGGCCGACGATGCCGAGGTCCTCGCGCAGGACCCAGAGCAGCGGCTTGTCGGCTTCGACATCGACCTGGCGAGCCTGGCCGTTGACGGTGAACGAGATCATCGTTGGATGAGCGTATCACCCAGGACGAGGACGTCCATCTTGGTCCGCAGGAAACAGTCGATGGCTTCCTCGGGTCTGCAAACAACCGGCTCGTTTTCGTTGAAGCTGGTGTTGAGCACGATGGGCACGCCGGTGATGTCGCGGAAGGCCTCGATCAGGCGCGCATAACGCGGATTGCCCGCCCAGGTCACGGTCTGCAGGCGGCCGGTGCCGTCGACATGGGTCACCGCCGGGATCTCCGGCCGCTTCTCGGGGCGGATGCGGAAGACCTGCATCATGAACGGCACGTCGTCGTCGGTCTCGAACCACTGCGGCACCGCCTCGCGCAGGATCGACGGCGCGAACGGCCGGAAGGATTCCCGGCGCTTGATCTTGAGGTTGAGGATGTCCTTCATGTCGGCGCGGCGCGGATCGCCCAGGATCGAGCGGTTGCCGAGCGCGCGCGGCCCCCATTCGAGGCGGCCCTGGAACCAGCCGATCACCTTGCCGTCGGCAATCGCCTCGGCCGTGCGCCGGCAGAGCGTCGCCTCGTCGGCGATGCGCTCGATGGTGCAGCCCGCGGCGTCGAAATCGGCGCGTCGCGCCTCGATCGCCGCGCCGATTTGCTCGGGCGTCGCCGACGGTCCCCAATAGGCATGGTCCATCACGAAATGGCGCTTGGCCGCCGCGCCGCCCAGCCTGTGCCAGGTGGCGAAGGCGGCACCGATCGCCCCGCCGGCGTCACCGCCCGCTGACTGCACGTAGAGCTTCTTGAACGGCGAGCGCTCGAGCACCTTGCCGTTGGCCACCGAATTGTAGGCGCAGCCGCCGGCCAGCACGACCGCGTCGGCGCCGTAGCGCCGGTGCATCGCCTGCAACAGGTTGAAGAAGGCGTTTTCGTAGGTGACCTGCGCCGAACGAGCGATGTCGCGATGGCGATCCTCGAGCGGCGCCTTGGGATCGCGCGCCGGACCCAGCAGATAGGCGAGCGCGTCGCTCCACAGCCGGCCAACCGAGGGAATGCCGTCCTTGACCTGATAGTTGGCGCCCTCGCCCGCGGCATGCCTGAAATAGCGCAGGTCGAGCTTGAAGGTGCCGTCGTCCAGAAGCTGGACGATCTGCTTCATGGCATCGACGTAGCGCGGCTCGCCATAGGGCGCGAGGCCCATCACCTTGTATTCGTCGCCGTAGTACGGGAAGCCGATGAACTGCGTCATCGCTTCGTAGAAGACGCCGAGCGAATGGGGAAAGTAGACGCGGCCGTCGACGTCGATCGTGCCGCCGTGGCCCATGCCCCAGGCGGCCGAGGAGAAGTCGCCGAAGCCGTCGACCGAGACGGCCACCGCCTTGTCGTAGGGCGACACCAGGAAGGCCGAGGCAAGATGGCAGAGATGATGCTCGACGGCATGCCCGGTGCCGCGGAACTCCTGCTCCGGCAGGTGGCGCCTCAGATTGCCTGCAACGTCGGCGCGATCGCCGCGCTGGCGCACGCGATCCAGCACATAGCCCGGACCGATGCCCGAGGTCAGGACATAGGCGAGCTTGCGCCAGCGGTTGGCGCGGTTGTCGCTGTTCACCGCCACATGATCGACGTCGCCCAATGCGATGCCGGCTTCGGCCAGGCAATAGCGGATCGATTCGCTGGGGAAGCCGCCCCAATGCTTTATGCGGCGAAAGCGCTCTTCCTCCACGGCGGCGACCAAGGTGCCGTCCTTGACGAGACAGGCAGCGGCATCGGCGTGATAGGCATTCAGCCCGAGGACATAAGTCATCGGGGCGCCTTTGCAGAGACGAGGCGGTCGAGATCGCGGCGCAGCAGGTGCATCGACAGGATGAGGTCGGCGGTCACGCGCTGCGCGGTATAGAGCAGCCCGGCCGATCCGTCGAATATGAGTCCTTTCACGAGCAGGCAATGGATCGCGACGGCAAGCGGCCCCAGCAAGCGCGTGCGGCGGATCCGATCCGGCCAGGCGAGCGCCGACCAGGACCGTGTTAAAAGCTTCTCCGCTTCCTGAGCCTGGTAGCGCGACTGCGACTGCAGCCAGCGTTCGAGGCTCTTGCGATCATCGTGCAGCAGATGGCTCTTGATCCGCTCGACGGGCCCGTCGATGCGCAGCTTCTCGGTGTGGCCGTCCTGCTCGAAGAGTCCCCGGCCGCGCCGGAACAGCACCGGCAACGCGGGATAGAGCGAAGCGCGCAGCGGCCGGCCGTCGATGCAGTAGGTGAAGGCGATCTCGTAGGCCGCCGTCGCCGCGGCCGGCGCCAGGCCTGCGACCTCGTCGCGCAGCGCGGGCTCGACCAGGTAATCGGCATCGAGGCGCAGGATCCAGTCGCTGCCGATGCCGGTTTCCTCGACCGCGAAGCGCCATTGCCGGGCATGCGTATCGAACGGCCGATAGACCGTGCGGACATTGGCGTACCGTCCGGCGATCGACAGCGTCTCGTCGGTCGAGCCGCTGTCGACGATCACGACCTGCCGCGCCCAGGTCAGGCGCTCGAGCGACCGCCCGATGTTTGCTGCTTCGTTGTAGGTCAGGATGACGGGGGTGATCTCGGCCAGCACGACGCTTGGGCGCTCAAAAAGGGGCCTAGGCGATTGCTATAAGTGAGTTTTTTCGCGCGAACCACCAGATTTGGCGCGACTTTCCGCAGCGGCCTGCGGACTTGACGGCAAAGCGCCGGTCGAGCAAACGAGCAGCCCGGCGCGCCCTGCCGGATCGGCGGCGCGGCCGCCGGCGAGGCCTCCTGGCCCAACCTCGCAAGTCTTTGAAAAATCTGATAAAAGCCCTCTCTCGGTTGGAAAGGCCCGTCTATGTCGAAGAATGATCTTGTGGTCGTGACCGGCGCCGGTGGCTTCATCGGCGGCCATTTGGTGCGCGAGTTGCAGCAGCGCGGCCACAGCAAAATCCGCGCCGTCGACGTGAAGCCGCTCGCCGAGTGGTACCAGAAGACCGCCGGCGTGGAGAACCAGGTCGGCGACCTCGCCCTGCTCGAGGCCTGCCGCAAGGCCGCCAAGAGCGCCAAGATGATCTACAACCTCGCCGCCGACATGGGTGGCATGGGCTTCATCGAGACCCACAAGGCCGAGTGCATGCTGTCGGTGCTGATCAACACCCACATGCTGATGGCTGCCAAGGAAACCGGCACCGAGCGCTTTTTCTTCTCGTCGTCGGCCTGCGTCTACAACGGCGACAAGCAGACCCGCCCCGACGTCACGGCGCTCAAGGAAGAAGACGCCTATCCGGCGCTGCCGGAAGACGGCTATGGCTGGGAGAAGCTCTTCAGCGAGCGCATGGCCCGCCACTTCCGCGAGGATTACGGCATCGCCAGCCGCGTCGCCCGCTATCACAATGTCTATGGTCCGGAAGGGACCTATGACGGCGGCCGTGAGAAGGCGCCGGCCGCGATCTGCCGCAAGGTCATCGCCGCCAAGCTTTCAGGCCAGCACGAGATCGAGATCTGGGGCGACGGCGAGCAGACCCGGTCGTTCATGTATATCGACGACTGCATCGAGGGCACGATCCGGCTGGCCGCGAGCGACATCGTCGAGCCGCTGAACATCGGCAGCGACGAGCTGGTCAGCATCAACCGCCTAGTCGACATCGTCGAGAAGATCGCCGGCGTGAAGCTCAAGCGCCGCTACAAGCTCGACGCGCCCAAGGGCGTGCGCGGCCGCAACAGCGACAACACCCTGATCAAGAAGCTGATGAACTGGGCGCCCTCCATCCGTCTCGAGGACGGTATGGAGAAGACTTATAAGTGGATCCACGACGAGATGGCCTCGGGCAAGGACTCGGTCGTCAACGCCCTGCCGCGCGCGGTCGCGGCGCAGTAACATCCGCGCGCAGTGGCGCGCCCTCAGCGTCCTACCTCCCGACGCGGCTCATCTGCTGGTTGCCGCGCAGGAGACCGTCGAAATAGGCGATGGTCTTGGCCAGCCCCTGGTCGAGGGCGACCTTCGGCTCCCATTTCAGTTCCTGGCGGGCGAGCGTGATGTCCGGACAGCGCTGCATGGGATCGTCGACCGGCAAGGGCTGGAAGATCAGCTTGGACTTGCCGTTGACCAGCTTCAAGATCTTCTCGGCGAGATGCTTGATCGGCATCTCGACCGGGTTGCCGAGATTGACCGGGCCGGTGAAGTCGTCCGGCGTGTGGTCCATCAGGCGCAGCCAGCCCTCGATCAGGTCGTCGACGTAGCAGAAGGCGCGGGTCTGCATGCCGTCGCCGTAGATCGTGATATCCTCGCCCTTCAGCGCCTGGACGATGAAGTTTGACACCACGCGGCCGTCGTGGGGATGCATGCGCGGCCCGTAGGTGTTGAAGATGCGGGCCACCTTGATGCGCAGCCGGTGCTGGCGCCAGTAGTCGAAGAACAAGGTCTCGGCACAGCGCTTGCCCTCGTCGTAGCAGGCGCGCGGGCCCAGCGGATTGACGTTGCCGCGATAGCTCTCGACCTGCGGATGCACCGTCGGGTCGCCATAAACCTCGCTGGTCGAGGCCTGGAAGATCTTGGCGCGGGTGCGCTTGGCCAGCCCCAGCATGTTGATGGCGCCGTGCACGCTGGTCTTGGTGGTCTGCACCGGATCGTGCTGGTAGTGGATCGGCGACGCCGGGCAGGCGAGATTGTAGATCTCGTCGACCTCGACATAGAGCGGGAACGTCACGTCGTGGCGCATCAGCTCGAAGCGCGGATTGTCCAGGCAGGCCACGATGTTCTGCTTGTTGCCGGTGAAATAGTTGTCGACGCACAAGACGTCGTTGCCGCCCGCCAGAAGGCGCTCGCAGAGATGCGAGCCCAGGAAGCCCGCGCCGCCAGTGACCAATATCCGCTTGCTCATGATGCCCCTGAAAAGCCCGCCCCTATTCGGGGGTCGACACTACGGGATCAGACTCTTGAAATCACTGCAAAATCGCCGAAGGATGCCGTCGCCTCAGGGTATCCGTGGCAGGATAGGATCGTGGAAAACGTTCGATGAGCATCGAGATTGCGGGACTGGCCGACATCGTGCGTCACCATGCGTCGCTTCGCCCCGACGTTGCCGCCATCGTCCATGCCGGCCGCACCACCACCTACGCCGCGCTCGACCGCGCCGCGAGCCGGGTGGCCAACGCGCTGATCGCCGAAGGCATCGGGCCGCAGGCCCGGGTGGCCCATCTCGACAAGAGCAGCGACATCTTCTTCGAGCTGCTGTTCGGCGCGGCCAAGGCCAATGCGGTGATGGTCTCGGTCAACTGGCGGCTCGCGCCACCTGAAGTGCTGCACATCATCAACGACGCCGAGGCCGAGATCCTGTTCGTCGGCGAAGAGTATTTTCCCGTGATCGAGAAGATCCGCGACGAGCTCAAGACAGTCGCCAAGATCGTGGCCTTCGGCGGCCGTCACGGCGCCTGGGAGTCGTTCACCGACTGGCGTGATCGCCAGTCGGCGGTCGATCCCAACCGGCCGGCCCGGCCGACCGACACCGCCATCCAGTTCTACACCAGCGGCACCACCGGCCTGCCCAAAGGGGCGGAGCTCACCAACGCCAACTTCGCCTGGATGTTTCCGCTGTGGACCAAGACCTGGCTGCTGGCGCCCGGCGTGCCCAATCTCGTCTGCCTGCCGATGTTCCACATCGGCGGCGCCGGCTGGGGCATTGCCGGCCTGTTCGCCGGCGCGACCAATCATGTCGTGCGCGAGTTCGTGCCGGCCGAGATCCTGCAGATCGTCGAGCGCCAACGCCTGCAGGTGATGCTGCTGGTGCCGGCGATGATCCTGTTCCTGGTGCAGGCGCCGCAGATTCGCGAGACCGATCTCGCAAGCCTGCGCCTGATCGTCTATGGCGCGGCGCCGATTCCCGCCGACCTCCTGAGGCAGGCGATGGACATCTTCCCGTGCGGCTTCCAGCAAGTCTACGGCCTCACCGAGACGACGGGCGCGATCACCCTGCTGCCGCCCGACGACCATGACCCGGCCGACGCCAAGAAGCTCCTGTCGTGCGGCTACGCGCAGAAGGGCGTGGAACTGCGCATCGTGGGCGACGGAGGCGAGGACCTGCCCGCAGGCAAGGTCGGCGAGATCGCCGTGCGCTCGCCGCAGATCATGGGCGGCTATTGGAAGCTGCCCGACGCCACCCGGCGCGCCATCCAAGGCGACTGGTTCTTCACCGGCGACGCGGGCTACCTCGACGACAAGGGCTACCTCTACATCTACGACCGAGTGAAGGACATGATCGTGTCGGGCGGCGAGAACATCTACCCCGCCGAAGTCGAGAGCGCGCTGTTCGGCCATCCCGCGGTGGCCGATGTCGCCGTCATCGGCGTGCCCGACGAGCGCTGGGGCGAGGCGGTGAAGGCCGTCGTCGTGAAGAAGGCGGGCGCCGATGCGAGCGCCGGCGAATTGATCGCCTGGGCGCGCGAGCGCATCGCCGGGTACAAGCTGCCGAAGTCGGTCGACTTCGTCGAAGCGCTGCCGCGCAATCCGACGGGCAAGATCCTGAAGCGCGAACTGCGCAAGCCCTACTGGGGCGACAAACAACGCCAGGTGAATTGACGACACGAAGACGGCGACCCGACCAGCGGGTCGCCGGTTCGCTATCGGTCGGCCGGCCTAGTGGCGACCGCCGCCGCTACGACCACCACTGTAGGTGCTGGTGGTGCTGGAAGTGCTGGCGGTGCGGGTGAACGTCGGACGCGGAGCGGCCGGCGCTGTCGCGGTGCTGCTCGCCGGCTGCGTACGGAAGCCGCCCCAGTTACGCGAAGCGGTGCTGGGCTGCGTGCCAGTCGTCGGCGTGGTGTTCGACGCCTGCTGCGTGCGCCCGCCGCCGTTGCCCCAGTTGTGCGTACCGGTGCCGGGCTGAGTGCCGCTCGCGGGCGTGGTCGGCGGCGTGCCGCCGGCCTGCGGCTGATGCCAGCCGTTGTTGCCCCAGTTGTGCGAACCGTTGCCAGGCTGCGTGTTCGACGCGCTACGATCGTCGCGACGATTACCGTCCCAACCGTTGTGCTCGCCGCGCGCCCAGCCTTCATGCTGGCCACGGTTCCCGCCATCATGGTCGCGATCGCGATCCCCGCCGTGGTTCCAGGCGTTGCGATCGCGATCCCCGCTGTGGTTCCCGCCATCGTGGTCGCGATCGCGATCCCCGCCATGGTTCCAGGCATTACGATCGCGATCGCCGCCGTTGTGCCCGCCATCGCGATCGCCGCCATGATTCCAAGCATCACGGTCCCGACCCCAGCCGTCGCGGTCGCCCGAGCCGTCGCCTGGGGAAACCGGATCGTGGTCATGGACGAGCCCACGGCGGCTCTGGGCGTGCGCGAGTCCGGCATGGTCCTCGAGCTGATCCGCGGGCTGCGCGGCCACGGGATCGCCGTAATCATGATCAGCCACAACCTGCCCGAGGTGTTCGCCGTCTCCGACCGCATCACGGTCATGCGGCTCGGGCAGACAGTACCACCCTCCGCACGGAGGACACGAGCCACGACGCCGTCGTCGGGATGATGACGGGCGCCGCCGCGGCTGCGTAGCCGGCCGGAGCGCCCGGCTCTTGACAACCGGACGGGCCCGCCGCGTATGATCGTCCGGTCGTGACATCGCTGTCAACGGGGCCTTCGAGGTCGCCGCGTTGGCTGATCC
>Ga0099829_10001952_pt1 | contig 11685 bp, 11 predicted proteins | sample CZO8metaG_3_FD_79336 | JGI IMG/M metagenome (GOLD analysis project Ga0099829, IMG submission 79336) | Vadose zone soil microbial communities from the Eel River Critical Zone Observatory, Northern California, USA - CZOApr15con2H2.8 metaG | ecosystem: Environmental > Terrestrial > Soil > Vadose...
CAACCTCTCCGCGGTTCGGGAACGCCGCGGCGATGCCGTGGGCTCGCAGGCCGTCGAGGCGATCACCCAGCGACTACGGACCGTGACCCGGCCGAAGGACGTCGTCGCGCACGTCAGCCGGGATCGCTTTGTGTTGGTGTGCCGGGACGTACCCGACGCCGAAGCCGCCGAACGGTTGACCGAGCGGGTCGCGATGGCGGTCGCGCATCCATCCATCGTGCTCGGAGAGGTCGTTGAAGCGACCGCGAGCATCGGCGCTGCTCTGGCGGGGAGTCTCGACGAGCGGCCGGAAGACGTCTTGCGCCGCGCGATCACCGCCGGGAACCATGCGCGCCGTGCCGGTGGCGCGCGCATCACGATCAGCGCGCCGGCGACCCCTCCTTCGAACTTCGGCGCGCTCGACCTCTCGACGGCCCTCGCGCAGGGTGAGCTGCTCCTGCACTACCTGCCCATCGTGAGTTGTGCCACCGGACGCATCGCCGGATTCGAGGCGCTGGTGCGATGGAATCACCCGAAACGCGGGCTCCTCTCGGCCAACGAGTTCCTCCCGGATGCCGAGCGCACCGACCAAGTTGTTCCGATCGGCGCGTGGGTCCTCGAGCAGGCGTGCCGACAGATGGCGCGTTGGCACGCCGACGGGGGACACGCGCTGAAGCTCAGCGTCAATCTCTCCGGGCGCGAGTTCACCGATCCGAAATTGATCGAGGAGATCCAGCGCATCCTCCGCGACACCGGGCTGGCGCCAGGATCGGTGTGGATCGAGCTCACCGAAGAGGCCCTGCTTGCCGACCACGAGACAACCGGGCGGGTGCTCACGCTCCTGCGCGAGGTCGGCGTACGACTGATCATCGACGACTTCGGCACCGGAGCGTCGTCACTTGTGTCGTTGAAGCAGTTCCCGATCGACGCGATCAAGATCGCGCACACCTTTGTGGCGGATCTCGGCAGGCACCGCGACGGGTCGGCGATCTGTCGGGCGATCGTCGATCTCGCTCATTCGCTCGAGTTGTGCACCATCGCCGAAGGCGTGGAGGCCCTCGATCAACTGGTTTCGTTACGGTCGCTCGGTTGTGAGCTCGCGCAAGGCCACCTGTTCGGCGTGGCCCGTCCGGCTGACGAGTACGGAACCACACCGGCGACGTCGCTTCGGGTGACGAGCCCGCTCGACGTTCCCTGAGCCCAGCTCCGTAGTCCGCCCGAACCCCGAGTGACCACCGCGGTGGGGCATCCTGGCCGGATGCACGGCCAGCCGGGGCGGTTCTCGACAACGGCGATGGTGTTGGCGCTGATGGCGACGTGGTGGGTGGCTCCGGCTGCGCCCGCGGCGGTCGCAGCCGGGCCCGCGATCGACTGGCATCGGTGTGGCGATGGGTTCCAGTGCGGCAGTCTCCCGGTGCCGGTGGACTACGCGAGACCCGCCAGCCCGACCATCGATCTCGCCGTCATCCGGCAGCCGGCTCGTCGATCCCGGTCGCGGCTGGGCGCGATCGTGGTCAACCCCGGTGGTCCTGGTGCTCCCGCGGTGGCCTATTTGCGGTCGCTGGCCGACGTGCTGCCCAACGACCTGCGCGACCGCTTCGACCTCGTGGCGTTCGATCCGCGAGGCGTGGGAGCGAGCAGCCCCATTCGTTGCGGCGATGGTGTGGACCCACTGTTCGACCAGGCGTTCTCCCCGGAGCGGCCAGAGGAGCGGGCCGCGCTGCTCGACGCCTTTCGCCGGGTCGCGACCGCCTGCATGCAGCACGACGCGGGCATCCTCGCCCACGTCTCCACACGCGAAGGTGCGCACGATCTCGACCGACTGCGCGCGGCATTGGGCGAACCGCGCCTGACGTTTCTCGGTCTCTCCTACGGAACCTATCTCGGGACGCTCTACGCGTCGGCGTACCCGCGACGCGTGCGTGCGATGGTGCTCGACGGCGTCATCGATCCGGCGCTCGACGCCGAGGCCACCGCGCTGGCCCAGGCACGCGGATTCGAGCACGCGCTCGACGACTTCCTTGCCGATTGCGCGGCACATCCGGGTTGCCCCTACCACCACGGGGGCCACCCGGCCGGCGCCTACGACCGCCTCCGCGCGCGCGTGGCACGCCTTCCCATCCCCGCCCCGGAAACGAATGGTCGAACGCTCAATCAAACTCGGTTCGACGCCGCGGTGCTCCATGAGTTGTATCTCGGGCGGGCCGGCTGGTCCACGCTCGCGCGGGCGCTCGCCGCGGCCGAGCGCGGCGACGCCTCCGGCTTGCTCGACATGGCCGACACTTTCGTGGGCCGCCAGTCAGACGGCACCGATGACCACAGCCTCGAAGCATTCTGGGCGGTCAGTTGCCTCGACGGTCCCGTTGCCGACGTTGCGACCACGGCCCGGATCGAAGCGCGGGCAGTGCACGTCGCACCGCGCATCGGCGCGTTCGTCGTCAACATGAGCCTCGCATGCTCGGTGTGGCCCGTTGCGGCACTTCCATCGACCAGGGCGCTGCGAGCAAGCGGGGCGCCGGCGATCCTCGTCGTCGGCACGACCGACGATCCCGCGACGCCGCTCTCGCAGGCGCGCAGCCTGGCGCGCGAGCTCGATCGTGGCGTACTCCTCGTTGCTCGAGGCGAACAGCACACCGCGTTCGTCGAGGGTAATGCGTGTGTCGACCGGGTGGTCACGCACTACCTCGTCGATCGGGAGCCACCGAAGGACGGCACCCGCTGCTGACGCGTTACTCCTTGCGGAGCTTCCAGATCTGCTCCGCAGGCCACCGGCGGGCCCAGCGCGGGTCGAAGTCGGGATACGTCGTGGACGCGTCCTTCGGCGCCCGCAGCTCGACGAGGTCATCAACGACAAAGTCGTGCGCTCGGAAGCGACGGATCCATTCACCGTAGGGGAGCTGGAAGTCGACCGTGCCCTCGCTGGAGGCGAACGACCGCATCCCGAAGTAGCGGCCACGCAGCCGGCGGCCGACCCGCTCGCGCTTCGGGTTCCACGCGAGGTACGGCCACGGGGTGGTGTGCGAGAAGGCGAACCGGCCTCCGGGACGGAGGATGCGCGCGACCTCGACGAGGGAACGATCGGGGTCGCAGAACGACATCGCGCCGTGATCGCAGAACACCACGTCGAATGAGCTGTTGGCCAGCGGTACGCGCTCGCCACTCGCGCAGATGAGGGGAAACCCAACACCTGCTCGACGCATCGCGTCGCGCGCGTGGCGCAACTGCGCGCGTGATTGGTCGAGCGCAACCGGGAGCGCTCCCTCACCGGCGAGCGCGATCGACCATTGCGCGCCGCCGCAGCCGTACTCGAGCACATCGAGCCCGGTCAGGTCGCCCAACACGCCGAGCTCGTCCTCGGGAATTCGCCATACGCCCCACGCGAGCGGCGACGATCGCAACGCTTTGCCGTGCGCGGCCTGGTAGTCGTCGGCGTCGGCGTCCCAGAAGGCACGATTGCGTCGTTCGTGATCCGGTCGCCGCGTCACCCGCTCGTCGTCATTCGCTGGGGAGCACGAGGAACGCGATCGCGCAGTAGTGCATGACGGCCGCGATGATCACGAGCGCATGGAAGATCTCGTGGTAACCGAACACGGTGGGCCATGGATCGGGTCGGCGCGCGGCATGGACGATAGCCCCCACCGCGTAACACAGGCCACCTCCCGCGACCAGCGCCACACCGCCGGTGCCCACGTGGTTCCAGAGGGATGCGAGCCCGAACGCGCCGATCGACCCGGTGACGAGGTACACCGTGGTGACGTATCCGCGCGGGGCAGGGATGGGCGTCCACTCGAACGTGATGCCACCCGCAGCGGCGAGCCACACAAGCGTCAGCGTGAGCACTCGTGTCGTCCCTCCGGTCGCGAGCAACGCGATCGGTGTGTAGGTACCCGCGATGAGCAGGAAGATCGCGGTGTGGTCGAGCTTGAGGAGCCGTCGTGCAATGGGGAGAGACCAATTGCCACGGTGGTAGAGCGCGCTGGTGGCAAACATGCCAACCAAGGTGACCGCGTAGATGGTCGCGCCCACTGTCGCGCTCGGCTCGTCGGGGCTGGTGGCGACCAGCGCGATCGCCGCGACGATCGCGACGAACAACGAGTAGAGATGCGAGACGCCGCGCAGCAGGGGCTTCGGGCTCACGGTGATCCCCGCGCCGGCGGTTGATGATGCCGGGCTCACGACTCATCCGATGACGGATCCGAGGCACGCGCGGCGAGTGCGTGTGCCTCGGCGCGGCGCGTGAACGGAGCGACGAGTGCGCCCACCACGATGGCCGCCACCCCGACCAGCACGATCGACGCGCCGAGGATCAAACCGACCACGATCATCCCGAGGAACGCGACGGCACTGTCGACCGCGAAGTGCACCACGAGCGCGCGCGGCGGACGCACAGGGGTGCTCATCGAAGGGAAGGGTGGGCAGTCAGCTCGATCTCGCGGTCGAACATCCTCTCGAGCAGCACGCGCTTGCGGCGCCCACCCCAGATCTCGAGCTCGGCATCACCGACCGTGCGGAGGCGTAGCAAGACGAGCGATGGCGTGACCATGGCATCGATCCCGTAGACAGCTTGGTTGCGACCGCGATCGAGGCCGTCGGCAATGCGAAGGACGCCAACGAGCACGCGGACACGCTCGATGGTCGGCGCGTCGAGCAACGGGAACTCGTCGGACACTCGCGGCTCGCCGCGGCGATGCCAACGCACGATCGCGGCGAGGAGCTCGATCTCGTCGGGCGCGAAGCCGCGGAGTTGGCCGTTGCGCACGAGGTACGCCCCGTGCCGGTGGTGACCGGTGCTCGACACGTGCTCCCCGATGTCGTGGAGCAACGCCGCGAACTCGAGCAGCTCACGGTCGGCGTCACCGAGTTCGTGGAGCGAGCGAGTGGCGTCGAAGAGCTCGAGCGCGAGGGTGGTGACCTGACGGGCATGCGCCTCCGACCAGTTGCAGCGTCGAGCCAGTCCGAGGACCGACGCTCCCCGGATCGCGTGCGGGTCGTCCGACCAGTCCAGCGGGTCGTGGCGACCCGCGGCATCGAGCACGATGCCCTCGCGCAGCGCCCACTCGCTGATCGTGAGCTGATCGAAGTCGAAGACCTCCATCGCGGTGACCAGGAACATCGAGCCCGCGACCACGAGATCGACCCGCCGGGCGTCGAGGCCGTCCATGCGGAGCCGATCGGCGGCCTTCGAGCCGAGGATCTCCTTGTGCAGCGGCATGAGCTCGGCTCGGGTGATGGTCAGCTGGTTGAGCGAGGCCGGCATGTCCTCCTTGCGCCGCATCGCGACCATCTCGGCCAGGCTCTCGAGCGTGCCACTGCTGCCGACCGCGAGCTTCGTCTCGTACGGCTCGACCGCTCGAGCCACCGGTTCGAGCACTTCGACGATCCGCGCTCGCAGCGCCCGACGGTCGGACTTCGAGATGGGGTCGGAGCGTACGAGCTCCGCGCTGAGCCGCGCGACTCCCAACGGGAGGCTGGTCGCGAACAGCAGATTGCCGGAGTCGCCGACCATCACCTCGAGACTGCCACCGCCGAGATCGAAGCAGAGAGCCGGTGACGGATCGAGCACCACCGACGCACGGATCGCGCCGAAGATGAGGCGGGCCTCCTCGAGGCCGCCAATGACTTCCACCGGCACGCCCGTCTCCTCCCCGATGCGATCGACGACCTCACCGCCGTTGTCGGCTCGCCGGATCGCACTGGTGGCCCGGGCCAGGATTTCGGTCGCGCCCGCCGCTTCCGCGAGCAAGCGGAAGCGGCGCACCGTCGCTACTGCCTGCTCGGCAGCCGCGGGCGGGATGTTGCCGTGGCGGCTCACGACGTCGCCGAGACGGAGCATCTCCTTTTCCCGTACCACGGGTTCGATGCGGCCGTCGGGAAAGGCGTCGGCCACGAGGAGATGGAACGAGTTGGTCCCGAGGTCAATCGCGGCCACACGCATCACCGCTCAGGCTAAGAGATCCCGTGTCGTTGTGTCGGCGCCGCGAGCGAGTCAGAGAAAGAGGTGGCTACCCTTGAGGCACCGCGCTCGAACCGGCGCTTCTCGAACCGGCGCTTCCCGAAGGGGTGACCAACATGACCGTCAGCAACCCTTGGTACCAGCCCGAGTTCGCCTCCTCGGAGGACGAGCGTCTCCACCGAAAGCAGCGGCTCGCGGCCGGCTTCCGAATCTTCGCCGAGTTCGGCTTCGAGGAGGGTGTCGCCGGCCACATCACGGCACGCGACCCCGAGCGGCTCGACCACTTCTGGGTCAACCCGTTCGGGATGAGCTTCAGTCAGATCCGGGCGTCGGACCTGATCCTGGTGAACTCGCGCGGCGAGGTGGTCGAGGGTGAAGGCAAGGTCAATGGCGCGGCGTTCGCCATCCATTCATCGGTGCACGAAGCACGTCCCGACGTGATGGCGGCCGCACACTCGCACTCCGTGCACGGGAAAGCATGGTCGTCGCTCGGCCGTCGGCTCGATCCGCTGACCCAGGACGCGTGTGCGTTCTTCGAGGACCACGCGTTGTTCGACGACTACACCGGCGTGGTGATCGACGTGGAGGAGGGGAAGCGCATCGCGCACGCGCTCGACGACGACAAGGCCGTGATCCTGCGCAACCACGGCCTGCTGACGGTCGGACACACGGTCGACGAGGCGGTGTGGTGGTTCGTCACGATGGACCGCACGTGTCAGGCGCAGTTGCTCGCCGAAGCCGCGGGTACGCCCGTCCTCATCGACGCCGACATGGCGCGTCTGACTCGTTCACAAGTGGGGGAGCCGGTCAGCGGGTACGTCAGCTTCCAGCCGCTGTACCAACGGATCGTGCGCGAACAGCCCGACTTGCTCGACTGAGATTCCCCGTTCGACGGTCTGACGCATACTCCGTCGTCGCGGCGATCGGCGTGCTCACCGCGGCCATGCTCTACATTCCAGCGCATCGACGCCGACCTCGCCCTCGCTCTCGAGTTGGCCGATGCCGCCGACGCGCTCGCGCTCGCGCGCTTCCGTGCCGACGACCTGATCGTGGAGACCAAGCCCGACCTCACCCCGGTCACCGAGGCCGACCGGGCAGTCGAGCGGATGATGCGCGACCGGCTCGGGCGCGAGCGGCCTGCCGACGCCTTCATCGGCGAGGAGTTCGGAGCCGAAGGAGGCGGAGAGCGATGCTGGATCGTCGATCCGATCGACGGCACCAAGAGCTACGCCCGCGGCATCCCGGTGTGGGCGACGCTCATCGCGTTGCAGGAAGGCGCCGAGCTCACCCTGGGAGTGGTGTCCGCACCCGCGCTCGGAGCGCGGTGGTGGGCCCAACGCGGTGCGGGCGCGTTCCGTGACGGGCGTCGCGTGCACGTGTCGCAGGTTGCTCGTTTGGCCGACGCTCATCTCGCCTACGACTCGGTGTCCGATTTCGAGGCGGTCGGGCGGAGCGATGCCTTCAGCGCACTTGCCCGGCAGTGCTGGCGGACCCGCGGGTTCGGCGACTTCTGGTCGCACGTGATGGTGGCGGACGGGTCGATTGATGTCGCGGTGGAAGTGGGCGGTCTGCGCCTCTGGGATGTCGCGGCACCACTGGTGATCGTGGAGGAGGCGGGCGGACGGCTCACCGATTTCACCGGCGCCGCCCGTGCCGACGGTGGCGACGCGATCACCACGAATGGCTTGCTTCACGACGACGTGCTCGCGGCATTCTCCACGCCGGTCCCGGACTCCTAGCCGGCTCGACCAAGCGCACCACCCGGCGGAGCCGGGGGGATGGGCGGCAGGGTGAGGACTTCCCCCGGAACGATCAGGTTCACGTCACCTGATCGTAGGACGGCGCGATTCTCTTTGCAGACGGCGAGCCAGTAACTGGCGAGTAGTTCGGGGTCGAGCTGCGTAGCGTCGCCTCCGGTGAGGCGCGCGAGCTGTCGCGCCGCGATCTGCCAGAGGTCGTCACCGACGGTCACGACCACGGTTTCGGCTGCGGTTGGTCCGGCTGCGGCGGTTCCGGACGGGAAGGTCGTTGCTCGCCCGTCGCGTACCGCGGAACGTGTGGGCGTCGAGCTCGTGGGCGCGGGTCCGCCGGCCGCGCCGGCGGATGACGGGACGACGAACGGTGCGGCGACCGATCCCGCGAGGATCGATGCGGTCAGCGCCGCGTCCACCATGCGACGCACTGCGGGCACGGTGCTCCACGCGGTGGCCCGGATCGCGGCGGGCGCTCGTGCCGCCCGCGCCACCGAATACGCCACGGTGCTGATCAACGACCACCCGGAGACGGCAATCGCCACCACCCGGAGCACCGCCGCCAGCGCGTCGGGCGGAGTGGTGGCACGCAGCCATCCGTTGATGTCGTGCCGCGGGAGCGCAAACGGGGGGCGGGTGCCGAGTCGGAGCAGCACGGCCAATGCCACGACTTCGCCACCGACAAGGATGAGCAGCGCCAGCACGCGCGGGAGACGTCGCATCGAGGAAATGCACGATATGTCCGTTTGAGGGAGCAGTCAACGGTTCCGCGCCTCGCGTCGTCGGCAGTGATACGTTCCCGCCTAGCAGTGCGCAACTGGTCAGGTGCATCGGGCGATGGGGGTACAGCGGCATGGTCCTCGCGGACGCGATCAACATCATCAGCAGGAACGGGGGCGCGTTCGCGTCTCGCTGGGCACACGTGGTCGTGGGCATCACGTGGATCGGCCTCCTCTACTACTTCAATTTCGTGCAGGTGCCGTCGTTCGCGGAGATGGAAGCGGCGGCTCGCAACAACACGATCGACAAGCTCGCGTCGCGCGCCTTGTGGTGGTTCCGCTGGGCCGCGGCCGCCACCGTTGCCACCGGCATCATGCTGCTGCTGTTCGAGGGCGGTAACGGCAGCAAGATCGAGCTGACCAACGGCGACTATTGGAAGTCCATCGAGGGCATGAGCATCGCCACTGGCATCCTGTTGGCGCTCACCATGTTCTTCAACGTCTGGCTGGTGATTTGGCCCAACCAGAAGAAGGTCATCGCCAATGCCCGCAACGTGCAGGCCGGCGGCGAGGCCGATCCGAGCGCCGCGGCGGCGGGCCGGAAGGCGGGGCTCGCCTCGCGCCAGAACACCATCTTCTCCTTCACCATGCTGATGTACATGGTCGGCACCGCCCACTTCTTCAGCGCGAGCTCTGGTTTCGTGCAGAGCCCCAGCAGCAGTGACCGTGCGACGTACTGGATCATCGCAGTGGTCATCTGGTTGGCATTCGAGTTGAACGCGCTGGGCGTGCTCGGCGGTACCGCCGCCAATGTCACCAACTGGATGTACGAGAGCCACCGGAACGCGCTGGTAACGGGCGCGCTGTTGGTGATCGCGTACTACGCCGTCTTCTACCTCGTGCTGAAGTCGTAGCGGCGGTCAGAGACCGGCGGCGGAGATGCCGCCAACTGCGGCATCTCTCACCGCCGCAGTGTGCTCGGCGGCGCGCTGCTCGATTGCCTGGAGGACCAGGCGCTGGAGGTTGCGCTGCTGCATGTAGTCGGCGATCACTCTCATGTCGCGCGCGATGCGGGGTGAGTTCTCGCCCGCGAACGCATGGAAACGTGCCTGCTCCTCGGGCCGCCATCCCGGCCCGCGATTTCCTTCGAAGATCGCCGCGACCTCATGCTGCACTGCGTCGATTCCCGAGGCGTAGGTGCGTCCGATCTCGACCAGGATCGGGTCGGGGACGGCGAGCCGGCGGAGGTCGGCGAATGCCCGGAGCACTTCGAGATCGTCGCAGTCGTAGACCGATCGGCCGTGCTCGGCCGGCTCGTATAGGAGTCCTGCGACGGTGAGGTCTTCCGCGAGTTGGGGGGGAACGCTGGCCGCGTCGACCAGCTCGGCGCGGTCGTACGTAGCGCCCTCGGGACCGGCGAGCAGGCCTTCGAGCGTGCCGGGTGCTTTCTGATCGAGCAGCGCCCGAATCGCCGCGAGGGAGAAGCGGCGAGCTTGGAGCGCACGGATGCGCTCGAGCCGTTCCAGGTGCTCGCTGCCGTAGCGTTTGGTGCGTCCCGCTCGTTCCCCGCTCGGGAGGAGGCCTTCGCGCTGGTAATAGCGAATGGTGTCGACGGCGACGCCGGCGCGCTGGGCGAGCTCGTCGATGCGCCAGCCCGGGCTGGCGCTTCCTGGCGTTCCCACGGTTCCGCTGGCTCCCTTCGCCGTTCACGGCCGGGTTGAATCCGACGGGCCCCATTGTGGGCGCCGGGACCGGCAGGGCGCGCGCGCCAGGCAACTCGAAATGTTTGACAAGGAATACTGTGCGAGCATACACTTTCATTGTTCTTGCTACAGAAGTCAAGACTCGCGGTGATCGGTTTTCGAGCGTTCGGTTTTCGACGGTCGATCCCCAAAGAACGAGCGCCCGTGCCCTCAGGCGCGATGTGCGCCGTAGCATCGGCCCTTGCCCACCCCCCTGGGCAGGGGTCGTTGCATGTCCGATCAGCCCGCATCGGGGACCACGGGTACCCGCTACCGATGAGGCGGGCGGGGAGAGAGGGAGAACCCGGCGTTGCGCACAGTGGTCGTAGTGGGTGCCTCCCTCGCGGGGCTGCGAGCCACCGAGACGTTGCGCCGAGAGGGTTTCGGCGGGCGCATCGTGCTGGTGGGTGCCGAGGAGCACCTGCCCTACGACCGGCCTCCGCTCTCCAAGCAGTTCCTCGCGGGGGACTGGGACCACGAACGGCTCGCGCTGCGGCGGACTTCCTACGACGACCTCGACCTCGAGCTCCGGCTGCGGACCCGCGCTCGCGCGCTCGACGCGACGGCGCGCCGGCTCTCACTGATCGGCGGCGACGAGCTCGAATTCGACGGCTTGGTCATCGCGACGGGATCGACACCGCGCACCATGCTCGGGGCGCCGGGGTTCGGAGCGCCGGGCCGGGCGCCGCTCGATGGGGTCTTCGTGCTGCGCACGCTCGACGACGCGCTCGCGATCCGGGATCGGCTCGCGGCAAATCCGAAGGTGGTCGTGGTCGGGGCCGGCTTCATCGGGTCGGAAGTGGCTGCCACCAGCCGGCTGCGCGGTCTGGATGTCACCGTGCTCGAGGCACTGCCGGCGCCGCTCGTACGCGGGCTGGGCGCCCAGCTCGGCATGGTGTGCGGGGAGCTCCACCGCGATCACGGAGTCGACCTACGTCTCGGTGTGGGCGTCGCTGGTGTCGAGGGTGATGGGCGCGTCGAGCGGGTTCGCCTCGACGACGCCAGTGCGGTCGCGGCCGACCTGGTCGTCGTCGGTGTGGGGGTCGTTCCCGCAACCGAGTGGCTGGAGGGTTCGGGTCTGCGGATCGACAACGGGGTGGTCTGCGACGAGACGTTGGTGGCGGCGCCCGGCATCGTCGCCGCCGGCGACGTCGCTCGTTGGCCCAACCCGCTCTTCGATGGCGAGCTCATGCGCCTCGAGCACTGGACCAACGCGTCCGAGCAAGGGGTCGCCGCGGCTCGTCGGCTGCTCTACGGCGAGGGCGCCGCGCCGGAGCCGTTCGCGCCGGTGCCGTTCGTGTGGTCGGACCAGTACGACCGCAAGATCCAGACCGTCGGTCACTTCCGCGGTGACGACGAGATGCACGTGGTCCACGGGTCGCTCGAGGAGCGTCGCTTCGTTGCGGTGTTCGGCCGCTCCGGGAGACTGGTCGGCGCGTTGGGATTCTCGATGCCGGCCAAGGTGATGCAATACCGCCAGATGATCGCGGCGCGCACGAGTTTCGACGACGCATTGGCGCGTGCTCGCGCCGACTCGTGAC
>Ga0099829_10001957_pt1 | contig 11677 bp, 7 predicted proteins | sample CZO8metaG_3_FD_79336 | JGI IMG/M metagenome (GOLD analysis project Ga0099829, IMG submission 79336) | Vadose zone soil microbial communities from the Eel River Critical Zone Observatory, Northern California, USA - CZOApr15con2H2.8 metaG | ecosystem: Environmental > Terrestrial > Soil > Vadose...
GACCAGGATCATTGAACTGCAACCGGTTTCCGATCTACTCGTTCCTATCTATCTACCCGTTCCGATCTAGAAGATAAATTTCGCTCCCAGCTGCAGTATGCGTGCGTTGTGCGCCGTCGCAATGTGGAAGAGATTGTCCTGGCCCAGGGTGTTTGTGCCAGAATTCAGATTCGCGCTGTTGCTCGCGCCCGAACCCCCGTCCCCTGCGATGTATCCCCACTGTGTGTGGTTGAAGATGTTGAACGCCTCCGCCCGAAATTCGAATCCTACCCGCTCCGTGATGGCGAAATGTTTGAACAGCGCCATATCGAAGTTGGTCCGGTTCGGATTGCTCAGGATGTTCCTTCCCGCAGTACCGAAGGTCAGACCGCGAGGTGCGGCAAACGCATTCGGGTTGAAGAGCAGGGGCCCGAAACCAGCCAATGGAACCTGGACAGTGCCTGATCCAGGGTCTCCAACCAAGTCAGGGCGGGAGCCAGCGTTACCCCCGTAGGCAAGACCATTGCCCACGCCAGCATTGTCGGTAGGAAAGATCACACTGAAAGGCGAGCCGGTGGAGAAGGTTGTGATCCCGGAGAATTGCCAACCTCCCAATACCTTGTTAGCCAGACCAGGATTCTTGAACACCGGGATATCCCAGACGTAGCCAAAGTTGAGAGCATGCCGTTGGTCAAAGTTGGAACTGGCGCGGTTGGCAGCGAGATTGAAAGTATCGACGTAGCCGTTATCCCCGCGGCTGGAGGAATCGTCAATACTGTGGCTGTAAGTGTAAGCGAAGTTGAGTTGCAGCCCACCAACGTTTCGCCGCACGGAAAACTGGGCCGCGTGATAAATCGAAGAAGCTCTGGGCTCTAGATGGTTGATGTTCCCGTAGCCGGCGAAGGGTCGGAATGGATCGGCAATCGCACCGCAAGCCGCAACAGCGAGGTTGACAGCCGCTTGGCCTGTTACGGTAGCCCTATTCACCTTCAAGTTGCTTGGATCACTGCAGTCCGTATTGAAGGCGGGCGAAGTAGAATCCGTGACTATAGGCTCACCGGGCGCATAAGGATTCAGCGACAGCGGCAGCGATGTAAGCTGATTGAGATTAGTCTGCCGGGTCAAATTGGTACCTTTGCTGCCTACATAGGAAATGGTAGCTACTGTGTTTCTTGCGATTTCCTGCTGGAAGTCGAGATGCCATTGCTGCACATAGGGCCACACGGCCTTGGTTGGGATCGCGACGACGTTTAGAGGAAACTGCGGTGACAGACCTCCGCCACCACCGATGTTGGCATACCCATTAATGTTGTTCTGCTGAACTGCATTGGCCAAGGGAGGCGAGTTCTCCAGAGATTCCGTATTGCCTTCGTTACCATTGGTGTGCTCGAAGAAGATACCGTAACCACCTCGAATGGCTGTCTTGCCGTTACCCTGTGGATCCCAGGCAAATCCGATCCGCGGCGCCGGATTGAAGAGGTGACCTTTCATGCAGCCCGCTGGCACCTTCCCGGCTCCGCATTGGACGATCCCGTTAGGCAAGTTCGTAACTGAGGCTGGCTGGCCATTCGCCGTGAGTCCCGTAACTATGCCGGTGGTGGGATCGACCGTGGTTTGTCCGAAAACATAGGCCGCGGGATCGAAGTTGAAAGCCTGCTGCTGCTTTTCCCGATAGGTCTCGAACAGGCTGACCCGCAGACCCAGGTTCAGCGTCAGCCGCTTGGTGACATGCCAGTCGTCCTGGAAATAGGGCTCCACGATCTTGTATCGGTTGTAGTACTTCACGAATTGATCCTGCTGCCCAAAACTTGCAATGTGTCCTGTTAACAGGTCCGCGAAGGGATTGCCGGTCGTATTACCCGGAAACTTCGAGGGGTCAAATGTCAGATATCCTGGGACCGAACCGGCGGCCAGCTCGCCGCCCAGTTCGTTCTTCTGAGCAGTTACGACATAGACACCAAATTGCAGGTTATGCTTACCCACAATCTTGCTGACATTGTCCCGGTAGGTGTAGGTGGGATTGGAGTTATACAACCCGTTTGGAATATAACCGGGATCTTGGCCAAAATTGCCATAGGCGGTCCCGCCGAGCAGGTTGATTCCCGGCAAGCTGCCGTTGAACCCATTGTTGAACAGACCCGGCATGGTCATGCTGGCCGGCCGCTGCCAGGCTCCGGTATTGTTGAGAATGATGTGGTCTGCAGTGTAGCTGAACACAAATTCGTTCAGCAGAGTGGGGGACAAAGTTGCAGTCAGGCGTGTCACCAGCCCAACACCAGGCCCCTTGAAGGCTGTTCCCACGGTGGGAAAATTGCCCACATTTGTCCAAAGTGGTGTGGGTGTAATCGTATCCCACGAATCGTGGATATAACGGAAGGTGCCGCGAACTTTGTCGGTGAAGTTGTGATCGACGCGGACCAACTCTTCCCGCCAGTTGGTGGGCAGCACCGGTGAGGCCTGGTAGCCGAACGTGCCAACATTCGGTTCAGGGATCAGCGGCAACAAGGCCTGTCCATTGGGATCGACCGGGACCTGATCACCGGGGAACCGGAGGCCAGTCGCCGGATCGATTGGGCAGTCCGGACCTGGACAAAGATCCGAAAAATTGCCTCCCCGGTTGGCCAATGACGGCACGTTGATATTGAACACCTGCCCTGGAACTCGTTCTTTGCGCCATTCCTGCGACCAGAAGAAAAACGTTTTCTGTTTGCTGGTGTTGTACAGGCCGGGGATGAATACGGGGCCACCGATGGTATATCCGTAATCGTGTTTCTTGTATGCCGGAACCGTCGATTCGAAGAAGTTCCTGGCATTGAAGGCATCGTTGCGCAGGAATTCGTAAGCGCTACCGTGGAAGGTGTTAGTGCCGGACTTGGTTTCTACCTCAACCGTTCCGGAGCCGTTGCGGCCATACTGCGCGCCGTAGTTGGATGTGAGCACCTTAAACTCACCGATCGCTTCCAGACTGGGATAAACGTTAAGCGTGGTGTTGCTTCCGTTATCCATGTTGTCGCCGCCATCCAGTTCCCAGTTGTTGTATTCGGTGCGGCCGCCATTCATGCTGAAGCTGACGTTGCCGTAGACGCCCACCGTCCCCTCGTCCTGGCCCGTCTGGTTACTGACACCGGGCACAAGCGTGACGAGCTGAGTAAAGTTTCGGCCGTTCAACTGAAGTTGGGATATCTGCTTCCCGGTAACAGTACCCGTAAGATCGGACGACTGCGTCTCTACCTGGGCTACGTTAGATCCCTCAACCGTGATCTCGTCTTTGATCGCGCCGACTTGCAGCGCCACGTCATTACGCGCCTTCTGGCCTACACGCAGAACGATGCCCCTCGCCTCGTACTTCTTGAAACCTTGAGCCGAGACGCTCACGCTTACGGTACCGATGGGCAACGCGGCGACCAGATAGTCGCCACTCTCATTGGTCGTGGTTGTGCGGTTGATGCCCCGATCCAGACTGCTAACGGTGACCTGCGCGTTCGCCACAGCCGCACCACTCTGATCGGTTACAGTACCCGTAATCGACGCCGAATCCTGGCCAAACGCCGCCAACGAAAGAGACAGAAAAATACCTAACCACAATGCGCGGGATTTCATCACTACCCCCTGAAAATATTTGCCACCGGCCCTGTCACTAGCTGGACCGGACTCTTAAAACTGGCCAGAACATTTCTTGTTTTCACGAAAGGGCCTGGGTGCCATTTCAACGTTTTAAGGAAAGGTTTCATTAAAACGTATCAATGGCCTGAATATTGCGGCAGGTTGACAGCAGGTGTCAAGAAAAAAACGGGGGATATTGCCGATCAGCTTTTACTGAGGGTACTAGAGTGGGCTTTTCCGCCGCCGAAGTTCAGCCTACAGCAGGTTGCGTGTGGACTCACGAACGGCCAACTCCGGCGCCATTTTACGGTGCACAGCTGACACTTCCCGCTTTTCCAGCACGGCATTTATTCCCTCCACCACCAGATTCGCCGCCATCGCTCCCATCGCCTCCATGGGCTGGCGCACCGTAGTGAGCGGCGGGGTGTATAAACTGGAAGCCGCGACATCATCAAAGCCGACGACCGAACAGTGCTCCGGCACACGCATGCCCGCCTTCGCTAATGCACGTATCGCGCCAAACGCCGTCATGTCGTCAAAAGCCATTAATGCGGTGAATGGCCGCTTGCTCTTGACCAATTCCTCCGTTAATTTGTAGCCCGCTTCAAAACTTGAAATCGGATCTCGCGATTCCGGCAAGTCCAGGATCAAACGAGGGTCCAGTTCCAGGCCGCTGCTTTTCGCGAAAGACCGGACGCCTCGCCAGCGCGGCGCGCTGTCCGCCAGAGTCTTGGGCCCGCGGATAAATGCAATCTTGCGATGTCCCAACAGGTGCAGGTGCTCAATCGCGGAGTACGCCCCGATCTCGTTGTCCACGATCACCGAGCTGACCGAATCTGTTTGCAGTTCGCGCCCGATCATCACGGTCGGAATGCTGCTCTTCTCGAGATCCGCCAAAACATCGATATCCACAAACAACCAGTTGGCTAGGACGATCAGCGCTTCCACACGCCGGTCGAGCAGCATCTCCAGATAGCGCTCAAACCGGCCGCGTTCGTTGTGTACGTCGGTCAGGATGGGCAGGAAGGAAGACTGGTAAAGGGAATTCTCGATGCCTCGCAAAATCAACGTGCAGTACGGATCGGTCATATCGAACACCATCACGCCGACGGTGTGGCTGCGCTTGCTGCGCAGAGAGCGGGCAAAAATGTTGGGGCGGTAACCGAGTTTCTTGGCCGCCTTCTCGATCCGCTTCTTGGTGGCCGCCGGAATGTAGCGGGCCAGGGGAGCGTTGTTGAGGACGATGGAAACCGTGGTCGAGGAAAAGCCGCTTTCCTTGGCCACATCCCGGATCGTGATCACCGAAGTCTTGACCATGTAAATTGCGCAGCAGCGCTCGTAAGTAAGTCTTCGCGACCTTCGCGTTGCCTTGGCGATCTTCGCAGTTAAAAGCTTTTAACCGCAAAGGACGCAAAGTAAAGCGCAAAGTGCGCCAAGAACTGCCTGGCTTGAATTCCAGGCAGCCGTTGGCGGACACTACAGCAGAGTGAAATCACTGTCAAGGCTCCTCATCATGTTCGTGCTGGCGCTCCTATGCCGCGCGGCGGCCCAGACCGCGCATCCAGCGCCGCCATCGACTCCGTTTGCCGACCCTCAGCAATTGTTTCACGAAGGCGAAGCCGCTCTGAAGAAAAACAATCTCGAGGCGGCTGAGCGTTCGTTTCGCGGCGTGCTGGCGTTGGACCCGCAAGCCGCCGGCGCCTATGCCAATCTGGGCGTCATCTCCATGCGGCGCAAGCAATGGCCACAGGCACTGGAAATGCTGCGCAGAGCTGAACATCTGATGCCGCAAGTACCGGGCATTCGTCTCAACGTGGGCCTGGTCTACTACCGGCAAAACAATTTCCGCGCCGCCGTAGGTCCGTTTGAATCCGTGGTGCGTGATGCTCCCGATTCCTATCAGGCGCGGTACCTTCTGGGGCTTTGCTATTTCTTCACCGAGCGCTATGCCGATGCGGCGGCCATGCTAGAACCGCTCTGGCCGCAGGCGTTGAATCAATTGAACTATCTTTACGTGCTGGGAATTGCGGCGGGCAAATCCTCCCGGCCCGATCTCGAGCAGCGCGCTCTTGGCCGCCTGGTGGAAACCGGCCAGGACTCCCCCGAAATGCATCTGCTGATGGGAAAAGCTCACATCAACCGCGAAGAGTATGACGAGGCCATCAAGGAACTCGAGCTCGCCGCCCATGGCAATCCCAAACTCCCCTTCGTTCATTTCAACCTGGGAGTGGCTCATTTCAAGAAGCAGGACTTGCAGCGCGCGAAAGAGGAATTTCTCAAGGACGCGGCGCTCGAGCCGGATGTTGCCTACAATTACGACCAACTGGGGCTGGTGAACTCGCTGCTGGGAGACAATCACGAAGCGGAAAAGACTCTACGCCAAGCGTTGCGGCTCGATCCCGGCCTCGGCAGTTCTCGTTACCAGCTGGCTCGCGTGTATCAGAGTGAAGGCAAGTATGTTCAGGCGCTGGCAGAAATCGATGCGGCGGCGAAAATTGACCCCGGCAATTCCAGCGTTCACTACCTGCGCGGACAGTTGCTGCAGCGCCTTGGCCGCACGCCAGAAGCCCGCGCCGAGATGGATGCCAGCACCCGCGTGATGAACGAACAGCGCGACAAGCGGCAAAAAGAGCTTTATGGCGGCCCTGCCCCCAATCCCGAGCTGACTCAGGAGCCGCAGTAGCCCGGCTTTTGATAAACTAGGGCCGTCCACGGATCACTCCGCAAGGCTCCCGGCCCTTTGAAGAATTAACGTCGCTGTAAGGAGTTCTCTCCCATGAAACGCGCGCTCAAAATTATCGGAATCGTCGTTGTCGTCATTCTACTGGCGGTCATTGCGCTGCCTTTCCTGATCAATGTCAACAGTTTCCGCCCCAAGCTGGAAACTGAGCTTTCCACCGCCCTCGGCCGCCAGGTCAAGGTCGGTAATCTCAGCCTTTCCATTTTGTCGGGAAGCGTTTCGGCGGAGGATCTTTCGATTTCAGACGATCCAGGTTTCAGCAAAGACCCCTTCATCCGCGCCAAGTCCCTGAAAGTCGGCGTGGAAGTGATGCCGCTGATCTTTTCCAAGACGTTGCACGTCACCGATATCACCCTAGACCGGCCGGAGATCTCTCTGCTGCGTGATGCCTCGGGAAAATGGAACTTCTCCAGCCTGGGCAACAGTTCTGAGGCCGCGAAGAAGCCGGCCGCCACAGAGTCGTCGTCCTCCACGCCGAATCTTTCGGTCAGCAAGCTGGACGTCAAGGATGGGCGCCTGTCGGTGAACCGCGCCAACTCCTCGATCAAGCCTCACGTCTATGACAACGTAGACATCAGCGTGCGCGATTTTTCCCTGACATCACAGTTCCCTTTCACGATAACCGCGAATCTCCCCGCCGGCGGCAGCGCCAAACTTGACGGCAAGGCTGGCCCGATCAACTCCAGCGACGTTTCGGCGAGTCCGCTCGAAGCACAGGTCAACATCAAGGGTTTGGATCTGACTGCCTCGGGATTCGTTGACCCGTCTACTGGAATCGCTGGCATCGCCGATTTTGATGGCACGCTCAATTCCGACGGCAAGCTGGCAAAAACCAGCGGCACGCTGAAGGCCGACAAACTCAAGCTGGCGGTCAAGGGCACGCCAGCCACACGCCCCGTGGAGGTGAAATACGCCACGGATTATGACCTGATTAAGCAAGGCGGAACTCTGACCCAGGGCGATGTCACCCTGGGCAAGGCCTTGGCCAAACTCACCGGCACTTACCAGTCGCAGGGAGAATCGACGGTGCTGAACATGAAACTCAGCGCCGACGCGATGCCTGTGGACGACCTTCAAGTCATGTTGCCTGCTCTCGGCGTGATCCTGCCTTCCGGCTCAAAGCTGCAGGGCGGCACGCTTTCCGTCAACGTGGGCATCGTTGGTCCGGTGGACAAGCTGGTCATCACCGGCCCGATTCGCCTGGCACAGACCAAGCTGGCGGGCTTCAATCTGGCCTCCAAGATGTCCGCCATCTCTGCGTTGTCCGGCGCGCAGACCGGGTCGGACACTTCCATCCAGAACCTGAGCACGGATGCCCGCGTCGCGCCCGAGGGCGTGCACACGCAGAACATCAACCTGACCATTCCCGCTCTCGGCACGGTCACTGGAGACGGAACCATCAGCCCCGGCGGAGCGTTGAACTACAAAATGAACGCAAGCCTCTCCGGCAGCGTGGTGACTGGACTCACACAGCTAGCGGGCATCGGTGGCAAGGGCGGCAGCGTTCCTTTCGTCATCCAGGGAACCACCTCCGATCCAAAATTCATGCCTGACGTGAAAGGCCTGGTGGGCAGCCAGTTGAAAGGCGGTTTGGGCGGCCTTCTCGGAGGGGCGACGACGGGAAAGAATCCGCCAGGGAACTCTGCCGTAGACGCGCTGGGCGGGCTATTTGGGAAGAAGAAAAAACAGTAGGAAGTCGGGCGTCGGACGTCAGTCCTCAGACCTCGCTAAGATCGCGATCGCGTAAATGTGCGCCGTTCCGGCGCCGCTACGACCTTTGCTCGCGGCATCATATACACCTGTGTAAACGCACTTAGAAGCGAAGCATGGCCGAAAAGATACCTCAGAATTTCTCCAATCATGCCCGGCTTGACCCGCCATTTCACTTTTTCATTTTGCCAGTGTTTGCGCTTACTGTCATCATCGCGATCGTGCATCTGGCGATGCATCCGGGACTGCACTCGGCATGGGTGGTGGTTTTCGTTCTCGCCGCCATGGCAGCCGTTTTCAAAATACGGCTCTACGCGCTCAAGCTGCAGGACCGGGTGATCCGGCTCGAGGAACGGCTGCGGCTTGCCATTCTGCTGGACAAGCCTCTGCGCGCTCGCATCGGAGAACTCTCGGAATCACAACTAGTGGCGCTGCGCTTTGCTTCCGACGCCGAGCTGCCAGCACTGGCAGGCAAAGCCTTGTCAGAGAAACTTTCGAACGCCGACATCAAGAAAGCCGTCGGGCAGTGGCGACCGGACTACTGGAGAGTGTGAATAGCAGACCAACGGCAACGAATCTTTCCCGTGGGCTGCAGCGCCGCGCCATGCGGTGAACCGAGAGATAGGTTGACGGAGATATTCACACCAACGACGAGTGGGGCCGCGAAACAGGTCTGGTTGGAGAGGACAGAGATCTCGACACGATCAATTTCAGTTCAACATGGTGGGTATTTGCAGCGTCATTCCAACGGCTAAACCGAATGCGATGCCCGAGATCGCTACCCAGAGATATAACGAGATTTTTTTGCGCCTTCGCCGTGATACATACATCGGCCAATTCCTGCGCTCATCCTAAGAGTTGGCAGGTCTTAGCCCAATACCGTCAATCGTGTATTACTGGGGAAGGTAGACGGAGAACCGTAGGGGTTTTTCGCAACCCTGGGGGCCCTCACAGCGGCTTCCATTTCAGTCCTGCAATTTGCCTTGCGCGGATGGCAAAGCTGTTTCCCAGCTTCAGGCAAAGCTGCGGAGCTGAAAGTCTGCTGGGCGAGCTTTGCTCGTCTTGACAGCCGGGAGGCCTGTCGCCACGTGGCTCTTGCCGATCGCAAAGAGCACGAGCGGGACGCCCGCGCCCACATTGAAATGCTTCAGTCGGCGGCTACGTCCTGTGCGGGCAGCGGATCCGGGCGGCGGCGGGCTGAGCGATTGGGCGGCAGGCCAGCGTCGCGAATCTTGTAGAGCAGGGCGCGGTAGCTGATGCTCAGGGCGCGGGCCGCCTGCTTGCGATTCCAGTGGTGCGCTTGCAGAACCTTCAGGATCACCTTGCGTTCCAGTTCCCGTGTCGCCTGACGAGTAATCGTCTTCAGCGCGATCGGTCCGTCGTAGTTGATGTCGGGAATGGCATATTCCTGCTGATGCGAAACCAGATCGCTGCTGATGACCTCTTCGTTGCCCAGAATCACATAACGCTTGATCAGGTTTTCCAGCTCGCGGATGTTGCCCGGCCAGTGATATTTCTGCAGCGAGGACATCAAATCGCTGGAAAGAATACGAGCGCGGCAGTTGTATTTGCGGTTGTAGTATTCGAGGAAATAGGCGACCAGGTCGGGAATATCTCCGCGCCGCTCACGCAGGGGCGGCATTTGCAGATTCACCACGTTGATGCGGTAGAACAAGTCCTGACGGAACGTTCCGCTTTCGATCTCCGCTTCCAGCACCCGGTTGGTGGCGCAGACCACGCGCACTTCGACCTTCTTGTCTTCCTGCGCGCCGATGCGGCAGAACTGACCGTCCTGCAGCAACTGCAACAGTTTGGATTGCAGACTCAGGTCAAGCTCCGAAATCTCGTCGAGGAAAAGCGTGCCGCGATGGGCCAGTTCCACCCGCCCCGGTTTCGATCCATAAGCTCCAGTGAAGGCGCCTTTTTCGTATCCAAAAAGCTCGCTCTCGAGCAGCGTGCCTGGAATGGCCGGGCAGTTCACCTTGACGAACGGACCATTCCGCCAGGGCGAAAGCCCGTGAATCATGCGGGCGATAATGTCTTTGCCGGTCCCGCTCTCGCCCTGTATCAGGACAGGGACGTTGGCGCTGGCAACCTTGTCCATGCGGCTACGCAGAGACTGCATAACCTCGGAATGGCCGAAAATCACGGCCTCGGGAGGAAACTCTCCCAGTGAAGTAGCCAGCGCAGTTACGGTAGGTAGGTTTGTCATGAGTATCGTGGCCCAGGGCCCGTTGTTGCAGAACCTTACTGTGCACCCCGAGAGCCAAACCCTGAGGGGACCAAGAATTCGGGTCTTATTTATGAGTTAAGTTATTTATATTGATTGAGTTGCACGATCTGCCGTGGGCTTGGAGGAAATCCGGCTATGCACCTCGCTCTGACTCAAAGACAGGCCGACCAGTGGGAAAAACTTTTCACAGAACAGAAGCAACTTTCCTTGGGCGGGATCGGCTATGGCCGGCTCGGGCGACCAGCGGATGGGAGAATTTGAGCCCCACCAGATGGTAGCCATCCGCGTGTGTCACCCATAGAATTCGGGCGCGGAGATTGCGTGCCGCCTTGGGTAAGGAGTTTGCCGCAGCCAAGGGCGCGCTAGGGATTTCCAGCAAAACCTGCGCGGAGAGCGGCAATGAGCGGCGGACCGCCACCAGAGCGCCGCCGGCAGAGATATTCAGTGCGGTGGCAAACTCGAGTAGATCTTTGCCTTTTTCGTCGCGGCTACGAACGAAAACCGGGATAGCGATGGGGAGGCGTGGCCATTGGCGACGCTGTGCTTCGGGATTCGCTGTGCGCTTCAAACTCACCCCTTTAGACGCGAGATAACCCTTGTCCCGCACCTTGGGGGCCAAACTGACCCGCCTGGAAATGTCATTTGCGGTAACAAACCGGTAAGACTTCAGGCGATTCCCTGTAAATCCGTACTCGAGCGCCCATCGCAGCCCTAGTATATTCTCCTTACATTCGCCCCATAAAATGCATTTAACCCCGAGCTTTGAAGCGCTTAGCACCGAAAGGTTTTTCCCTTTCGTTACTATTGGCTTGCATTTTCCGTTGACACTGTAAAAGCGGTGTCATACGATTTAAAGGGTACGAAATTCAGTCGCTCGGCTACTTTTCCCCTCCCCAGTAAGCCAACCTGTGAGTTTTTCATCTATGGGAGTTGCGCCGGAAAATACGTGTCTTTCTCAGGGAGCTGGGGCTCAGAAAACTGGGGCGGCAGCGGCTAAGGCGGAGGAAGCCCCGGACGGGCGTAAGACTGCCGATCCTCTGAGTTACCAGGAATTGCTCCAAGAGTACAACCAGCTGCGCGAGCGTTCCTCACGGACCACGAATGCCCTGGGCTCGGCGGCCCACGATCTCAAGACTCCGCTCTCGATTCTGAACGGCTACATCGAACTGCTACAGAACGAAAAGCTGGGATCGCTCAACAAGCGGCAGCGGGAAATTCTCGGGGACATGCACGCGAGCGGGCAGCGTTTACAGAACTTTATACAGGATTTTCTCAGCTACACCGTGCTCGAGACCGGCGAGATGAAGATGCGGTACGAGACCGGCAACGTGAACCCATGCTTGTCCGAAGTCTGCCGTCTCTGGGCACACCGGTTCCAGGAACGAGGCCTGGCACTGTATTTTCTGGCCAAC
>Ga0099829_10001961_pt1 | contig 11651 bp, 13 predicted proteins | sample CZO8metaG_3_FD_79336 | JGI IMG/M metagenome (GOLD analysis project Ga0099829, IMG submission 79336) | Vadose zone soil microbial communities from the Eel River Critical Zone Observatory, Northern California, USA - CZOApr15con2H2.8 metaG | ecosystem: Environmental > Terrestrial > Soil > Vadose...
ACTCCGATGTCTCTGAGGAGCAGTGTAGTCCATTTTCTCCCTAGGACTCCCATGCTGGCTTTGATGGGGCATTGGGAGAAGTGAACATCAGGTCGGAGAACTCCCTTCGTAATAGTCGATATCTGTTTCTTCCGAACGAGTTGCGTTTTTTGCAAGCTTTTGTCCACTATACTTTTCTTCCCATGCCCGCTTATAACCTGTCCTATACTAAGTATATTGACAGACTATACCATGTATATTTATCGCTATACAAAGTATAGCCACTTGCATGAGCATACCCGGCACAACTGAGGTATCGACAAGCCATATGCAAACCGTTCAACTAGCAACCCAGCCATCTCCCCCTGAATCATCCAAGATCCAGTCCAAACAGCTCCTGACACTCCTCGTTTGCTGCCTTTCGATATCGGTCATCGTTATCGACTTCACGATAGTGAACAACGCCCTGCCATCTATCCAGGCAAGTTTCACGGGTGTCTCTGTCAAGGATCTAGAGTGGATAACCTCCCTCTACGGACTTCTCTTCGGATCTTTCCTCCTCACATGGGGAAAGCTGGGTGATGAGTTTGGAAGAAAACGAATCTTGGTCACCGGCATCGCCATATTCGTCATAGGGTCCGTAGTCGACGGGCTATCCGCCAACCTCTCGCAGATGTTGATAGGGAGATCAATCCAGGGATTCGGCGCGGCGATGGCCTCACCCTCCACGCTCTCAATACTATCAACTACCTTCACCGGAAAAGCCCGCAGCACGGCCTTCGGTCTGTGGGGCGCGGTGGCAGGAGCCGCTGGTGTCATCGGACCTGTGATGGGAGGATACTTCACTACCTACGTTACATGGCGTTGGTCGTTCCTCATCAACGTCCCTCTCGGAGCCGTCACTCTGGCCGTAGCTCTTTATGCCATAAGAGAATCAAGATTCAGAGATTCAAACTACACCACAGACTATCTAGGGGTCACTCTCGTCACCCTCGGCCTCTCTAGTCTATTGTTCGGGTTTATCGAGGCACAAACGTATGGCTGGCTAGTACCGAACGAAACCTTCACCCTAGGTAGCTTCACCTGGCCATTCACCAGTATCTCGGTCCCAGCGGTCTGCTTCATAGCGGGCGCCATTCTCATGGTCGGGTTCACCCTCTCACAGATCCGACAAAGTAGAATAGGAAAGGTTCCGCTCTTCGACTTCAGCCTCCTGAACTACAAGGCATTCCGGTACGGCCTCTTCACCGTCGGAATAGTGGCGGTGGGGGAGTTCGCGACGATTTTCATCTACTCAATCTATTTCCAGATAGCAAGAGGACTACCAGCCATCGAGAGCGCGATCAACCTCGCCCCATTTGCCGTTGGAATGTTCATCTTCTCACCGATTGCAGGCCGTCTGTCGAATCGATTCGGTCCAAGACGAATCGTCACGATTGGAATGGTAGTCGAGACAATCGCTCTATTCACTCTGTTCCTGATAACGGGCGATTCCACTCCGTTCTACTACTTCTACCCAGTCTTCGCGATGTTCGGCGCTGGCTTCGGTCTATCCCTGCCACAGCTTACCAACACTGTCTTGGCGAGCGTCCCATTTCAAAGAGCAGGAGTAGCTTCCGCGGCAAACAACACCATCAGACAGATCAGCGCAGCGTTCGGAGTCGCCGTTCTTGGAGCCATAATGGTTGCTCAGATCTCCGCCGTGGGACAAGCAGACCTCGCCGTTACCAACTTGCCCTTGGCAATGAAGGCCAGCGTCGGGACCCTGCTGAACTCAGGCCTCAGCGGTGGCGTGGCTCCCGCCCTCCCGCCGGGATTGAGTCCAATCATGCTCGGGACCATTCACTCAATAATCACGGATGCCATTACTCAGGGGGTCCGGTGGGGCGCCTTCACAGCCGCAATCTTTGTCTCGTTCGGTGCCCTAAGCTCTTTACTGATTCCAAATCCGAAAGCCACAGTGATGCAGGAAGCTAAAGTCCCACTTGTCAAGGCTATCGCTCCAATCGCCGAGACCGCTTAGAAATTTCTAAAACTTTGACAGCGTAAGAAATTCTCGGACTGCCCCGGCGGAGCGAACGGAATCCGCGGATTCCACGCGCGCGTTCTTCTTCTATCGTAGCAGTTTAACGTTTGTCCCGCGAGGATTCTCCTCGACGAGCCTCGTGAAAGGAATGCAACGTCCTCCCGCTTTCTCTACTTTAACGAGTGCTCGCGGAGAGAACTTGAAGGCAGCTATCGTCAACTTTTCCTTCGGCTCGCCCGAGCCAAGGACCTTGCCTGGAACTGCTATGACCTCTCCTCCCTTCAGGTTCTTCGAAACCTGTCCTAGGTTCAGGACGATTCTCGTTCTTCGGGATTTACCTAGGAAGCTTGCGATAGTGATCCAGAGCGGAGTCTGGTATTGTTTTCCCGCCTTCATTAGGTAGCCTATGGCGCTTAGCAATTCAGGGTTTGTTGGCCGGCGCTGTTTCACTTTTCTGGATCTCCGGGGCGGAGCGACGCGGTACCGCGACGGCTACCAATAAAGCCTTTCGAGAGAATTCATCTTCCAACCGTTGATTGAAGCGCGATTAGGAATTTCTCCTTCGCGGGACGATCCAGCGACCGATGTCTTTGCGGTGAGTAGCTTGCTTCCGGTTTCTATCCGCGGTAAGGAGGGATCTTTAGGGCGAGCTCGTATTCGACGCGGGTGTGGACCGGCTCGCCGTGCGAGACGATTACGTGTTCGAATGGAAGCCTGAGAAGTTCGCTTAGAGCGGGCAGCGCTCGTTCCTCATGCCAAGGCGAGGCCCAAACTCGCACCTCACCTCCAGGTGCAGTCATCGCGTCAGCGAAGACTATGGCACGTTGTTCAGGCAGCCAGAGAGGCGTCTCCTCGCGGCCGCGTCCATCGTAGAGGGCTACTATTCCTCCTGGTAGCTGGCTGCCTGGCTGGATTGGTTCCAGTTTGGTATCGGGTATGTCGTCGCGGAAGAAGAGTCTCGGTCCATAAGCGCGGACACCATAGCGGCGTACGAACAGATCAATGTCCCGAACGTGATCCGGTTTGAGAACAACGATCGCTGTCGGACGGCGTGTATCGAGACGCTCCCACACATCAGTCGTGCTATTGGGAGGAGCGAGGGGATCCAGAACCAGCCTCTCTCCTTTTGACTCGACAACCGTTGATGTCACAACTGGCTCCCAACCATGACCTGGCGCCCACTTGGGGTGTTCCATGCGCCAGATCCAAAGTCCCTCCGCCACGTCCCGAAGTTCGACCTTGCTAGCTACAGACTGCATGATATGTCTTCCATCGTCGATCGTCGAGTTAAGATTTGCTGACAGGATGTGTCCGTTTATTGGTGCCGATCCTTAGGGAGCTGTGGCGGCTGCCAAATGTCCTTCGATTGGAAAGGCCAAGCCTTCATCGTCAACATATGACCCAAGCTCGCTACGAACATTTTCAACCATTGCCGAGTAGTCTTGTTCCCCGATATGGGATACATGGGCCGACAAAGGTGTTCCTTTCGCGTATAGTGATACGAATTGGTCTACGGACTGAAATCGAACTGTTCCGATCCCAATCTTAATGGTCGTATTGAGAAATCCTGCTTGTTGCAGGAGGTTTCGCAATTCTTGAGCATTCCCGAGAGAGAAGGGAGAGCGCATCCATTCAGCTGGTTTAGATCCCGCGTGGCGCTCTAAGGCCTTTTCAAGGATTTCGAAGCCTGGACTGTAACGGATGGGCCGCCAGACTAGGATGGCCAAGCGTCCGTTGTGTACTAGGACTCTTTTCATTTCTCTAACCGCTTTTGCGCGGTCCGGAAAGAATTGGAGGCCGAGCTGGCATGTTACGATGTCGAATGAGCCGTCCGGAAACGGGGTGGAGAGAGCGTCCCCCTCCTTCCATTCGATCCGACCCGTCGGTGATGGGATCGAGCGGGCAACTGTCAGCATTCCCGCGCTAATGTCAAGGCCTACAACTCTTCCCGTCGGGCCTACAAGGTCAGAGGCGTGACGAGCAACCGTGCCAGTACCACAAGCCACGTCCAAAACGCGTTCTCCAGACTTTGGAGAAGCTAGTTTCAACAGAGTAGGGGCCCAAGGGCCGAAGAGTGCTGGCACAAGATATTTCTCATATATTTCTGGAGCGCTTCCAGAGACTTGCCAGCGATCAGCCTGAACTCGTTGCATGATCGAAACAAGATCTCTAGCTGAAGCTGAGGTCTATCTTACTCTTTGGATCTTCAGGAGGTCTGTTCGTCCCATGGGGCCTTTCGGGTCTCCTGACACTATTACTATCGTGTTGCCTTTCCGTGCCAATTTGAGTCTCTTGACAGTTTTTTCGGCCTCGGTGAATATGGAATCTGTTGATTCCATGTCTCTTCTGACTGTCGTCACGCCCCATGACAACAGTAATTGTTTTTCGACTTCTGCCTGGGAAGTGAGCGCGACTATTGGCAGAGGTGGTCTGTATTTTGAGACTCGTCGTGCGGTCTTGCCTGTCCGGGTTGGTGTTACGATGGCTGCTGCTGATATTTGGAGCGCGGTTTCGCAGGCGGCGAAAGCGATCGCATCTTCCTGACTATTCTCATGCCATTCACGTCGCTGTTGCGTGATCTGTTTAGGGAGGTAGCGTTCGGTCTCCTGCGCAACCTTCTGAAGTGTCTTCACTGCTTCAACCGGATAGCCTCCGATAGCCGTCTCCTCAGAAAGCATCAGAGCGTCTGAACCGTCGAGGATAGCGTTAGCAACATCCGTCACCTCTGCTCTTGTGGGCGTGGGCGCGGATATCATCGACTCCAACATCTGCGTGGCCGTGATCACAGGTTTCGCTTGGCGGTTCGCTTCGAAGATTATCCTCTTCTGCACGATCGGGATCCGCTCAAGGCTGAGCTCGACCCCGAGGTCACCACGTGCGACCATAACGCCGTCCGCTTCCTTCACAATCTCTTCTAGATTCTCGACGGCTTCTTTCTTCTCGATCTTTGCAACTACAAATATTTCTCGTCCGTTTTCGCCCGCCACTTTCCTAGCCATACGCAGGTCATCGGCTCTCTGGACAAAGGAGACAGCGACCATGTCGACATTATTCTCAAAACCAAAGTGTAGATGCTCACGATCTTCCCGGGTGATTGCAGGTACCCGTGCTCGCAGCCTGGGAAGATTCAATCCCTTCCCTGAGATGAGGTCACCGCCCACCAGGACCCGTCCCTCCACTTCGTCTCTCGTCGTGCGTAGAACTTCGAGCTTGATGGACCCATCCGCCAGGTAGATCATGTCCCCCTTCCTGACCGTCTTCGGCAGGTCAGGATACGCGACAGGGATCTTGCCCTTGGCCTTAGACGGTTTAGTCGTCAGCGTTACAGTGTCAAGCCGTTTCAGATGGATGGGCTCGGACGCAAGTTTTCCAACTCTGAGTTTCGGACCTGGCAGGTCCTGAAGGATAGCAACCGGGCGGCGGAGACTGTGGCTTACTTTTCTGATCGATTTGATATTCTTCAGATGTTCCACATGGGTTCCGTGAGAGAAGTTGATACGGGCAACATCCATCCCGGCACGGACCATGTGGCCGAGAATTGCTGGAGAGCTTGAGGCTGGGCCGATTGTGCAGACTATTTTGGTAGCTATTCTAGCCGGCACTGTACGCGCTTCTCTCCCGATACCTTGGCTTCAACGAGGTGGATTGCTGATAAGCCTCGCGGCGAGCCGGGAGATCCCTAGCAGCGGGGAGTATTCTGTGAATTACTATCGAGAACGGGTTAACCGTTTCTGTCGCTCTCTGCAAGTCGGAACCTGACCAGGTCAAACTGACCCTCACTGGCTGGGTTCGTCGGGAACTGGCTTGTTCGATTGGTCATGCTTTCAGACCGTTAGGGGTTGGAGTGTTCTTGAGAGGGCGACCCCGCGAGCTCAGAGATCTGCGTGCTAGGAATCTTTTGTCGCCGAGGTGCTATTCTGTGTAATCTGGCGTACACGCGATGCTTTCACCACGTCTCTGATGAAGTCTTTGTAGCCACTTGTCATTTCGACGTAGGCCTTCTCCACCTCTTTCATATCTGGAACGAGTAATCGAAGTTCCTCCGGGAGCTTGGTGTCCTTTTGAGGCCGGTGAATCTTGCCTCGAATCTTACCAAGCCCAGAGGCGAGTTTGTCGGTCCAATCATCTTTCTCAAGGATCCGAACGAACAGCTTCTTGAGGTCTAGCTCTTCTCCGGTTGTCTCGGGCTCATCTGTAAACGCATTCCGGGCCATCAAGCGGGCCTGTCTCTGCAGTTCTTCTGCCGCGTCGCGCGTGGTTCGACTCAACTGGCGCAGATTCCTAATTTCAGATACGACGGTTCGCCCATAGCATTGAGGCTCCTCAGAATGATGTCGGGATAAGTGATAATGTCAGTTTTTCTTCGACTCTCAGCCAGCCAGTGTATTTTGGAAAAAGGGTAAAGCAAAATGGTGTTGTTACCTTGGACCAATTGTTGGATTGACCTCCCAGACGTTTGCTACTAGCCAGGTCTTTGATGGGGAACACTAGGTTTAGACTGTTCGCCTGCGATTTGCTTGTTGATCGGGAATGTCGAAAGTACAGGAAAAAGAGAGTACGTTGCTCAACAACCTATCAGGCAGAGAAATAGCGAATGAGCTAGACTCTCGCCTTAGAGACCTAGAAAAGAACATTGCAGTTGCACGCGAATTCATCAAGCTGGCCGATGAGAGCTACTCCGAGCTACGCCACAAATGGAATCTTCTACATGAGGAAGTGCGCAATAAGCAGCAGGCACACGCAACAGAGCAGGCAGCGGTAATAGACGAGAAGACAGAGGTTAAGCCTCGAAACAAAGCACATTCCAAGACTAAAGTAAAGAAGGCGGCCGAGCCCGAGGAAACGAAGAGTCCCACTTCAACAGACATATTGGCAAAATCAGGGGGCCAAGCGAATCGCATCAAGACTGTGAATAGACCCAAGAAAGAAACTCAGACTTCCGCGAAGAATACTAATCCTGTTGTTTCGGAGCAGTCCTCTCAACCCTATCGGGACCCGGGCCGAAGGCGCAGAAATACTAGCGCGCGCAGTTAGAAGCTCGCCCTTCTGCGCGAAAACAGTCCGGTTGAAAGATGAAATAGTCTATCTTTACAGTCCCGCTTTCTGGGCCGGTAGTCCAGCCTGGTACGCATAGAATGCACAGAACGGACGTCGCCCTCACACGGCGAAGGTCGTGGGTTCAAATCCCTCCCGGCCCACCACCAATAGAGAGATAGAGAGATGAGTCCTGACCCAACAGTCGACCTTGTCCGCGCCACCGTCGCGCTATTCATAATCGTCGACCCGATAGGCCTAGTGCCCATCTTCTCCAACGTCACGGGCAACATGCCCGACCCCGACCGAGCCAAGATGTACCGGGTCGTAATCTACACCGGCGCTACTCTACTCACGATCTTCGCTCTCGTCGGCCAGGAACTCCTCGCCCTGTTCGGCATCAGCCTCCCAAGCTTCGAAATGGCCGGCGGACTCCTACTACTCCTCCTTGCCCTCGACATTCTCTTCCGGGGAGAAAGATTCGCAAAACCAGGTAGCCACGAAGATGCAGGAATAGTTCCCATTGCCTTTCCCCTGCTAGTAGGACCGGGCGCAATAACCACGACGATGATAGCTCTCGGAGCCTACGGAATACTCGTCACGTTAGGGTCAGTCGTGATAGTGATGCTGCTCAGCTGGATAGTGATGAAACAGACCCCAAGAATCCATTCTCTACTCGGCAAAACCGGATCCTCAGTGGTAGCTCAGGTGATGGCGGTCTTCATAGCAGCCATAGCAATACAATTCATCATCACAGGGATACGAACCTACCCCTGAAAGAACACAGAAGACAAGCGCTTGGTCTTCTCTACATCTTGGCGAGACCCATACGTTTCAGTTGCTTGTACATCACAAAGACCACCAACGCGATTATGATGAAGTAAATGACCTGGGAGATGAAATCGCCGTAGAGAAACACTGACGGTTTCCCTGAGACAGGAGAGGTAACGGTCGCGTTGAGGGATGACAGGTTTCCTGTTGGGAGGATCAGACCAACGATCGGATTGATCAGGTCCTTGACAAGTGAGTTGACGACAGCCGATGAGGCGACTCCAATCACGAAGCCGATGGCGAGCCCTATGACGCCGAACGTTTGAAGAAAGTCAACAAATTCCTTCACGAAGCCTTTCTTCTTTTCAGTGGCTTTCTCCATCTTGTCCATTAAGGCGCCGTTCGGGGCTTCAGCGCTTATAATGGCTGTGAATGTTTCAGTTTAGCCTTCGGGCTTCTGGTCCCGATTTCCCTGGTCGTTGGAAGATTTCTTTCGTTGCCGTTCTTTCTTGTCTGAAGCCTTCGTTTCCCAGCCTTCCTTGTCGACCACTACATTCTCAGGTTTCAGCTCTTCTGGAAGACTTGGAGATCGCCGCCGTAGTCTGATAGCGTAAACGGCGAAAGCCATTGCGCCAAGAGCAACGACCAGGTAGGCGAAAGAGGCGGAGACAGTGCCGCAATTACCAACTATGGTCTCGTGACAGTCATAGTGTCCTGAGAGAACTGTCTTGGTGGTTAGGTTGGATCTTAGGTTCTCGGCTGAGCCCTTCCCAAACCGCGAGTTCATCGTTAGTGAACCACTCAGGGTTCTCAAAAGCGAAAGATGCTCGACAATACCGGAGTTCGAGGATAGCGAGCCGGCAAGAGATCTGAAGAAAGAAATTTGCTCAACAACGCTCGAGGTCGAACCCAGCGCGGCGTTCAAACTCGTCGCGAGGCCTTTGGTTTCAGCTCCGGCGATGCCTAGGGAGCTGGATAGAGACCTTAGCAACGATGAATGCTCTGAGAAGCTTGAGGCGGAACCGATTGACGCGCTCAAGGTTACTGCTCGTCCTCTGAAGAACGAAGATGCTATCCCGATTGAACCGGACAGAGATCTGACCAGGGAGGAATGCTCTGTAAGACTCGAAGCCAGACCGAGCGAATTGCTTAGGGCGATGGAACGGCCCTTGTATGCTGAAGATCCTAGGCCCAGGGAGCCGGTCAGCGACCTGAACCATGACCCATGCTCCTGGAAGCTCGACGACGAACCGAGCGAAGCCCCCAATGCCTTCACGAAACTTTTGGTCTCAGAGGTTACGAGGCTTAGTGAACCACTTAGCGTCCTGAATAGAGAGGACTTCTCAGTGACGCTTGACGCAGACCCAATCGATGTAGTTAGGAAGATCGCGCGACCTCTGAAGAAGAAGGACGACAGACCCAGGGTCCCTGTTAGAGTTCTGAAAAGCGAAGAATGTCCAGTGAAGGTTAAGGACGAACCTAGAGCGCCAGAGAGACTCCGGGTGAATCCCTTGGCTTCAGAACCTGCGAGAGAAATCGAACTGGTCAGGGTCCTGAAGAGTGAAACGTGCTCCCCTAAAGTTGAGACTAAACCTAGGGAACCAGAGAGCCCGCGCGAGAAGCCCTTGACTTCTGAACCAGCAAGAGACAATGAACCAGTCAGCGTCCTGAACATCGAAGCACGCTCTGCAATAGTTGAGGACGAGCCCAATGAGCCAATCAAGATTACGGCACGACCCCTGAACAGGGACGTCGCGATAGAAAGGGAACCAGACAGAGATCTGAAGAGTGAAGTATGCTCAGTGAAGCTTGACGACGAACCTATAGTGCCGGTTAGGAACTCAGCCCGGCCTCTCAACAGAGACGTACCAATGCCTAGCGAACCAGTTAGAGATTTGCCAATACCCTTGGTCTGAGAACCGGCCAGAGAAAGCGAACCAGTCAGGGTCCTAGCCAGACCCTTAGTCTCAGAGCTCGCGAGAGAAAGAGAGCCAGTAAGTGTCCTAGAGAAGGAAATATGCTGCGTTAAACTTGAGACCGAAGAGAGTGATCCGGTCAGTGTCCTGAATAACGAGATATGTTCACTGAGAGTTGATGCGGCGGTCAGCGAACCTGTCAAGGTTCTGAAGATCGAGGAATGCTCGATGAGAGCTGAGGACAAACCGAACGAACCTGACAGGCCTTTGGCAAAGCCTTTGATCTCAGAACTGGCGAGAGAGAGTGAACCTGTTAGTGTCCTTGTCAGTGAAACATGCTCAGTCATCGTTGAGGATGAACCGAGCGAGCCGGTCAGGAATTCGACGCGACCTCTGAATATGGTAATGGCAAGGCCTAGTGAACCGCTGAGAGACTTGCCAATGCCCTTAGTCTGGGAACCGGCGAGGGACAACGATCCTGCCACAGACTTGGTGAATCCCTTAGTCTCAAGGCCTGCGAGAGAGAATGAACTCGTGAGTGTCCTGAAGAATCCAGCATGTTCAGCAAGACTAGTGGACGCGGTCAGCGATCCTGTCAGGGTCCTGGAGAACGATGTGTGTTCAAGCAGGTTTGAGGACATGGTGAGCGATCCAGTCAGTGTCCTAAAGAATGAAGTATGTTCAACAAGAGTTGAGGACAGACCCAATGAGCCTGATAGGCTCTTGGCGAAGCCCTTGACTTCTGAACCAGCGAGAGACAATGAGCCGGTGAGGGTTCTGGACACTGAGATGTGATCAACCGTGCTTGAAGACAAACCGAACGAAGCGGTTAGAATCTCAGTTCGACCTCTAAAGAGAGAGGTCGCGATAGACAGCGAGCCACTTAAGCCCCTGAACAATGAGGTATGTTCAACCAAAGCTGAGGACGAACCGAGGGAACCTGATAAGGACCTAGCGAGACCTTTGTTCTCAGATCCGGTGAGACCTAGTGAGCCCGTCAGGGACCTAAGCAGGGAGATGTGATCAGTAGATCCTGAGGATGAGCCCAGAGACCCGGCCAGGTTTTTTGCTAAACCTTTGATTTCTGATCCTGCCAGAGACAATGAGCTAGATAGAGTTCTGAAGAGAGATGTATGCTCCGCAAGGGCCAATGATGAGCCTAGAGAACCTGTCAAGGTCTCGGTGCGACCCCTAAACAGGGAGGTCGTAATGGAAATCGAGACAGTCAGGCTTCTGAAAATCGATGTGTGTTCGGTAAGGGCTGAAGATGTGCCCAGTGAGCTGGAGAGAAGTTCGACGCGTCCTCTGGACAAAGAAGCCGCAATACCCAATGAACCGGTCAACGATTTGGCTAGGCCCTTAGTCTCGGAAGCTGCGAGCGACAATGATCCGGTCAGGCTCTTGGCAAGTCCTTTGGTCTCGGAACCGGTAAGGGACAATGAACCAGATAGAGTTCTGAACAACGAAGTGTGCTCAGCGGGGTTTGATGACAATGTCAGCGACCCTGTCAGGGTCCTGAAGAGAGAAGAATGTTCGACGAAAACAGAAGTCGGAGCCAGTGAACTGGTAAGGGTTCTGAAGAACGAAGTATGATCGACAAAGCTTGAGACCAAACCTAGAGAACCTGGCAGACTCTTGACGAAGCCCTTAGTCTCAGATGCACCGAGAGACAGTGAGCCAGAAAGAGTCCTAAACAGTGAGTAATGAGCGGAAAGACTCGAGGCTAGACCGAGCGAAGCGGTCAACGCCTTGCCGACGCCCTTAGTTTCTGAACCTGCAATAGAAAGCGAACCAGACAAGCCCTCGGCTAACCCCTTGATCTCGGAACCTGCAATAGAAAGTGAACCAGAGATCGACCTGAGGAGCGAGAACTTCTCGGCGGTGCTTGAGGACAGACCAAGAGAGCCCGTCAAAGCCTTGCCTAG
>Ga0099829_10001968_pt1 | contig 11638 bp, 13 predicted proteins | sample CZO8metaG_3_FD_79336 | JGI IMG/M metagenome (GOLD analysis project Ga0099829, IMG submission 79336) | Vadose zone soil microbial communities from the Eel River Critical Zone Observatory, Northern California, USA - CZOApr15con2H2.8 metaG | ecosystem: Environmental > Terrestrial > Soil > Vadose...
CTGGGCAACGCCGTTGCACACGCCTGACAGAAGGCCGCGCCAGGCACATTGTCCTGCCCGCAGGTGGGACATCGCACCGCTAGCGGTGCGGCGCAGGCGGTGCAAAACTGCGCCTCGGCAGGATTGCCATGCTGACACCGGAAGCAGGCACGGATCCTGGCTCCTGGCGGGACCGCCGCACCCGGTGACGCTACCAGCAGCGTCTGGGGAACTGCGGATGGCATCGGGCTGGCAGGGTCCGACACTCCCTCGGTGTGCTCCGCGACGGGCGCCACAAAACGATAGCCCCGCCGGTGTATGGTAGCAATGAACCGGGGCGCCTGCGCCGTATCGCCCAGGGCCCGGCGCAACTCGCCGATGGCGACGCGCACCACCACATCGCTAATCGCCAGATCCGGCCAGACGGCGTCCAGCAGGGTGTCTTTCGTCACCAGCCGGTCGGGATGGGTGACCAGGTAATGCAGCACGTCGAAGGCTTTGGGCGTCAAGGCAATGGTCTGCGTCCCACGCCAGAGACAGGCGTTGCCCGGATCGAGGCGAAAGTCGGCGAAGCGCCACTGGGGGGAGGACATCCACGACCTCCTCTTCTCCCAATTAGGGGTCGGCCACGACAGAGAAGTGTCAAAGCGCATGATACCACAGCCATCGTGCGCCAGCATAGCAAAACGCGCAGGGCTTTTACCAAAACGCTACAGCACCGTTACGCAACTTTTACGGCACCTTTACGACTTCCCTCCCAGCATCTGTCATATTCCATAGCGTCAAGGCCGATGACGCCGTGTCATCCGAGCCTGTGACAGTGGTAGCACCTCGCGCTACCGCAGTCTGCCTCGTCAAGCATCGCAGCGCCTACAGACTGCGCGTGAGACATACGTGAGCGTGCAACAGGCAAGATGCAAGAGAACAAGGAGGAACACCTCATGGAGCAGACAGCGCAGTATGACCATATTGGCAGCAAATATGATGAATACGCACAGACGGCCACCCTGAAGCGCGCCGAGAGTTATACCTTCTTCCGCATGGTGGGCGAGCTCACAGGGCAGCGCGTCCTGGATCTGGCCTGCGGCTTCGGCTTCTACACCAGGCAGCTCAAGCAGCGGGGTGCCGCGCAGGTCGTGGGCGTCGATATTTCCCCCGAGATGGTACGTCTGGCACGCGCGCAGGAGCACGAGACTCCCGAAGGCATCGAGTACCTCGTGTACGACGCGGCTCACCTGCCCCAGCTCGGCCGCTTCGATCTGGTCACCGCGGTCTATTTGCTCAACTACGCGACGAGCCAGCCGCAGATGCTAGGCATGTTCCGGAGCGCCTACGATAACCTGGTGGCCGGCGGGCGCTTCGTCGCCTACACCGTCAACCCGGCGTTCACCCTCAGCCAGCCCAACAGCACACCATACGGGGTCACCGTGCTCGGCCAGACGTTCGAGGCGGATCGGTACGTATGCGACGCCGAGTTTGTCACTGATCCGCCTACCCCCTTCCGGTACTTCCAGTGGAGCCAGGCCACGTATGAGTGGGTGATCAAGGAGGCCGGGTTCCGGGCCTGCGTCTGGCACGCCTCGGAGGTGGCGCCGGAAGACGTTGCGTACTACGGGGAAGCGTATTGGCACGATTTCCACGATAATTGCCTCGTGATCGGGCTGGTCTGCCAGAAGTGACCTGGGACGCCATCTCGACGACAGAGGGTACCCCGAAAAGAGGTGCGTGGGGTCAAGCTGTGATAATGTAACACTTGGTGCTGCCGGGAACTCGACCCTGAGGTGGTTGCCCTAAGCTGGTATGCCTCACTGAGGCCTGCAGCCGACCGGGTCCCACTTTGCAGCCCCCAGTGGCTGATCCCTGAGCGTCGATATGACTGCCAATGTCTGCGAAAGACACGTCATTCTGTTCTCCTATGAACCGATACAAGGAGACCCACCATGAGACGCGTTGGCTATCTCCCCTGCACGCAAGATCCGCCCTCAGGAGCCAACATGACGCGCGTCATCGATGAAATGATTGCCGAGGCCCAGATGGCGGAGGCCAGTGGCTGGGACGGCTGCTTCATCAGTGAACACCACCAGCAAGCCGATGGCTATCTGCCCAATCCTTTGCTGATGGCGGGTCTGGTTGGCATGCGCACCCAGCGGCTCACCATTGGTACCTCTGTCCTGCTCCTGCCACTGTATCATCCCGTGCATGTCGCCGAGGACTGCGCGGTGATCGACCTCGCCACCCAGGGCCGGCTGATTCTCGGCGTTGGGGTGGGCTATCAGGTGCCCGACTTCACTGCCTTTGAAGTGCCGATTGCCGAGCGCGCTGCCCGGACGGCAGAGGCACTGGCGATCCTGGGCCACTGTTGGAGTGGTCAGCGCTTCTCCTTCTCCGGCAAGTACTTTCACTATCAGGACACCCTCATTACTCCTGTCCCATGGCAGCGGCCCGGTCCCCCCGTGTGGATGGCGGCGTGGTCCCCTGCGGGGTTGCAGCGTGCCGCGAGGCTCGCCGACGGCTGGCTCGCCGACCCGGTGCAATCGCTGCCCATCGTCAAAGGTAATGCGAGCCGCTATCGCGCGGCGGCGGCCGAAGCCGGTCGCACCCCCTTTATTTGTCTCATGCGCGATGCGGTGATTGCCAACAGCATGCCCGAGGCGGAAGCGGCGAGCGGTCCAACCATGTATACGCATCGCTTCTACTTCCAGTATGGCGCCTATGTGGCGGATGAGTACCTCAAGGACGTCACGCGGCCAGAAGACCTCTCCTTTACTAAAGCAGCCCAAGACCGGCTGATCGTCGGCTCAGCCGACGACTGTCTGGCACAACTGCAGCGGTGGCAAGCGGAGATCCAGCCGGATTATCTCATTATCCGCTTTCGCCAGCCGGGCGGTCCCACGCACCAGAAGACCCTGGAAGCGATCCGGGTGTTCGGAGAGCAGGTGATCCCGAAGCTGTAGACCGCGGGCGTTAGGCGCCAGAAGCGCGAAGAAAAAATCTGGCGAGCCCGACCTCTGGACACTGGAGGGCTCCTGGAGAACGTATCGACTATGAAGGAGGCCGCTTATGCCCGCATCTGTATCTGCTACTGTGCCTGCCCTCACGCTCTACGGTGCCAACTACCAGCGTCTGGTGGAGCTGAAGCAGAAATACGATCCAACGAATCTGTTCCGCCATAACCAGAACATCAAATCGGCGGTGTAGGGGGAACCCGCGCCGTGGGGCTGGTCTGGAGGGGTAATCCAATGCCACGATTAACTGACCGAGCCATGATTCGAACGATTCTCGAAGCGGATCGTCTATGGGCCGCTTATGCTCTCGCAGACCTTGAGCCAGGCTTTTTTGAGCACACGAGCTGGTTTCGTGCCGCCGACGAGGCATCTACTCTTGCCCTTATCTACGCTGCTGTCCACTCCGCTTTTGCCACCCCGGTGCTGATGACCTTTGGCAACGCGCAAGTGCTGCGATGGATTCTGCATGAAATTGGCACCACACTGCATCCACGCGAACTGTATGTAGCCGTACGGCCCGAAGTATTACCCCTGCTTGCAGAGCGTTACCAACTCACGCATGAGAAAGCGATGCAGCGTATGGCCTTAGACCCCACGCGTTACCAGCCAATCACCACAGACCGTGTTGTACGGCTGGGTCCCCCCGACCTTGAGGCGGTGCAGCGATTATATGCCGATGGGGAGGCGAGTGGCGAAGCACCGGCCTGATTTCTCCCGGAGATGTTAGCGCAAGGCGTTTATTACGGCATCCGCGAAAGCGCCGCGTTAGTTGCTGTTGCGGGCACCCATGTGGTGGCCGTGGGTGAAGGCGTGGGGTGCCTCGGCAACATCTACACCCGGCGTGATCGACGCGGACGTGGTTTGAGTACGCAGGTCACCAGTGCCGTGACTGCCCATTTGTCGACCATGCGGCTGCGGACGATCGCGTTGAACGTCCGAGAGAACAATGCTGCGGCGATGCGTGTCTATGAGCGGTTGGAGTTCCAACGCTACTGTGGTTATGTTGAGGCGGTGGCGATCAAGCGGGACTGACCACCTCCTGGTATCACACAAAGCCCAAGACACGGTAAATGTCCACGGCCTCGGCGAGATTTTTCAGGTGTTCGCGGCCGAGTCGCTCCACATGATAGCGCTGACCCAGACGGTGGACGGTCTCTGGACCGACCAGGAGCTGACCGGCCTGGGCAGTGGCTGCCAGACGCGCCGCCAGGTTGGTTACCGGGCCGCTCGCCGTGAAGGTCCAGCGCGTCCCGCGCACACCCTCGAAGCGGGTCGAACCGACCAAGGCGAGACCCGAGTTGAGACCCATGTGGATAGCCAGTGGCGCTGCGCTGTTGGTCCGATTGAGCGCTTCGGTAGCGCCCAATAAGTCGAGCGCGGTCTCCACCGCCGTGACGGTATGCGCCTGCACGTCGACAGCCTGGAAGATCGCCATAAAGCCGTCTCCTGCGGTCTCATTGATATCACCGCCAGCCTCGTGAATCCGGTCCAGGAAGGTCGAAAAATAGCGTTCGACCAGCCGATTCAGTACCTCTAGAGGCAACTGCTCGCACAAGCGCGTATAGCCAGTGATATCGACAAACAGGACCGAGACGTCGCACGCGTGTTTGGCCAGTTCCGGCGCTTCAGGATTGGCGGCGACGAGGCGCTTGACGGCCTCTGGCACGAACTTCGCGAAGTGGTCTTTGGCCCGGCGCAGCTCCCCGAGTTTCCCATCAACCGTGTGCTTCAGGCGCAGCGCGGTCCGCATGCGGGCCAGTAATTCGCGCTGATTGACCGGCTTGGTCAGGAAATCATCGGCTCCGGCGTCAATGCCTTTGATGCGATCATCGACGCCATCCAGGGCTGTCATGATCACGATGGGGATGAGGCGCGTCTCGTCATCCTCCTTCAGAATGCGGCACACCGTCAAGCCATCCATGATCGGCATCATGACGTCCAATAGAATGAGGTCGGGCGCTTCCAGCGCGACTTTTTCCAACGCCTCTCGCCCGTTCCTGGCACTCACCGTCGTGTAGCCGAGGTCCTCCAGCTCTTGTTCCAGGTAGTCGACGTTGAAGGGTTCGTCATCTACAATCAGAATCTTGGATGGATGTATCATGGTTTGTTCTCCCACGTGGCATCACGCCTATTCCTGCCCCAAAAACTTGGCGAGCTTGGCGAACAGCAGGTCTTCGTCGAGCGGTTTGCTGAGATAATCATTACAGCCGCTTTGCAAGGCCCTCTCTTTATCGCCTGTCATAGCATGGGCCGACAGAGCGATGATCGGGATAGCGCACAGCGCGGCATTGGCTTTGATGCGGCGGGTCGCCTTCCAGCCATCGATGACGGGCAGCGACAGGTCCATGAGGATCAGGTCCGGGTGCTCGTGTTCCGCCACCCGAATGCCCTCGACACCGTCAACTGCCGTGAGGACTTCATAGGTGTCCTCCAGGAGTTGCACAACCAGGTCCCGGTTGAACTCCACGTCTTCCACCACGAGGATCCTTTTCATGCTCTTATTCCTCAAGTGTGGCTTCATGCAGGGTCGTGATATCGTTCTGTCTGATCGACAGGGTGGCGCCGGAGTGCAGAGGAAGCGTAATGGTAATAGCTTCATCCCTCCGGTAACGGGCTACGGGATGCCTGGAGTATGCCCCACAATTCCTGCCTGAGCGTGTCGCGGCCCCACCCCTGCTTCTGGAGCACGGTGCGCACACTCTGAGCGAGCCTTGCGTACTCAGCGGCCGTAAGCGTTTTGGCCGTGAGTACGATAATCGGGAGCTGATGATACCGCGCATCCTGCCGGAGACGCTCAATGACTGCAAAGCCGTCCAGGTGTGGCTTGAGCAGATCCAGCAGGACGATGTCGGGCCGCTGTTGGGAGATCGCCTCTAGAGCCTCTTGGCCGTCCGCCGCGGCCACCACCTCATACGGCTCGCCTTCGAGGAACTGGCGTACCAAGTCTACTATCTGCACATCGTCGTCTACTACCAGGAGGCGGCCGCGCTGCGGAGGGATACGTGCCAGTGTAGCCAGGATGGCCCCCCGGTCGAAGGGTTTGAGCAGATAGTCGAAGGCCCCGAGCTGATAACCCAGGGCTTTGTTGTCCACAATCGAGAGCACAATGATGGGAATGTCTCGGGTAGTAGCGTCTGTCTTCAGCTCGTGCAGGAGCTGCCAGCCGTCTTTGTGCGGCATGAGAATGTCAAGCGTGATGGCCAATGGGTGGAGGGCCCGCGCTTGCTGCAGACCTTCCTCAGCACTCGTTGCCCCGACCACACGATAGCCCGCCTCGGTGAGGTTCTCACGCAGGAGGTAGATGACATCCGGGTCGTCGTCGATGGCCAGGATGATCTTGTCAGACTCTGGCGGGCTGATGCTCTCCTCAGGCGAGGGTAGGGTGGCAACGCGTGTGACCAGGGGGGCAGCGTCATAGTGCAGGGGGAGCGTCACAGTGAAGGTCGAGCCGACCCCAACAGTACTCTGCACCGTGATATCTCCGCCCAGGAGTTGGGCGAGGCGACGGCTAATCGACAGGCCGAGGCCCGTGCCGCCATACTGCCGTGTGGTACTGCTATCCACTTGACGGAATTCTTCAAAGATATGCTCTAACGCCTCGGCCGGAATGCCGATGCCGGTATCCGCCACGGCAATGATGATCTCCCCGTCGTGGTGCCGGGCGGTGATGGTAATGGTGCCTTCCGTGGTAAACTTCACCGCGTTGCTCAGCAGGTTCATGAGGATCTGCTGCACTTTGTCCTGATCTGTGGCAAGCAGCGGGAGGTCAGCTTCGATCTCTTTCACAAGACGGATGCGCTCGCTCTGCACCATCGGCTCTAGCGTGTGGAGACACACATCGACCAGAGCCTCGAGCGGAAAACTGACCGGATGGATCTCCATGCGTCCAGCCTCGATCTTGGAGAGGTCGAGGATGTCGTTGATGAGTGTCAAGAGGTGCTCAGCGCTAATTAAGATCTTCTCCAAGTTCTCATACTGTCTCTGCGGCAAGACGTCCTGCGAGCGTCGCATGACCAGCCTGCTGAAGCCGATAATGGCGTTCATGGGGGTGCGCAGCTCATGGGACATATTGGCCAAGAACACGGACTTGGCCTGGGTGGCAGCCTCGGCTGTTGCTCGCGCCTTGTGCAATTCTCCCTCCACCCGCTTGCGATCCGTGATGTCGCGCAGCACACCGGTGAGAAATTTTTTATCACCAGCCTCTAGAAGGGAGAAAGAGACTTCCAGGGGGAATTCCCGGCCGTCTTTGGTGCATCCTGGCAGCTCGATGCTGTGCCAGTGGGGCAGATGGCGCTGGCCGGTCGTGAGATAGCGCTGCAGCCCGGCCGTGTGCGAGTCGCGGAGATGTAGGGGCATAATCGGGGTCAAGGTTTTCCCCAGCAGCTCCGCTTTGGTGAAGCCGAACATCTGCTCGGCGGCGGAGTTGAACTCGCAGACCAGGCCGTGCTCATCGAGGGAGATAATGGCATCGGCAGCGGCATTGATAATGTGGCGGTATTTTCCCTCGCTCTCCCGCAGGGATTCCTCCACCCGTTGGCGCTCGGCGATTTCGCTCTCCAGGCGGCGTGCACGCTGGTCTAGATCTGCCGAGCCGCGACGTAGCCTGCCGATCACCAGGGCCAGGCCTGACAGCCCCAGCACAGACATAACCACCATCAGGGCAAAGGTGCCCCGTAGACCCTGATGAGTCTGCGCAACGGCTATATCCAAGGGGAAGATGACTTCTAACACCCCTCGCACGTCCCCTGTTTTCCAGTTCGTTTTGGGACTGTCAGGGTGCGTGTTGTGGCAATTGACGCAACTGGGGCGCATCAGGTCCGCCGTCGCATAGCGCAACGCTGGGCGGCCCTGGACCTCCTCAACACGGTGGAAGGACGTGGTGGGGTTGCGCTGCAAGTAGTCCCAGGCTGCCTGGCCAAAGGCGTCGTGCAGACCGCCCTCCGCACGCCGCGTGGGAAATGGATAGGGGCTGTATAGACGGATCTGGGCTCCGGCCTCATGGGCGCTGATACGCTTGCCTAAGAGCATCGTCAGCGTCACCGGCAGCGGGATAGCCCCGGCATGGGTCATGTAGTCGTGCGTCACCTCGATGCCGTGTGATCTGACGGTCTCCACCACCTCAGAGGTGTAGAGGGTGCGAAACTCAGCCAGGGCCTGGGCATACAGGGAGGCATCCTGCAAGGCGATGGAGGCGATGAGGTTCGACTGCAGACGTGATACATACCACAGCATGCACCCCATGCCGAGACAGAACAGCAGCAGCAGCACGAGAATGGTTCGCTCATGCAGCAGGCGGACGCAGGCGGCCACGGTGTGCGCCACGGCTTGGCGCACGGTATCCGTACTCAGGGGACGTCTGGCTGGCTGCATCTCACGCCTCCGCTTCGCCCGCTGTCTCTGCCTCAACGAGCACGCGGGTGATGAAAGACAGCAGGGTCGCCAGCGAGTGGAAATGACCCACCTGCCCCGACACGACATGCTCGACACGGCCAGCCATGTGCGCCGTGTCCAGCATCGTGTCGGCGTAAAACTGCACAACAAATGCCCGCTCCGGGGGGAGCCAGGCAGGTTTCCCGTTCTCCTGTGTCATCCAACCTGCTCACTGGTGTTCGATGGTAGTGCTTCCCGCTGTGACGGTCGATGGGGTGGTATCGCTTACAACTCCTACCCCTCGCGTCGTCCTGGCAGACTATGCAGAGGATACCAGGGGGGGGACGCGCTGTCATAAAGGTCCCGTAAAAGTGTTGTAAAGTTGCTGTAAAAATTGTCAATGAGCCCCGGATCTCCAGCGTGTCCTCCTCAGCTCGGGGATTTTTGACCGCTATCCCCCCTTCCTGCGACTCGTCTAAGCTGGCGTTGCCGGGAACACGTGCGGCAGCACAGACCTGGGGACGACCACCCGCATGGTATACGGTGGGTTCCCCGCCAGTCCCGTGCGGACGTCCGCCGCGCAGGCCATCACCATCGCAGCCTCCGTGTCATCGATCCCCAGAGTGTCCACCAGGAGGTCTGCCATGCCCTGCACCGCCATCTTCGTAGCCGCTTCCATGGTCTCTCCTTCTCCTGTGGTCATCACCTCCGTAGCGGTCGTGACAACCGGTCGGCGGACCGTGAAGCGCTCTTCGATAGTGACGCGGAAGGTGGCGTCGACGGCACATTCGACCGCGGAGGCCGTGACCTCCCCGTCGCCCATGGCAGCGTGACAATCGCCAATCGTGAGTAAGCCACCCGTGTGGAACACGGGCAGATACACGGTCGCGCCAGTGGTGATCTGGGTGTTCCCCATACTCCCGCCAAACGCCCCCCGGTCGTTGCTGGGCTTGCTCCCTTCCTGGGGGGCCACACCAATGCGTCCCAGCATCGGGCGCAACGGTAGGGTGACGCGATCGTTCAAGACCACTCCTGCCGGCGTGAGCTGCACCCGGGTTTTGCGAAATGCTGGGATGCGCGCGCCCAGCGGGCCACGGCCAGTGGTCGCACCAATCCAGCCGTAGTCAAGCGGCAGGGTCACGTCAAGCACCTCAATCTTGAGCGTGTCGCCGGGTTTGGCACCCTCGATGTACACCGGACCCGCCATCGTTTTGAGTATCTCCAGCGCCTCTGGAGAGGAAGTAGGCCCTTCGTAGGTGGCAAAACGGTCGTTGGTCTCCATCACGAACGGCTCCCCCATCTGAACCCGGAGGACCGGTGTATGCGCGGCGCTAAAGCTGGTACAGAGTTGGTCTTTGGTCACTCTTTTCATGCCAGGTTCTCCTGTGCTGTCAGGCCATCCACACGCGCTCGTGGCGCGGGGTCAGTGTAGCAAGGCCCCTAGGAGAGGTCAACGGGACGCCGGCGCATGCTCCGTGCAGCCCGACACCACGCCAGTCCGCTCGCCGCACACGTCCTGTACAGGTGAGCGTACCCCTCCAGCGAGCGCCCACTGTCGCGAGGGCACGACAAAGCATGGAAGGCACCTCTCTGGCGATGCGATGTCGCGCCTGCGCATGCCGCCGCTCGGATCATCCGACTGCGCGGGCCACACCTTGGTGTCGTCGAAGAGCAACAGACAGGCGGACGCGGGTTCTTACGATCTCCCAGGCTCCCCAAGCCTCACGGCAGGTCTGCCATGCGTCTCTGGGAGAACAGGTGTCGTCAGCGACCGACGCTACACCCTGCCCCATGGACGGCGCGCGCTATACCGCAGCGCCTGGGCAAGACCTGATGTCTTCTCCAACGGACATGAATACAAGCCCTGCGCCTATGGGGGTGCGGACGTGACGCCACCAGGGGAGCCCACACGTGCTGTGGCATAAGGCTTGCACCTATAGAAGCGGTGAGACCTGGGACACACGAGACCAGGCTGACGCAGCTCCCCCATCGCAGTGACCGTGCTCACCATGCGGTCACATGCACTGACTTCAGGGGACGCTCCCGAGCGAAGAGGCATTAGCAGCAACTTGCGAACGGTATGGAGGAAGACCCAATGATCACAACACGCGTCGTGCGTCTCATGGCGGGACTGACCTTGCTGGCGATGGTGGCAACAGGCTGTGGCACGCTCACCGGCGCCGCTATTGGCGCGGGGAGTGGGGCTGCCATTGGCGCCGGGACGGGAAACACGAAGAAAGGTGCTCTCATTGGTACCGGTGTCGGCGCCGCAGCCGGAGCCATCTACGACGCCACCCGCTGGCGATGAGGAGGTACAGGGGCCAGTGAAGGCCATGCTGGTGACGAGATCATGTCCAACACGTCCGCTGTATTACAAGGGAGGAGGATCCCGGTAAGAGTGAATGCCACCCTTTTGGAGTAGAGTTGGGTATAAAGAAAGTTTGCATGGGTGGACTCCCAAGGGATGATGTGGTATAAAGGGAACATTATCCCACAGCATACTTAGAGGAGGTCCCCTGTGTTCCTAGGCTCCGATGACCGACCGAAGCCTCTTACCCCTGAGCAGATAGAGCAGTGGATAGCCGTCATCAGCAGGAAGCGCTTAGACTTGCATATCCTCGCCACGGAACCCTGGAATAGCCCCGAACGCAATGCGGCATTTATCCAAATGTCAGAGCTTTTGCAGGACGCTATCGAGGAAGTACGGGTGATCAGCGTCACGCTGCGGGAGGGAAGTCAGGCAATACGCGAGCGATCTGCTGAACTTTTGGCGCACTCCACACACCTCCTGGAACAACGCACAAAATCGATAGAGCACGCCGAACACCAGATACTGGACATATTCAGGGATGAGACAAGGCAAGGGGAGCAGTCATAGCCGGTCTTCTCGGATATTTTCACCTTAGGAGGTATCCCTGTGAAGACCGACTGTCCACACTCACTCTTTCAGCACGAGCACCGGGCCTCAGCCAGCGCCAGCGCATTGCCGGCCTTGTCCTGCAAACAGTGACCCACAACACACGTCGGCATGAGACGCTCTAGCGCTGCATGCTGATGACTAATGCGGTCACTGTGGCTATCGCAGTGCCGGTCTACCTCACGCCCGATGATATCGTGCACATGCAGCAGGAGTTGGGATTCGCCATTCCCTTAGGTGCAGTCCAGGAGTATGTACAGCAGACAGAAGGGGGCGTTGAGGAAGAAGAGACCGGACCACCCTCACCAGGACACCCCAGCCTCTCCAGGTGGATCAAAAAAATCCACGGACACAATTTTATCACCTA
>Ga0099829_10001973_pt1 | contig 11633 bp, 4 predicted proteins | sample CZO8metaG_3_FD_79336 | JGI IMG/M metagenome (GOLD analysis project Ga0099829, IMG submission 79336) | Vadose zone soil microbial communities from the Eel River Critical Zone Observatory, Northern California, USA - CZOApr15con2H2.8 metaG | ecosystem: Environmental > Terrestrial > Soil > Vadose...
AAAATCAGGTCTTCCCCGCCCAGATGAATGTCGAAGCTCTCGCCCAAGTACTTCATCGCCATCACCGAGCACTCGATGTGCCAGCCCGGCCTTCCCGGACCGATGCTGGTTTGCCACTGCGCCTCGCCCGGTTTAGGGGCCTTCCATAAAGCAAAGTCGCGGGCGTTGTCTTTCTCGTATTCATCTACATCCACGCGCGCGCCGTTTTCTATGCCCTCGAAGTCTTTTTTGGAAAGCTTGCCGTACTCAGGAAACCTGGCGATGCGGAAATAATAGGAGCCATCGTCGGTGCGGTAGGCGTAGCCTTTTTTCTCCAGCGCCGCAATAAAATCGGCCATCTCGCTGATGTGCTCGGTGGCGCGCGCCATCTGCTCCGGCTTCTCCAGGTTCAAGATTTGCGAATCCTCCAGAAAAGCCTTCTCATATTTTGCGGTGTAGGTATGCACATCTACGTTCTCTTTCGCGGCGTTGCGGATAATCTTGTCATCCACATCGGTGATGTTCATGACATGCTTGAGCTGGTATCCACTTTGGCGCAGGAAACGGCGCAGCAGGTCCACCATGATGAACGTGCGGAAGTTGCCGATGTGACCGTAGTCGTACACGGTCGGGCCGCAGGAGTACATGCGCACGAGCTTGTCTTGCGACGGCTCAAAAGTTTCCGTCTTGCCGGAGAGGGTATTGAACAGTTGCAACGGCATGGGGTAAATAACTATTTAAAACGAATCTTTGATTCTAAATCATGGGGATTCCAAATCATCGGTTGGAGGTAAAAGTCCTGATCGGCGCTGGAAAGCCTTGCAACTTTCCGCCCGCTGTTGCATCCTTATTGATCATGTTGGCGCTCTTCCCCCACCTGCGCAGCCCCGGTTTCACTTGAACCGTCTTCCTAAAACGTCCGTAGGCCGTTTCTCTTACCCATCAACATCTTAAAGCCCTTGCAGGATGAAATCCTGCTCAGAGTTTGCCTCTGTACTCGAAAGGTCACGATCATGCCACGAAAAATTGCGGTTCTCTTTGTCTTCGTTTGCTGCAGCCTATGGGCCTCGGCGCAGCAGACACGCCACTTCACCTTCCACTACGAGTTTACCGTCAGGAACCTCACGCCCGGCGCTCCGGTTCATGTATGGATTCCGCTCGCGCATTCCGACGAATTTCAGGTTGTCCGTGTGCTTTCAACTTCGGGCGATTTGCCGCTGAAAAAGACGCAGGAAAAAGAATACGGTAATTGGATGCTGTATGCCTCAACCGAGAAGGCCACCAAGCCGGAGTACAAGTTTTCCGCAGATTATGACGTTGTGCGCCGTGAGCACCTCAGTACGCCAGCTTCGGCCAAAACCGTGAGCCTCTCTACCCGCGAGCGCCAGCGGCTTCTGGAAGCCGACAAGCTTGTTCCCATTACCGGCCTTCCGGCCGAGCTGGCGACGAAAGAAACTGTGAATGCCAAGACCGATGAAGAAAAGGCCCGTGCGATTTACGATTACGTCCTGAGCAACATGCGTTATGACAAGACCGGCACCGGATGGGGCCACGGCGATACCCTCTACGCCTGTAGTGCCAAAAAAGGAAATTGCACCGATTTTCATTCGCTGTTCATTTCCATGGCGCGTTCGCAGCAGATTCCCGCAAAGTTTGAGATCGGGTTCCCGCTGCCGGCCGACAAAAGCTCTTCCGAAATTGCCGGCTATCACTGCTGGGCAGAATTTTATTTGAAACAAAGAGGCTGGGTCCCGGTGGATATCTCCGAGGCCTGGAAGCACCAGGAAAAGCGCGATTACTTCTTCGGAGCGCACGATACCAACCGCGTGCAATTCACCGTAGGACGCGATTTAACGCTCAACCCCCCTCAAGCCGGCGCGCCCTTGAACTATTTTGTCTATCCCTATGTGGAGGTGGATGGCAAAGAGTATATCAACGTTGCAACCTTATTTTCCTTCAGTAACGTGAGCGATACGAAGACAAAACAAGCTTCAACTCGAACTGGGACTGCCGCTATGCCGCAGGCGCCGGCCCACCACGAAAGTGTAGTGAATCCATGAGATCAGCGTGAGTGCAAAGGTCACGCGAAAGCTGGCCTGCATGATGATCTTTACCCAGTCCGTAGAAAATACGGGATGAAGCAATACAAGAAATATTGTTCCGACCTGCGCCACAGTGTTCATTTTTCCGAAGATGCTGGGGCGCAGGTCGCGTAATGTGTTGGTGGCATAGAGCAGCGTGCTGACGATCAGGATGCCGATGTCGCGGCTGAAAACCAGCACGGTCACATACCACGGAATCCTGTGCAAAAATGAAAGCGCCAGAAACAAAGTGCTGAGCAAAAGCTTGTCGGCAATGGGATCGAGATAAAGCCCGAGAGCGGTTTGCTGCTTCAGAACCCGAGCCAGCAGCCCATCGAGCGCATCGCTGATTCCGGCAACCAAAAACAGCGACAGCGCCATGTGGTCGTGGCCTTCCATGACGGCAATCACCACAAATGGAATAAAGATGAGGCGCAGAAGCGTGAGTTGGTTGGGCGCAGCACGCAATTGCGAAATCATGCGCCTGGTTCCTTTCTCGCAGCCGGGGCGGAGAATTCCCGCAATAAGTCAGGAAACTCGAAGCCTGTTTTGGCCTGAAAACGCTCTTGCAGGGAAGGAATGTCTCCATTGCGGAGATCGAGCTCGATGCGCTCAATGCGATGCATGGGAAAGAACACCGCATTGGGAGTGACCAGGTCGCCGGCCTTGACCTGCCGGATGAAATCTTCAACCGAGTTCAGGTCAATGCCGCGCACGCTGATCCCTGCCGGAGCAAGATTAAGGATCGCACCCCAGAACTTTTCCCGCGGCGAATTGAGCGTGACCAAAACCACGGCATTGGACGCAAACGGCCCAACTTCGCCTGTCTTCGATGTGCGCTTGGCTTTCCGCATAGCTTCAGGATATCTGGATTTTTCTGCAATACACGTGGGAAAACAGAGTTCTAAAGTTCAATAGATAGACAGATTAGAGCTGTTTCAGGATCGATTTGGAAGCAGATTCGAGACATGTATCAGGGCACGACTGGTAGCCCATGGCTTCAGCCATGGGTGAGCGAAGCGAAAAGCGCCCCGAACCGTTTAAAATCCATGGGGGCTTTAGCCCCTGTGTTTTCGGCACTGACCATACCGATTCTGAAACTGGTCTAGAGATTAGCATATCTGCTTGAGCAGTAGTGTATCGGGATGGTTACCGCAATAGATCAACTACATCCATCTTCCAACCGCTGGTATTCCCAAAAAATTCCGCCTTGCGAATACCTAGCCCTTTGAGAATGCACCGCTCTCTTGCGACCTAGGAATTCTGGCACCGACCAAATTTGTCTGAACAGAACCTCAGGCAGTCGCCGCGGTCTGGATTTCCGCGCAAGCCCAAGACTATTGTTTGAGTTGTACAGTGGTCCAGTCTGGTCAAAACTGAACAGGATCCTCAAACACGAAGTCTCTTGTTTTCGCGTGAAAACGAGAAGTGAGCCATTTTGACCAGATTAGCTGCCCTCCCGACGATCATAATTATCAGGAAGTGAATCCTATGCGTGTGCTTTAGGAACAAGGGGCGTGCTACTGCCTATTGATCGCCTAGCAGGGCAGGGCTTAAGCAATGGCGAGATCGCCAGTAAGCTAGACATCGCGAAAAGCAGAGTCCAAGGCTGTATTTGCATGGTTGTTGCATTTCTTGAAAATAGCGAATCGGCATCGGCTGGTTCAATACGCCTCAGCCGCGGCACCGCCATTACTGCTATGACGAAGTAGGCCCTACAGCATTCTCACGGCTCTCCGCTTCTGGTTTACGCACGACGCACGCTCAAGAATTCCGATCCTGCATTGCAAAAGTATGTTTTCGAGAAAGAGATGACTCGTTGATTAGCCGGCATAGGCACGCTACCCTGCTTCAAATTGGGACGCTCCTGCGCAAAAGCCTTGGACCGACGAGGCCTGAAGAGGCAGAAGCACTTCTGCGTTCGGAGTTGTTCAGCAGAGAACAAATGAAGCAACATGGCAAAAGCCTGGCCGCCTCTCACGCGGTCGCGCGCGGACGAGCGCCAGATAAGCTCCTGGCCAGATTGGCAGAAAACGAAAAGATACTGAATGAAACCTGTCATCTGCTGACCATTGCGGTAAAAGCGAACCGGCGTATTGCGCCAGCCGGCGAATGGTTGCTCGACAACTTCTACCTGATCGAAGAACAAATCCGTACTGCCAAGAGACACTTGCCAAAAGGCTACAGTCAGGCGCTCCCGCGTTTGCTCAGGGGCCCATCAGCAGGTTTGCCACGTGTCTATGATCTTGCTCTGGAAACGATTTCGCACGGCGATGCCCGGGTAGATATGGAAAGCCTCAGCGGTTTCATGGCGGCTTACCAGACGGTCACTGACCTGAATCTGGGAGAGTTATGGGCCATTCCTATCATGTTGCGGCTCGCGTTGATTGAGAATCTCAGACGTGTCGCTACGGTGATTGCCGCTGACAGGCTCGATCGCAACCTCGCCGACATCTGGGCGGATAAGATGACCGAGGCTGCGGAAAAAGACCCAAAGAACCTGATCCTGGTGATCGCAGACATGGCGCGGTCGAACCCCCCGATGGTGAGTTCGTTTATCTCCGAATTGGCGCGCCGCCTGCAAGGACAGGGGCCTGCGCTAGCCTTACCGCTCACCTGGATTGAACAGCGGCTCTCAGAATCCGGGTCAACGATTGAGCAATTGGTGCGGTCCGAGAACCAGCAGCAGGCTTCCGACCAGGTTTCCATCAGCAACAGCATCGCCAGTCTGAGGTTTCTGGATGCGACCGACTGGCGCCACTTTGTCGAGACAATGAGCGTCGTCGAGCGCACCCTGCGTGAAGACCCCGAAGGCGTGTACGGCAACATGAATTTTGCCACTCGCGACCGCTATCGGCATGTCGTCGAAAAGATCGCCAGGAGCAGCAGCTCATCCGAAGGCGAGGTGGCCAGCAAAGCAGTCCGACTGGCGCATGACAGTTGGAATAAAAAAGGAGGCCGGGCCAGCCATATTGGGTTTTATCTGATCGGGGATGGTTGCGAGACTCTCGAACGTTTGGTGGCGATGCGCGGATCTATCTCACGATCATTGCGGACGATTGGCCGACGCCGTTCAGTGCTGCTGTATTTAGGTGTGATCCTGGGTGCGACCGCCCTGGTCACCAGAATCTTGGCCGTGAAAGCCTCTACCGATGGCCTGCGAGCTTCGGCTCTCGCGATCATGAGCATCTTTGCCGTGATCGCTGTCAGCCAGTTCGTTGTCACGTTGCTCAATTGGGCGCTGACTAATCTGACGATGCCGGACCTGCTGCCGCGGATGGACTTTTCCCGGGGAATACCGCCTGAGTTGCGCACTCTGGTTGTGGTTCCAACCATGCTCACCACGGCGGAAAGCGTTGCAAAGCTGGTCGAAGCCCTGGAGGTTCGGTTTCTTGCCAACCGCGATGACAACGTGCATTTCTGTCTCTTGTCGGATTGTCGTGATGCTGACCTGGAGAATATGCCGGAAGACGCGCCGCTCGTGGATCTTGCCCAGGCCGGGATCGCAGCCTTGAACAAGAAGTACAACCGCGAGGAAAACGATGCTTTCTTCCTTTTTCATCGGCCACGCCGCTGGAATCCGGAAGAGCAAATGTGGATGGGCTACGAGCGCAAACGAGGCAAACTTGCGGAGTTGAACTCATTCCTGCGCGGCCGGCCCGGTGATTACTTTTCACGCATTGTCGGGAAGACAGCAATCCTGCGAAGCGTTCGATACGTCATTACCCTTGACACTGACACACAGTTGCCTCGTGACTCGGTTTGGCAGTTCGTGGGAGCCATGGCGCACCCGCTTAACCGGCCCGTTTACGACAGAGCAAAGCAGCGCATAACCGAAGGCTATGGCATTCTGCAGCCGCAGGTTGCGGTGAGTCTTCCTGGCACAAATCATTCCCGCTATGCGCGGCTCTGGGGCGGAGAACCGGGCATTGACCCGTACACACGCGCGGTATCCGATATCTACCAGGATGTTTTTGGCGAAGGTTCTTTCATCGGCAAGGGAATCTATGACGTAGATGTCTTCGAGCAGTCACTGGATGGGCGTTTTCCTGAAAATCGCATTCTAAGCCACGATCTCATAGAAGGATGTTATGCGCGCTCTGGTCTGCTGAGCGACGTACAGCTCTACGAGGATTATCCGGCGCGCTATGACGCGGACATGGCCCGGCGTCATCGCTGGATTCGTGGTGACTGGCAGATCGCCCGCTGGATTCTGCCGCGAGTGCCCGGTCCGGAACGTAGAGCACTGAAAAATCCGCTGTCTGTTCTCTCTCGATGGAAAATCGCTGATAATCTTCGTCGCAGTCTTGTACCGGCGGCACTGGTTTTCCTGTTGCTGTTGAGTTGGCTGCGATTATCGCCGGCCTGGGCTTGGACCTTGGCGATCGCCGGGACAATCTTTGTTCCTATCTTTTTCAACTCTCTCCTCGATCTGTTCCAGAAGTCAGAAGATGTTGCGCCGAAGCAGCACTTGCCTGAAGTGATGCGCGGATTCAGCCGACACCTTGCCCAAGGGCTGTTTACGTTTGCCTGCCTGCCTTACGAAGCCTTCTTCAACCTTGACGCGATTCTTCGAGCAATCTGGCGCATGCTTTTTTCGCATCGGCGGCTTTTGGAGTGGAACGCATCAAGCGAGCAGAAGCACAAGAGCCGATCTGGCCTTAGCTCTGGTCTTGGCTCTGGTTTGGGCGGATCTTTCCGTACGATGTGGCCTGCACCTGTTTTCGCCGTAGTTGGCCTAATATCTCTCGCCAGGATGCGGCCGACTGCCCTGGGTATAGCCCTTCCGGTGTTGCTGATCTGGGTTGCCTCGCCGGCCGTCGCCTGGTGGATCAGCCTGCCACTCACGCGTGACCCGGTAGATCTCTCCCTCGAGCAAATAATCTTTCTCCAGAAACTTTCGCGCAAAACGTGGTCATTCTTTGAGAAGTTCGTCAGTGCAGAAGACCACTGGCTTCCTCCAGATAATTATCAGGAGAGCATGGTTCCCACCATTGCTCACCGTACCTCTCCAACCAACATGGGACTGGCGTTGCTCGCCAATCTTTCCGCTTATGACTTTGGATATCTTTCGGCGGCACAGTTGCTTCAGCGCACGGGCCTCGCATTCCAAACCATGCAGTCACTTGAGCGGCATCGTGGGCACTTTTATAACTGGTATGACACGCTGACATTGAAACCGCTCTCGCCTCTCTATGTGTCCACCGTGGATAGCGGCAATCTGGCTGCCCACGTGCTGACTCTAGAGCCTGGCCTTAGCGCGCTCGTGGATCAAAAGATTCTTGCTCCCCGCTTGTTTCACGGCCTTCTCGACACTCTCAGAGTTTTTCAAGATGTGGTCAATGACGCCCCCTCCCAAAATAGTGAACTGGCAAATCTCACGCTGCGTGAAGCAGATGATCTACGGAAGGAGTTGGAGGGTTTGTGCCTTTCTCCGCCGGCTACTTTGTCGGCTGCACGGTTGTGTCTTGAGCAGCTTGTCACAAAAACTGCGCGAATTACTGAAAGCGTCGACAGCAGACAGGAAAGCCAAGCAAACTGGTGGGGAGATGCTCTCACCAGCCAGTGCCAGGCTGCGCTTGAAGACTTGACCTTCCTCGCTCCTTGGACACTGGTCGCGCGCGCCCCGGACGAGCTAAGTACATTTCAATTAGACAAAATCCCCACTCTGCGTGAACTGGCAGCACCTGATTCAGAGTCGCTGTCCGGCAACCTGCGCCAGGGGGAAGCGATTCCGGGCCATTGGTTGAATAAGTTGAAACGGCTTATCAGCGAAGCGAGTCATCGCGCGAAGGAGCGGATTGCCGAGATTGAGCGGCTCGCGGTGGAGTGTAAAGATTTTGCCCGCATCGAATACGACTTCCTTTACGACGAGGAGCGTCATTTGATGACGATTGGATACAACATCAGCGAACATCGCCGGGATTCGAGCTACTACGACCTGTTGGCATCAGAAGCGAGACTATGCAGTTTCGTGGCGATCGCGCAGGGCCAAGTTCCACAAGAGAACTGGTTTTCTCTGGGTCGCCAGCTTACAAGCTCCGCGGCAGGCCCCGCTCTCCTCTCATGGGATGGTTCGATGTTTGAGTACCTCATGCCGCTGCTTGTCATGCCGACCTACCAAAATACGTTGCTCGATGAAAGTTGCATGGCAGCGGTGGCGAGGCAGATCGAGTACGGCAAGACGCGAAACGTGCCCTGGGGAATATCCGAATCCGGTTACAACACGGTTGATGTGCACATGAATTACCAGTATCGGGCCTTTGGAGCGCCTGGTCTTGGCCTAAGGCGTGGGTTAGCCGAGGACTTGGTCATCGCATCTTATGCCTCGAGTTTGGCACTCATGGTTGCTCCCGAGCAGGCCTGTGCGAACCTGCAGAGGCTCGCGGCTGCCGGCGTCGAAGGCAAATACGGCTTCTATGAAGCCATTGACTACACTCCGTCGCGAGTGCCTCGTGGCCAATCGAACGTAATCGTCCGCTCGCACATGGCCCATCACCAGGGCATGAGCTTGCTGGCCCTGGCCCATGTTCTGCTGGATCGGCCGATGCAACGCCGATTTGAATCAGTCCCGATATTCCAGGCGACCACGTTGTTACTGCAAGAGAAGGTTCCCAAAGCAACAAGACTTTATTCGGCGCCCGACGAGCTTCCTGAATCCCGCGGCACTGCGGATGGGCTGGAGACTCCAGTACGTGTCTTTCATACCCCCAACACGCCTGTTCCGGAGGTGCAGTTACTCTCGAACAGCAAATACCACGTGATGGTCAGCAACGCGGGCGGAGGTTACAGCCGATGGAAGGACATCGCAGTCACCAGATGGCGCGAAGACACCACCTGTGATCATTGGGGGACCTTCTGCTACATCCGTGACGTCGCCACAGGAAGGTTCTGGTCGTCCGCGCATCAGCCAACCGTCAAACGGTTGGAGCACTACGAGGCCATCTTCTCCGAAGCCAAAGTAGAGTTTCGCTGCCGCGAAGGAGAGCTGGAGGCCCACACGGAGATCGCAGTTTCGCCAGAGGATGACGTTGAGCTGCGGCGAGTCACGCTCACCAACCGTTCCCGCAAACGCAGAGTTATTGAGATCACCAGCTACACAGAAGTTGTTCTTGCTCCGCCTGCCGCCGACGTCCTCCATCCCGCCTTCAGCAACCTCTTCGTGCAAACCGAGATACTGGAGCCGCGCCGGGCGATTCTTTGCACGCGCCGCGCCCGGTCTCTTGATGAGCAGGCGCCCTGGATGTTTCATCTGGTGGTCGTGCATGGCGCCGATGTTGGGACCGTATCCTACGAAACCGACCGCATGCGATTCATTGGTCGGGGAAGAACGGTCGCGAATCCGGTAGCGATGAATGGTTCTGCGCCGCTGTCAGGCAGCCAGGGCTCTGTGCTCGATCCCATTGTCGCAATCCGCTATCAGATCAGTCTCGATCCCGGGCAATCTGCCACCGCAAACCTGGTTTCTGGCGTCGGCGAGACTCGCGACCGCTGTCTGCAGTTGGTTGACAAATATCAGGAGCGCCATCTGGCGGACCGCGTCTTTGATCTTGCATGGACCCACGGCCAGGTACTTTTGCGCCAACTCAATGTCACAGAGGCTGACGCGCAGAGTTTTGGACGGCTTGCCAGTTCCATCCTCTACGCCAACCCGTCGCTGCGTGCCGAAGCTTCTGTGCTGAGCAATAACCGCCGCGGTCAGTCTGGCTTGTGGGGCTATGCGGTTTCCGGCGATCTGCCGATTGTGTTGTTGCAGATTGGGGACGCAGCCAACATCGAGCTGGTGCGTCAGCTTGTGCAAGCTCACGCCTACTGGCGGCTGAAAGGACTCGCAGTTGATTTGGTGATCTGGAATGAAGATCATGCCGGGTACCGGCAACTGTTACAGGAACAGATCATGAATCTGGTTGCGGCAGGCGTTCAAGCCAACCCGGCGGAACGGGCAGGCGAGATCTTTGTCAGAGTCGCGGAGCAGATATCCAATGAAGACCGCCTCCTGTTTCAGGCCGTTGCCCGGGCTATTATCACCGATGCTCGCGGCGCGTTGAATGTCCAGATCAACACTCGCCAGGCCGTGGAAGCCGACCTCCCGCGTATTCAGATGAGAAGGGCCAGCCGCGACGAGCACATCCTGCAGCACGAGTTGCCGCCCCGCGACCTGATTCACTTCAACGGACTGGGCGGGTTCACTCACGATGGCAGGGAATACGTAATCACGATTGCGCAGGATCATGTGACGCCTGCACCTTGGGTGAATGTGATAGCAAATTCGGGATTTGGCACCGTCATCTCTGAGAGCGGCTCGTCGTACACGTGGAGTGAGAATGCTCACGAATTCCGCCTCACCCCGTGGCATAACGATCCTGTGACCGATGCAAGCGGCGAAGCATTTTTCCTTCGCGATGAAGAGAGCGGCAGTTTCTGGTCGCCGTCACCTCTGCCTGCTCGCGGCACGGGACCTTATGTCACGCGGCACGGATTCGGCTATAGCGTCTTCGAGCACACCGAAGAGGGCATCAGCTCAGAGTTGCAGGTGTTTGTGGCGAAGGATGCTGCCGTCAAGTTCTCGGTGCTCAAAGTGCGCAATGAGTCTGGTCACACTCGCCGGCTCTCTGCCACCGGCTACGTGGAATGGGTGCTGGGAGACACGCGTCCAAAATCAACCTTGCACGTGATGACTGAGACTGATCCCGCGACGGGAGCGCAGTTCGCGCGCAATGCTTACAACTCAGAGTTTCCCGGCAGGGTCGCTTTCTTTGACGCAAACCAGACGGCACGAACCGTCACGGGAGACCGAAGAGAGTTTCTGGGCCGCAACGGTGTACTTTCGAATCCAGCCGGCATGCATAAGCCACGCTTATCCGGAAAGCTCGGCGCCGGTTTGGATCCATGCTCGGCGATCCGTCTTCAGTTTGAACTGTTTGACGGCCAGGAGCGTGAGATTGTGTTCATCCTCGGCGTGGGGAGAGATGCTGTGGATGCGGGCACTCTCGTACAGCGTTACCGCGGAACGGAGGCGGCCCACGCCGCGCTGGAATCGGTATGGCACTACTGGGCACATACTCTCGGCACCGTGAATGTAGACACACCTGACCCGTCAATCAACGTGATGGTAAATGGGTGGCTTCTGTACCAGACGCTGGCGTGCCGTCTCTGGGCCCGCAGCGGCTATTACCAGTCCGGTGGCGCTTTCGGTTTCCGTGACCAGCTACAGGATGTGATGGCGCTCGTGCACGCCGAACCTGCATTGATTCGCAAACAGCTTCTGCTTTGCGGCTCTCGCCAGTTCCGTGAAGGAGATGTCCAGCACTGGTGGCATCCGCCTTCCGGCCGTGGAGTACGCAGCCATTGTTCCGACGACTATTTGTGGCTGCCCTTGGCGGTTTGCCGCTACGTCGTTAGCACTGGCGATACCGGAGTGCTGGATGAAGCTGTCGCATTTCTTGAAGGTCGCCCGGTAAAGCTGGAAGAAGACTCTTATTACGATTTACCGCGACGATCGGAAATGACCTGTACTTTATACGATCACTGTGTTCAGTCGATCATGGCCAGCTTCGCCCGGGGCGAACACGG
>Ga0099829_10001976_pt1 | contig 11631 bp, 4 predicted proteins | sample CZO8metaG_3_FD_79336 | JGI IMG/M metagenome (GOLD analysis project Ga0099829, IMG submission 79336) | Vadose zone soil microbial communities from the Eel River Critical Zone Observatory, Northern California, USA - CZOApr15con2H2.8 metaG | ecosystem: Environmental > Terrestrial > Soil > Vadose...
ATTCGAAACCCCCTGCAGATCCCCAACGTTATTTGAGCCGGTGGCCGGGTCATACGCCTTGGAGAACGTGTAGGCGGCCTGTAGCGAGAGGTCCCGCGTCATCTGCGACCGGAACTCTGCCTGTAACGAGTTATAGTGCGCGTTTTGCACGGTTTCCGACTGCTTGATGGAGTGGAACCCGAGATACGGGACTAACGTGTTGTAGCTGCCTGCTGTACCAGCCGCGATACTCGGCAGAAGACTCTGAGCCGGGAGATTGGTTTCGCGGTAGTCGTTTTGATGCCGCTCCTGGTTTCCGACGTAGGAAACAGACAATACCGATTTGGCCCCAAAACCCTGCTGGACGCCAACGCTGTACTGGTAGCTCACTGGCAGCTTGTACTCTTTTCTGTTCAGGCCGGTAATGTCGGCGACCGTGATCGGCGCGGTCAGCGTATTACCGGTTGACACGCTGGTGCTCGGATTTGCCAGCAGGATACCGTTGTTGAACGTGACTGATGTGCTGAACGGAATATTCGGACCGGCGTTGTTCATGTCGTTGCCCTGAATGCGCTCGTACATGGTGCCGAATCCGCCACGGATCACGGTCTTGCCTTGGCCCGTCACGTCATAAGCAAAACCCAGGCGCGGACCGAAGGCAGCCCAGTGGTTATCCACCAAGCCCTTGGGAATTCCGTTCTTGCCAGGGATGCCAATGCCGTTCAGATAGAACTGCTGGCCTGCCAGGATCGGGTTGGGACTCGTGCCCAAGCCCGGACTGCTGGGGCTGATCGAACCGTCCGGAAGAATGACGGCTGCATCGGCTTGATTGTAAAGGCTGGGATAAAAGTTTCCCATCCGGTTATTGGCTTCATAGGTATGCGGAACACCGTCCCACCGCAGCCCGAGATTTAGAGTAAGACGCTTGGTGGCGCGCCAGTTGTCCTGGATATAAGCGGCCCATGAAACGTTGTTCCAGAGACCGTGGTCCTGAACCGCAAGCTCGTTATAGGTGTCGGCATAGCCCAGCAGGAAATCGGCAAAGTCGACCCCAGTGTAGGTATTGTTGAAGGTGAAGTTGCCCTGGGTCTGACCGAATAGATCCTGGACCTTCTTATAAAGCGCCCAGCTGCCACCCATCTTTAACTGGTGCGCTCCCTTGGTCCAGGAGATGTCATCGCGAATCTGGTAATCGTCCGCCTTGTTGTTCCAAGGCCAACTGGCCGTGGCGTATGCGGCGCCGGTACTACCACCAAGTTTGATTTCAGGAATGCGGTTGAGGTTATTCGGTCCCGAAAACAACCGCGGCGTAGTGAAGCCGGTGGGACGTGCGACTACACCTTGGGGAATGATGGCGATCCGGTTAGCGTTGTAGTTGAAGGCCACCTCATTGAGCAGCCTCGGACTGATGGCATAGGTCGTGTGGATTACGCCACTATACGAAGGGTTGCCAAAGGTGTTGTGGGCAGTTGGCAAGTTGTCGTCGCTCCACATGGATGTCCCAAAGTTCTGAGAGATCTGCTCCGAAACCCAGTGTCCGAAAATCGAGAACTTGTCGGTGAACTGGTGATCCACCCGGGCGATTTCCTCCCGCACTTTCGTGGGCACGTTGTTGCCGCCGATGAATTGTTTACCGCTGGTTGGCGCCGGGAAAATACCGGCAGCCAACAGCGCTTGCGCGTTGGGGTCCAGCAGGTTTGCCGGAATGGTGTTGTTAGGGAATGGTTGCCCCGGCGTGAGCCCATCGGCCGCGTATTGTGCCAGGATCGCGGGAGAAACCTGAGCAGCGGTTGGAACTGTGATCAGGGTGCTGCCGAAGTTGCCGCCGTAGGTACTGGGCAGCGGAACTGTCTGATTGAGGATCTGCCCTTGAATTAGGCTACGCCATTCCATGTTGTAGAAGAAGAAGGTCGGGTGGCTCTTCCAGAATGGAGCCTGTCCGCCCAGGTTGAAACCATAAGTGTGGAACCGCAACTCGGCCACTTTATTCGGGGCGGGGTTGAAGTAATTGCGCGCATCGAAAGCATCGTTACGCGTGAATTCCCATCCCGAAGCATGGAACTTGTTGGTTCCAGACCGGATTACCGCAGTCATAGTCGCGGCCGAAGACAGGCCATATTCTGCGCTGTAGTTCGATGTCAACATGCGGAACTCGGCGATCGAGTCCAGGGATGGCATAACGTCGGAACCGCCGCCGCCCCCACGATCACTGCTCTCGCTGCCATCGAGCATGTAAAGGTTGTGGCTCATGCGCTGGCCGTTATAGCTTATCGCCGCGTCTCCGCCCACCGGAGTGGGAGTTTGAAAATCTCCCTGACCACTTGAAGCTCCCGGCGTCAGGTTGGCTAGGGAGTACATGCTGCGCCCGTTGGTGGCGAGCTGGCTGATCTGCTGGCCGGTGATTACGGAACTGACTTCGCCGTGCTCCGTTTGCACCCTCACGGAATCGGCTTCAACCGTAATTGTCTCCGTGGCCGCGCCCATCTTCAGATCGAAGTCGATGCGGGCGCGATCGCCTACGTTCAGCACGATGTCGTTCTTCTGGGCGACGCCGAATCCGGAGGCCTCGGCCTTAATGCTGTAATGACCGATCGGAAGGTCGGCGAACAAATACTGGCCAGCATCACTCGCATTGGTGGTTCGAGCCAGGGCGGTTTCGACGTGGGTTGCCGTAACCTTCACATTGGGAACAACAGATCCGGATGGATCGGTAATGGTGCCAACCACAGTGGCGGTTTGAGCGGAGGCGCAAAGCGACAAGCCCACCACCAGCAAGCAGAAAAGCAACAGGGAACGTACCCGCCCGTGCTTCGCGGCCTTAACAAGACTTCCAGCGCATGTTGACGAAAAAGACCTCATAGTCTTCACCCCTTCGCGATTACCTTAATCCCGAGCCGTTTAACGAACTTCCCGGTAACGTTAACGACGCAGCACAGCTTGTACCTGTATTTGTAGATGACTGTCAAGAAAATTTTTGAGTCGTCAGGATCACTTCCTGAATCGGCACAGGTGTGGGCCGCCGTGAAGGGTTTCCCGCCAGGGCGGGGGGGTTGGACCGGTGGTTCATCGGTAACCAGAAAGTGCCCAATACTACTATGGAGTTATGAGGCCGGACTCTCGGCTTCGAGGCCGCCTACAGGGCGGCGCGCTCCAGGAGCGCTGAGTCGTCGAATCGGAAGTCCGCAATTCTCATCTCGCGAAACAGGTTCAAATTGGATGACATCACTACCCCAGGGCTCAGATGGACGGTGGAAGGGAAAGGAACCCTGTTAGTGAGGTGATCCGCCATGAGCCGCACTGCCATTTGTCCCTGGCGATGTGGTTGCTGGTAGATCGAGGCCGTGATGATGCCTTTGTGAAAATACGGAGCCATCTCCGCGAACAGATCGGTGGTAATTAATTTGACTTTTCCCGCCAGACCGTGCGCTCCCAACGCCCGGCACACCGGGAGACAGTTCACGGTATTCACGTAGAGTCCGGCAAGGTTTGGCGCCTGGCGAAGCAGCTCAAATGTCTTTTGAAAACTTTCGTCCTCGTCCTCGTGCCCTTCAATCACGGTGAAGATTTTTCCGCCGGCGCAATGCTGGGGGAACGCTTCCGCAAAGCCGTCAGTTTTCTTGCGATGATCTTCCGTATTAAGCATGCCCGCAACCACGGCCACCTGCGAACCCGGCGGGACAAACTTGCCCATCAATTCACCAGCCAGACAGCCATTCAGCCTGGGTTCTACACACACGATGCTGGAGCGCCGGCTGTCGGGAGCGTCGGTGGATACGCAGACCACGCGAATTCCCTTCTCCTCCGCCTCGTCAATCAGAGGCGTAAGACCCCTCGGGTTGCCCGCGGTTAGAATGATCCCACTGACGCCGTTTTGTGCGAGTTCCTTAAACGCTTCTGTATCGTGCTCTCCAAGTACCTGAACCGGGCGGTTAACAAAGTTGATTCCCAGCTGGGCAACACGCCGAGCCTCGTCCAGGACTCCGCTCCAAAGTTGATCGTAGAAGAAGTGGATCTCCCGGGGCACGCAGACTCCGACCGACGCGCTAGCTCGCGTTACAGATAAAGCACGCGCTGCCAGGTTTGGCGTATAACCGATCTGCTGCGCAACTTGCAAAATCCGATGCCGCGTAGACTCCTTGATTCCTCCGCGGCCATGCAAGGCGCGGTCCACCGTTCCAATTGAAACGTTGGCTAATTCCGCGATCAGGTGGATGCCACGACTTTCTTTCTTCATCCTAGATCCCCAATGACAGTCGCACACGAATTCCTTAATCTCGATGGCCCAGCTGGTTCACCGCCTTGGCGTTCATGTTACGTCAGGGGCGAACACCAATATTGTAAAAGCACATTTACCCGTTCGTGTACGTTCACGATGGTATACTCCAACGCGATTTGCGTCGACCTTTGTTTTGCCAACCCCGCCAAGGAGCGCTTCTCCGATGCGTGATCACTTCAATCAGGTCGCAGGAATACGGATTCTAACCGCTTTGTTCTTAACGTTTCTAAGTTCAACGGCACAGAGATTGGAGGCCCAAACCCGGGAGGCTTCAAAGCCTCCTTACATGGATCCCTCGCAGCCCATTAATGTCCGAGCGGATGACCTGGTTTCCCGGATGACACTCGAGGAGAAGGCATCACAACTGGTCAACCAGTCGCGTGCCATTCCCCGGCTGCAAGTTCCCGAATACGACTGGTGGAGCGAAGCGCTGCACGGGGTTGCCCGCGCGGGAACGGCTACCGTCTTCCCGGAGCCGATCGGCCTCGCCGCCACCTTCGATGCGCCCCTGATTCACGAGATGGCAACAGTGATCGGCAAGGAAGCCCGGGCCAAGCATAACCAGGCCATCCGCGCAGGAAGACGGGACATCTACGAGGGGCTGGATTTCTGGTCACCCAATATCAATATCTTCCGCGATCCGCGGTGGGGGCGTGGGCAGGAAACCTACGGTGAAGATCCCTTCCTCACGGGCCGAATGGGTGTGGCCTTTGTTACCGGATTGCAGGGTGATGATCCGAAATATTTCCAAACTATCTCTACGCCGAAGCACTTTGCAGTACACAGCGGTCCAGAGCCATCGCGGCACTCAGTCAACGTGGACGTGTCGAAGCATGACATGGAAGACACGTACCTGCCCGCCTTCCGGGCAGCCGTTACTGAGGGCAAGGCGGGGTCGGTGATGTGTGCGTACAACCGCGTCAATGCCGAACCGGCTTGCGCGAATGCTTTCCTGCTCGAGGACATGCTGCGCGGCGCGTGGAAGTTCGATGGTTATGTAGTATCCGATTGCGATGCAGTCTCCGACATCCAGCGTGGCCATCACTTCAGCCAGACGATGGCGGAGGCGGCAGCGATTTCGCTAAAGCGCGGCACGGACAACGACTGCGCCGACTTCGGCCAGAAGGCCGCTGACAACTCCGACTACGTGAAATATGTGGATGCGGTAAAGAAGGGTTTCCTGAGCGAAAAGGAAGTTGACGTAACCCTGAAGCGCTTGTTCACAGCGCGCTTCCGTTTGGGGTTGTTCGATCCGCCAGAGCTGGTGAAGTATGCGCAAACTCCGGATTCGGAAATTGATAGCGACGCCCACCGCCAGTTGGCGCTGAAGACAGCACGCGAGTCGATGGTGCTGCTAAAGAACGACGGGGTGCTGCCACTCAATCCGGGAACCAGAAAAATCGCGGTCGTAGGACCTCTGGCCGACTCCCTGCATGTGTTGGAGGGTAACTACAGTGGCACACCTTCGCGATCTACAACGGCGCTTGACGGCATTCGCAAGCAATTCGCGGGTGCTCAAGTGTCATTCAGCCCGGGCACGAATTTTCTGCTTGAAGACAAGCCCGTGCCAGCTTCAACTCTATCCACTCCTGACGGAAAACCAGGCTTTAAAGCTGAGTACTTCTCGGACCCGGCCTTCAAAGGCACGCCCGAGCTGGTGCGGGTGGAAAAAGATGTGAACTATGATTTTGCTCCGGGAACGACCACCAAGACGAAAATCTATTCGGTGCGCTGGACAGGTTTTCTCACACCGGCTGAGTCGGGAAACTATCGGTTGGGTCTGGACGGGAGCCTCGACCGGCTTTGGCTGGACGGCAAAATGATTGTCGAAGATCGTAAGAGCCACGACTCCCGGCCCGCGGTCGCGGAAATAGCACTGGAGAAGGGCCACCGCTACGAGCTGAAAATTGAATACCTCCAGGGGCGCGCGCGTGGCGTGAAGCTGGTGTGGGCCCGTCTAAGCGCCGATCCGGTGGCGGAGGCTGTTGCCGCGGCCAAAGAAGCAGATGTCGTTATCGCTGTCGTTGGCATTACTTCTAATCTTGAGGGCGAGGAGATGGAGGTTGCGGTGCCCGGCTTCAAGGGCGGAGACCGCACCAGCCTCGACTTGCCCAAAGAGGAAGAAGACCTTCTGGAAGCGGTCAAAACGAGCGGCAAACCGCTGGTGGTCGTGCTCATGAACGGCAGTGCGCTCTCGGTGAATTGGGCGAATCAGAACGCAAACGCGATTCTCGATGCCTGGTACGCGGGCGAGGAGGGCGGAACCGCCATTGCGCAAACCCTGTCCGGAGTGAATAACCCAGCCGGCCGGTTGCCGGTTACCTTCTATAAGGGAGTGGAGCAGTTGCCGCCGTTTGAAGATTATTCCATGAAGAACCGGACCTACCGCTACTTTGAGAGCCAGCCCCTGTATCCCTTCGGATATGGGCTGAGCTATGCGAAGTTCGAGTACAGCAATCTCAAGCTGTCCAGCGCGACACTGAACGCGGGTGATCCCCTCAGCGTTGAGGCTGATGTGAAGAACGCAAGCAGGCGCGACGGCGATGAGGTGGTGCAGTTATATTTGAGTTTCCCGAAATCCCCGAGCGCTCCGATCCATGCGCTTCGCGGGGCAACCCGGATTCACCTGGCCGGCGGCGAAACGCGACATGTCCAGTTCACTCTGGATGCACGCGACTTGAGTGGAGTCAACAGCAACGGAGATCGAGTCGTTGCCGCAGGATTGTACCGCATTAGCGTGGGGGGAGGACAACCGGGAACCGCTGCTCCCCAAACTGAGGCGGAATTCGCGATCAGCGGCGAGCAAAGACTGCCAGAGTAGCTGACAATAGAGTCATGTCATCTGCGGCCCGTCAGGTCCCAGTTCTGCGCGCGCTAATCCTGCTCTCGATTCTGTCTTTCTCCATTGCAGGCCACGGTCAGGAACCCAACCAGAAGGAAACACCATCCACGAGCGGCGGAGTCTCCACCGGCGCCGCGCATGCCGCAGTCAAAGATGCCCAATCTCGCCCGATCACGGCTGGCGGCTTCGTGGACAATGCTCCGGTGGTGTTCGACGACATCACCAAGCAAGCTGAACTCGACAAATTTCACCATCGCTCTGGAACTCCCAAGAAAGAATCGATCATTGAGACTCCAGGCTCCGGCGTGGCCTTGCTCGACTATGACAACGACGGCTGGCTCGACATCTATCTTCTGAATGGCTCAACCATCGCGGCGTTTAAAGGCAACGAGCCTCCGCCTCGAGCCATGCTCTTCCACAACAATCATGACGGCACCTTCACCGACGTCACCGACAAGGCGGGCGTTGCCAACGAGCGCTGGGGATTTGGCGTAGCCATCGGCGATTACGACAACGACGGCTGGCCGGACATTTACGTGGCCAATTACGGTAAGAACCGGCTCTACCACAACAATCACGACGGCACGTTCACCGACGTCGCCGAGAAGGCGGGCGTGACTCTCGGCGGCTGGTCAACCGGGCCGACCTGGGGCGACTATGACCACGACGGCTTGCTCGATTTGTTTGTTCCCGGTTATGTAAAGTTCGACGCCGACCATCCGCCGATTGCGGGACAAGGCACGATTCCAGCAAACTTTTGCCAATTTCGTGGAATCGCTGTGATGTGTGGGCCGCGGGGCCTGCCGGGTGAGCGCGACCATCTGTTCCACAACAACGGCGATGGAACGTTTACTGACGTCAGCGTGAAAGCCGGTGTGTCTGATCCCGGCGGCTTCTACGGGTTGTCGGCCGTGTTCGTCGATGTGGATGATGACGGCTGGGTGGACCTGGCCGTGGCCAATGATTCCACGCCGAACTATCTCTACCACAATCTGCACAACGGCAAGTTTGAAGACGTGGGTTACGGATCGGGATTCGCGCTGAGCGAGGACGGACGCGAGCAGGCGTCCATGGCAATCGCTGTGGGCGACTACAACCGCGATGGCAAAGTCGATCTCTTCACCACAACTTTTTCCGATGACTACAAGACCCTCTATCGCAATGACGGCAGTGGCAATTTTTCGGATGTCACCTATCGTGCCGGGCTGGCCGATCCGACCGTGCCGTTTCTGGCCTGGGGAGCGGGCTTCCTCGATTTCGACAACGACGGCCTGCTCGACATTTTCATCGCCAACGGACATGTTTATCCGGAGGTCGATAAGCAGGATTGGGGCACCACCTGGGCCGAGCGTCCGCAACTGTTTCGCAATCTTGACGGCGTCAAATTTCAGGAAGTCCCGCCCGCTTCCGGAAGCGGCCTGGCAGATGTGATTACTGCCCGCGGCGCGGCCTTCGGCGACCTGTTCAATGATGGCCGCATTGATGTGGTCATCAACAACATAGATTCCACCCCTTCCCTGCTACGCAACGTGGTCAAGAACGATAATCACTGGCTAACGCTGAAACTCGTGGGAGGGCCGAAGAGCCCAAGGGACGCAATCGGAGCGAAAGTCTTCGCCACCGCAGGTGGCGTTCGTCAACGCGCGGATGTATTCAGCGGCGGAAGCTACAGCTCGAGTTCTGACCAGCGGGTCCACTTTGGCCTGGGCTCCGCAACCCGGGTAGACAAAATCGAAATCCACTGGCCCAGTGGATTGAAACAGCAGATCACCGTGCAACGGGTCGATCAGATCATTACGGTCGAAGAAGGAAAACCCGCGGTGCCGAGGGAATAAGTGGCTCGCGGCTGGCCGGGAAGGAAATAGATCAGTGTGGGGCGGACGCTCTTGTCCGCCGCCGTTGACCTTGACTTCAAGCATGCGAAACCAATTCGCGTCCGGTAACCAGAGGCAACCAATATCCTTCCGAACTTAAGGATCAAATTCAAAAGCGGCGGACAACAGTGTCCGCCGCACAGGGCTATATTTCCGTGTACGTTAACGCTGATGGTATATTGACTTGCTTTCCTGCTACCCCGCAATTCCGCTCAAGGGAGATTTTCATGGGACAGGTTTCGGCAATCCAAGTCGATTGGCGAAGTATCACCCTCAATCTTGTGTTCGCTTTCATCATCTGCTTCGGCGCTGCGGGCCAGAACGTGCCCGCCTATCGCAATCCTAATATTCCGCTGGAACAACGCCTGGCCGACTTGCTTTCCCGCATGACCCTGGAAGAGAAAGTCGCCCAAGTGCAAGGAACTTGGCAGAACCCGAATTCCAGGCAAGACCCGAGTTCGATGTTCGTAGGCGACAAGGGAGTTTTTCTTCCCGAGCGCGCTGCCGTTGCCTTGAAGCTGGGCCTGGGAGAAATGTCGCGACCCAGCGAAAACCGTAGTCCGCGCGAGATGGCGGAGTTCACTAACGCACTGCAGAAATGGATGAAAGAGAATACGCGTCTGGGAATCCCCATCCTCTTCCATGACGAATGCCTGCACGGCCGTGCCGCGCCGAAGGGAACTTCCTACCCGCAGCCGATCGCGCTGGCTTCCACCTGGGACCCCGGCCTGGTTCACGACGTTTTTTCTGCGACTGCGGCGGAAGTCCGCGCTCGCGGAGCCCAACAGTGCCTCACACCTGTTGTGGATCTGGCTCGCGACCCGCGTTGGGGACGCACGGAAGAAACCTACGGCGAAGATCCCTATCTGGTATCACGAATCGGAGTCGCCGCGGTGGAAGGATTTCAAGGCAGCGGACCCTTCATCGACAAGGCGCACGTGCTGGCGACTCTCAAACACTTCGCCGTTCACGGCCAGCCGGAAGGCGGCACCAATGTCGGTCCCGGCAACTATTCGGAACGGGTAATTCGCGAATATTTCCTGAAGCCGTTCGAAGCGGGCGTAAAAGAGGCACACGCGCAGAGCGTGATGGCCTCCTACAACGAGATTGACGGCATCCCTTCGCACAGCAACCGGCACCTGCTCACCGACGTTCTCCGCCACGAATGGGGATTCGATGGCGTACTCGTCTCCGACTACTTCGCGATTTCCGATCTTCGTACCCTTCATCATGTTGCCGCCACGGATGATGACGCGGCGAAGATGGCGCTTGATGCGGGCGTGGATGTTGAGCTTCCGGGCGCCGACACTTTTCGCGACCTGGTCGAACAGGTGAAACAAGGCCGCATCGCCGAAGCCACCGTCAATCGGGCCGCCGAGCACATGTTGCGCGAAAAGTTTCTGACCGGACTCTTCGACGATCCCTACGTTGATCCAGCTTACGCGGAAAAGATCACAAACAGTCCTGAGCATCAGCGACTGGCGCTCAAAGCCGGACACGAAGCGATTATTCTGCTGAAGAATAAAGGCAATCTTCTGCCGCTGGACAAAACGAAATACAAGCGCATCGCCGTAATTGGCCCCAATGCCGCGGACCTGCACCTGGGAGGCTACAGCAATAATCCTGGACGCGGTGTGAGCATGCTTCAGGGAGTCAAGAACAAGGTGGGATCGAATGCCGAGGTGCTCTATTCCCTGGGCTGCAAGATCACCGAGACCCTTCCCGATTGGGACGCCGACAAAGTCGTACTCGGAGATCCGGCGCGCAATGCCCAGCGTATCCAGGAAGCGGTTAAGGTCGCGCAGAAGTCGGACATCGCCATTCTGGTTCTCGGCGGAAACGAGCAAACCTCGCGCGAGGCCTGGGCCCCAAACCATCCCGGAGATCGCGACAATCTCGATCTTCTCGGAAATCAGGACGATCTAGTGAAGGCGATTCTGGCCACCGGAAAACCAGTTGTCGTTTTCCTGATCCACGGCCGTCCGAATTCGATCAACTACATCGCGGAAAACGTCCCGGCAATTCTCGACGGCTGGTACCTGGGCCAGGAAGGCGGAACCGCTGCCGCCGACGTAATTTTTGGCGACTACAATCCCGGCGGCAAGCTGCCCATCACGGTGCCGCGCTCAGTCGGCCAGTTGCCGGACTACTACTATCAGAAACCCACGTCGAAACGTGAATACCTGGGCAGTACGACGCTGCCTCTCTTCCCATTTGGTTGGGGTCTGAGTTATTCGACCTTCAAATATCAGAATCTGCGAACTGCACCGGACTCGATCGGACCCGAGGGTGAGACCAAGGTCTCGGTTGATGTGACCAATACTGGCAAGGTACCTGGCGAAGAGGTTGTTCAGCTTTATATTCGCGACGAAGTCAGTTCGGTCACCCGGCCGGTGAAAGAACTGCGTGGCTTCCGGCGCATTGCACTCACTCCCGGAGAAACCAAGACGGTGGAGCTATCTCTCGGCTTCGATGAGCTGTCGTTCCTCAACCGGGATATGCACAAGGTCGTGGAGCCCGGCTCTTTCAAAATCATGGTGGGCGGCAACTCGCAGGATCTGATCGAGACTACCTTGAACGTCGTAGCAAAGTAGACCCCGAAGTGAATCGCGATATCACGGGCGGCCGCGAAGATGCATGTCGGCGAAGGTGAGGAATTG
>Ga0099829_10001979_pt1 | contig 11609 bp, 8 predicted proteins | sample CZO8metaG_3_FD_79336 | JGI IMG/M metagenome (GOLD analysis project Ga0099829, IMG submission 79336) | Vadose zone soil microbial communities from the Eel River Critical Zone Observatory, Northern California, USA - CZOApr15con2H2.8 metaG | ecosystem: Environmental > Terrestrial > Soil > Vadose...
ATTCTTCAAAGGCGTCTTGCGGCTTTTCCCATCCTGGAAACAGCTCGTCATAGCAATTCAGCTTCCTGGCCAGCTCCAGGAAGATCTCGAAATCGGACTTGGCTTCGCCAGGAGGAGCCACGGCGCGGTTTACCTTGCTGGCGCGTCTCTCCGAATTGGTGTAAGTGCCTTCTTTCTCGCCCCAGATGGCAGCGGGCAGCACAAGGTCAGCCAACTGGGTAGTAGGTGTTGGATGAAACCCATCCTGCACTACCATGAAATCCAGGCTCTCCAGGCTTTGTTGCAGTACGTCCAAATTGGGAAACGAGACAATCGGGTTGGTCGCGATCACCCACAAGGCGCGGATTTTTTTGGCAAGGGCGGCTTCAACGATATCCGGATAGGCCAGACCGCGCGAGGTGGGAATGCGTTCCGGCGCAATGCCCCACAATGCGGCTAATTCTTTGCGGTCTTCTGCCTTTTCGAACTTGCGATATCCCGGCAAGCTGGAAGTGAAGCCCGCTTCCCGGGTTCCCATTGCGTTGCATTGCCCGGTGATGGAAAACGGTGATGCCCCTGGCCGGCCAATATTGCCTGTGATCAAGGCAAGATTATTGATGAGGTTCACGGTTTCCGTGCCCTTGATACTGTGGTTCACGCCCATCGTCCAACCGATAAAACCGTTCTCGGCATGCCCGTAAAGCAGCGCGGCTTTGTAGATCAATTCCTTGCTCAAGCCCGTAATTTGCGAGACATACTCAGGCGTATAGCTCTGAACAAATTTCTCCAACTCCTCAAAGCCGCTGGTATGTTGCTTGATATACTCGCGGTCAATGAGGCCGGCCTGGATCAAAATGTGAATGAAGCCATTGATGAGGGCAATATCGGAGCCGGGCTTCAGAGGTAAAAACAAATCCGCCATCATTGCGGTTTTGGTGACGCGTGGGTCGGCAACAATCAGCGTCTTGCGCGGATTTGCCTGCAGGCGTTGACAGAGGATCGGGTGATTATCGGCAATGTTGGCGCCGATGAGTAAAATTACATCAGCTTTTTCCAGATCTTCATAAGTTCCCGGAGGCCCATCGCTGCCAAATGATCGCTTATAACCCGAGACAGCGCTGGCCATGCACAGGGTCGTGTTGCCGTCGTAGTTTTTGGTGCCAAAGCCAAGCTGCACGAGCTTGCCCAACGTATAGAACTCTTCTGTGACAAGCTGGCCGGTGCTGAGCACGCCCAGCGCATCGTGGCCGTATTTTTCCTGCACACCCCGGAACTTCTCGACCATGGTTCCGAGAGCTTCGTCCCAACCGATGCGAACAAATTTCCCTTTCTTCTTAAGCAGCGGATACCTGGCGCGGTTCTCTGCCTGCAGGGTGTAATGCTCGGAGAGCCCTTTGGGGCATAGCTTGCCCAGGTTCACCGGATGATCGGGATTGCCGCGAACGCTTACAGCGTGTCCGTCCTTCACGCCGATAAACATGCCGCAACCCACCGAGCAATACCCGCACGTGGTGGAGATCCACTGATCGGGGATCTTTTGCGTCGAGGTGTAACCGACTGTCGGGTCCCAGCCGTACGAATATTTCTCGGAAAGGATATCCAGGCCGAATTTCCGCTTCAGTGTCTGCTTCATGTTCATGCGGCCTTCCTTCCGGCCACCAGGTACGTCGCTGCCATGTTCTTTGGGACAACGCTCACGAAGAACAAATAACGGCCGAGAAGCTCGCCGGCCAAAGCCACCACCAGCGCAATCGAGGCCCAAATTCGGCTGTGCGACAACATGGGCAAGACAATTCCACCGCAGATCAGTAAGACGGCACGCAATTGCAGAGCAGGCGACAGAGTGGTCGAAAGCAACCGCGCCGAAGCGCGCATCTCAAACACTTCAGATCGGGTAAGCCACAGAAACCTGGAAGACAGGTTTAATAGTTGTGCGGCGGCTGCGATCACCGTTGCCCACAACAGGGAGCGTCCCTGGGTGATTCCAAGGCTGGCTGCGAACAGTGGCCCGAGCAGCGCGCCACTGAGATAAAACTCGGCAACCGTATGCTTGGTGTTCCACGCAGGACGCGCACGCACCAGGTAAATGCACGAGCTGGCGGTTACACCGAAAACTCCCAGCAAGGCAGTCAGCGCGCCCAGCGCGGGGCCTCCCGGCAGCTTGAACCAGAGCAGCCCCGCGTACAGCCCTGCCACAGCAGAAAACAGTGAGAACATCAGGACTTCACGGCTCAACCACGAGCGCTTCCACATTTTCAATGCCCGGTAAGCATGTACAGGACGTCCCAAGTGCATGGTTGAAGCGCCAAGGGCAAGCCCTCCAACCGTCAATGAGGCCAGCGCGGCCGCGCCAAGCCGCATTGCTCCTCCCAACAATTGCAGTAACCAGATGGCGGTGAATGCTCCCACGGAGAGCTGCGTTAAGACCGTCATCACCACCAGCGGCCAGTGTGGATCTTCCGGGCGCACCCGGTAAGAATCTGCTTTGTTTGTATCGGGTGGCAGGTTATCGGGCAGCGTGATTCGCGTCGTGGAAAAGCTGTCGTCCGCAGAAGGAAGTCCGGGAGCGTTGGCGCTGGCGGCATATTCCTGTTTCCAATCCGGGACCTTTACGATCTCAATTCGTATAGATCCTGTAGGACAGGCGTTCACGCATGCTGGTTCGCGTCCTTCGGAGAGGCGTCCGTGGCACATATCGCACTTGCCCACAACCCCGCGCTCCGGATTGTATTGTGGAACGCCGTACGAACAGTTCCAGGTACAGTACTGGCACCCAATGCATGTGTCCGCGCTGTGCAGCACGACGCCGGTGACCGGGTCTTTCTTATAGGCATCCACCGGACAACCAATCAGGCACGAAGGCTCCAAACAGTGGTTGCATCCCATGGACAAGTAGAAGCGCTGTGTGTCGGGATACCAGCCACCCTCGATTTCGCCCACGCGCCGCCAGTTGATATCAGCAGGATTGCCATTCTGTTCATTGCAGGCCACAACGCAGCACTTGCAGCCAACACACGCGGTCATGTCAAAGTGAAAGCGATACTGCTCTCCGGGCTGAAGACCTCTTTGAGGAATCCGGGGGGCCGCGGAGAAAGGCACAATGTCATGCAGCCGCTCATCCGGCCGCAGTGTTGAGCTGCGCTTCGCAGGCAACGGCGTCAACACATACGTGGTTCCGTCTTCCGTGGCTCTCTCTAATAAAGGTAATGCCATGAGCAGTCCTGAAATCTCCAGTCCTATTACTGTTCCTGCCTGCAGACACTTCACCTTCGCTGCGAGCAGGCACACCAAACTCACGAGGCCCCGGTCCTGAGGAGATCCGGGGATACTCCGGCTAGCTAGAATGTTTTGTTATGAGAACGTTTCGATCGCTGATTAAACGACTAGGTCTGAAAAGAGGGACACGTCTTGGGGTCCGATGCATCACAGCTTAGGGAATTTGCGCGCTGGAGTCCAATCAAAAAATACTATGCTTCAGATTGATCTTTCCTTCTTACCTCTTTGCGCGGTAAAAAATTGGATCACATAAGAAAATTCTATTGGACAGCCATGCCCATACGATGTGAAAGTTTAAGGACCGATGGCAACAACTCTGTTACGTGAAAACCTCGAAGTTGATTTTCTGCACGAGATTGGCAGCCGTGGTGCGGCCGCTGAGCCGTTGCCGCGCGTGCTCGAGCGGATCGTCGAATTTGTCTCCGCGGTTGTGCAGTGCGACTCTTGCCTGCTCTATGTGCTGGAGGATGAAGAACTGGTGTTGCGGGCATCCAACAATCCCCATCCTGATGTCATGGGCCGCCTCAAGTTGTTGGTGGGCTATGGCATCACCGGTTGGGTAGCACAGCATCGCGTGCCCGTTGCCGTTTCGCGCTCAGCCTATCGCGACCCGCGCTTCCAATCCTTCAATCAATTGCCCGAAGACCGCTACGAGGCATTCCTGTCGGTGCCTATTCTTTGCCGTGGACGCGTCGTGGGCGTCATCAATCTGCACCATCGCCGTCCGCACGTACACACGGCGCGTGAAATCAGGTTGATTTCGACAATCGGTTTTTTTGTCGGAGGTGAAATCGAGATGGCTCGCCAGGAAAGCGCGATCTCTACGCTCTCCGAACAATTAGAGACCCGTAAAGTAATCGAAAGAGCGAAAGGAATCCTGCAGCAAGAATTAGGGATCAACGAGGAAGAAGCCTACCTTACATTGCAGTCGCAGAGTCGGCAGAAGCGAAAGCCCATGCGGGAAATTGCCCAAGCTCTTATTCTGGGCGAGGAAGTGAAGCAATCCCCGGTCCAATCACGTATTGGAGCTATAACAAAATTCCCTTCTTAAGTAACCGCAAAATATGCTTAGAGCCACGTAATGAGTCAGATTGCAACTTGCGCTTTTGGCCAAAAAAAACTTTTCTAAATGATACTTTGATCCAGCATTGAAGCCGTTCCAACGTCCGAGGTCGAACGGTTTTCATGTGATCCGCTGTAGTACGCAAAAACTCTATTCGGTTCTGAAGTAACCATGTCATAACATTAGGTAATGATTAAAATAACGGTGGAATATACACCAGCTGCAACTCATTGATTTCGTAGATGTAGAGAGTTTTTGCGTACCACAGCTCATAGGGATCGATGGAGTAATCGCCCAGCTGGAGCGCTTTCCTCTCGATTCCTGCGAACCGGCCTTCAAAGCGGGAAAAATCCAACGGATTTTGCTCGCGCGTGTCAGTGCCTTCAGGAAAATCGGCCCCGAGTGCCAGCGTGCAAGGTGTACCCGCTGCGCGATACTGCCCTGTTGGTGCGGATGAAGGGTCAAGCACCGATCGAAGTCACAGTCTATGCGTCGGAGAAGCTGTGCTGCAATCTGCGCGGGGAAGACATTGACGGCCGACGCTGGAGTGGGTTTCCTCACGCATTTCTTACGGAATGAGCTGATAGCTGACAAATGCAAGCCGAGCGCTGTCGGGCGACCAGGAAGGAACGTTAATTGTGCCCTGCCCGCCGAAGAGCTTGGCGAGCACGCTGATCTTCTCGTCGCTCAGCGACATGAGACGCAGCATCACCTCCTTGTTTTCCGGGTGGCCTGTGACGCTCTTGTCGTAGGTGAGGAAGACCATCCACTTGCCATCCGGCGAGATATGCGGGAACCAATTGTTGTATTCATCGGAAAACACCTGCTCCTGCTCGGAACCATCGGGCCGCATCCGCCAGATCTGCATGAGCCCGCTGCGCTCGGAGTTGAAGTAGATGTATTTCCCGTCGGGTGAATATTCGGGGCCGTCGTCGAGGCCCTTCGCGGTGGTGAGGCGCGTCTCTTCGCCTCCTGCAACGGGAATGGTGTAAATGTCGAAGTCATCGTTTCGCTGGCCGACGAAAGCGAGGGTTTTTCCGTCCGGGGACCAGCCGTGCCAGTAAGAAGGAGAAAGTTTAGTGAGACGCTTGGGTGTGCCGCCGCCAATCGGCAAGACGTAGACGAGGGAGCGGTGCTCATCCTGCGATTGGTCGCTGATGGCGAGTTGCGTGCCGTCCGGCGAAATGCCGTGGTCGTTGTTGCACTGGATAGCGACTCCGGTATCAATGGTTTCCGGCTTGCCGCCCACCACAGGCAAACGCAAGATGTGGCCCTTGCTGTTGAAGAGAAAATAGGAGCCGTCGCGCGACCAGTTGGGGGCCTCGAAGCGCTCGGGTGCGACATAGACGACCCGGCGATCAGCGGAGGCGATGGCGATTGTCTCTAGTGTGCTGTAGAGGACCGGCTGACTTGATGTGTTGGGGCTGGCATGGGACAAATCAATATTCGAGAAGACGGCTTTCTCGACGGCATCCTTGTCGTGAGCGCAGACACCGATCCCGACGTAGAACGTTCCCTGAATCGGAACCCGCGTCGAGCCGCCTGAAAAACGCAGCTCTTCGCCGTCGCCCGCCAGCGACATGTATAAGTATTCGCCGCGCTTTGTGATACGAAGGCGCTTAGGCGCGGAAATGTTTGCCTGGACTTCATGCGTGACAGCGCCCTTCTCATCGCGATACTGAAGAGACGCGAGTCCACTCGCATGAAGCGCAACATCTGCATAGGCAGAGTCCGCGTCGAGGCTTTGGCGGATCATTAAGACTGCCTTCCTGTGTTCGTTTCCACCCTTGCCAAGGATGGAGATGTCTGCTGTCAGCGTGACGTCGCCCGAAACCTGTTTCCAGACGAACTGAAAAGCGTCCTCTTTGAGCCACATATTCTTGCCGCTACCGCTAATAATGTAAGTCTTCTTGGAGGCATCGTATTTGACGGAGCCGGGGTGAAGAACTGTGCCGACGTCCCCGTGGTTTTCAAATGCCCCGATGGGCGCCGGCCTGCTCTGCGCCCAAAGGGCATTCGGCGCAGCACAAAGAAACAAAGAAATGCAGGTCACTGCTTGCAGCCACGCAGTTTTTCTCATGTCCATGCAAAGAACCTCCAAGTCAGGATTTCCATTTTGACTCTCGCTGATGGCCAACATAAACCTGACCGCCTTTAAGAGCAATGGTCGGTCGGGGGTTTCCGTGCTTGTTGCTCCCAGGACCAGGCATGGAACCCAGTCCTGCCTTTTCCTACAGCCTCAAAGTCCAAGATTGCCGCTTCTCCGAGCAATGCCTGCTCTGCTTGCTCGAATGCTAGGTCAAAAAGTCGTCTGTTAGCCCCGAAGAGAGCAAACGAGGTTACGAGCGGGAAATCTGCTCCCGAAGCCGCGCTACAATTTAACCGTCCTACCCGTTCTCGCCGCCTCATAGATCGCCATCATGATCTTCAAGTCGCGCAGGCCCTCTTCGCCGGGTGTGAGCGGTTCTTTGTTCTGCATCACGCACTGAGACATATGGTCCATCTCCGAAGCAAAATGGTCGCGGACTCCAAGAGAAGGCTCCTCAATCTTGTTGCCGCGGTTCACTCTCATGCGCAAACCGCTATAGGACAACCCGGGATCCAACTCAAACCAACCTTTGGTCGCCAACGCATGGAACTGGGACCTGTACGCGCAGCCATAACTTGACGTGCAGTTGGCGAGTACGCCGCTGGGGAAACGCATCTGGAAGTTGATGTTTTCTTCCACCTCTCTGAAACGCGGATCTCCCGGAGTGCTGTACGCCATGGCGTTGATCTCCATGGGTTCTTCACCGGAGATGTAGCGCGCCGCCTGCAAAGCGTAGATGCCGATATCCATCAGGGAACCGCCGCCAGCCATGTCTTTTTTGAGACGCCATTGGTTCGGATCACCAATGTTGAAACCGGCGCTGGTTTGAATGATCTTGACGGGCCCGAGTTCTTGCTCGCGTGCCATACGGATCATTTCCTGGGTGAAGGGTTCGTAACGAAGGCGGTATGCCACCATCAGCTTTCGATCTGCTTTGCGCGCGGCATCGATCATGGATTGGCATTCCGCAGGCATATTGGCCATGGGTTTTTCTGACAGGACGTGCTTGCCGGCCTGGAGTCCACGAATGGTGTATTCAGCATGCATGCTATTGGGCAGAACAATATAGATGACGTCTACTTCAGGATTGTCTTTGATTGAGTCATAGTTCCCGTAGTTGTAGATGTTCTTCGGATTGACGCCGTAGCGCAGCGCCAGCTTGTTAGCCTTGTCGGGATGACTACTCACCAACGCCACCACTTTGGATTTTTCGCACTGGGCGAAAGCAGGCAGGATCTGGTGGATGGCCAGGTTGCCAAGGCCAACGATGGCCCATCCCAGTTTCTCGCCGGGTGGCTCAGGGACAATGAGCTGCGGTTGTTGTGCCGCCGCATCTTTGAACAGTGCCGCGGCAACATTCGCTGCCACCAGACCCTGGCCGACCTTTGCAATGAACCCACGGCGGGTGATCTCTTTTCTAGGCGAATCGGGCATGACTGCACCTCCATTAATTCGAATTTTGCTGCTTTATCGTGCTCCTGTGGTGCGCAAAAACCTCGTAGCAAACATAAGTGAAGCAAGACCAGTGAGTAATCGGTTCTTATGCCTTTCTCTGACTTTTGTTGCGGCCAACCCTTGCTCCACAGATGCGTTCGTAGAACTCGATTGCGGCCCGCGCAGTCTTTGTGTTCGTTTCGGTCTGCCCGCAAATCCAGGTAACTGGGATCGCTGGATTGCGTTCTTCCTCGGCACGCTAGTGCCACCGTAGATGAGCCCGCCTTCATCGGGAAAAATACTCAAAGCAACTCATGCAGGACGGTTGCCGGAATTCCATGCGCTTCAACCGGGCGAAACACAATCAAGAGCGGGGCAGATGAGCCGAATCTGCCTGACCGGGAATTCAGGTTGATTTACTCTCCCTAAATTTTGGTGAATGTTCGATGTATTGAGGATGGTGTCATTCAAATTGGCACCGGTTCGCTGATTGTCATTGTGCTTGGGTTAAAAGGCTTACCTGCGCTGATTGCACATATATTTATTCACGAGCAACATAACCAGTGCCAAGCTCAAAAAAAGCACACTTCGGCTTGTGTCATTTTCATTGTGTCGCTGCCTCTTAAAGCCACGAGATTCTCCGTCTGGGGCCCAGCTGAGTCAAGTTTCATTGCGTTAATCTAACAATTTGAAAAGTTAACCTAACAGGCTGGAAACCTGAAAACAGTCCTGGTTTGCCTCGATACCGACCAGAAGGTGGTTTACTCTGGTTGACTGTTCCGTTTGATTGTCGGCCGGTTGGATCCCGTGCTCCATCAATTACCATTATTCTATTGAGATAACCGGAGCGTTTCGGCTACTCTCTGCCTGCCGTTGCGACCAATAGTTCAAGCGAAGGATAGGAAGTCGCCGCCGTTCTGTCATGAAGCTACGCCATGTTCGCTCTGTGTCGGCTCTGGTTGGGTGTGGTTCGCCAAAAATAGATCGTGTCCGCTGAATAGATCGTGTCCGCTGTTGGTTGAGTGGTTGAGTCATGACGAGCGACCAATCTTCAATCGGATTCAGCAATCAGAGGGTCGTCACAGAGATCAACCAGCGTCGAATGGTGCTGGTAGTCAACCATTTCACTACGAATCGAGAACTTGGGAGTTCGGGCGGTGACATTGAAGTGCAGTATTTTGCGATAGCGAATCTCAATCAGCACGAAGTCGGTAATTGTTGAAGTAGTTCTGCAAGTGCACAGCTCCTGCCCCGAGCGGGCTAAAGTTTGCGCTTGCCTTTGTTAGGTATAATGTGATCAACAACCTGCGGCTTTGTAGGCGCGTAGCTCAGTTGGTTAGAGCGCTACCTTGACACGGTAGAGGTCAGGAGTTCGAGTCTCCTCGTGCCTACCATTTCTTTCTCACCGATGATTCCGTACATCGTCTACGTCCTTATCACCCTTCCCTTTAGAAAATATGGGGTTCTCGATTGTTCCGCTGATCCGAAAGGGGAACTCCAACTTACCGTCTTTTAATGTGGCACCTCCGAACAGCCGGGCGAAGGTGTTGGTGAAGAAGCCCTCTTTGGTGGTGATCTCCGCCAAACCCTGATAGTTCAGCACGTCCGAGCCTGACAGGCTGACGCTGCCCGAACCGTCAACATCGACTCCATAGCCGTCAATATCTATAACGCGGCTCGAAATCCGCTGATTGTTCAGCTCCAAGATCGGTAGAGATCAAGGAAAATGAAGAAGGGTCGTTTTTGGCCGGCCCGAGATCGTTGAAGTGCGCCAGCTTCATCAAATTCGCGTTGAGCTCGAGACCTGGCACCTCGCCATTGCGCACCGTCACGCGTCCGGTTCCGTGGATTCCCGCCAGCGGACGGAGCGTGTGTTCGATTTCTCCCGCTAACTTTAGATCTCCTTCCATCTTCCCGGTTATCTTTCCATCGGCATTGGGGAAGGCCGCAAGAAGAAGACGGGTCAAATTCATTCCGCTCAATCTTGCATTGCTCTTAAAGGCTGCGTTCTTTCCCGACAAGTCAAAGGAGAGGTCCCCCGCGGCACTTCCGCCATAGGCCTCAGCTTTGATATCCGTGAAAACAACGCGCCTGGCCTGCAAGCTCAATTTAGAATCCAGATTTTGTGCCTCGACCGACCCGAAACGCAGAAGAGCCGCCTTCAGGCTGCCCTGAACAACAACGGTAGAGACCGCACTAATGAAGGCGTCGAAATCCACTTGGGCCAGCGTGGCTGCCACGTTGTGGGCCTCAAGGACAACAGGTCCAGGCCGGTCGGATGGGTCGATAAGACTCGAAGCAAACAACTGGCCGCCGGTAATCTCTACTCGGGAAATTACTCCAAGACCGAAGATCGGGGCCTGTTTCTGAGAAGCTTCAGAAGGCGGATTTTCAAAGTTCCATAGGCCGTCAGGGTCTGAGATCACATTGATTATCGGGTCGTGCAACACCACTGACTTGATTACAATCTGGCGGTGCAGCAGCGCCGCGGCATCGATGGAGGCATCCACTCTAGGCACCTTAAGAAAATAGCCGGAAGGGAAAGGCTTGGGATTTCTGCAGCCAAAGTTGTCGAGGCGGATTGACAGAGGAAACCAATTTATTCCAAGATGCCCAACCTCGATCTGCTTCCCAGTTTTTCCCTCCAGATAGGAAATAACCTGTGGCCGGTAGCGATCTGGGTTGGCCATAACGGATAGAAGCAAGGCCACCGGAATAATTGCGGCAGCAACAATCACGGTCACGACGATAATGGTCTTCCGGCGGATGGTCATAAAATATCAATCTGATACGGATCTTTGCGGGGCGCTCAAGGATGAGACAAGTGCTTCTGCAGACACAAAGGTCAGCACGACAAAGTGTTCCTGAAGGTCGTTAACAAGCGGAACGGTCTTGTCACCCGAGGAGACACCATCTATCGTCACATTCATCTCGCCATCATGATCAGGAGACTGCAAGACGGTAATGTGATAGACGGTTTCTCGGAAGCGGTAGTGGACCTTAAATTCAGTCCAATCCGCCGGGAAAACCGGCGCAAAGTGGAGCTTGTCAACCTCCAGCCGCAGGCCTAATAAGGATTCGACGATAAGCCGGTACATCCAGCCGGCGGAACCTGTGTACCACGTCCATCCACCACGACCGGTGTGCGGCGCGACTGCATAGGCATCAGCCGCCATCACATATGGCTCCACCTTGTAGGTTGCGACTGCCTCGGCGGAGCGCGAATGATTTACCGGATTAATCATGTCGAACAATTCCCACGCGCGTGCACTATCACCCATGGCGGCAAAAGCCATGGCTGCCCAGATGGCTGCGTGGGTGTATTGCCCGCCGTTTTCTCTTACCCCGGGGACGTATCCTCTTATATAGCCGGGATCCATGTTGGATTTGTCGAAGGGAGGCGCCAGTAACTTGATCAGGCCATATTTTCGATCCACAAGCCGGTTGTCGAGAGCATCCATGGCCTTGCGGGAACGCTCTGCACCGCCTACGCCCGACAAAACCGACCAGCTTTGCACGATTGAATCAATCTGACATTCGGGATTGGCAGCAGACCCGAGCGGTGAGCCGTCGTCGAAGTAGGCGCGGCGGTACCATTCCCCGTCCCAGCCATTCTCCACCAGACTCTCGCGCAGTTGTGCAGCCTGGGACTGGCAATGTTCGGAAAAGATCGAGTCACCACGACCGCGGGCCAGTTCAGCGAAGCGCGTCAATACCTCGTGCAAGAAAAACCCCAACCCAACGCTTTCTCCCTTGCCTTGTTCGCCC
>Ga0099829_10001981_pt1 | contig 11603 bp, 12 predicted proteins | sample CZO8metaG_3_FD_79336 | JGI IMG/M metagenome (GOLD analysis project Ga0099829, IMG submission 79336) | Vadose zone soil microbial communities from the Eel River Critical Zone Observatory, Northern California, USA - CZOApr15con2H2.8 metaG | ecosystem: Environmental > Terrestrial > Soil > Vadose...
AGGCCAGGATTCTCCACAGCCTAGGCCAGAATTGCTTGTTGTCACGTATCCGCCGATCACGATGAGAACGTACGTGGAGATAACAGACCCGTAGGCGAAGATTCGAAGAATAGCGTCGTTTCTTCTCCAGTCGTTGGGAGTCATGACCGTCGACGATGGGGACGGGACGGCTGGTCGGTATTTAGTCTACGCCTAGAACAAGCCTTTCCGTTCAGAAAGCATCTTACTGGCCATGCTCTGAAGAATCGTTCTAGGGTCCTTGCTCTTTACCACTCCACTTGCTACTAGGACCCCTTCAGATCCTAACTCTAGCGCCTTTGAAACGTCCCCGGCAGTTGTGACCCCTGCACCGCACAGAATCTTCACACTTCCATTCACTTTCCTAATCTGCTTGACGCTCTCCGTAATGAGCTCGGGGCGAGCCTTAGAAACGGAGATGCCAGTTCCTATCAGCTCAGGTGGCTCGATCGCGATCATGTCGGGCAGCATCTTTGCGATGTCGACGCTGGCCTGTGTTGTATCTGCGCAGACTGCGGATACCAGATCGGCGTCGGAACACACTTTCACTGTACCAGCGATCTCGGATGTGCTGAGCCGTTTTTCTGAATGATTGACTAGAGCCCCCTCCGCACCCGCTGACTTGACGGCCTCGGCAAGTACATGGCCCGTGTGCGCACCCGGTTTCACAGAATCTATGTGCTGGCTGAAGACCGGGATATCAACGGTTTTTGAGACCGGTTCGATATCAGTGAACTGAGGGGCTACAATGATTGTTACTCCAGATTCCCTTGAGACTTCCTCTGCGATCTTTGCTAGCTCAATTGCGCGTTTGCCGGTCGCCTCAATGTAGGTCTTGAAGTTCACAACTAGAAGGAATCCTTTCAGCGATTTCGTGATACAAACCCCCCAGAGAGCGAAAAAGAGAAGGGATGAGATCGAGTGTATAATCGAACTCTTACTCTGCCACAACCATCTGAAGCGCGCGATCCACTTCTTTACCGTTGAAGATAATCTCCCGAAGCGCGCTTGACATCTTCAACGGGTCTGTGTGTTGCCAGACATTCCTTCCAACGGCTAGCCCTGTGGCCCCTGCGTCCATTGCGCCTTTTACCTGGTTGAGAAACGTCTCGTCGGTAGGAGCTTTTGGCCCGCCTGACATGAAGACTTTAGCGAGGCCCGCAGCTTTCACAGCCCATCTGAAACTGGTCGGGTCCCCTGAGTACTTGATCTTGACGGCGTCTGCGCCGATTTCGAGGCCTGCTCTCGCGGCATACGAAACAATTTCTGGAGAGGTGTCGTTTTTCACCGCTTCCCCTCTGGGATAGATCCAGGCAATAGCGGGTACTCCTTCTTCATGCGCGTCTTCTTGGATCTCGCCAAACTCTTGTAGCATGATATTCTCGTTGGCACTTCCTAAATAGATCGTATACCCGACTCCTTTGGCTCCGAGGCTGATGGCCTCCTCGACGCTACAGACCTGTGAAGAGATGGGTTCACCCTTAGGAAGACTTGTCTTACCGTTGAGTTTGATTATCAGAGGAATTTTGCTGTTGTAGTATTTTTCAGCGATACCCTTGTGAAGAACTACGCCTGTGAACTGGCCCTTGATGGCAATGTCCAGTACGTAGTTGGGGTCAATGTTCTTCTCGTTGAAGTCTGTGGAGGGGCCGTGTTCGAAGCCCTGATCGTACGCAAGGAGGAGTCCTTTGCCGCTTTTCAAGAAGTTATCCATGGTGGCTTTTGTCATAATCCTCGTCTTGGCAGTACTCAATCCTCCACATTAAACTAACTCTAAGCCCGAGAATGACCTATCAGGGAAACCGTTATCGGACGATTCGACGCGCCGGATGATATGGCTAGGCGAATAGTCATCGTGGGGTGCGGAGTCTCTGGCACTACAGCCGCGTTTTATTCGAGGAAGACGGATAGGACTTCAGAAATTACCATTGTGGGCGACGAGCTTCTCCAGGAGTATTCTCGGTGCGGCCTACCTTATGCGTTCAGTGGAATTGTTCCCACAATGCGGTCGCTGATCGGTTATGATGAGGACTTTTACGAACATACTAACAGAATAGACCTCAGGCTCGGAGTTACTGCGACGAAGATTCGCCCCGACCGTCGTGTTGTGGAGCTCAAGTCGCAAGATCATCCCAAAACTGAACTTCAATACGATAATCTCATCCTCACGACCGGCGCCAGCCCGAGCACCCTCGCCGTTCCGGGTTCTGCGCTGAACGGCGTGTTTACCATCCGAACTATGAACGATGTGGAAGGACTCGCGAATTATCTTGGAGAAGCGAAAGCAAGGAAGGTCGCGATCATCGGTGCAGGTCTCATCGGTTCAGAAATGGCCGAGGCCGTGCTTGCAAGAGGAGTTGCTGTGTTGCAAGCAGAGATAGTGCCAGAAATTCTTCCCGTCATTCTCGATTCTGATATGGCCTCTCTTGTTAGGGAGAAAGGAGAGGAGCACGGTGTCGAATATCATCTGCAATCGAGCCTAGAGGAGATTCTCGGAGACGGAGGAACGGTGAGCGGTGTTCGAATGTCGGGCCGTACGTACGAAGTTGACGCTGTTATCATGGCGATTAGGATTAAGCCCAACACGGAACTCGCGAAGGAGGCTGGTATACTTCTCGGCGAGTCTGGTGGGATTAGAACCGATGAAAGGATGCTGACTTCAGCAAGCAATGTCTATGCTGCGGGCGATTGCATCGAAACATTCGACCTGATAACTCGGAGACATGTGTTCTTTCAACTTGCCACGACGGCGGTCAGGCAATCGATGGTTGCAGGCATAAATGCTGCCGGAGGCGAGGCACGATACCCAGGATCGACTGGCGTGACCACCGTGAAACTCTTCGGGTTCGAAGTAGCAACCCTCGGCCCAACAACCTCTGCGGCCGAGAAAATCGGAATCACCCCGGTTTCTGTCAGAATTACGGGATCGACACGGCTTTCCTACTATCCGGGTGGCAAGGATCTAACTGTGAAGCTCCTCGCAAATCCTGCGAACGGGAAGCTCCTCGGCGCTCAGCTTGTGGGCGAAGAGGGCGCAACGCTCAGGGCTAACTTCGCGTCCATGGCAGCCCACCTCGGATTGACAGTTCAGGAGTTTGCGGAGATCGAGACTTGCTACTCGCCGCCCCTCGCGCCCGTCTGGGACCCGGTAACGATTGCGGCACAAGCGCTATTGAGGAAACTCAAACCGCCACTAGCAAAGACGTCAACGACCGTTTCTAACGGTTGACTGTGTGCCTTGAGAGTGCTGATTTCTGACCCGATCGATGACGAGGGCGTCAAGATTCTCTCAGACGCAGGTTTCACAGTAGACAATCAGCCCGGAATCGACAAGACCAAACTTGCCAGTGTCATTAATGATTATGATGTGTTGATAGTTAGAGGCAGAACAAAAGTCGACGCTGGTTTGATTCGAAACTCTAAACTCAAAATCGTCGGACGCGCGGGGGTCGGCCTCGACAATATTGACCTTCAAGCAGCGAAGGAAAGAGGAGTCACCGTTCTCAACACTCCAAGCGCTCCCACAACGAGCGTTGCCGAGCTCACAATCGGGCTGATGCTCTGTCTGCTCCGAAAGATTCCGTTCGCGGATCGTAGCATGAAGCAGGGTCGGTGGATAAAGAATCAGCTGATAGGCGAAGAGTTACAATCGAAAAAAATTGGCATTATCGGACGAGCAGGACGCATCGGCAACGAAGTCTCACGAATCCTAACGGTAGGGTTCCAAGCAAATGTTCTGGGCTACGATGTCATTAGGCCCCGCGGAGTCCCGGGCTTGAGCTATGAGATAACAGACTCGATGGAAGATCTCCTCCGGCGTTGCGACATCGTCACTATACACGTCCCATATTCTCCCCCGACCCACCATTTGCTAGACGAGGCACGGTTGAGGATGATGCGCAAGGGATCGTACCTAGTCAACACTTCAAGAGGAGATATTGTTGAAGGACAGGCTCTGCTCAGACTGTTGAAGGAAGGACACATCGGAGGCGCGGGACTCGACGTGTTCCACCTGGAGCCGCCGACGGATGAGTGGGAGAGGGAAATGGTCGGTCTTCCTGATGGGACAACAGTAGTCACGTGCCATATCGGTGCGGAGACTCGGCAGGCACAGAAACGAGCCAGCGTAGAGATCGCAGAAAGAATCAAGTCTGAAACCCTGCGGGCTCAGGGCGGAGCCTGATTCATCTCTGAGACGTCGCCTCAGACGATAGGAGCATTCCTACTTTTCAGAGTAGAAAAGATAGCATATTCAACCAGAGAGATCGTTCAGAACAAGCCCAGATCAGTAATCCGAGAAGGCGGTTTCATATGACGCGCAGTTCACGCTTGCAATAATACAGATGAACGCTCACTGAAAAACGTGTGATCGGCTCATTCTGCGCGAAAAACCGACATTCTCGCCGAGAAACGCTTCAGGCGACGAACAGACCCTTACTAGAATTTTGAAAATAAAAATTTCCCGCGACACAAAACAGCTTCTTTTCGATCTCTTATCTTTTTCTTTCCTACTAACTATTTCTCGACCCCCCCGGGGGTATGTCAAAACAAGAAAAGTCCTCCACACCTTTGGATCATCACCTTTCGAGACTCCTCGAGCTCACTCCATGACAGAGTTTAGGGATAAACCCGGTTGATGAGACGTGGAAAGGCAATCGCGTCCCGAATATGTTCAAGCCTGCAGACCCAGGACACAACCCTCTCCAGTCCCATCCCGAACCCTGAGTGAGGAACGCTACCAAACTTCCGCAGATCCAAATACCACGCGTAGCTCTTCGGATCCAAGCCCTCCTCCCTGATCCTCGCGACAAGAGCATCGTAATCCTCAATCCTCTGCCCCCCACCAGTAATCTCACCATAGCCTTCCGGGGCCAACAGGTCCACCGAGAGCGTGACCTCGGGGTTCAACGGATCCAGCTTGTGATAGAACGCCTTCGCCTTCTTCGGATACCGCGTCACAAAGAAAGGCCGATCGAAATGCGTCGTTAGAATCTTCTCCTGCTCATACCCCTCCGGCCGCTCCCTCAGCGGAGTCTGTAGCAATTCTGGAAGAAGCAAGTGCCTTCTGAGCCAAGAACTTGGCAAAGACCCGCATAGGATGTATTTTCCCGGGATAGTCAGGATAGGTCAGGACCTCGTCGGCTAGCGGGCATTCCTCCCGAATGTGGTCATACTCTAAGTGTGGAGCCATGAAGAAGGGCGGCTTCTCATTGGGAATTACGGCCGCAAGTGGGCGTTCTGTCGAAATATGCGCGAAGCCTGTGGAGTATAGGATTCTCGTCGAGTTGGTCAGATAGAGAGCTTCTATCCTATTTTTTCTAAGCGTGTTCTGTATCTTGGCGATTCGGTTTTTGTGTTCCCCGGTGCTGATCTTCAACTCATCGGCAGCCATATGCTACGGTTGGCGGCTTCAACCTGTTAATAACAGGTAATCCTTACTGGGAAAAAGAAGAGGCAGGCTGAGGAAAAAGCAGCCTAGTCGATCCTTATCTGTTTAGGTTTGCTCCCAGGGCTCTTGCGTGTGAGGACCAGTTCCAGAACTCCGTTCTTGTAGCTCGCCTTCGACGTATCAGGGTCCACTTCAACGGGGAGTTCCAGGGACTTAGAGTAGCGCCTCTTGTCTGTGTCTACTTTCAGTACGAGGTTTCGTCCGTCGCATTCGAGTGTAATGTCTGACTTCTCCACGCCTGGAAGTTCAGCCACAACCTTGACGGTGTCTGACTGAACCATAGCGTCAACTAGAGGTTCGCGCTCCTCTTTGACGTCGAGGCTTGGCTTCGCAGTTCCAAAGGGTCCTCCTTTGAGTGATGGCTTCACGTTGCCGAATTCTCTGACTACTGGTTTGCCGTCCGGTCCCATGCTGAACGAGTAGCCGTAGACGAAGGGTCCCATTTCTCTGACTGTTCCTCCGTCGGGCAGTTTTCTCTCCCTGACTAGATCCTTCGGTAGTTCGAGGCCGCGGAGCATCTCTTCGAAGTTCTTGTCGAAATCGTCGAACCAGCCTGTCGATGGAGATCGGAAGCGTCGCTTGAACCATTCTGGGAAGAATTCATTGTCTTCCAACCGATTTCACCTCCTTGTGCCTATAACCGTCGAGGGTCTTGCGCGTGTTCTCCAAAAATGCAATGAACTCCGGTAGGACTGCTTTGCCAAGCTGGCTCAGCTCGAAGGTTCCTTCAACCGGTTCATTGACGATCCCTGCTTCTGATAAAGCCGTGAGGTTGTGATAGACGAGTTTGGGGTTGATTCTCGCGCGAAACTCTCTCTTGAGAGCTGATTTCTGAAGCAGTGGCGCCAGCATTCTCATGCGAGTCTCGTTCACTAGGAGCTCTATGGTGCGTAGTGTTTGTTGTAGGGTCCGCTCTAGCGTGTCCTCGAACCATCCAAGCGTCTCAACCTGTAGCTTCCCGTTACTTAGCGCTCCAGGGACCTCTTCCTCAATTAGATCTGGAGCGATCTCTTCAGGAGAGAGAATCAAGGATCGAGCGTTCTGTGAATGGCTGACGAGCCGGACGCTATTCCAGACCGACTCTTCTGGAAGACTCGCAGAGCAGAATACGACGATGATCTCGTCTTTCTTCACTCCGCAAACATCCGCATCAATGGTGGAACGGTCCTCGTCTTCCTCCAGAGAGGGGTCTAGATATGTGTCGAATCCTTTGCTTAGCAGCGTCCTCGATGCTATGTATTTTTGAAAGACCTCGAGCTGCTTATCGCCGGCTGAATCTCCGAACCTGTTGCTGAACGTCCCGTAATCTAGAGCTGATCGTGGCTCAACCCTTCGCGTTGCATCTTCGTTTGAAAGTCTTAGGTTCGTCGCGCTAACCCTCTTCTGTTACCTAGGGTAACAGGTGGGACAGATAAATGTTACCTGAAGTAACTAGTCGCGTGTTAGTAACACTAGTAGACTGAGACTCTTGTCACGCCATTGATCTTGAGAAGCTTGGGGATGATCTCTCCAGGGATGGCTTTGTCTCCAATCAAGGTGAGTTTAGGCTCCGGGGTCAGTTCTGGATCATCGACCAGGGCCTGTCGGATGCTAATTCCCAGCTGCGAAAATAATAGAGAGGCTCCAGCGATGATTCCCGGTTTGTGAGGGTCTTCAACAATAATTTCCACCACACCGAGCCCTAGCTGCTTCGCGACCCCTTTCAGGGATAGCCCTGCGGATCGGAGATTAGAAAAGAGCGATCTAAGCTCTGGGTTGGTCTCCACCATTCTTATTGTCTCGTCAACGGTGCGCCTATCGACCCCCGCGGACTTTGCGATTCTCACTATGGGGACCTCGATATCATTCAGATAGACCTCATTTCCCCTAAGCCCCAGACCGTTTTCAAGAAGGATACGTACCACCCTCAACCTCTCAGGGTGTCCTTCCATCATGGCCTGTATCTTACTCCACATTATTCGCCGAACGCTCATGTACAGAACTGTACTGGCAAGCTTAAAATCTTGCCTAGACGAACATTCATAGACGCTTCATTTGCAGAAGCTCGCTACACGCGACCTCACTAGGGTTAGTCTGTCTCAGGAAGAAATTCCGACTCGCTGGTACAATATTCAAGCTGATCTTACCGAGCCCCTGCCTCCACCGCTCGACCCCGGAACCAAGCAACCCATCAATCCGGCCTCCTTGGAGAGAATCTTCGCAAAAGAACTGATTCGCCAAGAAATCAGCTCCGAACAGAATATCACGATCCCGGAAACGGTTCGAGACGCCTATATCCAGATAGGGAGGCCAACACCCCTAGTAAGGGCGAGGAGACTCGAGAAGTATCTCAAGACCCCTGCCAAGATCTTCTACAAGGCTGAATATCTCAGCCCAACAGGAAGTCACAAGCCTAACACGGCCCTAGCACAGGCTTACTACAACAGTCAGCAGGGCACTCAGAGGCTTGTAACCGAATCCGGAGCCGGTCAATGGGGATCAGCGCTCGCCCTGGCTTCATCCATCTTCAACCTGAAGTGCCGCGTCTACATGGTCAGAGTCAGCTACGACCAGAAGCCAGGACGACGAACGATGATGGAAACCTACGGTGCACAAGTCCTACCATCGCCTAGCAAGGAAACAAAATTTGGAAAATCCCTGCTTGACCAGAATCAAGACCATCCCGGGACCCTTGGAATAGCCATCAGCGAAGCGTTGGAGGACACCGTAACTCACGAGGACTCTCGCTACTGTCTGGGCTCAGTCTTGAACCATGTTCTATTGCACCAATCAATCATCGGACTTGAGGCCAAAAAACAATTCGAAAGCATCGACGTCGAGCCCGATATCATCGCAGGGTGCATCGGAGGAGGATCGAACTTCGCCGGCTTCGCCTATCCTTTCCTATCAGACAAGTTGAAAGGCAAATCTGACTCAGAGTTTGTAGCCTGCGAGCCAAAGGCTGTACCCTCGACAACACGAGGAACCTACACCTACGACTTCGGGGACACTGCGGAAATGACCCCGCTCCTGAAAATGTACACGGTTGGACACAAGTACGTATCACCGCCCATCCACTCGGGAGGCCTCCGGTATCACGGAAAAGCTCCTTCACTCTGCTACCTCATCAACAAGGGATACGTGAGGTCCGTAGCATATCATCAGACAGAAGACTTCCAAGCTGCAAGAACATTCGCCCAGACCGAGGGAATGATCCCCGCCCCAGAGACCGCACATTGCATCAAATACGTAATTGACCAGGCGATACGGTGTAAGGAGTCAAACGAAGAGAAAGTCATAGCGTTCAACAATTGTGGACACGGCCTCCTGGACATGAAGGCGTACGAAGACTTTCAAGCAGGAAGACTTGTAGATTACGAACCTGCCAGTATCCAAGTCGAATCCTACGTTGGATGAGAGGCAGTTCCAGGATAGAATAGTTCAGCTAATCTCTATCGAGAAGCGTCCAGAGGATGCGATCGAACTCCTCTCACAGCACTATCGGGTTGAAATGCCTGCTCTCAGAATTGGACTTCCCCGCGGGGAAAAAAGAGCGTTAGGCTGCTATGTCCATCGTGAGAAGACGATCTACATATCGAGCCAGGAGTATCTCTACGACCCGTACGTGCTGATTCACGAGTTTTACCATCATTTGAGAAATGTTGGGGGCAAACATCGCGGCACGGAGAGACACGCGAAAGAGTTCGCGCTGTCCTTTCTCAGAACAACCTAAAGCTTAGCCATCACTACAGAGTAAAGATCTGCATACGTTGGTTTTTCCTACTTCAAGTCCACAGCGTGTTGGGCAGCGTCTTCTCAGGGATATGCGCAATATGTTTCGTCGCGTAAACTTCGCCGCAGTGTGGGCAGCGTAGACTGCGCCGCCACATTCTATAGACCAGCCTCAACGCGATGTAGCTCATCAGAAAGACGATGACTCCGAAGACCGCGGCGTCGGCGTTGATGATGAAAATGAAATAGTGGAAGTCGACCAAATGTTAGGCGTCCCCCGGGCCGGCGCGAGATTGCTGTGGATATCCGTGTGGACTGTGTCTGGAATCCATAGGCTATATTGGCCGGCAGATGGTATAAACCTACCTCGGATAGAAAATGCACAATCCTTCTATCGTTCATCGAAGGGTTATGAGAAACGGAAAGAAAATCTTATGGTGGGTTGCTTGGAGTTGCAGCCTGTTGTGGCTGAAGAATCTCATCCGCGTGAGTGATCTTCACCAGACCCTTCAACAACAATCTATTCGTCATCTTTGCGCAGATATCACAGTCTTTACCGGGGCAGTAGCCCTTCAGGAAATTCTCGCACTTCCATCGATAATTTTCGATCTCCACCGTGGACATACAATAGAGCCTTTCTTCGCATTCTCCCTTTCCCCGAATCGACTAAAGCCTCGCGTAACTAGCCGGCAAAATTCCCAGTAACAATCATGACGACCGTCGGCTCCTCTCCCTGTAGAACTCTCGTTGAATCAGGAACCGCATGATCTCGCTCGTTCCCCCGCCAATCATCATGAATCTAGCATCACGGAAATAGCGCTCGACCGGGAGATCCCTAGTATACCCAATTCCTCCGTGAACCTGCAATGCTTGGTGGGTTATTTCGAAAGCTGACTCAGTGACAAAGAGCTTCGCTGTGGCGCCTTCGAGTCTTGCTAGTTTTCCTTCATCGAGCAGCCGGGCCGCCTTGACGATGAGCAAGCGGGACGCTTCAAGCTTAACGAGCATGTCCGACAGTTTGAAACTAACCCCTTCGAACTCCTTGATTGGCCGGCCAAACTGCTGTCTCTTTGACGAATAGTCTACGGCTGACTCAAAGGCTGACCGAGCGATCCCCAGCGCTCCCGCTGCGACCGCGGGGCGTTCCCGATCAAGCTCGTCAAGAAGTATCGGGAATCCTCTGTGAAGCCCTCCAACCACATTCTCCTCCGGAACCCTTACGTTACGAAATCTAAGATGGACAACGTTTGCGCCGCGCATCCCAAGGAGACCATACGTCTTCACCACCTGCACGCCTTCGGATCCCCTCGGCACAACAAGGGCGCTAACTCCAGATTTGGGAGGCTTCCTAGGCTCAGTTACGGCGAATACGAAGAGGAAATCAGCAACTCCACCATTTGTTATGAAACGCTTCTCACCATTGAGAACGAAATCCTGCCCTCGACGTTCTGCGTGCGTCTTGATCGAGGCTGCGTCTGACCCTGCTCCCGGCTCGGTCAGGGCAAGCGCCCCAACCTTCTCCCCCGAGAGCACAGGACGGAGAAACCTCTGTTTTTGCGGTCTACTTGCAAAATAGGCGAGTGGCGCGGCGTACAATGCCCCTGAAGCCAAGCGGGCCATTTCTGTAGCCGCGCTTACGGCTGAGATCTCCTCGGCCACAATGACTTCAAAGCTCCAGCCTAGTCCATGGCCTCCATCACTCTTCGAAAAAGCAACACCGAGAAGCTGTTGCTCTCCCAGTTTCCGAAGTATGTCCCGGGGAAACCATCCCTCTTCGACTTTCTCAGCCAAGGGAGCAACATGCTCCTTTGTGAAGCGCTGAACTTTCTTTCTGAATTTGGCTTCAGGATCTGATTCGAAAAGGTCCATGCTACGCGACCGGAGGTCTGGCTGAGACTAATAATGGCGACCCTATTGACTCAAAACCTGCTAAGCGTATTGCGTGGGCGCGATTACTAGAGGCTTTGGCCTTGCGATCATCGCCAGAGTCTCTTGGAAGACAGGCCGGTATGCGATCCCGTACATGATTAGGCCATCCTTTCCCTCGTAGTCGAGTCTCCGCAGGACGCCCTCAAGCTTGACACCGGGCTTCAAGTCCTGAAGCTTTGCGTCGACAAACAACACTTTGTTCTGGTCGAGTAGCTCGAAGTTTGATGTGAATCTCTTCTTGAGAGGTAGCTTGGATACGCTCTTCAATCTAGCAATGAGAGGGTAACGCTTGACCTCCATCTTCCCCGTGCATTCTGAATCAAGACACTTCTCTCTGGCAGGGAAGTAGATCCGTTCGCATCCGTAGCATAGACTGAGAGTGAAGGATTTGCCGTTTACCGGCTCTACATCCCCCACGAGTCTAGGGATCTCAAGCCGTTGCTTTATTCTATGCAGACGAGCCCTGATCAGGTCCTGATAGGTTTCTATCTTTATC
>Ga0099829_10001982_pt1 | contig 11600 bp, 16 predicted proteins | sample CZO8metaG_3_FD_79336 | JGI IMG/M metagenome (GOLD analysis project Ga0099829, IMG submission 79336) | Vadose zone soil microbial communities from the Eel River Critical Zone Observatory, Northern California, USA - CZOApr15con2H2.8 metaG | ecosystem: Environmental > Terrestrial > Soil > Vadose...
ACCCTCTTCGGAGTATAACCCCATTTTTGGCCCTTCTGCCCAGAATAAATCGTGTCCTTGCCTACTTAGGTAGGACGGAGGGTCAGCGTCTTTGAAGCGAAAACAGGGGAAGATCGATATGGTACAAGTCGTCGATGATCGAAAGAAAGTGGAAAACGCTTACGCTCGTCAATATGAGAATCTTGCGAGCGAGATCGCAAATCTTGTTCCTACTAGGAGTGGGATCCTTGCGGAGATTGGCTGCGGGAAAGGCCAACTAACTATCCCTCTGGCTAAGCTTCTCCCCCGCCACCAATTCAATGTCGTGGACACATTCAGTGGCGCTTACTCAGGGACTCTACGTCTGTTGAACAAGGCTCTATCTGGAGCGAGGCTGAAAAGCCGGGTCAAGGTGCACGCAGCAGATTATCTAGACTGGTTGGGGGAGGAATTCTCCGACAAATATGCAGGAGTAATTTCAAGCGAGTTTCTCCCAGAGATCGAGTCCTATGGGCTGTCCATGTTCTTAGCAGAATGCTATCGCGTTGCGAGACCGGGTGGCCTGACAGTCCACTCATTTCTCTCGCCAATATCTAGAAACCGTCGACAGAGGTTGATGATAGAGGCGGACACTAACCCGAAATGGACAAAGACCCCTCCCAAGGAATGGTTCTCTCCCAAACCTTCTCTAGTATTGTCAGAGCTAAGACGAGTCGGCTTTCGAGATCTTCGCATTAAGAAAATCGAAAGCAATCTCATCATAAAGTCTGACGCAGTGAGAAACTTCCTCCATAGTTGGGATGTTAGAGGGGCATTCTGGAAAGCACACAAGTTGCAACTAGCGAGCGAAGGCTTGGAGGTCCCCGATTGGGTTATAGTGTCAGGTCGCAAGCCCTAGAGAACTGGGCCTATAGCTAAGATCTCCTGATAGAGAAGAAAGAGAGAGGTTCAAACAGAGCGACGTAGGCAAGATGCTCGATTTGTCTACGCGGTCTCTTTTGTATCGGTCTCTCGTGTTCGTTCCATGGTCCCGCCGCATCCGCAGCCGGGTTCGCAGCAGCAACAACAACTCAAGTCACGCTTCACCTCGGTTAGTCAGTTACTTTTCTAAAGTATTTAAACGGGCAAGTACCTAAACAGTAACGGAGTTACACAATGGTAAGGACGAAGGAAGGAGAACCATGCTGCACCTGCCCCTGCCCCTGCGAAGGAATAATCGAGATCATCGGCAAAAAATGGGCCCTCTGCGTGCTAGCTCTTCTAGGAAATGATGGAACCCTCCGCTTCAACAAGCTAGCCGAAAAACTTCCGGGAATAAGCGCGAAGACATTGACAGAAGTTCTGAAAGACCTTCAGCGAACGGGACTAGTTAAGCGTCAAGCTTTCGCCGAAATTCCGCCGCGGGTAGAATATCATCTAACTAAAGAAGGGAATGAGTTGACAATGTTGGTGGCGCCGTTGATGGTTTGGGCTGACAATAGGACGGGGCTTGTCAAGCTGGAATCTTAGGGTTCTTGATTCTAGACTCGACAAGTTTTCCAGCTCGTTCCTCAAGCTGAGCCGCTTCCTTCCGCAGATCAGAGACTTGTCTTGAGATCTTTTCCACATATTTTTGATCATCAAGGCTTGCAAGGTTGATCAAGACGTTGCTTGCCGCTCCTTCAACAGCCGCACGTGCTGCAGAGACCGCCGTGACGACATCGGAGAGCGCATTGGTGGACCCTTTCTCTGCGACCTCGTGAGCCAATCGCAGAACCCTGACCGAGCAGTCGAGTGTTGAGAGTGGTATCTCAGATGCTTTGATGGTTGCTTCTGCTATCGCCTTCTTTCGAGTCTCAGGTTGATCCTTTGGGAGCTTGAACGCTTTCATTACTAGGTCAAAGGCTTCAGTGTCCTCCACCACTAGGCGTAGAAGTTTCTGGCGAAGGGTTTCACCTTCCCTAACTACCTCGTTGAGTTTTTCAGCACCTGGCGGCGCTTCTTTCTTTCCCAGCGTTATACGGGCAACCATGCAGAGGAGCCCTGCCGCAAGTGCTCCCATGTATGCGGAGACGCTTCCGCCTCCTGGAGTTGCCTTTTTGGACGCGACCTCCTCGCTGAACAGAGCCAAACTCTGGTCCGTCAGTGTAGAAGGCCTAGGAGCAAAGAGTCTGCTCTCCAGGACTTGGTCTCGGCTAAAGTTCTCCAGCCGCAAATAGAACTCTGCGGAGTCGACAAGGGAATCCATAGGCGCGAGCCCAACTATCTCGCTCCCAACAACAGGGGCCCCGTAGCGATCGGCAAAGAGCTTGACCAACTCGTAAGCTTTGAACAGTTGGCTCCTGCGATAATTCGTCAGGTTCATCGACACCTGGACTATTCCACGCTCTTTCAGCTCGAACCCGAGGGCCTTCACGAACGCAAGGCCGCCGTCTTTTGCTCGGAGTTGGTGGGCGATCTTCTTCGCGATGTCTAGGTTGCTCGTTCCAAGATTGACGTTGTATGCTATTAGTATCTCTCGGGCTCCAACAGCCGTTGCACCCGCAGTAGGATGAATCTTCTCGGGACCAAAATCCGGTTTCTTCGCAGGATCCTTGCCGATCTTATCCCGGAGACCTTCAAACTCTCCCTCACGGACGTCAGCGAGGTTCCGTCGTTCTAGGGTAGTGGCAGCTTCCTCGTAGAGAAAAACAGGCACGTGAAATTTCTCAGCGAACTCTTGCCCGAACGACCGGGCTAGAGAAACGCAATTCTCCATCGTTACGCCGGATAATGGTACGAAGGGAACAACATCAACAGCGCCCATCCGTGGATGCTCCCCTTTGTGATGCCGTAGATCGATTAGCTCGATCGCTTTTTGGCTAGCAGCCAAGGCAGCCTCTTTCACAGGTCCAGGCTCGCCCACGAAACTTATCACAGATCGATTATGATCTGGGTTGGATTCCACATCGAGGAGCGTTACTCCAGGCGTTTTTCTTATGGTGTCCGTGATAGATTCGATGATCTCTTTCCTCCTGCCCTCACTGAAGTTTGGAACACATTCGACCAGCCGCAATACTGTTGTCTCCTACGCCGTACTCTCCCATCTCGGTCTCCTTAATAGTCAAGCGCTAGAAGCTCGATCTTATGATCGACTAGTTTCTCAAAATCTCCTCTAAAGTAGAAATCTCCCCGGAAAATCCTTCCCTCCACCGCGTGCCTATACCAGTGCCTATCGTCTTCCCACATCTCGTCAAATGGAGGTTGGTTAACCGGGAACCATCGGAGAATTCCCTCCTTGCTTTCCTTGATCGTCCCTTGAAATTCGTTCGTCAAGAATACGTGTGCTATCCAGTCTGGGTCCCGGCGTTTGTCATACTTGAAAAATAAGAGAGTTCCAACTTTTCTCGGCTGGACCTCTAGACCCGTCTCCTCGTAGACTTCTCTCGTAGCGCAGTGTTCAGCGGTCTCGTCGGGTTGTAGTTTGCCGCCTGGGGCGTTCCATTTGCCTGCTCCGAAGAGGCCGGGGTTTTTCTTCAGCAACAGAACTCTGTCATTGTGGAGGATGAAGCACAGGGTCGCTTGAATCGTCAACTGAACGGTCAGGGGTTGCGTTTCTGTTTGAGCAGTATGATGGCCTGGGCAAGGTCCCCGCCTGATTGTTTCAGCGCGTTCGTCGCTTGTTCCATTGACACGCCAGCTTGTGAGGCGACGAGTTTCACGTCTTCATCAGATCCTCCACCTATTCCCTCCTCTCTCATCGTTCCCCCTCCGACCTGGTAGACTGTCTGTCCTTGTACTGTGACGGTGGCGACTTCGGGGTTGTCGATAACAATCCTTCTCGTCGGGGTTTCCATGATCACCTTGGTAACATCGTCTAGTTGTTGGACTTGCATGCCCATGCGTTGCATCATTCTGTTTGCTTCGCGGGGATTGATCTTTCCTCGACGCATCATCGCGAAATCATTCTCCTCCGCCCTGTCCGGTGATTGTTAAGGCTATTCAGAATCGGCCGCGCCGTGCCGAACCTTCACAGCTATCCCGATCTTGAAGCTCTGCATCTCTATAGCATTGAAGAAGGATCTTCCAACAGCCAACAACCGGTCCTTCTTGTCCACCACTAGCACTTCCTCTTCGGGCCGCAGCTCAGGATCCACACCAATCACGTGCTTGGCGAATACGTTTCCACCTTTTCTGATGAACGACTCTACCCCGGGAGTAACTTTGACTCGTAGCTTTGGAGCCTTGAACACTCGCTTTAGTGCAAGGCCTCCATTCACGGTCAAAGCCAAGAGGCCGTCCTTGGGACGGTAGGTGGCCAGCAACTTTCCGTCCCTGTACACGTGTCGTATCCGATGGGTATTCGGGGACCGCACGATTAGTATTGAGGTGGGAAAGGCTTCTTCGGCTCCTCTGCCGAACTGGTAGGCAGCTACCGCTCTGATTCTTCTCAGCTCGTGGAGCTGGGGTTTCACCGGTTGGAGGGGCATCGATTTCCGATAGCTAATTAAGCCGGGTCGGAGCCTATTTCTACTGTTTCTCGCCGCGAGGTCGTGTAACAGCCATTGTACTGTGAGGTTTGCGGGAGCGAGATCGTCGGTAGGCCCGGCCGGTCCCTTGTGGAAGGCGCAACCCTGATTGTCTGCCAGCAATGCTCGAGCCTAGGAAAGGAGCTTCCCGGCTTTCCGGAAAGAAGGCCTAGAACAGCCCGACTCGGGCCCGTGCCGTCCCATACTCGAACTCCGATAGAGAGCTTGCCGAAGGCAATTGAAGAGTCAGATCTGGTCGACGATTATCCTCGAGTCGTGAAGGATGGTCGGGAGAAGCTGGGATTGTCGCAGACCGATCTCGCTTTCAAAGCGAAAGAGAAGCTGACGGTGATTCAGAAGATCGAACTGGGCAAGATTGTGCCGACGATGCGGTTGACCATGGAGCTAGAGCATATCCTACGGGTCAAACTGCTTGCTCCGAGGGCAGAACTAGAGGTTTCCACGGTCCCGGTCAGGCGGGCTGGTCCTAGAGAGTTGACCCTCGGTGACATAGCAGTGGTAAGACATAGGGAAACAGAAAACAAGTAGCAAGCGAACAAGCGCCCCTTCGCACTTTCGGTAAAGCATTATCTACTCTGAAACGGTTTTGGCGCGTATGGCTTCTCTAGGGCAGGCAAAGACGCTCGGCGGAATAGGGTCCATACTCGCATTACTTTCCGGATTACTGTTTTGGGTACCATACAGCGCTGGCATCGGCTTGCTCATAGTAGGACTCGTTTTGATGCTTGTCGCAGTGAAGAACATTGCAGACACGACAGGAGATCAACCGATCTTTAACAACATGATGTATTCTGTCATCTTAGCAATCATCGGACCGGTCATTGCCGCCGTGGTAGTGTTCGCCGCTGCCGCGTCATTCCTTAGCACATTCCGCGGTTTCACGCCTGGAACGACGACCCTGCCCTCCGGTTTCTTAGCCGTAATTGGGATCATCATATTGGCGGGCGTCATACTGTGGGTTTGCATCCTGATCTCGACGATTTTCCTCAAGAAAAGCTACGATGCCATAGCTACAAAATTGAGAGTTGACATATTTCGGACCACAGGTCTCCTATTCCTCATCGGGGCCGCTACGCTAATCGTCCTCGTAGGTGTCCTGATACTCTTCATCGCCGCAATCCTTCAGATCGTAGCCTTCTTCTCAATTCCAGAACAGGTATCGCCGCAGATGCCTCCACAGCAGGTCTGGGGACCACCCATGCCCCCTGCGCCACTGCCCCCTTCTATGACCCCGACACAATAGACAGTCTCTGATTCTATCTTCAGTTACAAAGTGAACATCTGCCCGCCTTTGGGCTCAGAATAAAGAGATTGAAAGAGGAAGCGGCTCCCGAAAAGATGACCGTTCGAGTGGCCCCATTAGTTGTACCCGAAGAGGTCTTCTTACGTGACACTGACAGAAAACGGGTCAAGAAAGGTCTCCTAGGCGGATCAGAAGAGAAGGTAGTCTTCGCCAAGGTGATTTTTCTACCCTATCTAGATTTTACCTATCGGTTTCCAGCGGAAAAGGGTCTGCTGTCGAAGCAGACGGTCATTAGTGAAGGTCGGTCAACAATGCTCGCTTTGCGAGAGGCGAACTTCGGTTTCGACCCCAGGCTGGTTGCGCTGGCTCCGATGCTAGCCGATTTGGAAGAGGACCCCAAATCAATCATCAGCGGCGTAGACTCTACAGTATTGGTTAGTGAGCGATTAGCAGAACTCAAGAATCTCTTGAGAGATTATGAGGCGCAGTCAGAAGAGAGGATGAAACAGTATGAGGCTCTCCCGAAGGAGAGTCCCGCGAGAGAAAATCTGAAAGAGAATATTGAGTTCCTTAGAAAGACAAAGTTGTCGCGGTGGAAGATGTTCGCCGACGGGCTACAACTTCCACCAAAGCTAGACTTGGACCAGCTAGAACTCTTGGACGGGACGTTATTCTACATGCCCTACTTCATCGCAAAGCTCTCTCGCGGTGGAGAGAGACGGTATATTGTCTGGAACCGCGAAGGCAAGGAAGACGATACCATTGCTGATGAGCTTACAAGGAACCACAAGTTCCGAGAACTGATCGAGACACACGCACTCTCCTAACCCTCACAGTGATATAGAAGAAGATACCTCCTTACTGCCCATAGCTGATAGGATTGGCTTACTGCTGGAAATGCGGTGCACAGCTTTACGATAATTCTTCCTTCTGCCATAGTTGCGGAGCACCAGCCAAACCCTCTCCAACAATGGCTACAGGCGCTCATACAGGCTTCGACAGGCTGAAAGACGACAAAGAATTTCAGGACCACTGGGCGAAACGTGTTATCGCCTACATAATCGACGTTGCCATTGTATCGGTTGCTACCTATTTTCTCGTGCTTGTTGTGGCCCTTCCCGCTCTTCCAGCGCTCTTTGTCGGCCAGGCGTTCCCCTTTGCATGGTTCTGGGGATTCTGGCTGGGGGGAATCGCGCCGTTGATTGTGCTTGCTTACTTTGTTCTTGCTGAGGCTTTGTTCGCAAGGACTCTTGGGAAAGAGCTTATGGGCCTGAGAGTCGCAAGGATTGATGACAAACGCGTAGACCTATGGTCTTCGTTTGTAAGAAATATTTCCAAGGTCGCTTTCATTGCTCTGGTAGTTGACGTGGCAATGGGTCTCGGGACCCATGGAGACGGCCGGCAAAAGTATAGCGACCGCTACATTGGAACCACGGTCGAAACCACGAACACCAATAGAATCATTCCCGACTGGCTGTAGACCGCTTCACCCATCCGGATCTTGGCCGACCAATACTGAGCGGCAAAATGGACTTATTATCTCTCAGAAACGCTCGCAGGGACTAGAGTATTCTGATTTGAAGACTAAGCCGGTTAATCGCAGAGAGAGGAAGCCCCGTAAGATTGGTGGGATAACAGAGACTCTTCTTGACACGATGGAGAACTCGATTCTTGGGAACCCAATAGATGAGAACGCGATCTGACCGGTTCTATAGTTTGGTAGGGGTTCTGTAGGAACGCAAACCTACGCCTCTAAGACGACTACCGATCTTCGCAATCACTCCTGGTGCATCAGTGCCAATCTTGCATAGGAGAGATTGAACGAAGAGGGAAAGGCTTTCCACTTTCACAATGTCGCTTTGTAACCCCGAAGCTCTTACGGCGTTCTCTGCTTGTGCCTTGTCGGCTCCGACCACAATTACCCTATCAAAGGGATACCTTCTCCATGAAACAAGACGATCTCTTGCCTCATCGCTCAGTTCTACGGAGATGTTCTCGCCCTCGAGCTCCATTACAATCATCTTTAGAGGCACGTAGTCAACAAGTGCGTTTGCGTCGAGAATTTCTCTAGAGGACTTGGCTTCTCCGTCCCCGAGTTGAGCCCTCATCCTGTGCAGCGGAAAAAGAGCGTCTTTAGGTGCAGGTTCTCGGATTCCAATGTCTATGTATACACCGTAACCAATTCGCCCAGCGCCCGTTACGAATCCATTGACTAAGTCCCACTTTTCTAGATTCGAGCGAGAAACGGGTGCGACGCCATATTCATGTTTGACAAGATTGAGAAATGCATCTGCATCTTCACCTTTCACTCTGATCTGAAGCCAATATCCTTCGAGGCTGAACTCGGACTCAACGTTGAGGCCTTTAGCTTGCTTGACCAGATTGTTTCTGAGAAGATGTGAGCCTTGTTTGAGAGCTTGTGGTGGGATTTTCTCGGCGAGGGTGGCAACCTGCCACTCCTCTACCACTTGCTCTTGCCTCGGAAGAATCAGATCTTTTCAGGGTGGAACGCTGCGGGTCGTTCCTGGAGTTCTGACTCTAGCTTGCGCGATAGATCCTCTAACACCTGGACTGTCCGAGAGTTGTCTTCGCTGATTAGTTGGCCGTTGCAGCTACTGCACCGGAAGGCGGATTCCATGGCTTCTTCGAACGTCACTCTGACTGTAAGGCAGCCTTTGCACATGAAGAAACTATGGCCCTTTTCAAATTCGAGGCGCGTCCGCATTTTTTCCAGAGCTTTCTTCTTCCTACTTCGGACGAACGCGTCAAGCTGGTCTGGTTGTAGTTTCCAGTGGTAGATGAACCAGCCCGTTTTCTCGTCCCGGCTGCGGACAACGGTGACTAGAGCGTGGTTGTATAGCTTGTAGAGGACTCTCCGGGCCGCGTTCAGCTTGACATTCGCATTGACCGCGATAATATCGTCAGTAGTTGTTCCAGCGTCGGATAGTGCCTGGACGACGCTTAGAGCTTCCTGGCCGCCGAAGAAGCTTGCCAGTCGCGCAAGATCATCATGATTAGACCCCATACTCTCAAAAATCCCTCGTTAACACCCTATATTGTGCGCTTCTCCAATTTAATGTATTAGGCTCTAAAGACCCGTTCTCAATCATGGCAAGGCTAGTTGTGCTCCGAATCGGGCATAGGTTCTTCAGGGATTCGAGGGTCACCACGCATGTCTGTCTCACGGCTCGGGCGCTCGGTGCTGACGGCGTAATCATAGCCGATAGGGAGGATAAGACAGTTGAAGCTACCATCAGGGAAGTCGGAAAGAGGTTCGGCGGAAAATTCTCCATCGAGTCCGGAAGACCATGGAGGAAAACCATCCGAGACTGGAAAGACCAGAGTGGGAAGGTGGTGCATCTGACCGCTTATGGCCTGAAGCTGCCTGACGTTATCAAAGAGATCCGCGACTCCAACGGGGACCTTCTCGTTATTGTGGGGTCGGAGAAGATGCCTGGCGAGGTTTTCAAGCTCGCAGACTGGAATGTCTCAGTAACGAATCAGCCGATGAGCGAGGTCGCTGCTCTCGCCGTCTACCTCGACTGGCACCTTCAACACAGTGCCTTCGACAAAGCGTTTCCAAACGGACAGGTCCGAATCGTTCCAACGCAAGATGGGAAGCAAGTGGAGGATGTCAGCTAGATCCTTTCGACATTGCTACACAGCATGAGAAGTTAGTCCCATCGAGTGGCTACCGGATAGCTTTCACAGCACTTCGTTCGCACTAGCAAATTCTTGACCATGATTATCCGACCTTGTAGTGAAAGGATAAAAAAAATAGGGTTGACGCTCGACCCCCTTGGTTTCGGGCATCAGTAAGTTATGGTTCCGGTCGTGGTGGCTGAGAAGGTCCCCGATGTCATTGAAGTCATGACGCCAGAAATCTGCACAGAACCCGTGCCTGAGGCATGCTCAAAGCGGCCGGTGCCCCCCGTAATAGTCAAGGGCCCGCTAAGTGCGAAAGTGTCTGCGGATGTTGGACAGAGGACCTCATCTGCTGAGGCGAACAGCTTGTCACCATTTGCCGCTGTGAAAGTATCTTGCTCTGTTGCGGTTAATCCGTTATGGCATGATGCTGAACCAGTAACTGTGCTTGTGGCCACAAATGATGTCTTTCCTAGGTGCTCCAGGTGGCCGGTGCCAGTTATAGTAGCCGTGGTCTGCGACGTCAGAGTGAATGAGCCCGAACTGCTGCCGTTGAAGGGTGTTGAATGGGAGGCGAATGCTACCGGAAACACACCGAGCGCCATAACAGCTAGGAGAGTTGGAATCAGGACCAGTCTTTTCATTCCGATCTAAACACCTCCATCCCAGTCCATCACTACCAAGGGACCCAGCGGTTTCTCGGGTAGAGAGAGCGAAGCATTCTATCTCATACTTGCGATTTCATCACAGATCCAAGGTAGACCCATAGCGGCTGCGTCGAACACAATGGATCATCACCGAACGCAGAATCTGCTGTTCTCAGCCGGTCGCTATTTCAGAGTTGTGCTATCTGAGGAATGAAAAAGATGTCAGAAGTGTCTCATGTGATAGAATAAGCCGACCGGCCTGGCCCGCCGTCATTTCATATTATGCTTGGTCCGTTGGCTGGTGGCTAAGCAGCACCAGTTCGAATTCCGAGAGTGAAGACTGCGAGTCCCTTCCTTCTCTTCCTCGAAGGAAGAGGGCTGAACGGTCCGAGAGGCGCGCTGGGAATCGTCAAAGTGAAACCTTCACGCTGTTTGGTGGATAGGCCTGCCGAGCCTATGTTGGACACAATCTTAAGAGTAGCAGGAATAGTCGCCGGTAATGGGAAGCTCTGGTTCAGATTGACAGTCATCTCCAGCACAGCGGCGGCAAAAGGCCCATCTCCCCAAGTCTTCACCATGTTGAAGTTGACGAGTTTTGTAGCAACCCATTGTCCGGAGCTGAGGATGGTCTTGGGTCCTAAAGTCGAGTTATCGAAATGGTTGAAAGACCCGCTGCCCTTCACTTCCCTCATCGCCGGGTCCACCTTGCCTTCTCCACTCATAATCATCCGATGGTCGATATTTCCGACCTTAGAGCCTTTGCTCTGAGCCAGAATGGCCCAGCCAACACCTTGAGACGTGGCACCATTCGCTATGGCTGCAGTTCCTTGGACAAACGGTGGAAGAAGGGTTACAGAGGCTACCCCGGCGGCGCCGGCAGCAGCCACCTTGAGAAATTCCCGCCTGTTGAGATTCTTCGTCATATACCCATCCTCATCGCTCATTTCTCCGTCTTGGACCGTAACAATCTTTGATCATCTAGCCATGTACTCCTGAAAGATGAGAGAGTCGGGGCCTGCGGGATTTGAACCCGCACCAATGGGATTTTGACCCCACGACACTCATCCCTTTGAGCCAAGCCCCGTATGCTCGCCCAACGGCGCCGGTGAGAATATATGTCTTTATCGCATACAAAGGCTCGCAAGTCAATGACATGTCAGATAGCTAATTCAAGCAGATTTCTATCTCATTCAATCAGTGATACCTCGAGTGTACACGCGTACGCTGATTGAGTGCCATTCCCCAGGAACCACGGGTGGGAGGTCCGGATCTTTCACAAACGCTTGGTTCTCGGCGCGGGCTTTCTTGAATTACCGCGTAGCCTGCGCCCTATGATATACAAGCCTAGCAGAGCTTCCCCCAGCGAAACGAGGATTACTGTCTCTGTTCCAAAGTTGAGCCCTGTGAGGCTGGAGCTAGGTGCTGGACCGGTGGATGGCTCTGTCAGCTTGACTATCGCTTGGCCGTAGGAATTGTTTTCAATGTTCGTTTCTCGAGGCACAGGCAGCGCTAGCGCGGAAAGTTCGTATGTTGATGCAGGATATCCGGTCGTATTCCACAAGAAACCGATGGTATTCG
>Ga0099829_10001983_pt1 | contig 11598 bp, 9 predicted proteins | sample CZO8metaG_3_FD_79336 | JGI IMG/M metagenome (GOLD analysis project Ga0099829, IMG submission 79336) | Vadose zone soil microbial communities from the Eel River Critical Zone Observatory, Northern California, USA - CZOApr15con2H2.8 metaG | ecosystem: Environmental > Terrestrial > Soil > Vadose...
CCCACGGGAAAGGGCGGGCCCGGGACCGCCGTGTCCACCCTCCTCGACGTCATCGAGCGCGCGCAGCACGGGGCGCGCGCGCTCGGCGTCACCGTGGAAGGCATCGGCATCGGCGTGCCCGGCACCGTGGACGCCGAGCGCGGCGTCATCGGACAGGACATCCACTACGTGCCGGAGCTCGCAGGCGCTTCCCTCGCGGCCACCGTGACGGGCCAGCTGAGCCTCCCCGTCTACGTCGACAACGACGTCAACGTGCTCGCGCTCGGCGAGTGGAAGTTCGGGGCGGGGCAGGGGGCCCGCTCGCTCGTGCTGCTCGCCATCGGCACGGGCGTGGGCGGGGGCATCGTCCAGGAGGGGCGGCTCCTGCGCGGCCAGGGCGGCTTCGGCGGCGAGCTGGGCCACGTGCCCATCAACTTCGACGGGCGGGCCTGCATCTGCGGGGGCCAGGGCTGCCTCAAGACCTATGTCTCGGGCACGGACATCGCGCTCATGGGCACGGAGCGCCTCAAGCGCGACGTCTCGGCGGCCGACGTCTTCCGCATGGCCGGCGAGGGTGATCCGACGTGCCAGGAGCTCGTGGGCGAGGTCTGCCGCGCCCTCGGGGCCGGCCTGGCCGTGATCGTCAACGGGCTCAACCCCGAGCGCCTCATCGTCACGGGCGGGGTGGCCGAGTCGCTCAAGCCCCTCGAGCACCGCATCCGCGCGCAGCTCGAGCGCTACGCCTTCGGGCGGGCCCTCGAGTCGACGCGCATCGAGATCGTTCCCCAGAGCAAGCGATCGACCGTGCGCGGCGGGGCCGCGCTCGTCCACTACGAGATGATGCGACGGAGGGCAGGCGCGCCATGAAAGCGATCACGCTGCACGGAGTCGGCGATGTGCGGGTGGAGTCGGTGGCTGACCCCAGGATCGTGGATCCCACGGACGTGGTCGTGCGCATCACCACGAGCGCGATCTGCGGCTCCGATCTGCACCAGTACCACGGGCGCGGGGCCACCCCCGGCGCCCCGCCCCTCGTCGAGCCCGGCTCGGTGATGGGTCACGAGTTCATGGGCGTGGTGGAGGAGGTGGGCGCGTCCGTCGGTCGCGTGAAGAAGGGCGACCGGATCGTCGCTCCCTTCTCGATCTCCTGCGGCCAGTGCGAGTGGTGCCGCATGCGGCTGCCCACCCAGTGCACGGCCACGGGTCGGGCCGTCTTCGGCGGCCGCTTCGGCAAGCAGTATCCGGGCGGCCAAGCCGAGCGGATCCGCGTGCCGTTTGCGGATCACATGTGCGAGACGGTGCCGGCGGGCATGGCGGATGAGGACGCGTTCTTCCTCGGCGATATCCTCTCGACGGGATATTGCTGCGCGGAGAATGCGGGGATCCGGCCGGGCGACAGCGTGGCCGTCTTCGGCGCGGGGCCGGTGGGGCTGCTCGCGCTCCAGTCGGCGCACCTCTTCGGCCCCGCGAGGATCTTCGTGGTGGACCGGGTGGGCTACCGGCTCAAGCTCGCCGAGGAGCTCGGCGGCATCCCCGTCAGCCTGGACCGTGGCCATCCCGCCGAGCAGCTGCGCGCGCTGACGGGAGGCCGCGGACCCGACGCCGTGCTGGAATGCGTGGGGCACGAGACGCCGTTCGCCCAGTCCATCCAGGCCGTCCGGCCCGGGGGCACGGTGTCCTCGGTGGGCGTCTACGTCGAGCCGTCCATCGGCTTTCCCGTGCGCGAAGCCTTCTTCAAGGACCTGACGCTCAAGATGGGGATCTGCAACGCGCGGAACTACATCGTGCCGCTCATGGGGCTGATCCAGGCGGGCCGGCTCGCGCCAACGCGCATCATCACCCACACCATCCCGCTGACGGACGCCCCGCGCGGCTACTCGATCTTCGATCGCAAAGAGGACGAGGCCATCAAGGTGATGTTGAAGCCTTAGCGTGCAGACGGCTCAAAAAGGTCCAGATGCGAGGCGGCGTGGGCGGCGGCGCCCCGAGGCGTAGGTTTCACCCAGCCCTCGCCTCGTGGCTCCGCCCCTCAGCTCGAACGGCCACATACGTTGAGCGGGTGCCGCCGCCCGCGCCGCACTCCCGCAGATGGGCCTTTTTCAGCCGTCTGCTCTAGTCGTCGACGACGGGGACCTGCGTCCGCTTCGAGTCCTCGCGCCAGAGCTTGGCCGCGCCGTCGAGCATCATGACCGCCACGAGGAGCCAGGCGCCCGTCTCCAGCGTGATGAGGGCCATCACGTAGTTGAAGCCGAGCCGGAGGCCGCGGTCATGCCCCCGCCGGAGGAGCCGCGCGCCCATCTCGTTTCCGACGAAGAGGAGGAGCCAGGCCGAGACCACGAGGCAGGGGGCGAGCCAGCCTCCCGTGATGATGCGGGCCGCGATGAACATGCCGAGCCAGCCCGCCACTTCCAGGGCGAGCGCCCCTGCCCCTTCGGGCGGATTCTCGAAGAGACGGAAGACGGCGAAGCTCGCCACGAAGAGGGCGACCCCGAGCACCGCGCTGGCCAGCCGCGTGGCGGGCCGGCTCACAGCTTCACCGGGGTGAATTCGGGTGTGTAGTGGTCGCTCAGGGGCAGGCGCGTCTTGAGCACGCCCAGCTCCAGCAGGGTGTCCTGCATGAACTTCATCGCGTCCAGGTCCATGCGGCCGTCCACGGAGATGAGGGGTCGCAGGAGCTCGTAGGCGCGCTTGGTCGCGGGCTCGCTCCAGTCGATGGTCTTGGCGGCGATCTTGATGCTCTCCTCCGGATTGTCGCGGCAGAAGCGCGCGCCCTGGAAGATGCTCCTGAGCGCCCGCTGGACGACGTCCCGCTTGGTCCGGATGATCTCGTCGGTGGAATAGGCGACCAGGCTGATCCACTTGGGAGTGAGCTCGTCGAGGCGCATGAGGATGCGCCCGAGGCCCTGGGCCTCCAGCACCACGCCCGCGTCCCCGAAGACGACGGCCTGGGTCTCCTCCCGCTTGAGGGCCGCGGCCTGCGCGTCGACCCCGCCGATGCCGATGATGCGCACGTCCTTCTCGGGGTCCCAGTTCATCTTGCGCGCCAGCATGCGCGCGAAGACCCAGGTCGTGGCGCCCACGGCAGTGACGCCGATGGTGCCGCCCTTGAGGTCCTCGAGCCGCTTGATCTTGGGCGCGACGGTGAGGGTGAAGTGGTTCTTCTCGACGATGGTGGCGAGCGCCCGGATGGGAGTGCCCCGCTCGCGGAAGACGAGGGGGTCAGTGGCGCCCGTGATGCCGATTTCGGCGGCGCCGGCCAGGATTCCCTTGAGCAGATCGGGGCCGCCCTTGAAGGGGATGAGATCGGCCTCGAGGCCGTTCTGCTTGAAGAAGCCTTTCTGGATGCCCACCGTGGTCGGCGTGACCACCCCGAAGTCACCCAGCACGACCGCGCCGATCTTGATCGGGGTCAGGGGCTGGGCGGAGAGCCTGCCGCCTTGCGCCACGGCCGCCGCCGCCATTCCCGCTGTCGCCGTCCTCAGAAAGCTTCGCCGCGTCGTCATCTACTTGCCTCCGTTCTGAGCGCTGCAAGACCGCTCATCTCCATTGCCCCAGACGCTGTTTTTTTTTTAATGGGACGGCGACCACCGAGACCGACAAGGCCGACACGATGGCCGTCGAGGCGAAGAGCTCGGGCGCCTTGAAGGCCATGGCCTGGCGCTGCATGAGATACCCCATTCCGCGGTGTCCCGCAAGCATCTCCGCGAGGAGCACGCCCAGGATGGCGAAGACCATGGCGATGCGCAGGCCCGTGAGCACGGAGGGGAGCACCGCGGGCAGCAGCACCTTGCGCCCGATCTGGCCGCGGGTGGCGCCCATGGAGACGGCCACGGTGACGAGGGTCGGATCCACGTCCCGCGCGCCCGCCGCCACCAGCACCACGATGGGAAAGACGGCGAAGACGGCCGCGCTGAGCACCGCCGTGCTGAGGCCGATGCCGAACACGAGGGCGATCCACGGCAGGATGAGGATCTTCGGCACGCCGTACAGGGCGACGACATAGGGCATGGCGACGTCGTGGAGGAGCCGGCGCGACCCCAGGAGGAGCCCGGCGGGCACGCCCACGGCGGCGGCAATCGCATAGCCGAGGGCGGTCGTGCCGAAGGTGTCGAGGAGGCGCGGGAGCGCCTCGGCGGCCAGGCTGGGCAGCGCGTGCAATACCATGCTCGGCGCGGGCACGAAGAGCGGATCGAGCAGCCCCACGCGCACCGCCGCTTCCCAGGCGAGGAAGGCCACGGCCACGGACAGCGCCTGCCAGCGCAAGACGGCTAGTCGGCCCATCGTCTCACCCGCGCCTCGACGAGGGCGCCCAGGGCGTCCACGGTGAGGACGGCGGCGGCCACGATCACGACCAGCGCGGCGTACTCGGCCGTCATCAGGAGCCCGTAGGCGTAGGTCAGCACGTAGCCGAGGCCCGCCCGCGCCCCCAGCACCTCGCCCACGAGCACGCCCACCACGGAGAGGGCGAGCCCCGTGCGGAGCCCTCCTGCGAGCGTTCCCGCCATGGCCGGCAGCATGACCTTGCGAAAGACGGCGCCCGGTCCCGCCCCCATGGACACGGCCACGGTGACGAGGGACTCGGGGACCTGGCGAATGCCGGCGAGCACGGAAAGGGTCACGGGGAGAAAGCCCAGCAGGAAGCCGAAGGCGATCTTGGACGCGGGCCCCAGGCCGAAGAAGAGCATCAGCGAGGGATACCAGATGACGCTGGGCACCGCGTAGAGGACGGCCAGCAACGGCTCGTAGATGCGCCCGAGCGTCTTCTGCAGCCCGAGCACGAAGCCGACCCAGAGCCCGCTCGCCACGGCCAGGAGAAAGGCCGCCACCACCTCGCCGAGGGTCAGCCAGAGGTGGCTGCCGAGCGGCGGCAGGTAGCGCACGCTCAAGACGCGTCCGAGGGCCGCCGGGAGGCGGGAAGGGCCGACGTAGAGAATCGGATTGAGCATGCTCGCAGCGACCTCCCAGGCAAGCAGGGCGACCACGAGCACGACGGCCCGGCCGATCCAGAGCTTCACGCCGAGCTCTCCATGGCGCGCAGCGATTCCTCGCGCACCTGTCCCCAGAGCTTGGCGCGCAGGTCCGCCACCTCGGGCGAGCCCAGGTCTCGCGGGAAGGGCAATGGCACCTCGATCACGTCCTTGACGCGGCCCGGCCTCGCCGTCATGACCACGATGCGATCGGAGAGGGCGATGGCTTCCTGCAGGCTGTGGGTGACGAAGACGATGGTCCGCCGCGTGCGACGCCTGACCCCCACCAGCCACTCGCCCATGAGCAGCCGCGTCTGCTCGTCCAGCGCCCCGAAGGGCTCGTCCATCAGGAGAATGGGCGTGTCGAGGGCGAGGGCGCGGGCGATGGCCACGCGCTGGCGCATCCCTCCCGAGAGCTCGCGCGGATACTTGGCCTCGAAGCCCTTGAGGCCCATCGGCTCGAGCAATCCGAGGGCGATCTCGCGGCGCCGCGCCGCGGGCAGGCCCTGCAGCTCGAGCCCGAAGCCCACGTTGTCGAGGGCCGTCCGCCAGGGGAAGAGTCCAGGATCCTGGAAGGCGAGCGCGACCTTTTTCGGATTGGGGCCGCTCGAGGGCTCACCCTCGATCACGATACGTCCTGCGTCGGGACGCACCAGCCCGCCGATCATCAGGAGCACGGTGGACTTGCCGCAGCCGCTCGGCCCCAGCAGGGAGACGAACTCGCCGGGCCGCACCGTGAGGGAGACTTCCTCCACGGCCGTGACGGCGCCGCTCGGGGTCTGATAGCGCTTGCTCACGCCCTCGACGACGATGGGCGCGGCCTCGGCAGCTGTCACGGTCGCCTCTGGCAGGTCGGATTGGTCCAGCGTGGCAGAGAGGCTATGCCGCCACGTTGGGCACGTCAAGCGTCCGCTCAGGGAGCTTTGGGCAGCACCTTTCCACGCGGCGGCTTGAGCGCGGAGTCGATGGCGGCGGCGAGGCGCGCCTCGTTCGCCGTGGCCTCCAGGCGCGCCACGATCTCGCCGCGCTTGTTGATGACGATCGTATACGGGGCGTGCTTGAAGCCGAAGCGGTTGGCCACGCGGACGTCGGGATCGAGGGCGGTCGGATACGTGGTCCGGTGGGCGCGAAGGAAGCGTCGAGCGTCCCGCTCCGTATCTTCCACGTGCAGGGCCAGGAACTCGACGTCGCGGTCCTGGTAGCGCTCGTACACGCGCTGGACGCCGGCGGCCTGGGTCGCGCACGTCTTGCACCACGAGGCCTGGAAGCGCACGACCAGCACCTTCTTGCCGAGGAGCAGGCGCGAGTCGAAGGTCTCGCCGCCGTCGAGCAGGCGCACCCGGATGGCCGGAGCGGCGGGGGCGGCGACCGCGGGCGGCACGTGGAGACTCAGCAAGGCGAGGGCGAGCGCGACGAGGAGGCTCACTACGCATAGTATAGTCGCGCGCCTCGTGCCCGAGCCGCAAGCATTGACGCCCTCGGCGATGGCGCCGGGGCCGTCAGCGGATGGACACGAGCGACGCCCCGGCCCCGAGAAGTCATCGTGGAAATCGAGGCCACGATGCAAGGCGGCCGCCACTCGCCGAAGTCCTGTTCTATCCGTCGTCTACGGAGACACCCAGGAGGCCGGCCGGCGGGAATGTAAGTCTCGCCGACATCGCTTCGAGGCGCCCAGGAATCAGTCGGCGGATTGCAGGGTTACGAAGATGCGTGCCATAATCCCGGCCATGACGGACCTCGAGCAAGAGCTACGGCGCGCCGTCGAGGGCGATGTGCGCTTCGACACCTATTCCCGGCTGCTCTACTCCACCGATGCCTCGATGTACCAGATGGAGCCGATCGGCGTCGTGGTGCCGCGCCACGCGGGTGACGTGCAGGCCGTGCTCGAGATCGCCAACCGCGGGAACGTCGCCGTGCTCCCCCGCGGAGGCGGCACCTCGCTGACCGGCCAGACCGTCAATCGCGCCGTCGTCATGGATTTCTCGCGCTTCATGAACAATGTCCTCGAGGTCAACGAGGAGGAGCTGTGGGCGCGGGTGCAGCCGGGTCTCGTGCAGGACGAGCTCAACCACCACGTCCGGCCCCTGGGCCTCCTCTTCGGCCCCGACACGTCCACGTCCAACCGCGCCACCATCGGCGGGATGCTCGGCAACAACTCCGGCGGCTCCCACTCGATCGCCTACGGGCTCACGGTGGAGCACGTGATCGAGCTGACCGCGCTCCTGGGCGACGGCAGCCGGGTCGTCTTCGGCGAGGTGACGCCCGAGGGCTTCCGCGCCAAGATGCGGGCCTCGGGCCTCGAAGGGCAGATCTATCGCGAGGTGGCCCGGCTGCGCGACCAGTACGCCGGCGAGATCCGCGCTCGCTACCCCAAGCACTGGCGGCGCGTCTGCGGCTACAACCTCGACGAGCTCGTGAAGGACCGGCCGCTGAACATGGCGCGCGTCATCGTGGGCTCCGAGGGCACCCTGGTCACCATCCTCGAGGCAAAGATGCGCCTCGTGAAGCGTCCCAAGGCCACCGCCGTCGACGTCATCCACTACCACGACATGCAGGAGGCGCTCGAGTCCTCGCAGAGCATCCTCGAGACGGGCCCGTACGCCGTGGAGCTGACCGACAAGATGATCCTGGACCTCGCCCGCGGCAACATCGAGCAGTCCCAGCGCATGGGTTTCGTCCAGGGCGATCCCGCGGCCATCCTGATCGTCGAGTATGCCGGTGACACCGCGGCGGAAGTCAAGAGCAAGGTCGAGGCACTCGAGGCGCGCCGCGCCGCGGGAGGCTTCGGCTATGCCGGGCACATCGCCCTCGATCCCGCCGAGCAGCAGTCGATCTGGAAGCTCCGCAAGGCCGGGCTCGGGCTCCTCCTCGGCACCAAGGGCGAGGCCAAGCCCATCGCCTTCATCGAGGACACCGCGGTCGATCCCAAGGACCTGCCCGTCTTCGTCCCGCGCTTCCGCGACATCATGGCCAAGCACGGCGCCGAAGGCGCGTACTACGGCCACTGCTCCGTCGGTTGCCTGCACATCCGGCCCCTCGTCAATCTCAAGACGGCCCGCGGCCTCGAGCAGGTCCGCGGCATGGCCGCGGAGATCTTCGACCTCGTGCTCGAGTTCGAGGGCGCCATCTCCAGCGAGCACGGAGACGGGCGCGCGCGCAGCCCCTTCCTCGAGCGCGTCTTCGGCCCGGTGCTCATGCAGGCCTTCCGCGAGCTCAAGGGCGCCTTCGACCCCAAGAACCTGATGAACCCCGGCAACATCGTGGCGAGCCCCGCCGTCACCGACCACCTGCGCTACGGCCCGGAATACAAGACGTGGGAACCCGCGACCATGCTCGACTTCTCCGCGCAGGGCGGCTTCGCGGCCGCGGTGGAGATGTGCAACGGCGTGGGCGTGTGCCGCAAAAAGCTCGAGGGCACCATGTGCCCCTCCTACATGGCGACCAGGGACGAGGAACACTCGACGCGCGGGCGGGCCAACGCCCTGCGCGCGGTGCTCTCGGGCCAGGTGCCCGCCGCCGACTTCACGGGCCGGCGCCTCTACGAGGTGATGGATCTCTGTCTCGAGTGCAAGGGCTGCAAGGCCGAGTGCCCGTCCAACGTGGACATGGCCAAGATGAAGTACGAGTTCCTCCACCACTACTACAAGGCCAACGGGCTGCCCCTCCGCAACCGGCTCTTCGGCCACATCGGCCGGCTCTCGTGGTGGGGCTCGCGGCTCGCTCCGCTCTCGAACTGGATCGCGGCATCGGCGCCGAATCGCTGGCTCATGGAGAAGCTGGCGGGGATCGACCGCCGCCGTCCGCTGCCCGCCTTCGCGCGCGAGACCTTCACGGACTGGTTCGACCGCCGTCGGCCGCCCGCTGCCGCTCCGCGCGGCTCCGTCGTGCTCTTCCACGACACCTTCGTCACCTACAACACGCCCGGCATCGGCCGCGCCGCCGTGGAGCTGCTCGAGGCGGGCGGCTATCGGGTCGAGCTGGTCGATCGGAAATGCTGCGGCCGGCCCCTCATCTCCAAGGGAATGCTCGAGGAGGCCCGCGAGCACGCGCGCTTCAACATCGAGCGGCTCGCCCCCTGGGTCGCCCGCGGGGTGGCCATCGTGGGCCTCGAGCCTTCCTGCCTCCTCACCCTGCGCGATGAATGGGTGGAGCTGGTGCGCACCGAACAGGCGCGGCAGGTGGCGCGATCGAGCTTCCTCCTCGAGGAGTTTCTCTTGCGCGAGCGCGCGCGGGGTCTGACGCTTCCCTTCAAGGGCGGGGCGCGATCCGCGCTCCTCCACGGCCATTGCCACCAGAAGGCAATGGTGGGCACGGCGCCCACCGTGGCCGCGCTCAAGTGGGCGGGGTACGAGGTCAGCGAGGTGGATTCCGGCTGCTGTGGCATGGCGGGCTCCTTCGGCTTCGAGAAGGAGCACTACGACATCTCGGTCGCCCTCGGCGGCCGGCGCCTCGCGCCCGCCGTGTCCTCCGCACCCGCCGGCACCGAGGTCATCGCCCCCGGGATGTCCTGCCGCCAGCAGATCGAGCATCTGGCCGGCCGCCGGGCCAAGCACCCCGCCGAGGCGCTACGAGACTCGCTCCAGCTCTAAAGCCGTCGCGGGAGATCGATCATGCCCCTCAATGTCGAGTCGCTCGAGAGCCTGTATCAGGTCATGGTCCGCATCCGCCGCTTCGACGAGAAGACGGTGGAGCTCTTCAATGCCGGCCTCGTCAAGGGCACCGCCCATAGCTATGTCGGGCAGGAGGCGGTGGCCGCGGGCGCCTGCGCCAACCTGACCGACGCCGACTCCGTCATCAGCAATCACCGGGGGCACGGCCACTGCATCGCCAAGGGGGCGAAGCTCGATCTGATGATGGCCGAGCTCATGGGGCGGGAGGCGGGCTACTGTCGCGGTCTCGGCGGCTCCATGCACATCGCCGCCCTCGATCTCAACATCCTCGGCGCCAACGGCATCGTGGCCGCGGGCGTGCCCATCGGCGCCGGGGCCGCCCTCGCCAACAAGCTGCGGAAATCAGACCGCGTCGTCATCTCCTTCTTCGGCGACGGCGGCGCCAATCAAGGGGTGGTCCACGAGACCATGAACCTGGCCGCGGTCTGGAAGCTGCCCTTCGTCTTCGTGTGCGAGAACAACAAGTACGCGCTCTCCACCGATCAGTCTCGGACCACGGCGGGGGAAGGCGTGTCCGCGCGCGCCCGCGCCTACGGCATCCTGGCCGCTCGCGTGGACGGCAACGATCTGCTCGCCGTGTACGAGGCCGTGGGCGAGGCGGTGGCGCGGGCGCGGCGCGGTGAGGGGCCGAGCTGCGTGGAGGCGGTGACCTATCGCTGGGGCGGTCACAGCATGCGGGCCAATCTCCCCGACTACCGCACCAAGCAGGAAGAGCTCGAGTGGATGGAGAAGGATCCCGTGGCCCGCGTCGAGCGACGGCTGACCGACATGGGGGTGGGGGAGCTCCGGCTCAAGGAGCTCAGGCAGCGAGTGGAAGGCGAGCTCGACGCGGCGGTGGCCTACGGGATCGAGAGTCCCGAGCCGACGGTGGAGATCATGGAGGCCGCGGTCTACGCGCCGCACGCCCGCGTGACGGAGCCCGCGAGCCGGGCGGGCCGCGAGATGACCTTCGCCGAAGCCCTCAACACGGCCCTCCACCAGGAGATGGGCCGCGACGAGCGCGTCTTTCTCATGGGCGAGGACGTCGGCCTGATCGGGGGCATCTTCCAGGTGTCCAAGGGACTGCGCGACAAGTTCGGCGAGGATCGCGTGCGCGACACGCCGATCTCGGAGCCTTCCTTCGTCGGCATGGGGGTGGGGTCGGCGGTGGCGGGCATGCGGCCCATCGTGGAGCTGCAGATCTGGGACTTCGTGGCCATGACCATGGACCAGATCGTGAACCAGGCGGCGAAGATCCGTTACATGCTGGGCGGGCGGCCCACGGTGCCGCTCGTGATCCGCGGGCCTCAGGGCGGCGGCATTCGCCTGGCCGCCCAGCACTCCCAGAGCCTCGAGGCCTGGTTCGCTCACGTGCCCGGCCTCGTGGTCATGGCGCCCTCGACGCCCTACGACGCCAAGGGGCTCCTGGCCGCGGCCATCCGCGACGACAACCCCGTCATCTTCCTCGAGCACAAGATGCTCTACCCGACCAAGGGCGAGGTGCCGGAAGGCGATTACGTCATTCCCATCGGCAAGGCCGACATCAAGCGCGTGGGCACCGACGTGACGGTGGTGGCGACCCAGATGATGGTCCAGCGCGCGCTCCAGGTCGCGGGCGATCTCGAGCAGGAGGGCATCTCGGTGGAGGTGGTGGATCCGCGGACGCTGGTGCCGCTCGACGAGGAGGCCATTCTCAACTCGGTGGCCAAGACGAGCCGTCTCGTCATCGTGCACGAGGCGGTGAAGCGGGGAGGGTTCGGGGCGGAGATCGCGGCCCTCGTCAGCGAGAAGGGGCTCGACCTCCTCGACGCCCCCATCGCGCGCCTGGGGGCGCGCAACGTGCCCATGCCCTACAACGACAAGCTCGAGCTGGCGACCATCCCCTCGCGCGACGACATCACGGCCGCCATCCGCTCCGTTTTGTAGCCCGCGGCCGAAGAGCTCTGCTATCTGTCCTGGCGACGGCGCAGCATCTGCTGGAGGCTCTGACGGGTGAGCCCGAG
>Ga0099829_10001988_pt1 | contig 11585 bp, 9 predicted proteins | sample CZO8metaG_3_FD_79336 | JGI IMG/M metagenome (GOLD analysis project Ga0099829, IMG submission 79336) | Vadose zone soil microbial communities from the Eel River Critical Zone Observatory, Northern California, USA - CZOApr15con2H2.8 metaG | ecosystem: Environmental > Terrestrial > Soil > Vadose...
CTGGGGTGACCGTACACCCGCGATGATCTGCGCTCGTGGTGACATCCTGGAGAGTTACGGCCCGTACCGCGAAAGCGTGGCTTTCTGCTACCTGCAAACCAGCTCCACGCGCCCACCCGCTCGTCTCGAGTTCCCCCGCTGGATCCTCGATGATGGATTGCTTGAGCCTGTGCTCGACGTTGTACGCGCCGAGGTTGTTGCCGGGCAGGGGTATCCCTATGCGATTGAGGCGGCAGATGCCGTGTCGGTGATTACCATGCAGGATAGAGCGGAGTTTTATGGGATGTTTCAGGAGTTTATAGAGCGGCAGGGGTTGAAGTTTACTTTTTCGACGAAGGCGGTGAGTAAGAGTAGGAGGAGGTAAGGGAAGCTACTTTTGCGTTTTAGGTTTCTGCTGCTTGTTAAGTTCTCTGTGAATCTTCTCCCTGGCCTGAGGTGTTCGAGCAAATACATATTTGCTCCTACCCTCTTCGTCTTTACTTACAGCAAGCCAATCGGGGTTGGGCCCTGATCTTGTATGGGATGGTATAAGCTCCACAGTCTCACCGTTCTTTAACTCATAATCCAAACGTACAATATGACCATTAACTCTGGCTCCAGTATATCGATGTCCAAGATCAGTGTGAATACGGTAGGCAAAGTCTAGCGGTGTAGCACCTGCGCGAAGATCAATAACGTGGCCTTTTGGCGTGATGACAAAAATTTGATCTTTCAAGAGAGGTCTTTGTACAAGCTCAGTAGATACATGTTCACCTGCCAAACTCTTACGCAGTTGCGCTAATTGCTGACTCCAAATCTGATCCTTTGCCTTTGTAACTCTCGGCGTTTTGCCTTTTCGATACATTTTATCAACTTTATAGCGCCAGTGTTCAGCAGCAGCCCCATACTCCGCTATTTCATGCATTTCATGAGTGCGAATCTGAATCTCTACCATCTTTTCTTCTTCAAAGCAAATAGTCGTGTGAAGAGACCGATATCCATTTTCTTTGGGATTTTCTATCCAGTCTCTGCCTCGTTCACCTCCATAGACCTCAGTTACAGGAGACCAGAGTTCATGAATGATTTCCTGAACAAGGTAGCAATCATCGATGGTGTCTACAATGATACGAACACCCAGCAGGTCGTTAATTTGCTTAAAAGTGAACTGCTTCGCCTCCATTTTCCGGTAAATGCTGTAGATGTGTTTCGCCCTACCATAAATCTCTACTTTTATTCCGTATCCCTCAAGGGCTTTTTTAAGGTTAGGGACAATAACGCGAGTAATATATTCCTCCCGCTCTCGTTTCCTAACAGCAAGTTGCCTGGCAATTTCCTTATACCTGTGTATATCAAGAAGACGAAAAGACATATCTTCAAGTTCTGACTTGAGTTGCCAAAAGCCTAGTCGATCAGCGAGAGGAGCATAGATTGCAATTGTTATTCTGGCGAGTAGCTTACAATTGATTGACTCCTGCCGGGATTCAGGTAAATATTTAAGAAGCGTAATGAAGTGCAGACGATCAACAAGTTTGATAATGAGAGCGCGAATATCAGTAACTGTAGCGAGAAACATTCTAATCAGATTTTCTACTTGCTTCTCCTTCTTTTGGAAATGAACTGCCGCGAGAAATCCAGGTTTCTGATCGTCGCTTTTTGGCTCATCAAGTGCTAATAGATACATTTTTAACAAAGTCGCTCTTCGTTCACCGGCTTCATTTGTTTCTGATGACGCCGACCATATATTCCATTCAAAATTGCCCAAACGCACTATCTCTTTTGTAAGGTTTACTAATTCAATCCGATCATTGAACTCTTTTCCGAGATCATCGAGGACTTTCGCTGTTGCAGGAGGCGGAGGATAGATCATTACTGCACTAACAGCAATCGGATCAGCGTTAAGGTCATCCAGTCGTATAGCAACTTCAGAAGCGTATTGAATATAACGTTCACCTGAAGGATGTTCTATATTAGCATAGTGGTCTTCAGCAAAAGCACAAGCCCGCTTAACCAGGTCTAAATCACTCTGGGTGAAATGCCCTTGAATATGTTCGATCAATCGTTCAGTAGCTACATAAGTTTCTAGAGACATCATACGCCCTCACCAACTGCGCTATTAGTACTAACTGAACGTTTCAACAAATCGTCGAAAAGTCTTTCAAAACCCACAAAAAGAGGGTTACCATCTCGTGTGATTTGTAACATCTTAGAATGGTGATCATTCTTCGGGCCCCCACCCGCAAAAGAACTCACAAACATTTTATCATCGAACACAAGTATCTTAAAATTAGGTCGTTCATCATAACACTTGACTTCGAAATTCTTGACGCGACCGGCAAGGTGATTTAAATAACCAAATACTACACGCATTTTTGCCCTGATTTCTTCTGCAGATTCGTGATCAAGGCTTGCTGCAAGGTCCTCTGTAATATGAGAAGAATCAGGTGAGAGCACCAAAACCTCTAAAGTAGAGTCCTTTGTTCGCTTTGAGGTACATAAATCGTAAAGAAGACTCTTGGGACCCAAAAAGTACTTCTCCCCCCGAACCGTCAGAATCTTGACTTTTTTTGCATTGCGCGAGGCTTCGCGTATGTGAGACTCGCAAGCCTCCTGATTCAGGAACTCTACCACCGAGCTATTCTGTTTTAACCCGACCCCAGCATCTTCAAGAAGTACTCTCTCCATGATTTTCTTCTTGAAGGCTATCCCGGCATCATCGGTCCCATTTGCATTCACATTTAAGGCTCTTTCTAAGAGCCGTTCTGTCCGATACCTTGAATATCGTGGATAATATTTTCTTGCAACCAGGAATAGAACTGCAAGAGCAAATAGAACTGCACCACCGATGCTTATTGACGCTTGCGCAGTAAAGCCAAAAGCCTGGAAGATCAACCCTGTGACTGTCGATACTATTGTAACGATTATGGTTGCTATTATGTTTTCAAGGACGTTATTCATAGTACTCTTGGGACTGATCGTGCCTGAATTGATAACTATAGCCGACCATACATCTTCACAACAAGAATATACTATTCCTCTCTACATTGTCAAATGCATGAAACGTGCATCATACGATGCAATTTTAGACATTTTGTTCTACAATTATCATTCTAATCACCGTTTGCTAAGTAAGATTAGGCTCTACAAGAAAAACAGGTAAATCAATTAACTAACAAGCTAGCATACAAAAATTTATCTTCTTTGACTTGTTCAATACACAACTCATTTATCAACAAATCTCATCCCTTTTCTACATAGACGTATCTATTCTTACGTAATCAAAATTGCCCTGATCTCATTTCTTACATTTTCCATTTCTAAAGCCCATTAAATCAGGTCTAAACAGGTGCTGATCAAATCTTTCCCCCATCAATCTATGTGGTATACTTTTCTAAGCATATCTTTTTCCTTAACATTGTTCACGCTAGAAAAAATCGTATGTCTCGTTCAATCAATCGCACGCTCACCTGTCCATGCGGTGAGGTGTTTAGCAGTCCAATATACGAATCCGTTAACGTTGCGAAAGATCCGCAACTGCAATATACTGTGCTGGCCGGCCTGTTAAACGTCTCCAGCTGCCCGGTATGTGGGCGTCGTGCCGCCATTTCACGGCCCTTTATCTATTCCGACCCTGCGCATAACCTGCTTGCCTATGTTCACCCACGCAGCGACATGCCTGAAGAGGCGCGGCTGCTGATCCTGGAAAAGCTGCACGACGTCTATGTAAATATCGCCGGCGACGATGAAGAAAACTCCGACCTTGAAGCTGATGGTGACGCTAACGGCATAGAACCGGTTACATCATCTACAGAACAGGTGCTGGAGATGCCCCCGCTGCAAGTCATTTTCGGCATAGATCAACTTCAGGGGCTCATAAACGCTGTCTTAAGCCAGGAAGAGCGCTTGGGCAGGCTTGCACTGAATACACGCAGCCGGGATAGCGCTGAACGCGGACAACTACTGCATATTGCGCGTAAATTGGCACAGGAGATGCAATGCCAGGTCGAAGTGGAAGAGTTGTCCGATGAGTATACCGTCTGGCTTTTCGGCTCGCGTCGACAGATTGGTGCCCTTATGCGGGAGTTCGCAGCACGAGGATAGGCCAGGAAAGGGAGGACGACTTCACATATGATTACTATTGGAGTTCTCACCATCAGCGATAGTGGCGCAAAGGGTGCGCGGCAGGACACCAGCGGCGAAAATATTCGCGCAATGGTCACGCAACTACCGGAGGCTGTCATCAGCGCGGGCGCAATTATTCCCGACGAACGCGAACTGATCGAGGGAACACTGCGTGAGTGGAGCGATGAAAAGCAGCTTAACCTCATCCTCACAACTGGCGGTACAGGGTTAGCTCCGCGCGATATCACGCCGGAGGCCACCAGGGCAGTCCTCGACCGTGAAGCACCCGGTATCGCCGAAGCTATGCGCGCCGTCAGCTTGCAACACACTCCGTTCGGTATGCTTTCACGCGGCGTCGCAGGTACACGGGGACGCACCCTCATTATTAATCTTCCTGGCAGTCCCAAAGCGGTGAAGGAATGCCTGGAGTCTATCATGCCTGTATTGCCACACGCTATCAATCTCCTCGTCGAGGGACCACGAGAACACTGAAAGATGTCTACTCACGCTCCTATCTTCATCTACCAGGGCCATAGCGACAATGTTTTTGCTGTGGCCTGGTCGCCCAATGGTTCCTATCTTGCCTCCAGTTCCCGTGATAAGACAATACGTGTCTGGAAAGCTAGCACTGGAGAGGACTGCTGCTGCTACTACGGTCACGCATCCTGTCTGCTTTCCTTAGCCTGGTCTCCTGATGGTAAATACATTGCCTCAGGCGATACAGACGGCATCGTACACGTATGGGAGGCATATACAGGCAGGGGCGTTTTCACCTATCACGGCCATACCCGTTTTGCGCGCAGTATTGCGTGGTCCCCGGACGGCCTCTATATCGCCTCGGGCGGAGACTTTGGTGATAGCACTGTACAGGTCTGGACAGCTTTTACCGGAAATCGTGTGTTTACCCACGACCAGCAATACAGAATTTTTAGCGTTGTATGGTCTCCTGATGGCAAACGTCTTGTTTCTTGCAGCTTTGATGGCAGTGTGCAAGCCTGGGATGCCTTCACCGGAAGTAATCTCCTGAGCTACCAGGATCATTCCAGCCCGGTCTACGCGACAGCGTGGTCTCCCAACGGCGCATATATCGCCTCGGGCGGACAAGATATGACGATTCAGGTGTGGGAAGCTACTTCTGGGAAGAGTGTGTGTACTTACAAAGGCCATATTGATGCAGTTAAGACTTTAGCATGGTCCCCCGACAGCAAGTACATTGCCTCGGGCGGCAATGATTTGACAGTACAGGTATGGGAAGCTACTTCTGGCAAGCTTTTCACGTCCTATACAGATCACGCTGAATGGATACGAACTGTAGCCTGGTCGCCTGGTGGGGAGTATATCGCTTCTGCCAGCGGCGAGATGGTGCATATCATTCATCTTTCAAGCCTTTTTTGAGTTCCCGCACAAACCCGACTATGCCCTCGGCCCATGTCATTTCGGCTTCCCGTTTGGCCTGCTCCTGTTGACGACGTAAAGCTGCTCGTGTGGCTTCCTGTCGTTTCTCCTCTGCACGTTGCTCATCATATACAGCACGTTTCACAGGGTCGCGCAACACTTCATAGGCTTCATTGAGACGCTTGATATGAGTATCCAGGGTCTGCTTGTTCAGATCAGGATGATGTAAGCGGGCCAGGCGGCGATATGAGCGTTTGATCTCAGCCGTCGTTGCTGTGGGTGAGACTTCGAGAATAGCATAATAGTCTTGCATCAGGCACCTGTACTTCCAAATCCGCCCCTACCCTGCCCCATCTCATCCATTTCATTCCAGGTTACACGCGTCACAGGGATGAAAAGACCCTGGGCGATACGTTCTCCACGCTTCACCGTCACGGCCTCGTCACGGAAATTAAAGACCTGCACCTTTAGTTCATCGCCCTCGCCACAATAATCTTGATCGATAATGCCTACGCCATTGGGAATGAGTAGTCCTTTGCGTCGCGGAGTACTGCTTCTCAAGGTTAGCAAGAGCATATAGCCCTCGGGTATACGTACAATCACGTTGCCGGGGATAAGCTCTATGGTGCGCGGCGCGACCTCGGTATCCTCGCGGCAAAGCAGGTCAAAACCCACTGAACCTGTTGTAGCATAGGTGGGCAGTGGCAAATTGGTATCAATGCGTTTGATCGTAACTTGCAAGTGTTGCGATGATCTATCCATAAACACAGTGCGCGGGGACCTCCGCCTTTTAGGCGGGGAAGGAAGCGCCGTCCTCCTTTCCAGTGATGTGAGATAAGGGAAAACGGGTGATCATCCACCCCTGTACCGGACGAGCCAACCGCACCAGTTTGCGCGGTGTCACCTCCACGAGGGCTTTCCCACTTCTCACATCTTTGACCACAAATGCTCCGTTGACACGCCGTCCACCAATGTAGCCCATCTGTCCTTTGGCTTCTACCAGTTCATAGAGCTTCCACCCTTTGACCTTTCGAGGCGCCCAGACCTTATGCTCACTGTGCTTGCCATTATACATCTGGTAATTGCCGCGCGGGACACAGCGAAGCTGGTACACCAGGGTGAGCGGCTTGACCACTTCGTCGATGACACAGGCAATGGCAACCGCATCGTTGGCATGCGATTTGGGACAGAAAGTAGTTGGTGGAATCTTTTGCCAGCACAAAGTATAGCAGAGATGGTAAGAATGGGCAATATACTCAAAAGCTTTCCAGCACAGTTGGGCCTAGGACTTTTAGCCGTCTTTCTATTAGTAAGACTCCTGATAAAATACATGCGAGAGTTAAAGCAAGCACATTCTGCTAAAGGTAGTCAATCCCTAGACGTTCAGGGCATTCCGGGAGGAGCGCCCGTGGTTGATACACCTGCCAGTCCATCCGGCGATTTGCCACTTTTATTGGCCTCAGACGTATAGTTAATAGAGGTATTTATAGAAGGACACCAGGGAAAAGAGGAGCTTTTGCTTTTTTAGCAGAGAGGAAGCGTCTCCGTGGCATCATCAGTTGATGAAAGGAGGCATTTGCGTTATAATTAGATCAATGAAGGAATATTTTCCGTTTTTTCTGTGTTTCTATAGAGTAGAGAGACAGACTAGTATGCGTCTACAAATTCCTCCCACTCGGTGCTCGGCCACGGTGTCCAAATCAAAGGACTGCTTTCCCTGAGTGTAGGACCGAACCGACGGAAGATTGTACTATCTTGCTGCTTAAGATGCTACTGTTCATGGAGGGCGCAAAATGATTGAATTAGAGCAATCCACGACTGAAACTACACTTACCCTGGATGATAAAAAGAATATGAATGCAGATCTCAGCCAGCAGTGCGACGAACTTGTCGATCGCTTGCTGACAAAAAATCTTGAATATATAGAAGATGAGGTAGAAAGCCCTGGCAAGGATGAACAGGAGTTCGAGGAGGATATCGCGAATTTGGACACAGCTCCCCTTGAGTTGGAAGAAATGCCTGAGCTTAGAGAAGATCTAACTCAACTGCCGGTCCCACCAAATCTTGAGAATCCATCGATCCTGAATTTGCCAAGAATAGCTACAGAGGAAATGCCACCTACTCGGCGCGTACATATGCGCCGCCGCCGTTCTGAAGATGACGAGAATACGGTCAATACTGCTGATGCTGGCGAGTCAGACGCGGTCATGACGTACCTTCGCGAAATTGGACGTGTTCCAATGATTACGCATGAGCGCGAAATCGAACTGGCAAAACGCATTGAAATGGGCGACCGCGAGGCTATGAAGCAGTTCATTCTGGCGAATTTGCGGCTGGTGGTGAGCATCGCCAAGCGCTACGTTGGGCGGGGGCTGACATTGCTCGACTTGATTCAAGAGGGCAACATCGGCTTGATTCGTGCCGTACAACGCTACGACTGGCGGCGTGGACATCGTTTCTCCACACATGCGACCTGGTGGATTCGCCAGGCGATCAGCCGGGCTGTTGCTGATAAAGGACGAACTATCCGTCTTCCTGTATACGTCAATACCGCGTTGAACCGCATTCGCCGCGAACGCCAGCGCCTCTTACAGGAGCTTGGCCGCGAACCAACGGAACAAGAACTGGCGGAAGCGACAGGTTTAGATCCCATTCGCATGGTTGAGTTACAGGCTGCTCCTGGCGCTCCCGTCTCTTTGGAATTGCCAGTTGGCGAGGACGAGGAGCAGGAACTGGGAGATGTGCTTGCCGATACCGAGTCCGCGTCTCCTGAGGATATAGCGACAACGCAAACACTTAAAGATGAAGTGCAGCGCGTGCTTGAATCGGTACTGACTCCACGCGAGCGGCTCGTCTTACAATTGCGTTTCGGCCTCGGCAATAGCCAGGCACATCCACTTGAACAGGTGGGACGAGAACTGGGTATTACGCGTGAACGTGTACGCCAGATCGAAGCAGGCGCACTGGCAAAGCTACGTCAGCCACCTGTTTTAGAGCGACTACGTGGATAACAACATATTAAATAATCAGGGTATAGGTAATATACAGCAAACGGAAAACCGGGGAGCATGCCCCCCGGTTTTCCGTTTGCTGTATTTTTTAACTCTTTTTGTGCTTACCTAAATCACGCTCAACCTGGATCACGCCCTTGACCTTCTCAAGGCGTGCAAACACACGTTGCATCTGCTCCAGCCCATCAATCTCCAACGTTGCGCTGATAACCGCTATCTCTTTACCCACGGCGACATTTGAACTCACCGAAGCCATATTCACTCCAATTTCAGAGACAACTGCGGCAATATCTCGAATAAGCCCCGAACGGTCGCGAGCTGTAATCACCACTGGAGCCAGGTAATGCTGGTAGCCCATCGTCGTCCAGCTCACGTTTACCAGGCGCTCGCGTTCGCGTTCGCGATAACGATTAGTATTTTTGCAGTCGGCCCGGTGAATAATGGCTCCTTTACCGCGGCTAATGAACCCGACAATCTCATCACCTGGTAACGGGCAGCAGCAATTCGCCAGGCTGGTTAGCAATCCACTGACACCGGCTACCTGCAAACTGGCCGAGGACACCTGTTTGCTAACAGCAGGAAGGGCAAGCGACTCGTCGTCTTCCTTCGCCTCTTTCCCATCCCGCTGCTCGCGTTGTTGCCAGAACTCGAGGAGTTTGACCAAAACAGCATGCTGCCGGAGTTCATCTCCACCAATGGCCGCCAGTATATCTTCAAACGATTCCTTGCGATACTCGCTGACCAACCAGTTTTGCGCTTCTTCATTGAGTACATCAACGCCACGAACTCCCTGCACTTTCAGTTCGCGGTCCAGGCGTTCTCGCCCGATCTGGATATTTATATCCCGCTCATGAATTTTGAGGTAACGCCGGATTTTACTGCGGGCCGCAGCGGTACGCGTAAAATTCAGCCAGTCACGTGTTGGGTGAGCCGTGCGGCTGGTCACAATATCGACAATCTCACCACTTTTCAGTTCGTAGTCCAGTGGCACCATGCGTGTTACGAGCCGCTCTCCATCGCCGCTACCACTTTCGGTGATAATACGGGCACCTGCGCACCTGTCGCCTACTTTCGAGTGGATACGGTAAGCAAAATCAAGTGGGGTTGAGCCAACCGGCAAGTCCTTGACCTCGCCTTTGGGCGTAAACACAAAGATCTGTTCCTGGAAGATCTCGTCTCTTACTGCCTCGACAAACTCGGTATCGTTTGCAGTAGCCGAGCGTAGCTCTCGCTGCCAGTCCGCGAGCTGGCGCAACCAGGCTAACAGTTCCTTCGCCGAAGCCGAAGCATGGTCGCCAACATCCTTGTAATGCCAGTGCATCGCCACGCCATATTCAGCCATCTCATGCATGGCGAAAGTACGGATCTGAATTTCTACAAGTTGATTATCCAGGCAGAAAACCGTGGTATGCAACGCCCTGTACCCGTTTGGCTTAGGATTGGCGATAAAGTCCTTGATCCGCCCGTCCTTTGGTTTCCATAGGCTATGCACATGACCTAGCGCAACATAACAATCAGGAGTCGATTCCACCAGGATGCGGAAAGCCACAAGGTCATGAATCTGGTTGAAATCAGCGGATGCCTTCACGTCTTCCAGCCGGTCAACATCACCAGCACTGCGCTGTAGTTTCTTATAGAAACTATAAAGGTGCTTAACACGCCCCGACACCTCGGCCTGCAAGCCGATTTTCTGCACTTCCTCACGCAGGATGGCACAGACGCGGTCTACGTAAGAGCGCCACTGGATGCTTTCAGCCTCTACTTCGCCGCGCACCCACTCATATTTCTCCGGTTCCAGGATTTCAAATGCCAGATCCTCCAGCTCGCTCTCCACACGCGACATCCCCAGCCGTCCGGCCAGGGGTGCATAAATCTCACGAGTCTCTTGCGCCATCGTCAACATCTCCTGGTGATTCATTGAAGATGTATGACCCGACACTATACGCATCGCGTGAAGGCGGTAAGCCAGCTTAAGCAATACCACGCGTGGGTCCTCGGACATAGCGAAAAACATTTTTCTGACGATCTCAGCCTGCTGGCGACGCAACCCTTCACGGACGCGCTGTTTCTTTTGCTCACGGCTATTTTCGCTCTCGCCTGAAGGAGCATGATTTGTCACACCCGCCCTATCGGGCGCAATGAATTGGGCCCCGACACGCTTCTTGCGCTCCAGTATGTTCATGCGCAGCATACTGCCCACAACACGCGCAACAGGAGTTCCTAAGGCACTCTCCAAATGCTCAAGCGACAAGAGATCAGAATCAACAGCTTCAAAAACCAGGCCGGAGGCTACACCTACCGCGTCAATGTGCATTATTTGGGCTAATATGGTCGCTACGGCCAGAGCGTGCTCCAATGGTGGGATAGGACGCTCTCCCCTCACGCCCTCACAGGTTTCTTGTGCAAGCTGAAGCGCTCGCGAGACCTGTTCAACTTCAGCAGGCGGCATATACTGCAGTACAATGTCAAGTAATTGTTGTGCCTGCTTCTTAGTATGTTCATTTGCTGCTAGTTTCTCGTCTATGGACATTTCTATCATAAAAGTTTCCGCTTTATCATTCGTTATCTGACATTTGAAAACTGATAAGCTATCCTGCTCGCCGACCAAGATCGCGACTGACACTTACTACATTCTTAATCTGTTTCAGTCGTTCAAAGATTGGCTCAATTTGATCGATGGCTGCAATCTCCAACGTAGCAGTTATCACGGCCTTTTGCAGTGAAGCATTGGTGGTCGATGCTACTGCTGTTATATTGATACCTGCACCAGCAACTACCCCGGCCACATCGCGTAAAAGCCCCGCACGATCATGGGCAATAATGATGATCGGTGCCAGGTAATGCTGCGGCTCTACCTGCAACCAATTGATCTCAACCAGGCGCCCCGCTTCATTTCCCCGGTGACGACGCAAAGTTCGACAATCACTGCGATGTACCATTATACCCTTATTAGGGTTCAGAAAACCTACAATAGCATCACCAGGAAGAGGACAACAACAATTTGCCAGTTTGACAAACGACTGCGCTGTCTCAAGTTCCCCATTGCTACTGTGATGATGTCCATTCTTTACAGTTTCTGCC
>Ga0099829_10001995_pt1 | contig 11575 bp, 7 predicted proteins | sample CZO8metaG_3_FD_79336 | JGI IMG/M metagenome (GOLD analysis project Ga0099829, IMG submission 79336) | Vadose zone soil microbial communities from the Eel River Critical Zone Observatory, Northern California, USA - CZOApr15con2H2.8 metaG | ecosystem: Environmental > Terrestrial > Soil > Vadose...
GGCCCTCAGCATCGTCCTGGTACACGAACTCCTCCGTCTCAACAGCGACGCTGCCCTGGTAAAGCAGCCAATTCGCGGCGGCCTTGCCGGCTGGCAAGAGAAGAAAGTGGCGCAATACATCGAGGAGCACCTCTCGCAAGACATCTCGCTGGCGACATTGGCCGAAGTCGCAAGGTTGAGCCCGTATCACTTCGTGCGGGCGTTCAAACAATCATTCGGTCTGCCGCCGCACCGCTATTTGAGCAGCCTCCGCATCCAACAGGCCAAGTCTCTTTTGGCAAATCCCGCGATGTCAGTGACACAGATCGGATTCAATCTGGGCTTCAGCGAAACCAGTTCGTTCACCACCTCATTTCGCAAACACACCGGCCTCACGCCAACTGCGTATCGCCGCGGCGTCCAATGACATTGAAGGGGTGCACAGGGTGCTCTTATGCGAGGCGATAGGACGGCCGCTGGTGCGTGCCTGCCATCGCGGCATCCGCGAGTTTTGCTTGGCGGGGTGAAGGGGTACGGCCGCTGGCGCGTGCCTGCCATCGCGGCATCCGCGAGTTTTGCTTGTCGCGCGGCGCGCGTGTATTTATGCGACAAGCGCGCCGTCGATCATGTTCGCCTTGCTGCCGGCCTGCGCTGAGAGAGCCAGGCTGTAGGACGCTGCTCCAGATCGCAAGGGCAGTCGTCGGCCTCGACCGCACCGGCATGCCGTCGTGTCCCGGCGCCGCCAATGAGACTTCGCCGCCTCGACCATCCTTTCCCGAAGGCTCCATCCTGCCCCCACCCCCTGGACAAATCGGAGTCCTGTTCCGCCGCCCTGGACGGTCGGTGAGTCGTCGACAAAACGTTGTGGAACCGGGTTGAACCTGTTCAAATCCGAGAGCGAGGGCGCGCCCGTCGGCGGAGGGTAGCGCAGAGGTTGCGGTCTTGATGGTCTTCCGCTACGCCGCGAACACGAAAGCCGCGTCAATGGCCGGTTTCCAACGGCTGTAGCGCGCCCCCGCTACCGTCGTTGGCCAAAGCGTCTGCTGCGGGAACAGAGCACATACAATGATTGCATGGCCATTGTACAAAGTTGCGAGAATGCGCTCGGCCTAGGCGCCTTGCTTAGCCTCCGAGCACTTTGCCAAGTTCATAGCCCAGCGTGGCGTGCGCTCCATCGAAACCAGCTATAGCCGTCAAACGGGATGGATCATGATCAAATCCCATGTCCGCTTGTCGAGGCTAGGCGGATAGCCCAAGGGTGCGTCGCACCTTTGAAACGATTCGCTGCCAAATTGTTGGTCTGCCTTCCCGTAAAATTTGTTCGCCCTTTGTCGCAAACACGTGGCGCAGATATTTGACGCGCAACCCATTCGGCGGTTGGATGTGCCGTGACGTTGACCAGACGGCGTGACCTTGACCAGACGGAATGGGTCAAACCCGACATTGCGGGTCAACCCAGTGGAGGACTCGTCCACAGCATCAAAAGCGGAAGTTCAATCGCTTAAAGTAGCAATTCGGACGCCATCGTTTAGATATTGACAACGTCCGAGCGCGCGCAGCGCACTGGGAGAATCCAATGAAACTTCTCCGTCGAACTTTTCTTCAATTGGCGGCGGGTGCTGTCGCGCCGCTGAGCATGGTGAGCATCGCCGGGGCTCAAACGTATCCAACGCGGCCAGTGCACTTGCTCGTCGGCTATGCAGCGGGCGGCCCACTCGATACCAGTGCACGGCTGATCGCGCAATGGTTGTCGGAACGCCTCGGTCAGCAATTCATCGTCGTGAATCAGCCAGGCGCTGGTAGCAATTTCGCCGCCGAGACGGTCGTGCGGGCGCCTCCAGACGGCTACACCCTGCTTGAAGTTTCGGCGTCGAACGCCTGGAACGCCACACTGTACGACAATCTCAAATTCAATTTCGTCCGCGACATCGTCCCGGTTGCAGGCGTCAGGCGCGCGGGCGGCGTGATGGAAGTTCATCCTTCGGTACCGGTTACAACAGTTCGCGAATTTATCGCCTACGCCAAGGCCAATCCCGGAAAGATCAACATGGCTACAGGCGGCGTAGGAAGCGCACCGCATCTTTATGGCGAGTTGTTCAAGATGATGACGGGCGTCGAACTGGTTACGGTGAACTATCGCGGCGCGGGGCCTGCGCTGCTCGATCTCATTAGCGGCCAGGTGCAGGTCACGTTTGACGTTGTGATTTCGTCGATTGAGCACATCAGGGCGGGCAAGTTGAGGCCGCTGGGGGTGACGACCGCCAAGGGCCTGACCGCATTGCCGGATGTTCCGCCGATCGGCGATTCTGTGCCGGGTTACGACGCGAGCAGTTGGGATGGCATCGGCGCTCCTGCAAACACGCCGCCGGAGATCATCGCAATCCTCAACAAGGAGGTGAACGTCGCGCTTGCTGATCCCGCATTCAAGACACGGCTCGCTGATTTGGGCGCGGAGCCCTTCGCAGGCTCACCTGCCGAGTTCGGTAAATTCGTCGTCGAATATACTGAGAAGTGGCGCAAGGTGATTCGGGCGGCCGGCATTAAGGCGGACTGAACGCTGGCGAGCGCGACTGTTCGTGGGGGTGAGATGAAATGTCCACGCAGAGCCTTCCTTCATCTGGCAGAGTGCGCGCCACGAGCTATCCGGCCAGCTAGCGCCGGCACAGCCGACCCAAAGCTGGCGATCACAGAATTGATCCTGGAGGCTGAGATGAGCCATAACAGGAAGATGACTCCAGATGAGGCCGAGACGGTCCGGGAATTCGCTCTGTTCATCCGCTTGGCGGCACAGGCCAATGACCTGCAAGCATCGCTCTATCAGCGTGCACTGCTCAAGGCGCAGATGGATTTGACCGCGGCGCTGATCGATGCGGCCAAGCCTAATACGGAGCACAAGAGGAAGCGCACGAGGAAACGGCGGTGACAGACCTTGTCGATCGACTACGCTGCGATAATCGACGGGCCATTTCGCTGGAGGCGGCAGGCGGCATGGAAATACTTATATGCGCGTCAATCGCTTGCGTGCGGGGTCCAGCAACCCTTTTAGTTTATTGCGGACCTTTGGATCCTTCTTAATTATGTTCCGGATCGCCGGATTAGTCAGCACGATAAGTTTACCGTACTTTTCAAGGATGTTGCGCTGTGTCTTACTGAGAGTCTTTAACTCATCGGCGGTGAATACGTCGCCTATTCTGCACATATGATGTATCCCCTAAGAATTCGCGTTCACGGTTAGGCGGATTTTCGAGATTGGTCGCTCCGGCTCCGTCAGCATCAGTTCAAGCACCTTGCGGAAATCTCGAAGAAGGCGATCGATTATGGTGGCGCGGAACAGATGCGGCTTGTAGACACAGCATCCCATCAGGCCACGGCCGGTTTCGCGCAGCATCAAAATAACATCGAATTTCGTTATTGTCACCAGCGGCAGTAGCATACTCGGAATGGCCTCCTCGAAAGCGAGCTTGTGTCCGGAACTCGCAATCGGGCGCAACGCGGCGTTTTGTAGCCAAATCATCATTTTAGATAGCGTCTCTGGCTTGACGCCACGCTCTTCCTCGAGCGTCTCGACGAGCTCTTCGAAAGGAAGTTCCTGGTGGGCGAAGGCCGCGAGGGCTGTCGCACGAACCCGGCGCATGACCTCGCGAGGACTGGGATCGCCACCGAGATTCGTCCGGAGAATCACTGTATTGACTAGTGGGCCGATGAGGTGCTCGCTCCCCGGTCGGTTGCGATTGGCGACCAGCGTTGCCACGCGCACGTCCTCCTCAGCCACGTAGAGATGCAACAGCGTTTTGAAGGCGGCGATGAGCGCCATGAACAACGTGCCGCCTTCTTCTTGGCTAAAGCGTTTTAGCGCCTCCGACAGCCTCGGCGGCAACGTCACCTCCCGCCGGGCGGTGCGCAAGTCGTCGATTGTCCCTCTCGGCCGGGCGGAGGCAAGCTTTATCTCCGGCAACGGATCGTGCAGTTGCTCGCGCCAGTATGCGAGCTGCGCACCGATTTCCGGATATGACCTCCATTGCCGCTGCCAGCGCGCAAAGTCCGTGTACTGAATCGGGAGAGGCGCAAGTGGCGTCTGCTGTCCGGCGGAAAAGGCGTCGTATAGGGCTGTAAGCTCCTCAACAAGCACGCCGAGCGACCAACCGTCGCAGATAGATTGGTGAAGGCTGATGAGCAAGAGGTGTTCCCGCTCGGCCAGCCTCAGCAAGCGAGCGCGCATCAGGGGACCTCGCGCGAGGTCAAAGGAGTGAAGCGCCTCTTCTTGAATAAGACGGTGTCCGGCGGTCTCCATCTTGGATTCTGGCAACCCATGCAGGTCCTCAAACCTCAGGGGCACGGTCAACTGTGGTGCAATGACCTGCACGTGACGGCCTTCCTCGACGTCGAAGGTTGTGCGGAGAATTTCGTGGCGCCGCACGATTTCGTTAATGCTCCGTTCCAGGACCGCCACGTCGAATGACGAAGTCAGTCTGAGCGCGTAAAGGATATTTAAGAAAGGTATGTCGGGCAGCGCATGTTGAAGCGCGCCCAGACGTTCCTGGGCGATCGAGGCCGGTGCCCAACCCTCTTGGGTTGAGCGCGGAATGGCTGAAGAAAGCCGCCGTGCTTGGCCACAATCAACTAGCATCTCGAGATGCTGAGCCATCTCCGCAACGGTCGGCGCCTCGAAAATACAGGAGACTTCAACGTCGAGGAGCAGGGTGTTATGTATGTGAGCGAGAACTTCGGTTGCTAGAAGAGAGTCTCCACCGAGCGCGAAGAAGTTATCGTGGATACCGACCTGTTCGATTTGCAGGACGGTCGCCCAAATGCCGGCCAGCGTTTTCTCGAGAGACGTTCGCGGCGCAAGGCAGATCCGCGGCACGACGCCGCCATTTTCGAATCCTAGCTTCGCCGCCAAGCCGACACGCTTCACCTTGCCGGTCGGGCCTTTCGGCAACTCCGTTACGATGACAACCTGGCGCGGGATCTTGAAGTCGGCGAGCCGCCCGATGGCGAACCGACGAATGGCGTTCGGCGTCGCCACAGCGTTGGGCCGCAGCACGATGGCCGACGCAACGTCCTCGCCAAGCGTAGCGTGGGGGACGGCAAAGGTTACGGCCTCTGCAACAGCTGGATGGTCCAGCAGCACTTCGTCGACTTCCTGGGGGGCGATTTTCTCGCCGCCACGATTGATAATCTCGCGCGTGCGGCCCACAAGAAACAGGTACCCGTCGTCGTCGAAGTAACCAAGATCTCCTGTCTTGAACCAATCGCCGGCAAACGCGGCCTCGGTCGCCCCTGGATTGCCGTCGTAGCCCACCGTGACGGCAGCGCCCCGGACGACGACTTGACCGGTCTGGCCGCTAGGCAGCAAAGCCCCTCGTTCGTCCATGATCGAGACATCCAAGACGGTTGGCAGCCCGACCGAACCCGCCTTGCGCTCGTGTGGCGGCAGCGGATTGCATGCAATGGGCGAGGAAGTGACCTCTGTCATCCCGTACCATTCGATCACAGGACTCTCGAAAGTCCGCTCGAGTTCCGCGAAGACGCGAGGCGGCAGAGGAGCAGACGAGGAGCGGACGAAGCGTAGCCCACTGTTTGCTAGTCGCTTGCGGTCATGCTGCGCCTGGGTGAGAATTGCTTGGTGTATGGTCGGCACTGCGGAGTACCACGTCGGTTGAAACGCGGTCAGCCACCCAGAGAAACGATTGACGTCAAATCCAGGGGTACATACGACACTCGCGCCCGCCGCGAGTGAGGCAACCAAGGTGGCATGGAGACCATGCCCATGAAACAATGGTAGAACATTCAAGCATCGATCAGTTTCTTTCAGTGCCAGTGCCGCACTATGCGCGTAGGCCGATATGCAAATGCTGGCGTGGCTCTGCTGCACAATCTTGGGCCGCGACGTTGTGCCTGATGTGGGCAGCAGCACCGCCGTGTCGCTGGCGCTGACCGGGTCCTCGGACGGCGCGCTACCTTGGTCTCCTGAGATTGCGAAGAGACCAGCCTCTGCCTCGGATGCGATCAGAAGTTCGATGATAGGGATGCCGCGAGAAAGCGCCGCACGGCGCGCATGCGATTCGATTCCAGCTTGCGCGATCAGTGCACGAGGGCGCAGATCGGCGAAATATCCCACCAGTTCTTCGATCCCGAAGGCTGGATTCAGCGGCGCACACACCGCACTCGCTGAGACGGTGAGAATCGTTACCGCCAACTCCGGACCATTCGGTAGTACCACAACTATCCGGTCGCGACGGCCTATCCCCATACCCCGCAATGCGCGCCCCAATTTTTCGACGTGCTGATATAGGCGGCTGTAGATCAGTGGAGCGCGTCCTGGAGCAAGAATCGCCGGCGAGTCGGGAATACGTTGTGCCTGATGTTCCAACAGGTGAGGAAGGCAGGAAAACGGAACGCACGGTCTCGCGTCCAAGGAACGTTCGTTCGGCATGGTTTGCGGGTCCCACCTCCCCAGAGTTAGCTGCTTTCACTACCGGCTGCGTTCGAGGATTTTTGACCAGACCGACCACACGGTTTCACATCGCCGCGGTTCTTACATGAGCTTCGCCTCACGCGGCGGTCGAGCCAGTGTCAAAGCGTCGTATCCAGCGGGAGTGGTTGCATGCCGAGGTCTCGGTAGGTTGCAGTCGCGACGGCATCGGCCTCCTTTGCCCTGACCTGATCGCCGCGTCGGGCATAGATCCCGCAAAGCGTCGTGTTGCAAAAAGCAGCCAGCGGGCGAGCTTCGCATGCCGTGGCGAGGCGAAGGGCAATGTCAAGCTGCTTCTCTGGTTCATCGAGGTTTTTCGGCTCATACGCCGCCAAGTAGGCACGGCCGATCAGGAATCGCGCCCATGCCTCGTCTCCTTTCGCCTCGTGCACCGCCGCAATCGCAGCTGCTTGCTTTCCAAGCGTTAGAGCTGTTTCAATCTGGCGCGCTATGAGGGACACCTGTCCGAGACGGATCAACAATCTTGGCTTGTCCGCTATTAATTGCATCTTATCACCATCGCTGACTGCCTGTTCGGCGAGTTGAAGCCCCTTCTCCGCACGGCCCAAACGGGCATAGGCAACACCAAGGTCAGACACGAGGCGAATGCGCCAAACTCGGAACGACCAGCGATCGCTCAGGTCGAGACCGCGTTCCAGGGCACCGACCGCTCCCGCGATCTCGCCCTTGTGAGAGAGTACGTAGCCGATTGAAAGCCAGCCCAACAACTTGCTCAATTGATGCTCAGCGCCCTCGGCGATTTCGAGCGCGCGCCTTGCGTGCCTCATGCCGGCGCTGAAATCGCCACATTCGACCAGAGCAATCGCCAGCCAAGTCCGGTTCAGTACGGAGGGAATTATATTCAAGTTGTGACGGTCGTGACGGAGTTCATTGGCGTTGAATTCGAGGCCTTGCTCGAGCAGCGAGATCGCTCGCCGATATTCGCCGAGGGCGTGATAGCTCTGCGCGAGACGGAAGAGTGATTGACCCAGCACGACCCGGTCGCCGCATTCGCGCGCAAGGCGGACTCCTGTCTCACCAAACTCGATGGCACGACGCTGTTGGCCGATCAGGAAATGATGATTGCATCGGAATGCCGCGTATTGCGCGCTGCGCTGTTTGTCTCCGAGGCGGGCGAGAATGGGGTCGAGCTCATCCAGAGAGCGCAGGATCCGATCGGTCTTGCCTAGCGGCAGCAGGGCGTTACGAAGTTGGAAGCGAATATCCACGGCCCGCTCGAGATTGTCGCGGGTCTCCGGCAATTTCTTCAGGAGTGTTAAGGCGCGCTCGAAAAAGCGCACGGCATCTTCGTTCGCGTAAAGCGAGTACGCTTTCACGCCAGCCTTGAGCCAGTACTCGATGGCAGGGTCAACTAGACCAGCTTCCGTGAAGTGGTGCGCGACGATTTCCGGTTGGCTCGCCACGATGGCGGCAAACCTCTCCTCGAGTGCACGCGCAATCTGGCCGTGCAATTGCTGCCGGCGGCTCCTGAGCAGGCTCTCATAGGCCGCATCCCGCACCAGCACGTGCTTGAAGCTGTAGACGGCGTCCGGCGGCTGGCCACGGCGGAACACGAGCCCGGCCTGCTCGAGTTGGGCCAGTCCATGCTTCAATGCGCTCTCGTCGCGTCCGACCAACGCGCGCACCAAGGAATACGAGAACTCGCGTCCGATTGCGGCGCCGAGTTGGGCGATCTCCCTCACCGGAGCCAGCCGGTCGAGCCGCGCCATCAAAGAGTCTTGAAGCGTCTCTGGGATGGCGAGCGGTGGCAGAGGCCCCTCGAGCCGATAGACTTCGGCGTCCTCAACCAGGATGCGCGTTTCCAGCACTGTCTTAGTGAGTTCTTCGACGAACAGTGGGTTCCCGTCGGTCTTGGAGACGATCTGTTCCATCACTTCGACGGGGAGCACGCGCCCTGCGGTCACGCGCGCGACCATGTTTTCAACGTCGTTGGAGCTGAGACGACCGAGCGTCAAGCTGCCGACATTGGGGAGACCAACCCACGGCGGCTCGAACTCCGGTCGGAAGGTAAACAGCGCCAGGACCGGTAGTTGGCGCACCCGCTCGACGGTCAGATCGAGTAGCTCGAGGGAGGTGGCATCCGCCCAATGCGCGTCCTCGAACGAGAGCAGGATCGGTTGCTGGCGGGCGAGACCCTCGAATTGATCGAGCAGTGCCGCCAGCGTTCGGCGGCGCTGCTGCGTGGGGCTGAGCGCCAGCGGCGGATACCGCTCGCCGAACGGGATCGACAGCAGCGCAGCAAAAAGCGGCGCTACGCCTTCAATCCGCGATGCGCTCATGGCGAGGGGCGCTTCCAATTTGTCCAGGCGTTGCTCGGAGCTATCGTCGGCCTTGAAACCTGCCGCTCGCTCCAATTGGGCAATAAACGGACGAAGCGCGCTGTTGGTGTGGTAGGGCGAGCATTGATAACGCAGGCGCGTGTGCGGCTCGCTGGCGATGCGCTCGGCGAGAGCCGCCGCAAGACGGGATTTGCCGATTCCCGGCTCGCCCGAGATCAGCACGATCTGCCCTTCGCCCTTCCAGGCGAGGCGTTGCCGCTCCAGCAGGAAGTCGAGCTCGTCCTCACGGTCGATGAGATCGGTCAGACCTGCCGCGCGGACCGCCTCGAAGCGGCTCTCGGAATCGGACACGCCCTCGACCGCCCACGCTGCAACCGGCTCGGCAATACCCTTGACCTCGTGGCTGCCGAGGTCACACAGACGGAACAGATCGCCGAGCAGCCGGCGCGTGGAGGCAGCGACGACGATCGTCCCGGGCTCGGCCAAGGCCTGAAGGCGGGCTGCCAGGTTCGGCGTGTCCCCGACCACAGCGTGCTCCCGCAACTCACCCTCACCGACCACCACCACGCCGGTCGCGATGCCAATGCGAACCGCGAGCGGTTCGGCGGCGCGCGTCTCGAGTCGCGCAACTGCGGCGATGATATCGAGCCCCGCCCGCACGGTTCGCTCGGCATCGTCTTCGTGCGCGATTGGATAGCCGAAATAGGCCAATATCCCGTCGCCCCGGAACTCGGCGAGGAAGCCGTCATACGTTCGCGTGATACGGGCGCAGGCGGCGTGGTAGGCATCGATCACAGCGCGCATGTCCTCCGGATCGAGTCGGGCCGACAGCGCAGTCGAGCCCACCAGATCACAGATCATCACGGTCAGGTGACGGCGCTCGGCGGGGTCCTGCCGATTCGGTCCGGTCACGGCTTGCGGCGTCACCCCGCTGAGCTCTGCGATCGCGCGCAGCATCTTTTTGCGGTGCCCCAGCGGGATGCCGATTTTTTCGAGATCCTGATTCGTCAGATCGCGCAGGACGCTCGCATCGATGCGGTTTTCCGCGAAGCGCTGGGCGTACTCGCCCAGGCCGATCGATGTGAGCCACTCTGCGATGTCCTTCATGCAAGCCCTGACAGCACACCTGGTGCGCGCGCTAATATATTAGCACGAAGGCGGTTCGAGCGGCGGGGCAAACATGCGGTTCGTCGAGATCAAAACGCCCAAGCCGGCATTTGCGAGAATTGGAAATAGCCGGCGTCGCGCCAATGGATGCGGACCTTGGCGATCGTCACCACCGATGAAGCTGGTGGCCACTTCAAGACAGTACGTCGGTGATGCTGGGGTGCGGCTTGCCAGGTCGACCTGATGGGCATGTGGCCGATCGCACGGGTCAACAAGCCCGAGAGCGATAACCCGTCGAGTCTCGAATCGGTCGAGCTGGCAACGGATTCCAGTGGACCCTCTGAGGAACCGATCCGACGCTCAATCGTTCATTTTGCTTGGGAGCGGGGTCATTTGCGGAGGAACCCCGCCATGAGTCTCGTCATGACGCTGGGTGTCGTGTTTGCCGTGTTTTGCTTTGATGCGGCGGTGGGGCAAGAAGGCTATTTGGGTCACGATCATGAAAAGTGGCACCACGGCTTTTATCAAACCCTCGAACGCCCCGATACCAAAAGCCCGTGCTGCAATCTTACCGATTGTCGTCCCACCTCAGGAAGACAGGTCGATGGCCACTACGAGGTGAAGGTGAATGGCGCGTGGGTATCCGTACCTGCCGGCAAAATCCTGAAACAGTCAGCCCCCGACCTTGGATTTCACGTCTGTTCTCCTTTCAAATTCGATGGGCAACCCGATCACCTCTACTGCGTCGTTGTCCCGCCAGAAATCTAGGGTCCGGATCAATCAGTCCCGACCGCGAGGAACACATCGACCTTGCGCGCCGCGAGCGGCCATCCGACCGCCGCGCCACCGAGCAGCGTGATGAACTCGCGTCGCCTTAATTGATCGAATTGCATTCGATCCCCGCCAGCCAAGGCCGGATTGCAGGATATTAGCCCGGATCAGTTAGCGAGTGTATCCGGCCCTTTCACAACCCGTTGCTCACTGCACGACACTGGTGGAGTTCGGTTGGGGTCAATGAACGAACCCGCTTGCGCGGGAGCGCGCTGCGCGCGAGGGCGGAGCCAGGGGCGCCGATGGAGTGACCAGGTGAGATAGGGTGACAGCGGCTTCCAGCCGCCCTCCTGCTTGATGGTCTCAAGATCGATGCCAGCCATGACGCATTAGCTCTGCAGATTGTTTTTTATTTTCCGAATTCGGTCATGCGTACCCTGCGGCGAAAGCTGTTTGGGCAGCAACTCCACCGCGCCGCTGTATTGCCCAAGACCCTCACCGTCTTTTGCTCCGGATATTTCATGAAAGAAGAGCTGCGCAATTATCTGTCCTGGATAGAGGCTCAACGGTGTCTCACCGAGATTGCGTAGCTCTAGCGTTAGCGTTCCAGCAAAATTCGGTTGAATTCCAACGGCAGTCGCAACGATGAGGCCAAGACGTCCCCAGGTCGACCTGCCGAGGACGTACGCCATTAGATTATTCGGGAGGCGAAGATATTCTAATGTGGCAGCTAGGATGAACTGGTGGGGATGAATGACTATTCGCCGCCCAAAGGGCACGTACTGCCGCGTGTAAAGGCTGGATAGCAGTGGCGGTTGGTCCCCTTCGAATTCATCTACAGACTCGACGAGTGAAGGTACCATCAGCGCAAATTGGAATCCCAGCCTCACATCAATCGAGGCTTGGTCGTCTCGCAGTTGTTCACCAGGCTCCAATATTGGAC
>Ga0099829_10002002_pt1 | contig 11558 bp, 9 predicted proteins | sample CZO8metaG_3_FD_79336 | JGI IMG/M metagenome (GOLD analysis project Ga0099829, IMG submission 79336) | Vadose zone soil microbial communities from the Eel River Critical Zone Observatory, Northern California, USA - CZOApr15con2H2.8 metaG | ecosystem: Environmental > Terrestrial > Soil > Vadose...
CTTGTGGTCGGCGGGCGACGCCGCGCGCCTGCTGCAAACCGCGTAGCCTTTCGACCCCAACGATGACCGACATCGCCGACCCCCTGCCCGAGGTGGCCGCCGAGAGTGGCTTGTCCGACGTCGACCAGCTCTGCATCAACACGATTCGGACGCTGACTATCGACGCCGTCCAGGCGGCCAACTCGGGGCATCCGGGAGCGCCGCTCGCGCTCGCGCCGACCGCCTACCTGCTCTACACGAAGATCATGAAGCACAACCCGGCCGACCCGGTTTGGCCCGACCGCGACCGGTTCGTGCTCTCGGCCGGCCACGCGTCGATGTTGCTCTACGCCATGCTCTACCTCACCGGCTTCGGGCTCGAGCTCGACGACATCCGTGCGTTCCGCCAGTGGGGCTCGCGTACTCCGGGGCACCCCGAGTACCGCCACGCCGCCGGAATCGAGGTCACGACGGGACCGCTCGGTCAGGGCTTCGGCAACGGTGTGGGTATGGCCCTTGCCGAGGCAAACCTGCGGGCGCGCTTCGGGCCCGAGATGATCGACCACCACGTGTTCGCCGTCTGCTCCGACGGCGACCTCGAGGAGGGCATCAGTCACGAGGCGGCGTCGCTTGCCGGGCATCTGGGCTTGGGTCGGCTGGTGTACGTCTACGACGACAACCACATCTCGATCGACGGGCCCACGGAGCTCGCCTACACCGACGACGTACCCAAGCGCTTCGAGGGATACGGCTGGCAGGTGGTGCGACTCGGCGAGGTGGCCAACGACCTCGACGCGCTCGAGGCCGGCCTGCGTGAGGGCATGGCCGAGGCCGAGCGCCCGAGCCTGGTGGTGCTGCGCAGCCACATCGGGTACCCGTCGCCCCGGTTCACCGACTCCGCCGCCGCCCACGGGAGCCCACTCGGGGCCGACGAGGTCGCCGCGGTGAAGGAGATCCTCGGCCTGGCGCCCGAGGACTTCTTCGTCCCCGACGACGTTCTCGACTACTACCGAAGCGCAGGTCGGCACGGGCGTACCGAGCGGGAGGCTTGGGAGCAGCGACGCATCGCGCTGCGGGCCTCGGAGCCGGTGTTGGCCGAAGACCTCGACGCCTGTTTCGAGCAGCGCGGCCTGCCCGGCTGGGAAGCAAAGTTGCCCACGTGGGACGGCGGTGAGGACGTTGCCACGAGGGTCGCGTGTGCCAAGGTGCTCGACGCGCTGCTCGATGTCGTACCCGGGATCCTCGCGGGCGGCGCCGACCTCACCGGCAACACCGGCACCGAGCTGGCGGGCGCGCCGGTGATCGGTACGCACGTCTTCGGCGGTCGCCAGATCCACTGGGGAGTGCGCGAGCACGGCATGGGTTCGGTCATGAACGGTATGGCGGTGAGCGGGACGCTCCCGGCCGGCGGGACCTTCTTCGTGTTCAGCGACTACATGCGCCCGGCGGCGCGCCTCGCCGCGCTGTCCGGCTACAAGACCGCCTTCGTCTGGTCGCACGACTCGGTCGGTCTCGGCGAGGACGGCCCCACCCATCAGCCGATCGAGCACCTCGCGTCGTTGCGGGCGATGCCCGGGTTGCGCCTGATCCGACCCGCCGACGCCAACGAGGTCGCGCAGGCGTGGAAGATCCACATCGACGGCGATGGGCCCACCGCGATCGTCCTGACCCGTCAGAAGGTGCCGGTGCTCGCGGGGACTGCGGAGCTTGCGCCGCTCGGGGTTCCTTGTGGCGCGTACGCGTTGGTCGACGAGGAGGGTGACGAGCTCGACCTGGTCCTGATCGGTACCGGCTCCGAGGTAGCAGTGTGCGTAGCGGCGCGGGAGCTCCTGATCGCCGAGGGCTGCCTGGTGCGCGTCGTGTCGATGCCGTCGTGGGATCTGTTCGAGGCCCAGCCGGAGGAGTACCGCGAGTTCCTGCTACCCGAAGAAGTCCCGACCTTGGCGGTCGAGGCGGCGTCGTCGTTCGGGTGGGAGCGTTACGCGGACGACGTTGTGGGTATTGACCACTTCGGAGCATCGGCGCCGGGCGAGCGGGTGCTCGCCGAGTTCGGGTTCACCCCCGAGTACGTCGCCGATCGTGCCCGTGCCTTGATCAACGACGAGAACGAGTAGGCCGTCGAACGGATGGAGAGGTCGACATGACGAGTGCCATCGCCCGGCTCAACGACTTCGGCCAGAGTCCCTGGTACGACAATCTGGCCCGGCCATTGCTGAGCGGGGGTGGGCTCCAGACGCTGATCGCCGACGACGGCATTCGGGGCGTCACGTCGAACCCCACCATCCTCGAGAAAGCCATCGGCGCGGGTGCGGGCTACGACGAGCAACTAGCCGCGTGTGCACGCGAAGGCCACTCGATCGAAGCGACCTACTGGGAGGTTGTGCTCGCCGACATCGTCACCGCCGCCGATCTGCTCCGCCCCGTGTACGACGCCACCAAAGGCGGCGACGGCTTCGTCTCGATCGAGGTGTCCCCCGATCTCGCGCACGACACCGAGGGCACCAAAGAGCTGGCCCAATCGTTGTTCGACCGCGTGGCACGGCCCAACGTGATGATCAAGATCCCCGCGACGCTCGAAGGCATCACCGCGATCGAAGACTCGATCGCGGCCGGCATCAACGTGAACGTCACCCTCATCTTCGCCCTCGACCGTCACCGCCTCGTGATCGACGCGTACCAGAAAGGCCTCGAGCGATTCGCGGACGCCGGCGGCGACGTCGCGCGCGTGTCGTCGGTCGCGTCGTTCTTCGTGAGTCGGGTCGACACCGAGACCGACCGCCGACTCCCCGAGGACAGCCCACTCCGTGGCCATGCGGCGGTGGCGAACGCCAAGCTCGCGTACCAGCTGTTCCGCGACCAGTTCCGAGGCGTTCGATGGGAGGCGCTCAGCGCTCGGGGCGGTCGGCTCCAGCGCCCGCTGTGGGCGTCGACTTCCACCAAGAATCCGGCCTACTCGTCAACCCTCTATGTCGACGAGCTGATCGGTCCCGATACCGTCAACACCCTCGCACCCGCGTCGATCGAGGCGCTCCAGCGCGGTGAGGGTCGGCCGCGAGCAGGAACGGTGGCCGAGGGCCTCGACGATGCTGAACGTGTCATGCACGACCTCGCGGCCGCGGGAGTCGTCTTCGCCGACGTCACCGACGTGCTCGAGCGCGAGGGCGTCGACGCGTTCGCGGCCTCCTTCCACGACGCGCTGAGCACCATCGAGAAACGCCGCGCCGAGCTTTCACCGTAGAAGAGGCAGCGCGCCGCCCCTTCTCGGAGAGCGGGACCACGCCGCGGAGTCGACCAGGGGCTACGCGAGGGCGGCTGCGGCTCGCAGATGGTCGGCCAGCTCGGCGAGCGGGACGCGCGCGTTGAGGCCGCTGGTGCTGGGCATCACGTAAGCCGGGGTTCCACCGAAGCCGTCGGTCTGCACGCCGGCCTGCGCGTGCCGGTCGATCGCGGCCCGCCACCCCGCGAGACCCACGAAGCAGACCGCACCGGGTCGTAGCCACCGGACCATCCGTTCCACCCGCGCCGCGCCCTCTCGGTACTCGTCGCGCGTCAGCTCGTCCGCCCGTGCGGTGGGGCGCTTCACGAGATCGGTCATCCCGATGCGGTGGTGGGTGAGGGCGTGACTGGGGTCCCGGTCACGGGACACCAGCCCCGCGGCACGCGCCGCCGGCCAGAACCGGTTCCCGGGGCGCGCAAAGCCCACCCCGGCGTCCGCCGCGTACACGCTGGGGTTCAGCCCGCAGACGAGCAGCCGCATGTTCGAACCGACGGTGTCGGCCAATGTGTGAGACCGCCGCACGCGCACGTGGATCCACGACGACTCCTCCGGATCGTGCGCGCACTCGGTCACGGCGAAGCCGGCGCCGACGAGAACATCGCACAGCGCGTCGGGTCGCCAACCGGCGAAGAAACGCCCGGGGAAGTCGTCGTCCGCGAGCTCGCCGTCGGTGTCGCCCGCGCGCATGGTCAGGTGCGCGGGAGCGCCGACCACCAGCGCGCGATGCAGGTCAGCCAGCGCCGCGGGCAGCCGGGTGCGGCGCAAGTGGAGGTAGCTCGCACGAGCCCACGCCGAGCCGAGTGCACTTCGACGGAACGGCAATGCTTCGAGATCGCCCTGTACCGGCCAGGCGTCGGGTGCCGTGTCACGCACGAGATCCACCATCGCCCACGCGGCATCGAGCGCGACGACGGGCCGACCCAGTGCGGGAAGGTGCAGCCCCGCACCGCAGCCGAGGTCGGCGCTGATCGCACCGGGCCCGGTGTCGGCCGCGAGCGCGCGGGCGCGGGCGCGCAAGCGCGGTGGCCGCCGGTCGCGCCACTCGCGCGCGCGCTGCTCATACACCTCGACCGTCGCTCGTTCCACGTCCATATCATGACCGCGTGAACGGCGAGCTTCGCGTTGTCGACGACGTGGCGGGGGCGTTCGCGTCGATGGTCGAGCGCGAAGTGCCTCCGTCGATCGCGTTGTCGGGAGGTGAGACGGCCCGCCGTTGCTACGGGTTGCTCGCTCGCCTTTCTACCGACTGGTTGGGCGTCGACATCTGGTTCGGCGATGAACGATGGGTGCCGATCGACGACGACGACTCGAACGAGGGTATGGCGCGCCGCGTGTTGCTCGATCGAGCCATGCCGCGCGCGGTCCACTCGCTGCGCCTCGCGGGTGACACGCCCGAGCGAGCGACCGCCGCGTACGACGAGGAGCTCCGCCGGTACGATCCCATCGCGCTGGTGCATCTCGGCCTCGGCCCGGACGGGCACACCGCCTCGCTGTTCCCCGGTTCGCCCGCGTTGGTCGAGCGTGAACGCCTCGTGGTTGCCACCGGCGACGGTCAGCATCAACATCCGCGATTGACCTTCACCTATCCGGCGTTGGCACGTTCCCGGTTGATCGTGTTCACCGTCGAAGGCGAAGGCAAACGTGACGCGTTCGCGCGCGTGCGCGCCGGCGACCTCGCAGCCCCGGCGACCACGGTCGCCGCAGAACGAGTGGTGTGGCTGGTCGACCCGGCCGCGGCGGGCCCGTGACCGCGGCCGAGGAGCTCACGGGGGCGGGGGTCCGAGCGATGTGGCGAAGAGGTGGTCGTAGGCGAGTCCCCATGGGGGTCGCAGGAAGCCGAGGGCCCGGACGTCTTCGAACCAGTGCGCAAACGGCGAGCGTCGGCTGAACGTTCCTCCGCCCAACACGCGCGTCAACCGGAGCAGCGTCTGTTCGGCGAGATCGGCGACGGCCTGCTTTGCTCGCAGCGCGGCGTGAAGCGCCACGACGGGGTCACCGCTCTCCACTGCACGGATGCCGCCTTCATACGCCTGCACCGCAACCCAATGATCTTGTTCCGCCCGCGACCACTCCACCTGTTCAAATGGGCGCAGCTGGTCGGCTTTCGTCTCCAGCTGTTCACGCGCGAGCGCGATCGCCTCATTGACGACGCCGAGTATCACGGCCGTGAAGAGCAAGGCGATGAGGGGATTCGCGGCGCGCGCGATCGGCTCGAGCTCTCCGTCCCAGGCCAGCCGTACCGAAGGCATACTCTCGAGACGCATCGCGTGGCTCTGAGTTGCCGCCATTCCCATGCCATCCCACTCGGCCGTGAGCGTCATCCCCGCGGTGCCGTCCCATGGTCGGTTTCGTACGTCGAGAACGAAGATCGTTGGATCCGACTCGCCTTCAGGGATCGCGGTCGTCATCATGCGGTCGGTAATTCCCGACCCGCTGCCGAAGTGCTTCACGCCAGTGACTGCATACGAGCGGCCCGCGATGAACGGCTCCCGATCAATGGGGGTCGCGACGGCTCGCGATCGGGTGATGTCGCCCCCGCTGCCCGGCTCCGATGTGATCGTCCCCCACTGGTCGCCGGCTGCCGCGCTGGCAAAGACCGCATCGCGTTGGGCTTCCCAGTCCGGCTGCGAAGAATCAGGACTCGCAAGCCAGAAGGCGACCACTGCTGGGTGCATGGACGAGACCAAAGCGACCGATGGATCACCGGACGCGAGATGCCGGTAGATCTCACACAGAGAACGCAGCGACGACGACGCGCCCTCCCACAGCCCACCCGCGTCCGTTGGAACGGGCAGCAACAGAAGACCTACATCTCGCAGCCGATCGAAGTCGGAGGGGTCAAGGTGGCGCCGGTTCTGCCGCTCCGCGCGATCTTCCCGCCAGGTTGACGCGATCTCGGCGATCGACGCCTTCACCTCTCCCACGGCGATCGGCATGCCCGAATCGTAGAGCGCTTTCGCCCGCGACGACGTCCGACCGGCTCGTGAGCGGACGGGTAGCCTCCATTGCATGGCGAGGTCGGTCGACGCGACGGAGCTGCTCACCGCGCCGCTCACCGAGCTGATGGTCGAGGCCACCCGAGTGCGGGATGCCACCTACGGCGCGCGCCTCACCTTCTCGCCGAAGGTCTTCGTCCCGCTCACGATGCTGTGTCGTGATCGCTGCGGCTACTGCACCTTCGCCAAGCCGCCGGCGCATCTCGTCGCGCCGTACCTCGAGCTGGACGAGGTGGTCGCAATCGCCCGGCGCGGAGCGGACGCCGGGTGTCACGAGGCATTGTTCACCCTGGGTGAAGCTCCTGAAGCGCGCTACCCCGTCGCCGCCGAGTGGCTGGTGGCACGCGGCTACCGCTCCACCGTCGACTATCTCGTCGCCGCCTGCGCGGCGGTGCTCACCGAGACCGGGCTCCTTCCTCACGCCAATGCCGGCGCCCTGTCCACGGAGGAACTCGCGCGCCTCCGGGCGGTCGCACCCTCGCAGGGAATGATGATCGAGACGCTGGCGGCGCGTCTCGCCGAACCCGGCGGGCCCCACGCGGGCGCGCCCGACAAGACTCCGGCGCGGCGGCTGGCGACCCTCGACGCGGCGGGCATCGCGCAGATCCCCTTCACGACCGGCATCCTCGTCGGCATCGGCGAGAACCGCGCTGAGCGGCTCGATGCGTTGCGGGCTATCGCCGCGTCGCACGCCCGTCACGGCCACGTACAGGAGGTCATCGTCCAGAACTTCCTGCCCAAGCCGGGAACGGGAATGGCGCGCACCGCGGCGTGCGACCCCGACGAGTACCTCTGGACCGTCGCGGCGGCGCGCATGCTGCTGCCGGCGGAGATCCATCTGCAGGCGCCACCCAACTTGTCCGATCCCGATCAGCTCGCCGGGCTGGTCGCCGCCGGGATCGACGACTGGGGTGGCGTCTCCCCGGTCACCCCCGACCACGTGAACCCGGAGCGGCCCTGGCCCCCGCTCGCGGTTCTGCGCGCCGCCACCGAGACGGCCGGCAAGACCCTCGCCCCCCGCCTGACCGTCTATCCGGAGTACGTGCGCCGACCGGAGCAGTGGCTCCATGCCGACGTTCGGTTCGCGGTGCAGTGCGCGTCCGACCTCGAAGGACTGGCGCGCGACGACCGCTGGGCAGCGGGCGCCGACGCGCGTCCCCCACAGCTCCTGCCCGCATCGCAACCGCCCGGTTGGACCGCGTGCGCCCGCACCCCGGTCGGTGAAGTGCTCCAGGGCGCGCTCGCGGGACAAGAGCTGGGCGTCGACGAGATCGTGACGCTCCTCGGCGCGCGGGGACCCGACTTCCGCGACGTCGCTGCGGTCGCCGACCAGTTCCGGACGGAGACCGTCGGTGACACCGTGACCTTCGTTCGGAATCGCAACATCAACTACACGAACGTCTGCACGTTCAAGTGTCGCTTCTGCGCATTCTCGAAGGGTCCGCTGTCGCTCAATCTGCGCGGCAATCCGTATCTCCTCGACATGGAGGAGATCCAGCGGCGCGTCGTCGAGGCGATCGAGTGCGGCGCGACGGAGGTGTGCCTCCAGGGCGGCATCCACCCCGACTTCGACGGCGAGTACTACCTCTCGGTGACGCGCGCAGTGAAGGACGTCGCGCCCGACATCCATGTGCACGGGTTCACCGCGCTCGAGGTCACCGAGGGTGCCCGTCGACTCGGCGTGCCGCTGCGCGACTACCTGGCGCGCGCCAAGGAAGCCGGCCTGGCGACCCTGCCCGGAACCGCGGCGGAAATCCTGGACGACGAGGTGCGCGCCATCATCTGCCCCGACAAGATCGATACCGAGGAGTGGCTCGATGCGCACCGGACCGCCCATTCGGTTGGTCTGCGGTCGAACGTCACCATCATGTTCGGGCACGTCGAGCGGCCCGAGCACATCGCTCGTCACATCACGCGGACGCGCGCGCTGCAGAAGGAGACCGGCGGTTTCACCGAGTTCGTGCCGCTGCCGTTCGTGCACATGGCCACGCCGATCTTTCTCCAGCGTCGCGCCCGCAAGGGTCCGACGATGCGTGAGGTCCTCCTCGTGCACGCGGTCGGGCGTCTTGCCTACCGGGGCTGGATCGACAACGTGCAGGTGTCGTGGGTGAAGACCGGCACCCACGGCGCGCGCCAGGCACTGATGGCGGGCTGCAATGACCTCGGTGGCACGCTGATGGACGAGAACATCTCGCGCGCCGCGGGCGCCAACCACGGCCAGGAGCTCGACGAGTCGCAGCTGCGAGCGATCGTCGAGCCACTCGGGCGCCGTCTGGAGCAGCGCACCACTCTCTACGGGCGAATCCAGACCACCGGCCGGCGACTCCGTCCCCCGCCCGAGTCGATCGAGGCCGACCGAGCGGCTGCGGAACGCACCGCGGTACCCGTGCGGATCGGCGGCGTGCCCAGACCTGTCACGACGTGAGCCGCTTCGACGCCGTCGGCATCGGCAACGCCCTCGTGGACGTGCTCAGCCACGAGACCGACGAGTTCCTCGTCGAGCACGGGCTGGCCAAGGGCGGTATGACCCTGATCGACGCCCAGCTGGCCGAGGGGCTCTACGCGGCAATGGGACCGGCCGTCGAGGTGTCGGGCGGCTCGGCCGCCAACACGATGGTAGGGATCGCCTCGTTCGGAGGGCGATCGGCATTCGTAGGCCGCGTCAGCGACGACGAGCTGGGCGCGGTGTTCGCGCACGACATCCGCGCGGCCGGCGTCGAATTCACCACCAGTCCCGCGAAGGAGGGCGTGCCGAGCGGGCGATGCCTGGTCGTGGTGACACCCGACGCCAAGCGCACGATGCACACCTTCCTCGGCGCGTCGGCGCAGCTCGGACCGGCCGATCTCGACCACGACCTCGTGGCCGGCGCGCAGGTGCTGTACCTCGAGGGATATCTCTGGGACGAGCCGGAGGCGAAAGATGCGTTTCGTGAGGCCATCGGTGGTGCGCACGCGGCCGGCAATCGAGTCGCGTTCACGTTGTCGGACGGCTTCTGCGTGGACCGCCACCGCGCCGAATTCCTCGAGCTCCTCCAGCACGACGTGGACGTGCTCTTTGCCAACGAAGACGAGATCAAGGCCCTGTACCAGGTGAACGAGTTCGACGACGCCCTCCAGGCGGTGCGCGATCATTGTGAGATCGCGGCGCTGACCCGCAGCGAGAAGGGAGCCGTGATCGTGACGCGCGACGAGGTGCACATGATCGACGCGCATCCGGTCGCTCGCGTCGTCGACACCACTGGTGCGGGGGACCTCTTCGCCGCCGGCTTTCTGCACGGGCTCACGCGCGGCTACGACCTCGGCACCTCCGGTCGTCTCGGTGCGCTCGCGGCCGCCGAGGTGATCTCGCACCTCGGCGCCCGCCCGGAGCAGCCACTCGCCCAGCTGGCACGCCCACTCCTCGCTGGTTGAGCGGCACCGTGAAGTTGCCCCGCTACCGCACCGGCGACACCGAGCTGGACGCCAAGGTCGCCGAGCTGGCCGAGCGGGTCGCCGAACCCGAGAACGCCGACCTGATCTTCGAGCTGCTGGCCTCGGCAGTTCGGCTGGGGCACGACCGGGCCGATCGTGGTGATCTGAAGATCGCCAACGCTGCCATCCAGGAGATGCGGCAGGCGTTCCACGTGTTCGCGCCGTATCGCGCCGCCCGCAAGGTCGCGATCTTCGGCTCGGCTCGCACCGAGCCCGACGACCCGTTGTACGTCCAGGCCAAGGATCTCGCCGCCGCGGTCGCGGCGCGCGACTGGATGGTGGTCACCGGCGCCGGACCCGGGATCATGGAGGCCGGGATCGAGGGCGCGGGACCGGACCAAGCCTTCGGCGTCGGCATCAAGCTCCCGTTCGAGACGACCACCAGTCAGTTCTTCGACGGCGACCCGAAGCTCATGAGCTTCCGCTACTTCTTCACCCGCAAGCTCGAGTTCATCAAGGAGTCCGACGCGTTCGTCCTGTTGCCCGGGGGATTCGGCACCCTCGACGAGGCATTCGAGCTGTTGACCCTGCTCCAGACGGGCAAGGCGCAACCCGCTCCGGTGGTGCTCCTCGACGTGCCCGGCGGCACCTATTGGCACACCTGGAGCGCGTTCGTGGAACACGAGCTCCAACGCCCGGGATACATCTCCCCCGAGGACATCGCGCTGTTGCGGATCACCGACGACGTCGGTGTCGCCGTCGACGAGATCCTCGGGTTCTACGTCAACTACCACTCGTTGCGCTTTGTCGAAGGCATCCTGGTGCTGCGGATGCACCGAGCGCCGTCGCCCGAGGAGCTCGTGATGTGGAATCACGAGTTCGCCGACATCGTGGGACAGGGCGAACTACGGGCGATCGATGCCACCTCGGCGGAAATTGCCGACGACGATCACGTCGACCTGGCGCGGGTTGCGTTCCGATTCAACCGTCGGGGTTGGTCACGGCTGCGCATGCTGATCGATCGGGTCAACATGGAGTCCGCGTTGATGGAGTAGGCGTTCACGAGTCAGTAGTCGGCGTCGGGCGCGCCGTCGAGGGCCACGATGGCGCGCTCGATCGCCCGGCGCGCCTGGAGCACCCGCTTCTCGTCGGTCAACGCGACCTCGTCGCCGTCTTGTGCCGCACGACGAAGCCGCTCGTAGGCGAGGTCGCGCAACTCTTCTTCGATGGCCCGTAGCCGCTCCACCAGGTGCTGCGCCTCACGCATGGGACCGCTCCGTTCGCCGGGTTTCGAGCGCGTCGGCCAACAGCTCGGCCGGGTGCCGGACCTCGATCCCCGCCGCGGCCAGATGCATCGCGCAGCCGGGGTTGGCCGACACGACGACGGGCCCGCGGTTGCCGTCACCCGCCGCGGCGCGCAGTGCGGCGACCTTGCGTTCGCGGATCTGACCTGACAACCCGGGGTTGAGCAGCGCGTAAGCGCCACCGGCGCCGCAGCACAATCCGTCGTCGGCGGTCTCCGACAGTCGATAGGCCGGCGCCAGCACGGTACGGACGGCGCCGTGAGCGCGCTGCACGTGTCGCAGGTGACACGGATCCTGCACGACCACTGTGCGTCCGGTGTCGCGGAGTGGGAGTGCGGATCGGGACGCGACCCATTCCGAGAAGTCGCGCACGCGCGCCGAGAACGCTCGTGCCTCGTCGGTTCCGAGGAGACGCCCGTAATCCTTCATCGCCGCGCCACAACCTGCGCTGTCGACGACGACGTCGCCGTCGGTCGGCATCGACGCGATGACGCGGCCGGCCAGCCGACGCGCATCCTCGATCCGCCCCGCGTGCACGTGCAACGCCCCGCAGCAGTCGCCTCCGGCGCCTGGAAGGGCGGGGCGGGCGCC